>Ga0247831_1000896_pt1 | contig 61620 bp, 68 predicted proteins | sample LaCruzMarch2015__9_FD_192406 | JGI IMG/M metagenome (GOLD analysis project Ga0247831, IMG submission 192406) | Freshwater microbial communities from meromictic Lake La Cruz, Castile-La Mancha, Spain - LaCruzMarch2015_1m | ecosystem: Environmental > Aquatic > Freshwater > Lake | place: Spain...
CAGGAGTGATTTTTATAAGTTTATTGGCAATGATAAACACGAATTGATAAAGAAAAATTTACTTAAAAATAGAATTCCAAATAAAAATAATGAATCGAATAAAAAGTCTATTATAATTGATAATATTAGATACGAATCAATATCAGATGCCGTAAAAATTCTAAATATTGATAGGTCTCTAATACGTTCAAGACTAAAATCATCACATTTCAAAAATTATCTTTATCAAGATGATGAACTGAATAAAAAATATAACAAATTTGTAGAAATTGATCCACATTTTTCAAAAAGAGAACCTATTTCAATCAAAGGTAAAGAATATGAATCCATCACACAAGCTTCAAAAGATTTAAAAAAACCAAACGATTATATCAATTGGAGATTAAACTCAAAATCTTATCCAGATTGGTTCTACCTAAATAAAGAAGTGGAATTAAAAGAGACTGGTGTTCCAAAAATGAAAAAGGTTTCAATAATAGGAAATGAATATGATTCAATTGCTGATGCTGTAGTTAAGTCCGGAATAGACAGACAAATAATGAGATATAGATTAAAGTCAAATAATTATACGGATTATTTTTATATATAATCTAATATGAAACATTTAAAATCATATAAAATATTTGAATCTATTTCCGAAAAGCTTTATCACGGTAATAGAAAAGGTGATTTTCCACCTGAGAAAAAAAGATTTGCTGGTGCAATTTTTTTAACATCTAATTTAGATTTTGCAAAGGATTTTGCAGGATTTAATGAAAGAGAAGAATTCTCAAATGGTGCGGTCTGGGAAGTTATTTTAAAACCAGGTTTGAAGTTATGTAATCCAATGGAAGTTGAGACTATGAAAAAAATAAATCTTAAAGAAATCATTCAAAAAATGATTGATGATAAATATGTTGATGAAACAAATGGTACAAAATTCAATGAGATCAGTGGTTCGGGATTTAAAGGATACAATCCAGATGAAGATAAAGAATTTGATATAAAAGATAAATCGGATAGTGTTTATTTTTATCTATGGAGAATAAAAAATGGAGCATGGAGAATAATTGAATGCAATCCAATCATTGAAAAGATTAAAAACTCAGGATTTGATGGATTCTTTGTCATAGAAAGAGGATCAAAAAATGTGGCAATATTTGATGAAAAATCTATAAAAAGTTTTAAAGAGATATGAAAATTAGAAAGTTTAACGAATCAAAGAAAGAATTAGACACTGAATATTTAAATTTCGTGTTTAGCGAATTTACTGATAATGGTGCGGAAATAGAAATGGACGAATCTGCAGATCGCACCAAAAAATACTGGCATATCTTTTTAGAAGAACCTCAATTGAATTTAAAATTCGATTCTATTGATGACTATATAAATAATATAAATGAGGTATATAATTTTTCAAAGGAATTGGAATCTTGTTTTAAAAAATTAGAAGATGACAAAATTAATTATGAAATTGTCATTGAAGAAATAATAGATGAAAAAGGTAATTATATATTCAATCAAGGTTCGGAAATGCCAGAAAAATTACAAAGAATAATAATAATAACATTTTCAGAATGAAAAACATATTAAATTTTAAAAAGTTTGAAAATTCAGAGTATGATGATGTTAAAGAAAATTTAGAATTTATTTTATTAGATATAAAAGATCTAGGATTAAATTATTCAATTTTTGGCAGAAGTAAATTTTTAGACAATCCCGGTGAAATGTGGTATAGAAATACTAAAGTTGAAAAAGGATTTAAGGAATATATAAGCCTATCAATTGGAACAAGAAAAGAATGTATAGATGAAATTTTAGATATAATAAAAGAATGTATTAATTACATGACAAATAATGATTGGAAATATAGTACAAAAATAGATAGAGGTGTTAGTATGGTTGATATAGACATAAATCAAATAGTTCCTTTATTCAATCAAAGGAGAGATATTACAAAATATTTAGGACAAATACATATACACTTTTGGAAAATATGATACTACCATTTAAAGAAGAACAAGTATCCGAAAATACATTCATCAGAACATTCTATCAGGATGTTGATTCTTTGATCGTAAACACCGAGATAGAGAGAACAATATTTTAATATATACTCTATGAATTTAGAATTAATTTATATTAAAATATGTGAAAGAGGTCAAATAAGAATACTTGATAAATTAGTATATACTGAAAAACATCATATTATTCCAAGATGTATGAATGGATTTGATGATAAAACTAACATAACAACTTTGACAGCTAAAGAACATTTTATTTGCCATAAAATATTATGTGAGGTTTATCCAGAAAATGAGAAGTTGAGATATGCTTTTTGGGCAATGTGTAATCAAAAAGTCAATAGAGATTATATTGTTTCATCTAGAGATTATGAGTATGCTAAATCATTATGTTTAGAAATGTGGAAAAAACCAAAATCTAAAACTACAATCAATAAAATAAAAGATACAAAAAAACGCAACAAGATTTTAAGACAATTAAAAGGCGAAAAAATCAATAGAAAACAAGATGCTGAACTCAATCACAATTATAATAAAAAATGGGTAACGAATATCTTAACAAATAAATCAAAAATGATAATTGGAGATATACCCGAAGGTTATAAATTAGGCAGAGTTAAAATTGGTAGCTTAGGCAAATCAAATTCAATTGGTAAAAAATGGTATCACAATCCAGAAACAGGTGAAGAAAAATATTTTAGTGTTGATGATGTTATTCCGAATGGTTGGTTATCTGGTCGTTCTAAACATATAAAATTAGGAGGCAATAATTTATCTGGTAAAATTTGTTACTTTAATATTTCTTTGAATAAAGAGAAATATTTTAATAATGATGATGTTATACCTGATGATTGGGTAAAGGGTAAGTTAAAAAATAGATGTTGGTATTATAATAGCGAATTAAATATTGAAAAGTTATTCGATTTAGATTCGGTAGAATCTGGGTTTATTAGAGGCAGATTGCCTAAATTACCATTTAATGAGGAAATAATAAACTCAAGTGAATATATAAGAACTTTTAAAAGTGATATAGAAGAAGAATCTCTTATGTGGCATCGTGATTTCGAAGATAGAATAATAGAATCTATTGAAGAAACTGATTGGAAATTTCAACTAGATGATAAATTACCAATCAATATAGAAGGTGAAATATTTATACCAAAAGGTGTTTATCACAGAATAATAAAAGGAACTGGTGATTTAAAAATTAAATTAAATAAACTTTAATTACTCACTCTTAACCTTATAATTCTCATTATAAATACGAATAATCTCTCCAAATTCACCCAATAAACCTTCTTTAAAAGAATCATTTTCGAAATTTTGATTCTTAATATACCCCTTAATGAACTCTTCATATTCTAATTGAATAGAAATTTGTAATTCTTCTTCTGTTAATTCTTTTTCTTTCTTTTCTTTTTCAGTTTTAACAATATCATCAAGATATTCAACTGAAGCAAAATTACCAGTTTCTAATATTGTTTCTAATTTTCTTCTTAACTTACGATTATTAATTAATAAGTTATTTGATATAGATAAGTCAATATAATCCTTAGTATCTTTTAAAGATTCAATTAACTCAATATCATCTTCATTAACAACTTGAAACTTTCTAAATACCGGAGAATAGGTATTAGGTTCAAAATGAATTTTACCACTAACTAAATCTAAAACGGTAATTCCTTTTTGATCACCCATGTCATTACGATCCATTTGATAGGGGCTTCCAACAAATGTGAAATTCTTATTAGTTTGTCTTATATGTATATGACCCGAAAATACGTGTTTAAATCGATTAAATTCATCTACATCTATCTTATCAGCATTCCTATGGGCAACTGAGTTTAAATGCATTCTACACCCATTTAAATCACTATGACAGAATAGATAATCTCCTGAATTAGATTGAAGTTGTTTAATCATATCTAATCGTTTTTCAACCCAAGGCATTAGAACCAACTTACTACCAAAAACTTCAATAGTTGATGATTCTGTATAAACATTGATATTATCAACAAAATTAAAAAGACGAACTGAGTTAATATCATTAGATCCTTTATTCCAAAGGTCGTGATTTCCAACAATCAAATGAACTGGGATTATTTTGGATATTTCAGTTAATATCTTTTCAGCTTTATATGAGGCAATAATAGGAATTGATGTTCGGTTATCATAAAGATCACCACAATGTACTAATATATCACCTTCTTTGACATTTTCTTTTAGGTAAGGTATGAAGAAATTATAGAAATAATCCTCCATCATATTTAACCATTTATCTAAATTATTAACGTAGACACCAAAATGCCAATCTGTTGTAATAAATACTTTCATTCATATATTATATTTTAATTTATATGAAAAATCAGAGATATGTTCAACAAAAAAGCCGATAGATTTTCTATCGGCTTTTGAATTATTTTTAAAAATGTAGAGATTGATTTTATTCGTAACCAGAAACAAATGGTGGTGCTATTGTGAAGTCACCATCAATGTACTCATCAATCCAGTAGTCACAACAGAAGTCTGCAGTAACATCAGCTAATATACCTTGTGCAGAATAATCTAAAGATGGACCAGTAACTGACTTCAATTGACAGTTTTGGAAAGTAACACGTCTTAAAACTAGACCTTTCTTATCGTGTTGGTTTACAATCATAGTACCGATTGTATCAGCTTTGTAATGTAAATAACCGTTTTGAGAATTCCATCCAAGATCATACCAAGCTCTTAGGCCTGCCCAAGTTTCCATAGATCCTTGATTATTTACGTTTACGTTAAATTTGACCTGAAGTGAATCGATACTAGTCGAAGGAGGTCCAGCTTGTAAGAACTTACGAGTAGAATACTTCCAGCGTTGTTCAGCAGTTGCAATCGCAACGTTAGTAGTTCCCAAGTCGATTGATAGGGCTTGTTGTAAGAAGATTATAGGGTCTCTACCCTGTGATTGTAAAATTGTAGGAAGTACAAACGTAATCTCAAAGAGGTTAGTAAATACTGGCTCCTGTGGAGTTGTTCCAGGACCACCTGGAGAACCCGCTACTACAAGTTGTGTAAAATGTGGTAATGGCATAACTTATTTATATTTTTTTTTGTTTAATTGTTTTACCAATTATAGATTATATATTTTTATTTATTCTGTCTCTATTAAAATACATGATATATATTATAAAAAATAATCGACTTTTTTCATTTTTATAATATAAATAAACAATAGGAGGAATTAAAAATATAACTATATATAAAAAAATATCATTAAAAAATGAGCAATAATAAAGAAATGTCGGAAGAGGATTTTCTAAAAAAACACATAGACGAGCAAGAATCTCGTGGAAAATCACAAGAAAGTCAAATGGTTTTTGAGCAACCAGTAAAAAAAGATAATTCTAGAGTATCAGATTTACAATACTTTAACTTTGATGTAAAGGAACTACCTTGTGGTCAATTTTATCCAACTGGTACAATGTTTATGGTGAGACCTGCTCAAGTTAGAGAGATCCAAGCATATTCGATGGTAGATGATAATAACTTCTACGATATAGTAGAGAAAATGAATGATATGCTATCATCTTGTGTGAGAATTAAATATCCTGATGGTAAGATGGCAAGTTATCTTGATATAAAAGACCAAGATAGACTATATTTAGTATTCGCTATTAGAGAACTAACATTCCAACAAGGTAATGAATTAGCAGTAAGTGTTAAGTGTGACGCATGTGGGGAAAATAATCAATTAGAATTGGTTAGAAAAAACTTTAGATTCCATGAAATTGATGAAAAAATATTCAAATATTTTAACAGATCTAGTAATTCATTTGTTTTCAAAACAATCAATAATAAACAATTTGAATTAACTCCACCGAATATTGGAATACAAAAAGCATTTACCGATTATATAATCAAAGAAAATAACGAAAATAAAAGTCCTAATTTATCATTTTTGAAAATTATTCCTTTTATGTTGGATGGTAGAAATAGTATTACATATGAGGGAATTAAAACCAAATTAAGTGACTTTGAACAACTAGATGATATATCTTTTCAATTCCTAAATGCCGCAGTCTCTAAAATGACTTTTGGAATAAAAGACTTAGTAAAAGAATGCACTAACTGTGGAGTGGAGGTCCGCAGTGAAATGCAATTTCCCAACGGAGCGTCAAGTATTTTCGTTGTTCATGATGCCTTTGAAGCCTTTATTAAAGAATAAACTTCTACTTCAGAAACATTATCATGTTAATGAGTTTTGTATTGATGAGTGGCCATTCTGGCTTCTTGAAGAAAATATTAAAATAATTAATGAACTGACTGATGAAGAAGAACAACAAAGGAAATCTGAAGAATCTCAGCAAAACAAATCTATGAATATGGGTAATTTTAATCCATCAAACATAATGAATAATTTTAATGGTGGATTACCTAGTGTATAACAAAAAAAACCAGATAGTGATATCTGGTTTTTTTATTTAAATAACTTTATAAATCCATTTCTTATTACCCGCATTATATATCCTATAATAACCCAATTCACTCATAATCTCCTCCTCTGTTTTACTAACATCATAACCCATTTTAATTAATCTCTGCTTTCTCCAGTTGAACCTATGATCTCTAATACCATCAATTACATACCAATATCCTGGTTTTGATGTATGTGAGTATTCAAATCCTAAAGTTTGATATAGATTTCCATTTGATATTAAATTATCAGAATAGGTCTCTACTTGTATAGGATTATATTTTTTAATAAAATAATTCATCAATTTTGAAGCACCGCCAGTAACACTGGTGTTTATTTTGTTACAAAATCTAGTCAATTCATAATGTCTTTCTTTTTTTCTATTTTTTTCAATCTTTTGTAATGGAAGCCTTAACTTTGAAAAGGTCATAATACTCAACAATTCATCATTATTAAATAATCCAATTCTTATTGATGATTTACAATCTCCCTGTAGGTGATTATTATCTAAAAACGTCTTAGATTCATTGTATGAAACTTCTCTAATAGAACAATTTCTAGCATATATTTTATTCGAAGTCCTTCCTAATTTATTTAAGATAAAAGATTCACATATCTCTCTATTTACTACCCAATCATCTTCCCAAATTGTTATTAAACTAATACCATTCAAATTTGATAGTTCATATTTTTTTAAATGATAATTCTCTTTTTTAAATCTCTCAGAATGCCACCAAATGCCATTAAATTCGAATCCTATTTTTAGATCTGGTAGATAAATATCCATTTCATATGGACTAATTATATTTTTGCAATCTAATATAACTTCACCAATATAATTCTTAGTAATAAAGTTATATAATTCAATTTGTGATATAGATGCATTATCGGATATCGGAAAACAATTAGTACATATACTAACACCACTATTTGTCCTATAATAAAACTGGTAAGTTAATATATCAAAATCTTTTTTACATTCAAGACAATTAAATAACAAACTTGTTGATATTCCTCTTTGAAACTTTATAAATTTAAACTTATTAAAGTCAATCTTACTCTCTATTCTATCCTTATAAGAAGAATAAAAGAAATCTATTGTTTTATTATGTATATTCTTATCCATCCATGGATGATCTACTCCATATTTCTCTAAAGATGTTTTTTTGTATGTTTCTCTATAATTACTTTGTTTAAAGGTTTGTATCCTTTTAAACAGAATATCTTTAGATTCGCTTGGATTAGTAACACCATAGTTTCTAAATAGTGTGTCCTTCGATTTTTCCTGTGTTTCTAATAAACACATAGCCGAATTATGACCGTATCTTATCTGGTTTGTCTTAATAGCCTTATCCTTTACAATTTTTGACTGTGATGGTGACTTTGTTCCAAACCTTTTCAAAGATTTCTCCTCTTTCATCTTAATCATATTTGGATCAGATGACACACATCTTCTACTACAATATTCAAGATATCCAATTGTTGAGTTTTTAAAATTTACTTTGTTTTTACAATTTATGTTTTTACAAACAGGTATGTTATTTAACTTATTCAAAGCTAAATAAACCTTTTCTTTAAAGGATATGTCTAATAAATTATTATTATCACAATAATCTATTATATAATCATACTCTTCTCTATGATTCTTAATCATAAATGGTTCCTTATACATACGACCCGAAGAATCTGGTAAATTAAATATTGATAAATCCATAAAACATACTATTTAACATATATATTAAATACACCTATTTATGTTTAACAAAAAAACCCAGATATCACTATCTGGGTTTTTGTTAGTTTTATAATTTAATTATGAATTAATAAATCCACCGGCTGAAATCGCTCCAGTTCTAAGTATTGTGATGTTATTCACGATTATACCCATACCCTTAATTGGTTCAACATAAGTATCAATTACACCTATTTGATTATCAATTATCTCAGCCGTGTTATTCTCTTCATCAATCTTGTTGAAGTAATTGAATAGACCACTTTGTGCAACGTATTTTTCACAAATAACATCTGCCGCTAATTTTATTGATGCTCTTATCTCAGGAGTATTGTAAGTCCACTGGAAGTCAAGTAACATTCTAGATAATTCTCTCTCAAGTTCAATCAATACTTCTCTAACGTGTATTAAAGAAAGTGCTGACTTAACAAGTACTTGAGCTGTGTTTTCAGTTTCAATTACGAAACCTCTATTTCTCTTGAATGTCAATGGATTCATTTGAGCTTGATTTAAGTATTCAAGATCCGAAGGACTAAATATTTGTTCCAAGTCTAGGATACCAGTGATACGACCATTGTTAACACCAGCAGCGATTGTCCAAGGAGTAATACTAGTTGTAGTACTTGTATGTTTTCTCATAAAAGTTTGTCCTACATAAGCTGCTGGTGGAATCTCAATAATTCTACCAAAATCATCAACTTGTACATATGGTAAGAAGTAACCAACAGTCGTAACACCCGCACCTTTACCAAAAGAGTATAGGAAAGAAGGATTACTTTCTGGATCACCACCCAAAGCAACATATTGCATTTGAACATTACCACTAGAATCTTTAAATGATGGATTAACTGATGTTTTAAATTGTCTCAATGATGGCATATTTAATATACCAAATGCGTCCAATCTATCTCCACACAAATCAACTAAGTTTTGTTTAGAATCTGCTGTTAAACCAAGTCCAAAAGAGTCAATTAAATAACGGAAGTCAAATGCTTCTTTATTTGTCATTGCTTTATAAAGGTTTGTACCTTTTTTAACAACATCAAGTATTGTGTTTTGTCTAACATCAGTACCATCTGGCGCAGATGCTTCTCTAATTCTAAATCCTTTTAGTGATATAGCCTGGTAAGTACTTACCATATCATCAAGTTTAGTGAATCTAGTAGTTTGTTTATCACCGTTGATTGTCTTTACCTTAATTGATAAATCACAAGATATTTCTACATAGTTAGAATCTACTGACCAAACCTTCTTACCTTGTATTCTAGCAAGTTTCTTTGGCATTTCATCTGCTCTAAGTAGAGTTTCATCATAACTAGCCTCTAAATAATCACCAACTCTAATTTCACCATATCTTCCTCTTTTTATAAGGATAATATTTGGTTGTTCAACCCATCCAGATGGTGTTTCAATCTCAACAGTTTGTTTATAGTTACCCATTTGTGATTTTATGTAAAGAGTACCATTTGTTTTGATTCCCTCATTAGCAGAAATAGATCCTAGATATGCTTGTACTTCTAAAGAAGAATCTGTAAAGTTAACAACTAAATCTCCATTGTCTTTTGTATATCCTCTTAAATATAATGGTTTATCATTATAGTCAGAATCATAACCATACACTTTAGCAATCTCAACTGTTTCATCAACAATTGTATTATTAACTTCAAATGCGTAGTAACTAAATGTTCCAGCTACATCTAAAGATTCAACAGTACCATTACTATATTGGTTAAGCAAATAAGCTCTACCACCAGCTGACCCACTTGCATCAGCAGGAGTTGTAAGTAGATTAGACGGTACCAAACCTCTATCATAGATAGTTGTAAATACACCCTTGTTTAAGGCTCCACCAATTAAGAATTGATAACCAATAACATCTGATGAAAACTCATCCTGTGCAGGAGATCCAATTAAATCATTAATCTCAGTAAGGAAGGTATTGTTTTCAGATGCGTAATTTCCAGTCTCATCAACACGGAAAATAATATAGTTATATCCAGCAAGTGATGCAGTAACACCTTCTCCTTTTATAAACTGTACTTGAACGTTATCATAGATATTATTCTGGAAGAATACATCTTCTGTTGAAATATTACCCTGATCAAACTGAGTATAGAAAGTTGAATACTTACCAACAACACCCATAGATGATGTTAAACCAGTAACTAATCCAGGAAGTGTATTTTTAGTTTCAAAACCAGCATAGTCAATCAAGAACTCATCATCAAGTTTGTAGAATACAAGTTCTCCCTCAGTTACAATAGGAGTGATATCAGCAGATGTTAATCCAGTTCTAACAACAAATGATTTATTAACTGTTGTTCCAGTTTTAATATCAGTGAACGTTACTTCTGATAAACTCTTTTTAGTAGTTGTCCCCTGTGGATCTAATAACATAAGTCCTTTATAAGTTGTTGCAGAATTAATATAAGTTAACATTGAATTAAACATTTTAAATATTCTGTACTGCTCATAATTTGTAACATCTGGTGTAGAGTTAGTATCTAAGAATGTAACAATAAAATCGCCTTCATTAAGTGTTATTTGTGCAGTTGATGCAGTTGAAAATGAATAATCAAAATTAAACTCCATCGGAATGTATGCATCTGGACCACTACCAACAGTACTATTTATAGTTACTTGAGTGTCACCCGGATTAGAATCAAAAAATCCAGCTGTTAAAGTAGCTTGACCGTAAGCTAAAACTATATCAGTAGCGGCAACTGTTGCCTGTGAAGCAGTAGCGGCTGATATTTTAGCGGTAATAGATCCATTTGAACTAAGTACAAAAGCATAATTGAAAGTTTCTTGACTTGCAAGATTTGGGAATGAGCTAGATTTTAATTCAACAGAATATGTACCAGATAAAGAAACATAATTTCCACCAATAATAGCATAACCATTATCAGAAGTTGAATCAACAGTATATGTTCTTATCCAACTTGCAGTACTACTAACAGTATCAAAACTAACTTCATAAAGGTCATTCACATATCCTTCTGCGAACCAGTAAGTTCTTTCAGCATTTGCGATGTATCCTAAACTGTCTCCAGATAAAACACCACCAACAGCACCTGATACTCCATCATTATAAGAGTGGTCAAAGTCATTATCAATCAATGCTGAAGTACCAGCATTATATCCATCAAATAAAGCAACTACGTTACCTGGTCTATCTAAAACTCTGTTAGAGATAGCAACAGTTTCAGTAATTTGTTGTTTATAAGATAAGAAGTTAATTGAAATTTCACCATCAGCTGCACTATCATTAACATCTAATGATTGGTAATATGTTGCATCAAGAGATGGTGGATTAGAAAGTAGGTTATCACTAACCAAACTATTACCAATTAAGTCAAGAAGACCCTTAGGGTAATCAGTTTCAACTAAGTTGTTATTAAATGCACAGAATAATCCAGTTCTATCAGTATCTCTGTTAATAACTGTTTCAATAAAGATATTTCTACCATTTAAATCTCTAAAATAAGGAATCATTGATGTTCCTTCATAATACGCTAATGTAGTAATATTTCTATCATTAGCAAAATTTCTAATTTCTGTCTTTTTAAGACCTGTAGATGAGAAATATCTCATCCATCTTGGATCTGTTGAAAGTTCTGAATAATTTGTCCAGTCTCCACCAACTACAATAACATCAACTAGATAGTCAGACGCCAAATCAGTAGGATAAACATAAGGAGGCAATTTCTCTATAGAACCATACCATTCTAGTAGAGCTCTATCGAATCCAGAAACCTGAGATTTAACAACAAATACACTTATGTATCTATCTCCAACATTTGTAAGATTCAATACACGCTTAGCATAATCTGTATTTACTGTCGTAAGATCAACAAATGCCTCAGTATCTCTTTTCCAAAAACCAGTTGTGTCAAAAAACTTACGAAATGAGTCAGCCCTTTCAATATCATTTTTATACTGTGATGTTGTAGATAAAGATTGATATTCAATTGTATCTAACTCATCGTCAGTTAATAAGAGGTTGACAGCATATACTGGACCAGCCTCTAACATTTTGGAAATTGTTCTGTGAAAATAAGAACCTTTTCTCTCTAGTTGTCTGTCTAAAGAACCAAAAATAGTCTCAAGTTCACTAAGATTTGTTAACAACACTGCTGAGTTAACTGGACCTTTTTTAGAAAAACCGATAATCAAGTTTGGCATAGGCCCCACAATAGGAGGACTTGTTATAATTGACTTATCAATTTCTTCTATGAAGATTCCTGGTCTTTTGTATTTACCGATTTGAATTGCCATATTAGTTATTTTTTTTTTATTTTTATAGATTATATATTAATAGAAAAAAGTCATTTTTTTCTATTTTCTATTTCTATTTGGTTAAATTTTGTATTCTTTTTTCTTCCTCTTTCATTTGAGTTTCAAAATCTCTTTTTCTTTTGTCATAATTGGTTTGATCAAGATTCAACTCCTTCATATTTTTATTAATATTAAAATCAATCTTCTTTAAATAGTCTTGATTTTTCTTAATTTTATCTAAAATATCGGTCTTATCTTCTGTATTAGTCACTTCTAATAGGTCATCTTTGAGATTATATATATTCTGTTGTATATCTATTTTACGAGACTTATCATCAGAAATACTTTTCTTTGTTTTTCTAACTCTTCTAGTTAGTCTTAATATATTCTCATATTCTTGAATATATCTATTTCTTCCTTGGTCTTGTTTATTGTTCTTATAAACTGAATCCATGAGTTCCTTTCTTAAATCAACGTCATTAAGATTCTTCTTAAAAATATCATCTACCATCTGTCGTTTTTGTCTAAAATCTTGAAGTGATTTTTGAATTTTTGACAATGTATCTTTATGTGTCTGTGCTGTTGCTTTATCAAGATCCGGATTAGGTTCAACCGGTGATATATCATCACTTGTTATCTCTTCTTCTGCCTCAAAAACTCTCCATTCCTTTATAAACTTCATACCGTATATATTAAAAAATTTATAAAAATTAAATCTATTTAAAGAATTTAGAGATTTTATCTACTTTAAACTTACTCTTTCTTTCATATTCATCTAGAAGATACCAAAGATTTCTACAAGTTCCGGAATATACATCATATGTAACATTATTAACAACCAACTTCCAAGTAGGTTTTTTAATAACTTCAATTACAAAGATTTCCCCATCTATTTTAAGAGAAATAGTCATTTTGAAATCTCCATAGTCTGCTAAATTATATCTATTTATCTTACCTATCATTTCAACTTTAGGATCTGAATCTCCCTTTAGAAATTTCTCAACTTTTGCGACAATATCCTTGCCTAATTCTTTATGCTCAGGACCCATAAAAAGTCTTTTGAGTCCTCTTGTAAGATCGCTCTCAGAAATAAAACTACTATATCGTTGTATCTTCATTACAATCTACTATTTTTTAGTATAATTACAGCATTTGGTAATTTTGAATTTAAAGGCTCAAATTTACCTCTTAATACAGGTTTAAAATCTTTATAGGGTTTATTCTCATCTGGATTTTCACCAGCACTCATCAAAACTTCTATACTTTTAACAGGATATTCAATTTTTTTAGCAGGATTATTTTGATTTCCAGCATCCTCCAATGATATATAGTTGATATTACATTTATCATTAACTTTTAATTTACCGACTATCCTTCCATAATTAACAGTGGATGTTGGTGTCTTATTACCATCAGGCAATAGAACTTTAGCCATATCAAAAGCATATCCTATTCGAGAGAAAAACATATTACCCATTTTTTTATCAGCAATAAACTCATGAACACATGCATAATAAGTAACCTCTTTATTATCCTTATCAATAACCTTAAATCTAAAAGATAATCCCTTAGTCTCCTCTTTATCTCTCTTAATAATTTCGAATAGGTCTTCTCCTTTTAATCCTGATGCACTTAATTTAACCCATTTAGTTTTGACTTGCTTTATTCCATCAGCTATTGGAGCAATCTCATTTAGGTCAATAAAACCCTGTGTTTCAGGCTTGTCTGATTTAGGAGCTAATCCAAAGTATTCCTCATAGAATTTATACATCGCACTTCCTTTATCACCACCATAAGAACCACTACCACCAGAATACATACTGTTATCATCATTTAACTTATTAATAAATCTTAATAACATTTTACCTGGTGCTTTAACCGTATCACCAGCTTTAACTTTACCACCTTCAGTATTTTGAAAGGAAAGTGTTGTATTTTCTGAGAAAATAGGTTTATATTTGGTATCGGCTAAAATTGAATCAACTCCTTCTTTCCATTTATCAAATATTTTAATATTTCTATATGGCCCTCCTCCTGGTTGAGTAGGACTTCCACCAGATCCTGATCCCATATATTCATATTCATTATAAACGGATACTGATACTTTACCATCAGTTCTTCCTGAAGGAATAGCACCCGGTGTGTGTAGTCTATAAGCTCGACTAAACAGTCGAATAATACTCATTATTGGATCAGCAGCATTTTGTATAAGTATTTTACCACCTGGTCGTTCTTTTGTCTTTTTAAGTTCTTCAATCTCCTCATCTGTAAAAGATATTTTTTCTTGTATCTCCGCTGTAAAAAATTCTTCAAATTTAGTTTTTATTTCTTCTGAATTGTTATTTTTCTCAAGTAGTGAGTTCACAAAAGATCCATATCTAAAAATAAATGAGTCGTTTTGTTTTTCTGGCTCTTTTTCTTCTTTTTCTTTGGATGAGTCAAGATTTTTCTCTGTACTAGTCGTTTCGGTTGGTTTCTTTTTTTTAACTGGATTACTACCTATAGAACCCATAACTTCCTTCATTGTTTTATTAAATTCTTCAAGTGGTCGTCCTAAATCGCCCATTCCACCATATAAATTCTCTCCCTCAAATTGGAATGCTCTTTTACAAAATCTTGCAATTTTTTCAGCAACAACTACAATTTTCTTATCATCAGATAAAATCTCAATACTTTCTTTATAAAGAGCATCTCTTTCTTGTATAGTTAATTTTTTATCACCATCAAGATATCTTTTTATTTCACGATAAAGTTTATAAATAGTTTCTTTGTTTTTAGAATCTAAAGCCGATTTAGTAATATTATTAATGAAAACACTATCAACACCAATACCCTTTTCTTTAGAAGATATAAGAACATCTATGTCTTTCTTTAACTTAGAAAATGCTTGTTCAAGGTGTGATTCACCGGACTTCACCTCACCTTTCGCACCACCAGATTTTATCACACCTCTATTTTCTCCACCACCAACACCAAGTGTTGCCTCACTTAAAAAAAGACTTTCATTAACTTCAACCAACTTACCTTTTTCAGTTTTATAGGAACCTAAACTTATTTTTAATCCTGCCTTAAGTGACATATTATCTTTATTACCTTTTGGTGCTATTTTAGGATCTTTATTAAAAGATTCTTGTTGGTCTTTTAGAGGCTTTGGATTTTTAGCCCAAATTTTAGCAGAATCCCATTTTAATTTATTTTCAGGACTGGCTACGATCTTAGCAACCGTATCATTTGCTTTAGTAATATAGACTATTTTATCTATAGCTTCCGTATTAACTGAAACTCCACGACCTGAATTTCCACCATTAGTCTTATATTGACTTAGTAATGATCCAAGTGATTTCAAATTTTTAATCATCAACGGATATAAATTTTTCCCGTCTCCTTCTTCACCGCCTTCACCTTCTCCTTCACCCTCGCCTTCACCTTCTCCTTCACCCTCGCCTTCACCCTCACCTTCTTCCTCAGAATCTTCTAATTCTTCCAAGAATTCAATGAATGAATCAATAGCTTCTAAAATATTATCTTTGTCCTCTAGTTCAGATATTGAATCTACTTCCTCTCTTAACCTTTTAGTAGTATTTAATATAGTAGATACTTCCTCTTCGTCCTCTACTTGTTTTTTTAGAGTAGAGAAAAAAGTCCATAGTTTCAACTTCACTATTCTAGATTGATCTATATCAGCTTTTCCCTCTTCAATTAGTCTATCGAACTCTGTTCTAAGACCACTAATCACCTTATCTATTCTTTTAGCTTTGATAGCTATTCCTGCCTTTCTAGCAATTGAATTTATAAGTCTACCAATAAGTGAATCTCCCCAAGGGATATCATTAGTAATTGCTTCGTTTGTAATATTTTTTTTCAGAAATTGATCTCTGCGTAATATTTTGCTCATAAAAAACTTTAGTTTTGTTATATATAAAAAAAAATATTTCACATTTTTTTGTTTTTTAAAATTTAATTGTTATATTTGTATAACAAAATACGATAGACATATGGAAAATCTAAACTGGAATGAAATTGTTTGTATTGATCTTCGCTCATACAATGACGAATCATTAGCAATGATAGAAGAATTTTTTGGCATTGGTAACTCTGTATTCATCAAGAATAAAAAAATAGGAATAAATAAAATTTACTTCATTCCGAATGGTGGAGAAGCAATTGCTTATGAAGCAAAAAAAGGATATGAAAGTAAAATCGATGGTGATTGGTACAAAGGAGTATCAACAACTATTCCTCTTTCTAGAAGAGAACTAAAAAAATTATCTGAAATTAAACCATTAGATTTCTATAAGATGCGCAAAGAGCTAAATAAAATTGCTAAGAGTGTAGAAAATTCTGAATCAGTTCCAGAAGTTGAGGTTCAAGACGAAGTTAAGGTTAAAACCAAAGTTGAAGAAGTTCTCGAATTAGATCCTATTTTGGAAAAAATCTCAAAATTTGGTGTTAATTCACTAACAAAAAGAGAAAAAGATTTTCTTGATAATTTATAAAAATAAACCGAAGATAAGTCTTCGGTTTTTTTATTAAAAACCTATTTTACTTTTTTACCATAAAAATTCATGAATATATAAATCAAGATTGAATATTTTTTTATGAGATACAAAGAGTTAAAAATTGATGGGAAAGTATTAACATCACAAAGCAAAATTGACTCTGCTTTAGAATCAAATGGATTTTATTGGGTAGTTGATTCAGAGATTGAGAACGCGGTTCTCGAAATAACCAAAAACACACTTATTTGGCATAATGGAACATTTTACAATGGAAAGTGGCATTATGGAATTTTTAAAGATGGTATTTTTAATGGAGTTTGGATTAATGGAATTTTTGAAAATGGAATATTTAGAGGCAAATGGGAAAGCGGAATTAGAAGTAATCAATAATTGATATAAAAATTAATTTTTTTTTATGAAAAAGAAGAGAGTAGCTGAGATGATTGAATACAATGTATGGTTTGATCAATTAGTTAAGATAGGACATAACAAAGAGGAATATTTCTTTGAAATTGGATCAAAAACTACAAATGACTTAGCTGAAGGAGTAGTATTACTTATGAAATCTAAAAAATATGATGAAAATGATCAGTTTTGGAAAATAGAAGTAAGCGATATAAACTATTATAATATTTCTCCAGATAAATCACTTTACTGGTTATCAGGCGGTGATTACGAATGGAGAGAAATGAATAACTATAAAAAAACTTGGTTCGAGGCTTCACTTATGTTTCAAGAAGAATTTGGAATAAAAATAATAAACATATTAAAGAAATCTAAAACTTTAAATGATATAAGGATTGAATTTATAAAACATCTGAATTTAATGACTCTATATGAATTTGCTTTAGAAAATGAAATAGCTTAAAAAAATAAAACCCATCTATTTAATCAGATGGGTTTTTTTATATATACACATATGAACGCACATTTCATTGATATAGATATCGTACTAAATACTGACTCAAAACCTTGGATAATAGATAAGTCTAATCCAAATATACCAATAATGAAAATGGAAACTTCTGATTTTGACCTTTTCAAGTCTGGTATTTTAAGATCTCAGAATAATAAAATTAGTTTCAACGGTAAAGACTTCTGGTTATCTAATGATTTTATGAATAAATTAAAAATAAAATCCAAAAGAAATAAATTTGATATTTCTAATTTAGGAATATCTATGCAAGAGTTTCTTAATCCAGATGTGACTGAAAATATAAAATTTGATGTAGACATATCGTTATTTAGACCGATTATCAATACAAATGATGATATCTATATTATCTGTTCTAAAAACAAAAAATCTAATTTTGAAAAACAAATATCAAAACTAGAAGAGAAATTAGAAGAAATAGGATTAAAAGTTAAAAAATATTACTATATCTCTGAAACATTCTATAATAAAGATGAAGATAGAATTGCTTATCTAAAATCTAAATTACTTATACAACACTTATTAGGATTAAAGACAGATGGTGATATATTCACAAATGAAGAGATTGATAACTACAATCAAATCACATTCTATGATGATGATTTGAAGTCTATACAAATGTGTAGATATATTAACTCAGTTTTAGAAAAATTACTTCTAAAAACAGACAATAATATTAAAATTATAGTAAAAGATAAGATAAAAAATGATGATAATTTTCTTCTAATAAAAGAATATACTCACAATAAGTCGTTTAAATTTAAAGAATATAATGCTCAGTTAGAATATTCCAATATAATTAAGAGCTTTGAAGGATTTAAAAATAAATAGTATTAATTCTTCTTCTTCTTCATAGCCTCACTAATCAAATCATTTAACTTCTTACTATCTACAATAGTACCATCAGGATCATCTTTGGATGTATCTGATGACTTCATTGTAGCAGCAACCTCAGTTAAATCATCTCTAAACTTCTTATAATATTGTTCTAATTCAGTTCTTTGAGAAGATGAGAATTTAGAATTCTCTCTTATTTCACGTATTGTTTGGTTAATAACCTCATGCATTCTAGCAGAATTATCACCATTATCTACCTGACGCATCTGAGTTAAGAAATTCTTCCTAGTCATCTTAGATAGGAAAAGTGTTTCTGCATAAACAATTGCGTCCTCGCGTAGTTTGTTCTTTATATAAGGATGACTTTTTAGATCACCAAAATCTCCCAAATAAAGATCAACAAGTGATTCTATAACCTCCATACCTTTTTGAGCGACTACTGTTAGATCAGAATCGTAGTCATAAAGTTCTATTTGACCAAGATCTGGTAGATCATCAAGTTTTGCTAGATGATTTGCTATATCGAAGTCTCTATTTTCCTCTTGAATTATATCGAATTCGTCATTTATTCTATTGTGTTCTTTCTGTGATTTTGACATTGTACCCATAATTAATGTATATATACTAAAAATTACCACACATCTAAATTTTCAAAAAAATTAAACATCATGTCAAGACAAATAATTTGGACAACTAAAATGGTTGAGGAAGCGACTGATAAACTGAGTAATGGATTTTTACTAAAAAGAGTAGAGAATCCATTTTTCGAAAATGTTATAGGTCTAAGATCATCTGGTCTAACTTTTAAAATGTCCAATGATGAACAGGAAGAATATATTAAATGCGCACTAGATATTCATTATTTCGCTAGAACATACTGTTACATCAAAGGAGAAGAAGGACAACCAATAATAATACCACTAAGAGATTATCAAAATGAAATATTAGATAACTTCTTTAATAATAGATTTAATATACTAATGGCTAGTAGACAGATTGGTAAAACAATTTGTTCATCAATAATGATGTTACACTATGTTCTTTTTAATAATAATAAAAATGTATTAGTAACAGCTAATAAATTAGACACAGCGGTTGAAGTATTAGATAAAATAAGAGAAATATATCAAAGACTTCCATTTTTCCTTCAACAAGGAATAATAAACTGGAACCAAAAATTTATGGTTTTTGATAATAAGAGCAGAATTAAAGGATTCGCAACAACAAAGACATCATCAATAGGTCAAACTGCTGACTTTTTATATTTAGATGAGTTTGCTTATCTACCAGATAATATTGCAGATAAATTTTACAAATCGGTATTTCCAACCGTATCAAACATAGAAAATTCTAAAATTATTATAACATCAACACCTAATGGATTTAATCTATTTCATAGGTTATTAAGTGATGCTGAAAAACCAGAAGATGAGAAATCATCATATTGTGCCAAAAGAGTTTATTGGTGGCAAGTTCCGAAGAGGTTCTCTACTTATATTAGATTAAATCCTAAAAAAGTAGAAGAATATGAAATAAACAGAGATGAATTACTTAATTACTTAATTGAAAAATATCCAAAAAATGAACATTCTCTAAAATATAATAACGAATTAAAAAAGTGGGTAATAACGACCTTAAATAATAGTGATTGCACTGAGGAAAATATTTTATCAGAAAGCTTTAATGGAATTAGATTATTAGAATTCGCAGATATAACCACTTGGAAAAAAGAAACTATCAAGGACATAGGAGGCGAAGAAGCATTTAATCAGGAATATGATTTGAGATTTATAAACTCATCAAGAAGTCTTCTAAGCGAAACGTTGATTGATAAAATGACAAAAAATAAAAAGACATATGAATGGGAACCTCTAGACGAGTTTGAAAAACTTAAATTCTCATATCAAGACTTAAAATGGATAAAAGATGATGAAGTATATCTACCGATTCAAAGAAAAACTCAAAAAATTATTATATCAGTTGATGTTGCTGAAGGATTAGGTCAAGACTACTCAATAATTAACATATTTAAAATTGATGTAAAATCTAAAGAACTAATTGAACAACAAAAACATAAATATAAATCTATTGTCGATTTCTTCAGATTGGAACAAATAGGGATGTATAGAAATAATCTAGTATCTGTACAACAACTATCAGAAGTACTATACATACTAGCATTTGAATACTTTAATCCAGATAATGTGAAGATTGTACTTGAGATTAACGCATATGGAAATGAACTACTAGCTCATTTACCTCAAGTATTTGATGGTCGGAATGATTATGGTTCATCTATATTCTTTAGATTCAAACACAGAGCAGATGCTACAGAAGAAAAAATAGGACTTAAAGTCGGTGAGAATAAAAACCTACTAGTTAAAGAGTATCAAGATAAGATGGAAGACCAGTCAATTATAATAACAAATGAGGTCAATATTAATGAGATAACAACTTTTATAAAACACACAACAAATGCCGGAAATACTAGATATGCTGCAGATGGATCATCACATGATGATACAGTTATGACGATTGTAGATATGTGTGCTATTTTTCAAAAAAATGATTTCAAACAAATAGTAGAAGAATATGCTGAAACAATTATAGACAAATCTCTATTTAACTATATAAATGATACAATAAATACATTGGAATATGTTGAACCTGTTAATTACTCACAACTTTTAGAAATTAGGAGGAAAAATAAAATACAATATAAATATAAGAGTGATATAATACAAAAAAATATAGATAATCCATTCAAAAATAATAACTTTTTATGAAAAAAATAGAAATAATACAAAACGTTGAAGAGAGTAAAGATATAGAATTGGTCAAATTGACCGAATATCAACTATTAGATCTAATTAATAAGGATGGTCTAATGGAAGTTTTAACAAACTACGAAGTTCCTGAGGATTTTATACTAAAATGGGGTACTGGTGACTCTGAATTTAATGGTATTGATAAATCGTTAGTCATATCAATAATGAATCTTTCAGAAGATTTTATAAAAGCTGCTCTAATTAGTGAGTATTTTAATCTTGATGATATTTCCGAATTAAATATGATCACATATTCTGGTTTAACAGAAGAATTTATCAATGAATATGAAAGTTATATAAATTGGAGTAGAATGATATTATACCTATCATCTTCTGATAAAATTGAAAATATTGAAAAATTTGAATCAATTATTGAAAAGAACAATCTATGGAATCTTATAAGTGCGAATCCACTACCAATAGATTTTATAAGGAAAAATAAAGGAAAAATTGACTGGAAGATAGCATCTATTGTAAATAAATTCACAGAGGATGAAAGGACCGAATTCAATGATCTAATTATCAAATACACTGATGTAGTTCCATTAAATGATTTAACAGAAGAAGTATATACAGTAAGTGATATTAGAAAATTAATAAAATTATCAAATCTTAATCAAGATCGGGACATCACTGTGAGCAGTACTGAAGATCTAAAATCTAAACTAGATAGAGTAAATAAAGTAGAAGAAGAGAATTTAAGATTTGAGGTAAAACATAAAATTGAAAGATTAACGAGAGAAGATCTCTTAAAGATTAAGGAAACTATAAGACAATCTGAAACAAAAAAGTCCTCATAAGAGGACTTTTTTGTTAGTTAGCTTCCATTGTAACCGATAATCCGGCATCTCTTAGCTTATCTTTCATAGTTGAGATTGTCTCAAGATCCCCATACTTAACATCACACTCGCCTTTAAAGTGAACAATATGAGCGCATTGGTTCGCTTGCTCGAATTCATGTCCACATATTTTAACTAGACAAGTTATTACCCAATCGAATGAATTGTAATCATCATCTGATAAAATTAACCTCCAGGGTTGAGACAAAATATGTTCAACTTCTGATTTTGTTTTCTTTTTTGTAATTGTGTTCATAAAATAGATTTTATTTGTGTTAATTTTTTATTATTTAATATTAGTAAGTTTATATTATTTTTTTCAAGAAAGTTTTTCTTAATATTATCTCTATATATTTGATTGTAATAGACCTTATCTCCTCCCCAACATTCAATAGACTTATAATGTTGCACACCATGAACTTCGATTATCAGATTTTTTTCCGGAAGATAGAAATCAAATCTTAATTTTCTATTCGTTTTTGGGTTTACTAAGCCTTCAAAAGTTTTTTCACGAATATATTTTATATTTTTTTCATCAAGATATTTTAGAATATAATTTTCAGCGTACTTTAGATCAGTATTGGAACAATAAGGACAACCTCTCTGACCATGTATGAAGGAATTCATAGACTTAAGATGTATTCTTTTACAGATGTTATGTCTGATGGACACTTTAGAATTACAATTACTCACCTCTTCTAATATTGTATAATCGTCGCACCAAATTTCTTTACATCTATAAATCCAATACTGATGTGATTTATGAGAATATTTGGAACAGGATTTACAAGCATTTTTATGGTTAATATGGTTATTCATTGTCATTTCCAAGATAAGTCCACATTTCTTGTGGATAACCTGTACTTTATGTTTACTATTTTTTGGTTCATTTAAAATTTCAAATTCATAATTGTGAGTATCATCACTTAATTTTTGCCACTCTTGTTTTGTCTTCTTTTTCTTATTGTTACAATAGACACAGTATCTTTTGAGGTGGTTATTCAATCTTATTTGTAGAACTTTTTCACATTTCTTATGAAGAACTTTCACAATATGTTGACCACTCTGTGGATCTTCCAATATTTCAAATTCGGAATTATATTTCAAGTCACTCTCAATTTGCCACTCATATCTTGTTTTTCTTTTTGACATAAGTTATATATTAACTAAGTCAAACTCCCTAGATATAATTAGGATTAATTATTATATATTTTTTGTGTTTTGTTTACTACATCAATGATGATAATTTGACAATTTTGTGTTGTTGCCCAATCTCCAAATTTATCCAAATGTTCTTGTCTATCATCATACATAACGAATGAATTTGGTTTGTGTACCTTTATAAGATTCTCAAAAAGTCGTTTTTTAAATAAAAAAGTATCCATACCTGGATTACAATGTACTTCATCAAACTCTAACTCATATAAATCCAATACCTTCTGAACATCCTTTTTCAATTTATTTAAACGACCAGTTGCTAAAACAACATACGAGTCTTTGTCTGATAGATGTTCTAAATAATCAGTATAAACTTCTGTATTTAGTGGAATTTGAAAAACATCCAAATCAAGTGATTCTCCTCTACCCCACCAACCTGGATATGGCCATTCACCACCCGTCTTATTTTTAAATACCACCTTACCAGATTCTGGTTCGGGAGTATAACACATCGTGCCATCAAAATCAAATGATACTACTTTTTTCATCAAAGAGATAATTTATTAAGATATATATATATATATTATATACAAATATATCAAAAAAAATAATACAAACAAATGTTAAATAAATTTTTTCACTATTTTAGTTTTAAAGACATAACTCTAATTATTATGGCATCTCTATGTATATTCATGTTCATAAGTTATATAAATACATCAAATTCTAGTAAAAGAGAAATAAAGAGAATTGAGCAAGAGAGTAAAGAGATACAAAAAGAAAGAAACAGACTCACTATCGAAAATATTAGACTAAAAGGTGAAGAAAAGAATATTCAAAAAAGAATACAAAAATATCAATCAAGTATAGATTCAGTACAAACTCTATTAAATACTAAGCAAGTTGAATTAAACTATGCACTTGGTAAATTAAAAAAGAATAAAGAACAGTTAGAAAAAACCAAAAAGGAAATTGAAAAACTTCAAAAAAATCCTATAAAAAGAAAAGGTAACGAATTATTAAACTCGATAAAAGAAAAAACAAAATAATTATGAAAAATATACTATTGACTATACTAATCTTGATAATACCTACTTTATCATTCTCACAAAATCGTGATCTACCTCAATATTTCATTGAAGGTGGTGATACCATCGGTATTTTACTATCAATTGAACAAGTTCAAAAGCTTGATAATAACTCTCAACTATTAGATTTATTCAAACAACTTCAAATTGACTGTGATAATATTGAGACCAGTTATGCCGGAGTAATTAATAAATGTAATGAAAAAATTGCATTGTTAGAATTAAATTTATCAGATTTAAGAAATCAAAGTCTAGAAAAAGATGATTTAATATCAAATCTAAAAACTCAATTATCAAACTCGGAGAGTAATAAATCACTATGTGATGTACAAATAGGTAAAAAAGATGATGAAATATCTCTTCTAAAGTCTGATTTAAGAAAGGAAAAGTTTAAAAAATGGGTCAGCACCGGTGGTAATGTAATATTAGCAGCAGCCGCGGTGTTTTTATTACTTAAATTGTAAAAAGTGAGTTTTAAACTATAATATATAACTAATAAAAAATATTTTTGTTAAGATGAAGCATCTAAGAAAATTTGAAAAACACAGAAACTTGAGAAAATCATCCGGTGAAGTAAAAAATCCCGTTAATGAGTCAGTTCTACAAGTTAATGATATCTACAAAGTAAGAGTTTTGGTAGATGTTCCACAATCACTAGTTAATTCTTATGTGAAGAAAGCAAAAGATGAGTTAGGTAAAAACGTTCGTCAATTTTACGGAGACATGGATATAGCTGAAGAATTGGTTAAAAACGTCGTAATGGCAGGACTAACAATAGATACTATACCAGCAACTTCTTTAGTTGGTGGAGAGGCACAAACACAGGCTCAAGGACAATCTCAACCTCAGGTTCAAGTAGAGCCGCAAGCACAGCCGCAAGCACAGCCGCAAGCACAGCCGCAAGCACAGCCTCAAGCACAGCCGCAAGCACAGCCGCAAGCACAGGCACAACCTCAAGGACAATCTCAACCTCAAGTTCAAGTAGAAGCACAGCCGCAAGGTGAAGGAGAATATGAAGAGGTTGGTGATGAAGATGAAGAAAAAGAAGAGGGTCAAGAAGAAGAAGAAACTGGCGAAGAAGAACTTCCGATTTAAATCTTATTTGATTTTTTAAGGTTATCCAAAGCCCAAAGTGGTTGGAAATTTGTATAGTGATTAAGTTTAATCAAGTCGTCACAATTTTTGGCACTTGAAACTGGAACAATATGATCCAACTGCCAACCACTCATGTCTTTTCCATAGTTTTCCCAAGACATTCCATCAAGGAATAATGACTCCAAGTGAATTTTAAATTCATGAATTTCACATCCTATAATTTCTCTTGTCTTTGAACACTTATTAAATCCTAGTTGGTTTAGACTTTCACGTATCCTATTTCTGATTGAAATTGATAATTTAAAAAGAGGATCGATTTGCTTTCTATTTTTGATATAGCTTCTATTATATGTTCGTTTATAGTCCTTATACTTTTCTGAATTCTCATACTCTCTCCTCTTTTCACTATTTTCATATCCTTTTCTGTGATTTTTCTTGTAATCTATTCTTTTCTCATCGGTCTTCAATTTCTCAAGATATGATATTCTTTTATCCGTTTTTTGATATTCTCTATCATATTTCTTTGCACACTCTTTACAACAACTTCTGTAAGAATTTTTTCTTCTTGAAAAGCTCGATATCTCTTTTTCAATTCCACATTGAGTGCACTTTTTATATTCCATAAATAAATTTGTTTTATTGTATATATAAAAAGGACAAGCTCAAGCTCAATATTTTATGATATTTTTTTATTTATATATAGTATATGAGATTCATTAAGACATTTGAAAATTACGAACAGTCCGATATATTAATAATCATTGACGTCCAGAAATCATTTAAGAAATTCTTTACTGAGATGTATATAAATCAGTTAACTAAGTATTGTAATAACTTTAATGAAGTATATCAAATATGGGACAATCACATAGACGGTAAAAATGTAGATAAGGACTATCTATATGATGATGAACCGGAAATTCCTATACATGATGACTTATATCATTTTCCAAATCAAAAAGATATCATAGAAAAAAGATATAACTATGATGTAGATGCTGATTTCTATAAGAAAATATTAGACAAAGAAGTTTATGACAAGATAAGTGATATGGAAGAATCTAAATCATTAAAAAAAGGTGATATATTTCCAACAAAAGAGGGAACCGTTATAACATATATTGGAAACAAACACGTTTGGTTTCACTGTCCTAAAAAACTTTATGAATTACTAAATAGTTTAAAGGGTAAAAACATCAAAATAGTAGGTGGTTCTGACTCAGAATGTTTAGAAGATGTCTTCACATTGGCTGAAAAAATAGGTTTAAATATTAAAAGAGACCACAGATATATCTGGTCAGCAAATCATTGCCCAATAAAATGAGAAACATACTCGAATACAATTCTTACGATGTAATATCATCTCTAGAGAATGGAATATCAAATATATTTCCATATGTTAAAGTAATAACAAATAAAATATACGCATCAACATTAATTAGTAAATCCGGAAGACCAATAGTTAGAATAGATTCGAAAAATCCTGTTAAAGCTTTATTATTACAAGTAAAAGAAGATGGAGTGGTTATTAAATCGATAGTAAATTCAACCAGTGATAAAAATCTTATGCAAGAAATAATTGAAGTATTTGAAATCCTACCAAATAGTTATAAAATATGGATAGATCAAGATGTTAGTGGAGGATTTTGGGATAAAATAATTCAAAAATATCCAGAATATAATTGGATAAAATTATAATGAATCTATAAATTTATATAACTTCTTTAAATATTCACGGCGTTTGTATTCAACATTAGTCATACAATAAACTAAGAAACTGAAATACTTTAATTTATCAATTAATGATTCTTGTGATATATCACCACCAGCATATCTAAATTCAACATATTTTTTATCAATTCTTGTTATATTAAATCCAAAATTTTTCAATCCATCTTCTTTAACCTTATTGGTTAATAAATAGTTAATATCACTCTCAGTTTTTTGAATATTATCAATATTAAATTTATTCTTTAGATCTAATCTCTTAACACTATCCATTTTATAGATAGATTCTAAAAGAGATCCACAAAATTTATTATTTTGTCTCCAAGTCATATCCTTAAAAACCAAAGGAACTCTCTCTCCATTTTTATTAAAATCATCCATAATAAGTAATCCTTTAAGTGGATTCCAATTAACTTCCTCAGTTGTGCCTATATTTATATGTAATCCAGTTGTAGGAGCAAATTTCCAATATGATTGAGCAGAAAGAGCTGAGTAAAAATCCTCTATCATTTCTATTCCCTTTGAAATTCCAACTACATATGTTTTAGGCTTTATTTCTATACCTCTATCTAAGGTAACATCTGCGATAAGATCAACATCATCTCCCCATTTATCTAAAAAAGGCTTTAAATGTGCTCTAACCATCTCGCTTAGATACTCAAAGTCGTTAGATATTATCTGACTTAATAAAATTGATTTAGTAAATTCAGATATCATAATCTGAACATCATCAGGATTTGATAATTCAAATACCGAATTAAAACTCATCTCATCTAAACCATCTACATCAATCAATTCTAAAATAGAATCTAATAGACTTTTTAAAAATATAACATCACTTCTTCTTGTTAGATTTAATTCCTTCTTAACATCCTTGAAAGTATCATCTATTACATCCTCATCAATTTCAGCAAAATCATGTTGATAATTACTAGTATCGTCTGTTTCTACCTCAAATTCAAATGCTATTGTAAAATAGTTATCGAATTTTGATTCAATAAAAGATATGTCTCTTGGATTTATCTCCTCATTAAATTTATAAAAATCAAATATGTATTTCATACTTAATATATATTAAAAAGTAATTACTAAATGCCAGCAAAATCTAAACAACAATTCAAATATATTTGGGCTATGAGAAATAAATATAAATCTAAAAAGAATGCGCCGAAGAGTATGAAGTGGACATTTGATAAAGAATGGACTAAAAATGTTCCTTTTAAAGAATTACCTACTAAAATAAAAGAATCTTTTAATCATATATTAAACTTTAAATCATTTAATGAGGCGGTAATAGAACCATATGACTTTAGTGAGATAATCAGTAATATTAAAAATATGAGAAGTATTACAATGTATGAATTAAAAGTTATGTTTAATGATTTAGATGTTGAATTTATAGATATTGACTACTTTAAATCCAAGTTACAAACAGATAAAGAAATTGAATTAGTACCCGTAAATATGCCACATATTATACCTGGGTTAAGATTTGCAGCTCATAATGTTTATACTAATAAAATGTATATCTGTGTAGTTGAAGATAAATTCATAGAAACATTAAATGGGCCAATTAAAAACAATTTATTAGACCTATTAGAAGAAATATTAAGACATGAATCTATACACAAACAACAAGCTGAAAAAAGACCAAATATTCAAATTCGTAATTTGGAAAATTCACCATTACAGATGAAAAAGTATTTTAGTTCCACTGATGAGATTATGGCTTATGCTGATTCTTTCATCACACAATGTCGTAAAAGAGGATTAAGTGATGATAGGATAGTGGATTTATTAAAAACTGGTAGAAAAGCTTCTTGGGTTCAAGATGTTTATAGTAAGATGGACCCTGAGGTTCAAAATAGATTTAGAAAATATGTATATCAATATTTAGATAAATAAAAAAACCCACTCATTTGAGTGGGTTTTTATTACATTGTAATTTTTTCATCAACCTCGTCTAATATATCACCATTACCATCTAATGTAAGAGCCCACTCAGCAATATCTTTTGTTAGATTCTTAGCATTAGCATCATAGTAACTTACTAATTTAGATATCTCTCCAATTCTTAATAGAATTTTTGAAAAAGTATAAGTTTCCTTAGTAATACCCTTAACTTTATAAGTTTGAATTAAATGATAAATATATGTTATTTCAGTCGCATTACAAGCGAATGACTTAATTTGACTATCATCATTATACTTAGTACCGTGCATTGATGCTAATAGTTCTGTAAGTTCAATTGCTATAAAGATATTATCCACACCATACTCCAATTTCTTTAAAAGAATATCTGTTAGTAATGTATATTGTGATCTATCTAAATTAAAATTGAATTTAACAACTCTTAGATCCTGTTGGTAAGATTTCCACATAACTTGAGCGTTAGCGTAATCCATATCTTTTTGTTCATCTGTTTTACCTACACCATTTGTGTTCGACATGAAGTTTCTGATAGAATCTATATTACTATCCAATCTTATCTCGGAATCAACATCTAAAATTCTCACATCAACTCCTTCGATTGAAAATGAGATTTCAGGTTTAACTGTGTTTACTTCTAATTTTTCTGACATCTTTTAATTAAATTTTTATTCTCATTTTTTCTGAGTCGAATATGGATTCAAGTGTGGTTAGTTTATCCGTTGCATTAGCTAAAACCTCGATCCATCTATCATGTTCTGCTAATAAATCTGAGTGTTCTCCAATAGCAGCCATATTTTTTGAAGAAAAGTATAATGCTAAGTTTGCTTTAGCTTCTTCAATTTGTGCTTCATAACGCTTTTTTAAAGCGTTATAATAATTTAGTGTTAGTGTATTTTCCATAATTTTATGCTATAAATTCTTCTTTTCCGTCTTTTACTTGTTGTTGATAAAGTTCTTCAACTTGATTAGCTCTAGCAACTTTATCTACTCCATATTTAGTAATTAATGATGAAAAAGTTGTTAAATCCGGCTTAATCATTTTAATTTTTCCAGATTGTGTATCAATGGATATTTTATCAATCTCTTGTTCAATAAGAATTGTAATAGATTCATCCTCAAAAACTGACATCAAATCTTCATTAACCTGAACAATTAATTCCTTATTAAGGAGGAAAATATATTGGTCTGATAATTTAGAAATTTTAATCAACGACTTTTGATTCTCACAACCAACAAACTGAAAATTAATGGCTAATGGAAAGCTTTTTTTATTAAAAACCTTTAAAAAAACATCCTTTGTGTCTTGTGACACTTCATAAAATTTACTCATATGTATTTATTTATATTATTTTAATTAGTAAAATTATTAATGAGATTAATGATATTAATCCTAAAATTGGCAACAATCTCATATAAATTATAGTATTATATTTAACAGAATTAAAAGGTTTAAATCCAATCACAACCAAAAATGAATACTTATCAACTCGCTTTACAGGTTCATAAAAATCATAAATCTCTGATAAACCAATTGAATTTAAAAACTCGGATAGCTTATTGATATACTCACGTATATAGGTTTGTGAAATTGTCTCAATGTCTTGTTTCCTTGTAGTATAAGGTTCGTCAAATAGATCTTCTGGAATATTAATAACAGTATATAATCTTGAAGCTCTATCTATTTTAATATTAAAATCACCAGTTAGTCTGATATAATTTTTTCTTAGGGAAGATTTATAAGACCAAAAAAGACGTATTTTGCTAAAAATATTCATTACTTGCTTATATCTATTATTTAAATAAATGTTTATTTAAATTTAAATAATAACAGTCAATAAAATTTTTAACTAAAATCGAACCAAGATCCCTTATCTTCTTTTGGTTTGATACTTTCAATATATTCCATCAAGGTACCTTTAGATCCAACAACACTAGCAATATCAGCCATAATTGTAACTAATTTATCCATAGTCGCTTTTGATTGATTATCAGTGGCAGCTTTACTTACATCTGTACCACTTGATGGTCTGTTTACTGAACCCATACTAACAACACCAGTAGAACGAACACTACCAGATGATGATGGTGCTGATGGTGCTGATGATTTGGTCTTAGAATCATTTATTAATCCATTAAATACTTGAGATTTAGATTCTAATTTTGACATCATAGTCTCAAATTGATTTGGATCCATCATAGATAATAAAACAACATTACTGGTTAGAGTTCTTATAGACTCTAGTTTTTTAGCATCTATAACATCAACACTTTTAGTAAATCTATCTATTGCTATACCAAGTCTATCAAAAGCTCTTGTTAATAAATCGATATTACCAATAGCTGAAATAATACCAGTATTCTTACCTATACCAGATCCTAAATTTTTGAAATCTAATAATTTGAGTATATTTCCAAATTTAGACAGAGCTACTATAGTACCGTTTGCCCAACTAACAGTTGGAAACTTTGTCCAATTTCCTGATTTAAATCTAGAATCAACAAATAACATTAGGTCAATTACTTTAGCTATTTTATTTTTCTCTGTCTCCTCATCTTTAGGAAATAAATAATCCATCATACTACTGTTGAATTTCAAATTCATGAATCCCTGTAATGCTTTAGGAACACCCGACGCCCAATCAAGACTCGGAAAAGATGTATATTTACCCATTGATAAATATCCTGATATAGCTGATATTGTTTTTGAAATGTTAAGTATCTTCAATAATCCAGTATTAAGACTCGATAGACCATATTTTTTATCAACAGACATTGATAATTCACCAAATCTATTTACTAACAATTCAGTTGCTTCTATCCAAGATAATTCTGGATATTTAGAATATTTTCCAGATGATATCTTATTAGAAACATCTACTATATTTTTAATAATAGTACTAATTTTAAAAGATCCTAGTAATAATCCTTCTGTAGTGAAAGATTTATTAACAGACATAATCAAAGATCCATACTTCATAATAGACTTTGATATATTATCAATCCAGGATGTTGGTGGATAATCTTTATATCTACCTAATTCTACCAATTTATCTATCTTTAATATAGAAATTGTTAAATTTTCAATTTTTTTACTATCGGATAGGTTGGTCTTACCACCTATAATCTTTATAAGATCAGCAAATTTACTTAATGTTTTGGAAGTAGAATCTATCCAATTATCTGGTATCTCAGCAAATTTAATTTTTGATAAACTAAATGACAATTTTTGAAGTTGATTTGGTAATAGATATACTTTAATCATATCCTTATTGGTAATAGATCTAACCTTTTTAACAATAGATGTAATACTATCAATAGCCTTTTCAAAACTTGACATGTAATCTTTCGGCATACTAACATCATATTTACCAGTTGATATAATATTAGAAATGTCTCTAATATTATTAGCTAAAGATAACATCGTAGCAAATTTATTTACAGGTTCTTCAATATCAGATGTTTTATTCAATAATTTAACGAAACTTGAAATTAGACTAGTTGATTCCTTTTCATATTTCAAAAACTTAGTCTCATACTTACCAGCTGATAGAATAATGGATACTTGTTTAATATTCATAGATAAATCTTCCAAAGTGGTAAATTTCTTCTTGGCGTCTTCCAAATCAGATAATTTATCATATAAACTTAAAAAACTTGAAATCAACTTAGTTGCGGATTTATCAAATTCAAAAAATTTAGTATCATATAAACCAGTTGCTAAAGTGTCGGATACACTTTTAATACCTTTAGCAATTTCAACAACTGCAATATTCTTCTCCTTGATAACATCAACATCAGTCTCCAAATCATCATTGTTAAATAAATCTATAAACTGTTTGTAAATCACACTAATAGATTTACCCCATTTAGCATCTATCTCATATCCATAATTACCACCAAATAATGTTGTAGATGCGTCCTTTATTGCTAAGGCAATATCTTTAATTGCAGATTTTAACTTTTGAGCTGCCTCTCCCGCGTCTGAAAACCAACCTGAATTTTCACTAAGATATTGGAAAACAGGTGAGAAGGCACTAATCGCCTGACCAACATTTTGACCCCACTCAGCACTAGGTACCTTGCTAAGATCAAAAACTGCATCCTTTGAAGCTGCTCCGAAAACACCAGCTGCCTCAATTATACCGCCAGAAATCGTAACAATTGCTTCTTTAAATGCCGCAATCGGAGGACCACTACCGAAAAGACTTGTTGTTTCAGAAACCGCAGTGAAGACTGGAGCGAATGCTGCTATTGCTTGACCTACACCCTTCGCCCATGTTTCACTAGGACCTCCTTTCCAAATATCCTTAGCAGCTCCCAAATTTATGGCAGCCGTTGCTAAACCACCAGCGATAACTTCTATAGCTGAACTGAACTCTGTGACTGATACTCCTAAATCTACAGCCTTTCCTGATCCACCAAATAACTTTCCTATTTTACCAACAATTTTCCCTCCCAGGTTCATTACTTTTTGCTTTTGAAGCATATTATAGACTTCAGAAAAAGCACCAATAGCTAACCCTACACTTTTGGCCCATTCTTCTTTTGGACCTCCTTCAAATTTAACACCTCCTAGGGTAGTAGCGGCAGTAGCTATACCAGTAGATATAGATCCTATAGCTGATGAAAAAGCTTCGACAGTGACACCTAGATCTTTACTAAAAAAGCTCATGATTTTAGATTTCTCCATCATATCATATACTATGGAGAAAGCGCCAATTGCAATACCTACACTTTTAGCCCAAGCTTCTGTTGGACCACCTGTAAAGTTACCACTTGATAATTCATCACCAGCTATTTTTATTGCTTCTGATATACTTCTTATCGAAGCAGTGAATGTTTCTCCACCAACTTTTCCACCAGTAAACAAACTCAGTATTTGAGAACTCATCATCATTTTATAAACACTTGAAAAAGATCCAAGTGCTAATCCAATACCTTTTGACCATTCAACTTTCGGACCACCAGTATATGAACCAGTACTCAAAATTGTATCAGCATCTACTATTGACTGTGAAATATCCTTAATCGCATCAATTCCAGCCTTGATTGGATTTTTAACCAATCCAAAAGTAATACCCTCAAGTGCTCCACCTCCTGAACTAATTGCACCTAGTGTCACAACGGCAGTACCAAAAAGAAGTAGAGTTTTAGCAACTCCTGAGATCCATTGATCTGTTGGAAAGTTACCATAATCACCATCCGCTAAAATTGAACTTGTTTCAACTATAATACCGGATATTTTTCTCACCGCATCTATACCAGCATCTATAGGATTTTTAACCAATCCGAATGTTATACCCTCAAGAAGACCACCACCAGCTGAGATAGCACCTAATGTAACAACGGCAGTACCAAAAAGAAGTAGAGTTTTAGCAACTGAACCTATCCAGTCATTGGAAGGAAAAGTCGTATATGACCCACTTGATAATATTTTATCTGTGGCAACAATAGTGGCAGCAAGACCTAGAATAGCCAAAGCACCAAGTGCCATAGCACCAGCGGCTAAACCACCAGTAGCCAAGATCAACTCACCTATTGCTAATGAAGCAACTCCGAATGCCACCAATGTTAGTCCAACTCCTAGTGACCAACCGACAGTAGGATATTTACTATAATCACCCATAGACAATATTTGACTAGTGAGTGCAATAGCGGCTCCTAAAACGACAATAGCAACAGCTCCTATGAGGAACTCCTTTACACCAATTTTCTTGATCAAAAATCCAAGACCACCCGCAACTAATCCAAAGACACTAATTGTAAATGCGGTAGATAGTGTCCATATAGCTTCTGGAAATTTACTATAATCGCCCATAGATAGTATTTGAGAAGTCAATGCGATCGTTATTGCTAAGGCAACTATAACAAGAGAAGCCTTAATCATATCTTTTTGAGAAATATTTTTGGTTATCTTTGTTATAGCTAATGCAACAGCCGCTAATGAAACTAACACTAATGATAATTTGATAAACGAACCAAATTGTGAATTTGATATATTCGGTATTAATTTTATAAGTAATGATGCTGCAAGAATACCAACAGCCATTGCGACTAGAATTAACCCACCTTTTACCATATCTTTAGCTGATATTCCTCTAGTATTCTTCACAATAAATTTAACAGCAAATGACAGAGCTACAAAGATTATAGAAATCATTATTGATGCAAAAAATTGTTGTAATCCAATTGGCTTAACATTACGAATAAATTGAGATGACTCCATTATTGCATATGACATCGCAATGAGTATTATTGGAGCAAATATTGCCGCTTTGGTTATATCAACCAAACTTATTTTATCAAGTGCCTTGACAATTTGTTTAATTCCAAAAGAAAGTACAACAAAAACAAGAGATATAACAACTGATGCGAAAAATTGTTGAAAACCAACTGGTTTAACATTACGAATGAATTCTGATGATTTCATTATCGCATATGAAATACCTATAAGTATTATAGGACCAATGATCGCAAAGGCAAGTGCCTCCATTGGACTTATTTTATCAAAGGCTTTCAACATTTTTCCAAGACCAAATCCAACCAGGGCGAAAACTCCAGCAATAACAATAGAACTGAATGCCTGTTGGAATCCGATAGGCTTAACATTACGAATGAAGTCTGATGACTTCATTATAGCATATGAAACTCCAATGAGAACAATTGGCATAAGAGCGGCTGCTACCAGAGCAGCAACTGGACTAATTCCTTTAAAAGCACCAATTAATTTTCCAAGACTCAATGAGATAATAGCAAATGTTGCAGCGATAACAATTGTTGAGAAAGCTTGTTGAAATCCAATTGGCTTAACATTACGAATGAAGTCTGATGACTTCATTATAGCATATGAAACGGCAACTAAAACAATAGGCATTAAAAGTGCTGCAATTACTGCAGTAACAGGACTTATCTTACCCAAGGCACCAATCAGTTTTCCCATCTGTGTAGATATGATGGCAAAAGCACCAGCAATAACAATTGTTGAGAAAGCTTGAGCCATTCCTATTGGCTTAACCTTAGATAGTATAAAAGATGTAAGAAGAATAGCACCCGCCATTATTACAAGAGACAATGAAACCATTGCCATCTCTCTTGGTGTAGTTTTAACCTTCGATATTTTCTCAAAAGCAATTGCAACTAAAGGTAAAGCAACTGCCAAGGCAAGTACAGAAGCAACATTAATACCACCAACTATTTTAAATGCTAATCCAATCGCAACTATACCAACTGCCATCAATAATAACAATTTAACACCGTCTCCTATTGCCTTCTTCTGTTCTTCAGAAAATAATCCCTTCTTCTTTTTTTCTTCACCTTCTTTAGAAACAGTCTCAACACTAGGTCTAGACATATCTTTCGCAGCCGATTTTTTAACATCAGGTGATTTAGATCTAGAATCCTTTATATCAGCCGGACCTTTAGCCGCTTTTCTTCGACCAATAACTGTAGCTGCAGAGTTAGATCCCAATAATTCGGATCCATCGCCAAATGAAACAATAGCAACCGGAATAACTGGTAATCCAGACCATGAACCTCCCTTAGCAGGAGGATTCATAGCAGGTGGAGATCCAGGCGGAGTAGTTGGTCTGACTATACTTGTCGTGACTGCTGGTCTAACTGGACCAACTGGAGTGGAACCAACTGGAGTGGATGGACCAACTGGAGTAATAGGACTACCTGGAACGATAGGAGATACAGTTGGAGTAGGTGGTCTAACTATACTTGTTGTGACTGCTGGTCTAATTGAACTAGCTGGAGTAATAGGACTAGCTGGTGTGATAGGACTAGCTGGTGTGATAGGACTACCTGGAACGATAGGAGATCCAGTTGGAGTAGGTGGTCTAACTATACTCGTCGTAACTGCTGGTCTAATTGAACTAGCTGGTGTGATAGGACTAGCTGGTGTGATAGGACTAGCAGGAATGATAGGACTAGCTGGAGTAAAAGTAGGTGGCCTAACTATACTTGTTGTGACTGCTGGTCTAATTGAACTAGCTGGAACGATAGGACTAGCTGGTGTGATAGGACTAGCAGGAATGATAGGACTAGCAGGAGTAAAAGTAGGTGGTCTAACTATACTTGTTGTGACTGCTGGTCTAATTGAACTAAGACTAGGAACAACAGGTTTAGTAGGAGTAAGTGAAGGAATAATTGGACCAGAAACAACCGGAGTAACAGGTTTAACAATACTCGTTGTAACCGATGGTTTTAATGGAAGAGAAGGTTTATCAGGAACAGTAACTGGTTTAGGTTTTAAAAAGTCAAAAATACCGGAAAATATACCTTTCTTTTTTACTTCACCATCCGGTGTAGTAACTGAAGGAGTAACAGGTTTAACAATACTTGTTGTAACTGTTGGTTTAGGTTTTAAAAGATCTAGAAGTCTAGAAAATACACCTTTCTTCTCATCTCCTTTAGAAACCGTCTCAACACTAGGTCTAGACATATTATCAACATTGTTAATTGGTTTAATACTTGTCGAAACTGTTGGTTTTAATGAACCAATTGGAGTAATAGGCTTAGTAGGAGTAATAGAAGGAATAATTGGACCAGAACCAACTGGGGTAACCGGCTTAACAATACTTGTCGTAACTGTTGGTTTTTCAACAGGGTTAACAACTGGTTTAGGTTTAAAAAAATCAAAAATACCTGAAAATATGCCCTTCTTTTTTACTTCACCGTCTGGAGTAACCGAAGGAGTAAGAGGTTTAGCAGGAGTAATAGAAGGAATAATTGGACTAGAACCACCCGGAGTAACAGGTTTAACAATACTTGTTGTGACTGTTGGTTTAGTTTTAAAAAAATCTATAAATCTAGAAAATATATTCTTCTCATTTACTTTAGAAACAGTCTCAACACTAGGTCTAGACATATTATCAACATTATTAATTGGCTTGATACTTGTCGAAACTGTTGGTTTCAATGATCCAACTGGTGTAATAGGTTTAGCAGGTACAATCGATGGCATAATTGGGCCAGAACCAACTGGGGTAACAGGTTTAACAATACTTGTTGTAACAGTTGGTTTTTCAACAGGGTTAACAACTGGTTTAGGTTTAAAAAAATCAAAAATACCGGAAAATATACCTTTCTTTTTTACTTCACCGTCTGGAGTAATAGAAGGAATAATTGGACTAGAACCAACCGGAGTAACAGGCTTAACAATACTTGTTGTAACCGTTGGCTTACTAGGTTTAAAAAAATCTAGAATCCTGGAGAATACACCTTTCTTCTCATCTCCTTTGGAAACAGTCTCAACACTAGGTCTAGACATATTATCAACATTATTAATTGGCTTAATACTAGTTGTAACCGTTGGTTTCAATGATCCAACTGGTGTAACAACAGGTTTAGCAGGAGTAATAGAAGGAATAATTGGACTAGAACCACCCGGAGTAACCGGTTTAACAATGCTTGTCGTAACTGTTGGTTTAGGCTTTAAAAAATCTATAAATCTAGAAAATATATTCTTCTCATTTACTTTAGAAACAGTCTCAACACTAGGTCTAGACATATTATCAACATTATTAATTGGCTTGATACTTGTTGTAACTGTTGGTTTAGGTTTTAGAAAATCAAAAATACCGGAAAATATACCTTTCTTTTTTACTTCACCATCTGGAGTAGGTGTAATTGAAGGACCAGAACCAAACTGAGTAACAGGTTTAACAATACTTGTTGTAACTGTTGGTTTAGCTTTAAAAAAGTCGAGAACTCTGGAGAATACACCTTTCTTCTCATTTACTTTAGAAACAGTCTCAACACTAGGTCTAGACATATTATCAACATTGTTGATTGGCTTAATACTAGGAGTGACTGTTGGTTTTACAACAGTGGTGACTGGTTTAGGTTTCAAAAAGTCAAAAATACCAGAAAATATACCCTTCTTTTTTACTTCACCATCTAGTGGTGTAACCGAAGGGGTGTCAGGTTTAACAATACTTGTTGTAACTGTTGGTTTAGTTTTAAAAAAGTCTATAATTCCGGAGAATACACCCTTCTTCTCATCACCTTTGGAAACGGTCTCAACACTAGGTCTAGACATATTATCAACATTATTAATTGGTTTGATACTTGTCGCAACTGTTGGTTTCAATGAACCAATTGGTGTAATAGGCTTAGTAGGAGTAATCGAAGGAATAATTGGACTAGAACCAACCGGAGTAACCGGTTTAACAATGCTTGTTGTAACCGTTGGTTTTTCAACAGGGTTAACAACTGGTTTAGGTTTAAAAAAATCAAAAATACCGGCAAATATACTCTTCTTTTTTACTTCTCCATCTGGAGTAACCGAAGGAGCAGGAGTAATCGAAGGAATAATTGGACTAGAACCAACCGGAGTAACAGGCTTAACAATACTAGTTGTAACCGTTGGTTTCATAGAACCACCATCAATTGGTGTAAGTAAAGGAGCAGTAGGTTTAATAATACTAGGAACAGGCTTAATTGAATTGACTTTCGTACCTTCAACAGATTTCTTACTCTCAAGTATATTAAGTATTGTATTTTGATTATCTAATATTTTTTTAGTGTCTGTTTCCAATCTAGAAATTGACTCAGATATATTAGTCAGTGACTTAGAAAAGTCACCAGAAGCCAATGATGTACCAACAGGAGATTTCATCTCCGATTTATTAATAAGTGTCTCTGCAACCTTTTCTAAAGAAAGAGATAAATTATTTAACGCATCTAGTAACTGTTTATCCATCAAAATTAACTTTAATTTACAAAGTATATATAAATTATGTTAACATCTTAATATATAAACATGAAAAACATGATAAATGATAAAAATACTATGAAGATTATGAAATTTAAAAAATTCATATCCTATTTCAATTTACGTGAATCTCTTAAAGAGGTTGAATTGAATCAAATTCTTGATAAAATTTCAAAAAAAATGAAATTGACTTATGGAGAAGAGTCATTTCTTGGTAAATTTGGAAAAGTAAAAGATGATGATTTAAAAGATTATAAAATGCTTTCAATGCAATCAACATTTGAAAAAATAAGCGATCTAATAAATAATAATAAAAAAGTTATTTGTGATCTATATGATAAAAATGGTAAAGTAGGAATTCAAATAATTTCAATTTATAACGATTATGAAAATGAAATCTGTATTCTGGAATTAAAGAACGGTGAGAAAATCGATCTAAAAGATAATTATCTTTATAACATAATATATAACATACAAAAAGATTCATATTCATTACAAGCTGAAGACGAATTCTTTGAGAAAATACCAGTGAAAAATGAAGATTAAAAATTATAAATCATTCTTAGAAGCAATATCCGGAACTGAACTAGTAGGACACATGGGTCCTAACTACGGCGAAGAAGATAACTCACCTATGAAAAAACTAGGAACCACTGATGTTATTTATTCAGATATGTTCGGAAAAATGGTACTATATGATGATTATCAAGACCTATATATGGATTATCTTAAAAAAGGTGGAACTCCACTTCAAGGATTTAATTTAGAAAACTTAGATAAGGTTTTAGGAGTTTTGAATAATTAAATCTTATTTTTAAGACTCTCTTTCAAAATATCAAATATCCGGTCAATCTGGTCATATCTAATACGGATTAAATCAATGTAATTATCTTCACAATAATCATTTTTAATTTTATCGTTTATTTTGAGTGATTCATATGATTTTAATCCACCGAAAAGCTCTACTGGTTCATAGTGTTGAATTCCATCAAACTCTATAGCGATTCTGTATTTAGGTAGGTAGAAATCAAAAGGTAGTTTATATCTCAATCCAATACATCCATCAAACTTTTTTTGCCTAACATATTCAATCTGATTTATATCTAAAAATTTAGATATTTTCTTTTCACCCTTTGATTCATTACAATGAGAACAACCTGCACCACTCAAATGTGATGATGATACTTGTTCAAAATCACCGTGTATTTTACAAACTATTTTTACCTTTGTCTGATTATTCACATATTTAACCTTTGAGTAGTCATATAAAAAATTATGTATCTCATTTGCTTCTTTTATAAATTGATTTGTTGTTTTTTTTAAAATTACTCTTTCGACCAATCCAGAAGAATGTATATGAGCTCCTGCTTTTTGTTCATATACCTTACCTTCAAATATTATTTTAACTTTGTTTTGACTACCACTATATTCAACCAATGAATAATCATATTTATCTCCGTGTTTATCATAACATTTTCTTAAAAAGTCGTCTTGATTTTTTATAGTATCTCTTTCACAATTATATCCAAGTAGATGTAAAACCGGTTTCTGTCTATAAATGACATCATCATATTTAATCAAAACTTCTATGTGTGATCCTTTATAATCCACTAATGAATAATCATATTTATAACCCCAAATTGATCTAGCATCATCTATAAAATCTCTGTTACTTCTAAGTCGTCTAACTCTTTCTGGTTTACGACCCATTAAATGTTTACTTGGATTTTGCAAATATTCAATACCATCTTTTATAAGTACTACCTTTGTGTTCATGTTTTTAAAAACGGTCTTACTATATTCATACTCTTCACCATGTATCTTTTTGGACTCAAAAATGAACCTATCGGTGTCCCATCTCAATTCACACATTTTACCTAAGATGTGATCTTCTGCTTTTTGTGAAAATATCCAATCCTTGTAAATTATTTTAATACTTGTCTTCATATTTTTATAATCAACAAGTGAGTAATCATATTTATCACCCCATATTTTCCTTGATTTACTTATAAAATCCTCATTAGATATTCTTTTCATATATAGTATATATAAAATATATCTTCTTCCTATCCACTATTTAACATATACTTTGATACATAAATTTATTTTTTGATGTGGTATATTAAATCAAATATATACTATATAAAAAATAAATTTTTAAAAATGGCAAAACAAACAGGTAAAGAAACCAAGAAATTTGAATTCAGTAAAGTAGGATCTATATTGGATAATATAGCAAAAACAATTCCAATTGTTATTGAAAAGGAAGTAAAAGAAAAGAAATTTATTAGTACTGGAAATTATCTATTAGACGCAGCTTTATCAGCTAGATTAGTAGGAGGTGGAATTTTAGGAGGTAGAATTTTTGGAATTTTAGGTGAAAGTGGTAGCGGTAAATCCTTTATAGCATATTCAATATGTAGATCGGCACAAAAAGATGGATATTCGATTATTTACATTGATACGGAAAACTCGATAGATTTAGACGGCATCACGAAGTATGGTATTGATAACTCTAATGAAAAATTCAGATTAATCAGATCAAATAAAGTTGAAGATATAAATATGTCACTCACTCAATTATTAGATGATTTAAAAGAAGCTAAATTAGGTGGATATGAAATGCCAAAATTATTAATTGTATTAGATTCAATTGGTATGATGTCATCTAATAAGGAAAAAGAAGATTTGTTAAAAGGTGCAATGAAACAGGACATGACACGTGCGAAAGGATTAAATGCTCTTTTCAGAAGTATTAGCTCTGATCTTGGATACCTTGATATTCCTATGATCTGCTGTAACCATACGTATCTATCCCAAGATCTTTTCCCAAAAGAGATTTCCAAAGGCGGGATGGGTCTAGTATATTCCGCATCAGTTTTGGGATTTTTAAGCAAAAGTAAGCTTAAAGATGGAACAGAAGATGAGATGGATTTAGGTCAGTCAGGTATTTCTGTTCTATTCAAAACTCAAAAGAATCGTTTAGCCAAACCAAAGAAAATTAGATTTGATATTTCTTTTGCAACAGGTTTAAATAAATATAGTGGTTTAGAGAATTTCTGTCGTCCAGAATACTTCACACAAGTTGGAATCGCTCAAGGTAAAATGGAAGTTGATAAAAAAACTGGAGAGATGACATTTACACCAGGTGGTAACAGATGGTATATAAATCATTTAAATAAATCAGTCACAACTAAACAATTATTCACTCAAGAAATATTCACAATGGAAGTTCTTGAGAAGATGGCACCAATTGTTAATGATTATTTCAGATTTAAATCATTAGATGAAATTGAACAAGTTGAAAAAGAGTTTAATGATATAATTGGTGAAGAAGAAATTGAAACACCAGATAGTGAATCATTTGATGCAGGTGATTTCTTTAGTTAATAATTTAAAACCCACTCAAATGAGTGGGTTTTTCATTTATATTTAATAACTCCTCCAATATTATTTAATATTGGTACTGATAATTGATTTGGTTTTCCGACTGTTTGTACAGTAATACTTTTAATTTGTTCCGGATATTTTGTAAAATAATCTACCAGAACTTGTTTCTTTTCTTCTTCTCCGCTTTCATCTTCAAAATCAAAGAATCTTATCAATCTAAAAATATTGTTATCAACATATTCTTTAGCATCAAGTTTATTTTTCTGATTATATAAATCCCAATCATCAATATGGTCCATATTATTTACTTTTTGATTCGTTACTAACGTGACCTATTTTTCTATCCATTTCATCAAGAGTATTTACAACCTTTTCTGGGAAAAATTGATTTAACTTTTGAATAGTAGAATCGTCATCATAGTAATATAATTGATTATCAATAACCGATATTTCGCCTTGTGAAATCATACTAGATATGATAGGATCAGTAAGATAGTTCATCTCAGAGTCAGATATAGATATAGATATAACATTTTCAACACCTGGACCAGGAGGAATGTTATTAGATTCATTAATAAATTGTAAATATGTCTTTATCATATAGTATTTTAGTTTTTTTATATATTAAATTTTGTTATTAGAAATATTTCGTATATTTGTCATATGAGAATTGAACATCAAAACATCCATTTCGCTAGTGATTACCACATTGGCCATCACAATGTCATTAGATTTGACGGAAGGCCGTTTGTAAGTATAGAAGAAATGCATGAAACACTTATTAAAAACTGGAACTCAGTAGTTGAAGATGAAGATATAGTATTTTACTTAGGTGACTTTGCTTTTAAAGATAAAGGTGAACCAAAGTGGTTTAGAGAACAATTAAAAGGTAAGATTTATTTTATAATGGGAAACCACGATAGAATAAGAGACATATCTAAATTAGGATTTGAAAAAGTATTTGGTGATGATACTGCTCTTGGTGGAGCAACTATATCAGTAAAAGATGAAGATGCAAATAGAGGATATCAAGATATAATAATGTGTCATTATCCAATACTTTCTTGGAATAAAGCACATCATGGTTCGTGGCATATTCACGGACATTGTCACCAATCACTGGCTAAAAACCCAGAAATGGATTGGTATTACAAAAGAAAAGTTATAGATGCTGGAACTAATGGATTAGGATATACACCGATATCTTACACAGAGTTGAAAAAGATTATGAATGAAAAGATTGTATCATCAGTAGATCATCACGAATAATGAAAGTACTTTGTATAGATAACAAAAATGTTTCACTATCTTTAACAATTGGAGAATGGTATAAAGTAATTTCAGAAGATGAACATACTTATCTCATTGATAATGATCACGCATACACAAAAAGAATTGCTAAAAGTAAATTTTTATCAAAGGAAGAACTACGACAACTTAAACTAGAAAAATTAGGCATATGAACTCACTAAACAAATCATCAGAAATTTTATTGTCAGAAATGACATCAGAAGATATCATCAGAAAAGAACTTGATGATGTCACACTTTATTTTGATTATCAAGAAACTGATTCTGAGACTGAATTGTCTCTTATAACAATTTCTAAAAATCACGGTGAAAGATTTCTTTTTCACAAGATAAGTTCAAATAGTAAATTATCTTGTCTAGGTAAAATGATCGATTATATCAAATCAGATTACAAGGTAAATCATCAAAATTATGAAATCATTTGGAGAAAAAAGGGAGACACAAAAGATAATGTCTCTTGGTTCAACGGTAAATCGTTTTTATCTATTATAGATAAGTTTTACTTCATGAAAGATCCATCTGATATTTTAATCTATGAGGTTAAAATGAAACCGATGGCTTAAATTACCAGTTAGGTAAATAAACTGTATTCACAAATACCATTCTTTCATTAGAATTATAGATTAATTGCTTATGAGTGACATAATTAAGTGATAACATAAAGTTATTATAATTAACTGCTCTGCTATCTATCTCTAAAACTATTATAGGTTTATCTCTTTCTATTATTTCCTTTGCACCCTTTAATGCTTCGAGTTCATATCCTTCTAGATCTAAATGAATTAGAGATATTTTACAATCTTTAGGAATTATAGAATCTAGTTTAACCATTTCAACCTTATAACCTACATCTCCTATCTCACTTCTTGGTCCCATTTCTAAACCAATTTCATCTATATGTTTTAATACACATTCGCCATCATATTCCCCTATTGCGTATGGAAATATATTAACATTGTCTAATTTATTTAGCGATATTGTATCTAATGAAGATTCATACATTAATTTATTAGGTTCAAAAGCCCATACTTTGTCACAGTTTTTTAAAGCCGGTAAAAAATCACCAAAACCTGATCCTGCGTGAATTATATTTCCACCTATTGACCTGATATAATCAATTGTTGTATCTTCATGCACATCACCATCTAATATGGTTTGAGCATTATATGTATATGCAATTTCTTTTGGTATTGAATAAACACCGTATTTATTCTTCCCTTGCATCTTTAAATATTTTATTCATTGTCCATCCTCTCCAGAAATCTTTTCCTTCAGTCTCGGTTTCATCCATGAAATTGATTATTAAATCACTTATTCTTGATTTTATTATCTTTTGATATTCAATTTCCAATTTATCCATCCAAATTTTACTAAATTCCTCAGATTCATAAACAACTGACTTACCATAATCATATGTTAATTCAATTATATGGTTTCTATTATCTATAGTAATATGTAATGTACTACCATTTTTTGTTGGTAAATCAACATTAATCAAGTAATATTTATATCCGTATTTTAATTTTTTATTAATAATAATTCTTGGATCATCTATATTCTCTAATACGTAATTTAAAAAATCTTCAAGTTCTTCCATATTAGATTTTTATATCAAATCAGGTAGAATAAGTTTTAAAGGTTTATCTTTAAGAATTGATTTGATTCCACAGTTTAGAGCACCTTCATAGTCCGCTCTAACACTATCTCCTATCATTAGTAATTGACCAGGTTGTAATCCACTCCTCTCAATAACTATTTTATAGATATTTGGGTCTGGTTTAGAATACCCAACATCACAAGAAAATATAGGATCTTTAATCCACTTATCTAAACCAAGATTATAAAAACATTCTTTGTAAGGTGTTGCAATATTTGATATTAGATATAAGTCATATCTTTTTGATAGTTCATTTAATACAAATTCGGTATCGTCAAATAAATGTGTACTTTCATTCTCTTCTTTGACATCATACTCATATTGAGTAGTATAAACATTTGATCCAGGTCTTATCGCCTCTTTGAGTTCTTCAAAGCTAAAATTTTCCGACATTACCTTGTCTCTCCAAAAGTTCATTTCTTCTTTGGTGAGTCCTAATGTTCTAAATAAATTTAAATAAGGTTTTGCTTTATACTCGGTATATAATAGTGTATTATATAAATCAAATATTATCGATTTTGTTTTCATTTAAGTTATATAAAAGATATATCATGATGTTACATGAATTACATAAATGTTGCAATAAAGTTTTCTTCATCATCACACAATTTGCATCCTAAAATTGAACTAGTAATATTTTTAACATTTTCTTTAGTTAAAATCTCTTCTATCTTATTATTGAATTTCTCTGTATCCATAAAATCCTTTACATTCACATTAAGATCTAAATCCGAGCTTCCTAAATCTAGTTTAATATTTTTACTAAATGTTTGATTTAACACATAGTCTTTAATATTTTCTTTTATTATATTTAATTCATCTTCATTATAAATCACAATATTTAATTCATCTATTTTAAATATATGTTTTTCAGCAGAAACAACATCAATTTGACTTAAAGATACATCATAATAATCTGCTAATATTTTTTCATGATTTATAGTCACATTGTCTATCCCTTTATATAAACACTGTTTAAGATCTAAAATTTTAAAATCGTCAGATTCTAGAAATTTAAAGTTTTCAAAAGTCATCACAGAGTCTTTTCTCATAGATACTCTATCTTGTAAGATATCGGATAAAACCTGTTCGATTCCATTTACATCGGATAAACCTCTTCTACTTATAAAGTTTTTAAGTTTGGCTTTATTTTCTAAAAGATAAGATTCTACTCTACTAGGTTTAAATTTATGTTTCTTAATAAATTCTTCTATATAGTCATCAACATATTGATTTACAAGTTGATAGTATTTGTTTGCATCTTCGGAATTTCTTATCATAAAAGTATATATTAAAAATAATTTGCACTTTTATTAATTTTTTTCTAAACAAAAATCGTTCCAAATTATATATAAAAATAAAAGTAAATATAAAATGAAAAAGGTATTTTTAGCATTAACAATTTTTACAGTAATTGCATCATCTTGTGGAACAAGTTCAACTGATGGAACTGTTACTAATGACAGCACATCGGTTAAACAAGACTCAATGACTTGTGACACAACAAAATGTGATACAACTTGTGTAGCTGATTCAGTTAAGAAATAATTGTTACTGAATATAAAAATAAGCCCCAGATATCTCTGGGGTTTTTTTATGCACTAATTAAAATTAATATATATGAAAACACTAAAAATTATTCATGAATATTTCTCAAGTTAAATCTTTCTTTAATCGTAAGCCTGTTGAATTTATAGTTAAGGAATCTTATAATGATCTTAAAGAAGATAGAGAGTTTATTCCTAGATTCTCACTTAAAAACATTAAGGACTTCCAAAATGTTCCTATAAACTCACCAATTAAATATGATGAAAAGCTTTTGATTAAAGCTATTCAATATGGAATGATATTTTTGATTAACTATAAAGGAGAAAAAGATAAATTATTTAGTGGTCATGAAAGAGTTATTTATCCTATGGTTTTGGGAAGATCCGCACAAGGTAAGACTTTACTTAGAGGATGGCATTTAAATGGATGGTCTGTTTCTAAAAATAGACATATAAATAAAATATGGAGACTTTTTAGGACAGATAGAATTTTATCTATGACTTTTACAGGATCATTCTACAGACTTCCACCAGCGGGTTATAACATGAATGATAAAGGAATGAGAGGGGGACTAATTGTAAGTGCTGATTTCAACGCTATTAGAAGAAATCAACAAAATTTGGTTCAACAAAATGTAATTCAAAATAGAGAAGACGTATCATTGAGTCAAGATGAGAGAAAATTTGTAACGATAAGAGTAAAAGGAACAGATTCTAAACTAGACCTAAACAAACCACTTGATAACGCATATATAAATAACCTTAAAAATGTTGAAAATGTTAGAATATCATTCCTAAAGAGTATATATGGGAACCAGTATGTCGCAATACTTGGTGCAATGGGTGAGCCAGGAAATACTGTTAAAATATTAGATGATAAAGGTAAAAATTTAGGAGTTTATAAAGTTTTAGATTCAACAACGGGTCAAATACTTAAAAGTATTACTAAAGTAAAGGGTAATTCACTCTATGATTTATACATTTTTGATAAAAAGATTTAATATATAATATATGTTACGATATTTAAAACACATAAAAGAAGAATTAAACATCAGCAAAATGACTGATGCCGATTTTAGTAATTTATTAAAAAATATTACTACTAATCTGGATCAATATAAAAATTCAATATTATTTAATATTGAATATAATCTTAAAACCAATAAAATTGAGTATAAAGATTTTAATAATATCAATGTACCTCAAATTATATCACAACTAAATTCAAGTTTAGGAAAAGATATTGTAGATCAATTTAATATTGAATCTTTTCTAAGAAAAATTAATCAAATTTTAGATTTGAAGAAAAGAAATACTAAAAAGAAGATTAAAGAAGAATTTATAAGTTATTATTCTTCATTAGAAGATAGATTTGAAGAAGAATCACAAGATTCTAAAGAAGAAGACCATTTTGATAGAGTAGAAGGAGAACACTCTCTAATAACACGTAGAAAATATGAAGATGAGAAATATGATATTCAAGTTGAATTAATGAAACTACAAGAATGGGTTATTAAAAATAATGAAAGAGTTGCAATTGTTTTTGAAGGTAGAGATTCAGCTGGTAAAGGTTCAACTATTAAAAGATTTATTGAGTATTTAAATCCTAAACACTTCAGAGTTGTTGCTCTTGGATTACCAACAGAAGAAGAGAAGAATAATTGGTTTGGTAGATATGAAAAACACTTACCAAACCCAGGTGAAATTGTTTTCTTTGATAGATCTTGGTATAATAGAGGAGTTGTTGAACCAGCAATGGGTTATTGCAGCGAAGAACAATATATGAACTTTATAGAAAATGTTGGAGATTGGGAGGAATCAATGATTAAAAAAGGATTAATTCTAATTAAATTCTGGTTTTCTATAACAAAAGAGAAACAACAATTAAGATTTGAGTTAAGAAAACAATCACCTTTAAAGTATTGGAAGTTTTCACCAAATGATGCAAAAGTTGTTGATAAATGGGACATAATAACCAATTATAAGAATCAAATGTTTAATAAAACTTCAACAAGAATGTCGCCTTGGGTGATAATAAATTCTAACGATAAAAAAATAGGAAGATTAAATGCAATGAGATATGTTTTAGATAAAATAAAATATGACAATAAAGATGAAACAAAATGTCATTGGTATCCAGAAGTAGTAAATATTTTAAAATAAAAAAACCCACTCAAATGAGTGGGTTTTTAGTTTTATAGTTGAATATACGTTGTACCGGGTATAAATTGTTTAGCAGTGTGTTTTGGTAACAATGTTCTCCAAGTATTTCCAAATGTTTTTTCAAAATGTGGAGCATCTTTAAAAGATTTCCAATCACCTCCCCATTCCCATCCGTGTTTCTTTAGAATGTTAACAACTTCCATCCAATCAGCTTTACCATCTTTATCGAAATCTACATTTGTTTCCCAAGAAGCAGATTCAAATGTACCATCTGCATTAGTATCTTTTAGAAGTACAATATCAAGTGCCAGTCCAAAATTGTGTATAGATTGACCACCTTTTGCTTTTGTTACAACGCCTAATCTTTTACCATTAGCGTCAAATAATTTAGTTCTACCTTGTGCATAAAGAGCATCTTGCTCAGCGAATGTTCTTAAAGTATATGCAAATCTACATATAGCTCTTCCAGATAAAGCTGGAATGATTTCATTTAAGTAAATATCTTTAACTTCTTGTCTAACTGCTGGATGTAATAATTCAATTCTATCCAATGTTGGTTTATCACTCATAATATTAATATTTTTTGAGTATATATTTAACTTTTTTTCTTACTTATAGTATAATAAATATGAATGTATATAATGCAGAAGAAGTTGAAAGAATTAATAGATTAAAAGAGACTAATGATAAATTAGAAAAGTATTTTACTGATAAAAGAGAGAATTGGGAAAAAGAAATTGAACCTCTTTTTGAAACTATTAAAGTAGAGATAAACTTACAAACTTCCCGACAGATTATTGAAACACAATCTCTCTGCTTAACATATCGTCAAAAGATTACCGAAGAGATTTCTTCATTTTTAGATAAACGATCTAAACAAGATGTTAAATTAAAAAGAATTAAACAAGATAAATTTATCTGGTACGCAACTTCATTCGGCATTAAAACAAATATGGGTGAGAAATCATTGTTAATTGAAGCTCATGTTGCAGAGGAACAAAGAAATATTGAATTAATTGAAAATTATATCGAATATCTTAGACAAACTAATAAAAATTTGGAAAGTTTGCAATTCACTATTAAGAATATTATAGATTTATTTAACTACTTAGGAAGATAATTTTTTTAAACACAATTATATTAAATATATGTCTAAATTTATTTTAAAAAAAGATTGGATTCTAAAATACACAATTTTAGATAAACAAGGTCAAGAATTACTATACACAAAAGGTAAAATATTCGAACCTAACGAACACGGAGAGTATATAATATCAAGTACACACGGTCAGATGATACTCAAATATAAGGACATGAAATCGTCTGTTGATGGAGAAGATCTTCTATTTGAAGAAGTAGAGGAACTTCCAGAAATAAAAATTTCTCTTTTGGAAGAAGATGAAGATGCTATAAAAAATTATAGACTTCAATTGGATGTTAAAACAACACCAAGAAAAGCAAAAGAGATTGAAAATTATTTAAGAAAAACTTTACAAGAAATGTTATAAATTTTTGTATATTTGTATATAGATAAAAATGGTGCTATTGTAGGTTAGAATATTTTATATATAAATTAAAAATATTCTAACAACTATGAAAATAATATGTATTTACTCTATAAAAAATATGGAAAATGAAAAGATATATATCGGTAGTTCAGTTGATTTCAATAGAAGGAAAAGAGTGCATTTAAATTTACTTTTTAAAAATAAACATCACTCAATAAAGCTTCAAAATAGTTTTAATAAACATGGATTTGATAAATTTCATTTTAGTATTTTAGAAATGGTTGACAGTATCGATTTATTAATAGAAATTGAGCAAAAATATTTAACAAAACTTAAACCGGATTTAAATATGACACATATAGCTGGATTAAACTCACATATCGGCTTAAAAAGGAGTGAAACAACTAAAGAGAAAATAAGATTGTCAAATACTGGAAAATTAACATCAGAAGAGACTAAAGAAAAACTTAGACAACATAACTTAGGAAAAAAACAAAGTAAGGAGACAAAAGATAAAAAGGCAAAAGCACTTTACAAACCAATTATACAAATCAAAAATGATGGAGAAACGATTGAATGGGAGAGTGCAACAGTTGCATCCAATGTATTAGGTATAAGTAGAAGAGTAATATATGCGTGTCTTTGGGGCACAAAAAAGACCTATAAAAAAAGTAAATGGATTTATAAAAAATAAAAAAATGAAAAGTTTAGAAGAATATCAAATTGGATGTGTATGTGGTAGATTTCAAGTACATGAACTACACGATGCTCATAGATATGTTATCGACCAAGTTGTTAATAATCACAAAAAATCAATTATATTTTTAGGAGTTCCTAAAGTAGTTGGTACTAAAAAGAATCCACTAGACTTCGATACTCGTAAAAAGATGATTCAATCATCTTATCCAGACACATTGATACTATCACTTCCCGATATAGGTGATGATTTTAAATGGACTGCTGAATTGGACAAAAGAATTAGAGAAGTCTATCCAATAGGTGATGTTGTTTTATATGGTGGTAGAGATTCTTTCATACCATATTATCAAAAAGGAAAAGGACAATTTGATTGTAAAGAATTAGACCAATATACATTCGTATCTGGAACAGAAGTTCGAAAAATTGTATCCGAAACAGTTAAAAATTCTACCGATTTTAGAGCTGGTGTTATTTATAACGCCTACAACCAATATCCAAAAGTTCACCCTTGTGTAGATATAGCTATTTTAGATGAAAACTGTACTATGATTCTCTTAGCAAAAAGACCATATGAAAGTGGTTGGAGATTTATTGGTGGATTCGCACATCCAAGCGATTCATCATATGAATCAACAGCAAAAAGAAAGATATCTCAAGATGCAGGTGATAACTTAGAAACATCAGATCTTGCCTATATTAATAGCACAATGATTCCAGACTGGAGATATCGGGGAGAAGAAGATAAAATCATTAGTGTCTTGTATAAGACAAAATATATTGGTGGAGTAATTGAACCATCCGATGATGTAAGCGAACTTAAATGGTGGAATTTACATGATATATCACAATATTGGTTTGATGTAGAAGATAATGTAGTTGGACCAATTGTTGATGAACATAAACCTTTATTAAAAATACTTTTAAAAAATATATGAAAGTAAACCACTCTCCAGTATCGTATTCATCAATTGTTGAGATTGGTGAAAGAACATTACACCTTGAAAAAACAACAGGTGAAACCTATTTAAAACTACACCGTGGTGTAATGGATGTTGATATGATAGATCTAAACTCATTTATGAGTGATTTCGATTATAATCAAAAGTCCGTACAACAATATGGTGGTAATGATGGTGATTCGGTACTAGTTAATGTTATTAAAGATAAGTTTCACTTAAAAGACCATTATGTAATGACTGTTCCTGGTGGAATGGCAACACTTGATTTGGTTATCAACTCACTATCAGAAGATAATTTTTGGGTTCCAAAGTATCATTGGGGTTCTTGGAATAAAATACTTAAAATTCATAATAAAAATACTCAAGAGTTCGATGATTTTAATATTGGTGAATTTAAAGCAAATGATCCAATAGTTGGATTCTCAGGAGTTGTGATGTTGTGTTATCCTTCAAATCCAACCGGATGGTCTCCTGACTTCGAAGATTTGAAAAAGTTCTTAGACCACTCTAAAGAACATAATATTACAGTCATTTTAGACTTACCATACTATTATCTTTTCAATGATATCGATAATCCTATTCATGAACTATTTTATGATAATGTGATCGTTATATCATCATTTTCTAAATCAATGGGATTATCTGGACTTAGAATTGGATACATTGCGACAAAAAATCAAGAGTTGTATAACTCTATGAAAATACGTTCTTTATATAAGTATAACTCAATATCAACAATACCACAACAAGTAATAACAAGATTACTAACAACAGAAGGGGGTAAGACATCTTTAGAAAACTATAAAATGAAAACTCAAGACAGTATTACTAAAAATATACAATATTTAAAAGAAAGAGGATTCTTATTTGATGAATATCCATCAACTCCAACAGGACCCTTTGCGATTGTTAATATAAATTTTGATATTCTTTTATTTAATCGAATATCTTCCGTACCTTTACATAAATTCTCACTCAACAGAACAGTTAACCCACAATATTCAAGAATATCAGTATCAGTACCACACGAAATATTCAAACAATACTTTGACAAAATAAATTAATAAACATATGGAACCAAATATCTTATTACTCACAGACTCTTACAAACCAACACACTGGAAACAACTTCCTAAAGGCGTAACGATTTTAAGATCTTATCTTGAAAGTCGTGGTGGTAAATTTGACAACACTCTATTTTATGGTCTTCAATATATCATAAAAGAGTATCTACAAGGTAAAGTAATTACTTTGAATAAAATCAATCGTGCTAAATTATTTTGGGACGCACATCTTGGACCAGGTCATTTTAATATGGATGGATGGTTACATATTTTAGAAAAACATAACGGACACTTACCAGTTATTATTAAAGCTGTTCCAGAGGGAACAGTTGTTCCAACAGGAAATGTTCTTTTGACTATTGAAAATACAGACCCAGAAGTTCCTTGGTTGACAAACTATCTTGAATCATTACTTTTACAAGTTTGGTATCCAATTACGGTTGGAACACTTTCAAGAGAAGTTAAAAAAGTTCTTGTCGATTATTTAGTAAAAACATCAGACCATGATGAAAATGGAATTCGTGGAATTGTGAGTTTTATGCTACACGATTTCGGATTCCGTGGAGCATCATCTGTTGAAAGTGCAGGTATTGGTGCATCTGCTCACCTTATTAACTTTAAAGGAACAGATACTGTTGAAGGTATTCTATTAGCACAAGAGTATTACAATACTTTAGATATGTTGGCATTTTCAATTCCAGCATCCGAACACTCAACTATTACATCTTGGAGTGAACCACTTGAGGTTAAGGCATTTGAAAATATGTTAGACCAGTTCCCTACTGGATTGGTAGCTTGTGTATCTGACTCATTTGATATTATCAGAGCTTGTAGAGACCATTGGGGAACTACTTTACGAGATAAAATCTTAAATCGTGACGGTCGTCTTGTAATTCGTCCTGATAGTGGTGACCCTGTTCAAACATTGAAACAAATCTTTCATATTCTTTGGGATAAATTTGGTGGAACTGTTAATAAAAAAGGATTTAAAGTTATTGATCCACACGTCAGAGTAATTCAAGGTGATGGTGTAAACTATGACTCTATTATCGAGATTCTTGATATGATGGTTGAAGAAGGATTTGCAGCAGAGAATATTGCATTCGGTATGGGTGGTGCTCTTTTACAAAAAGTAGATAGAGATACTCAAAAATTCGCTATCAAATGTTCATCAATTGTAATTAATGGTGAAGAAGTTGAGGTTCAAAAGAATCCAATTGAGATTAATGAAAAAGGCGAAAGAGTTAAATCATTTAAAAAGTCAAAAGCAGGTAGATTGAAGTTAATTAATAATAATGGAGTATTTGAAACTATCCAACATTGTCAGGATTTTAGTGGTGATATTTTAGTACCTATTTTTGAAAATGGACATATTCTAAAAGAATGGACATTTGAAGAAGTTCGTGAAAGAGCCGAAGTAAAAATTAATGTTGAGGAATTAGTTTAATGAATAATTGTAGAACTCTATCTAAAGAAGAGGGTGAATATTGGTCAGATAAAATATTTTCTGCTCCTTATACAGTTCCTTCCGGCATTACACCAGGTGGGTATGGAAACGGTTATATTATAAGGGATAAATTTGGACTTCCCGAAATTTATAATCCTAATTCTATTAGTAGAAAAAATATAAATTATAGATTTGCTTTTTCAATCTCAAAAAATAATATTCAAAGATTTGAAAACCTTTTAAATCAATTCTTAAAAGATGGATGTAATCACACTTTATATGAAAGTGGAAATAAAGAATATTATCAAAACTTTGAATTTAATGATCTAAATATACTAAGAGAAATTGAGGTAAGAGAGGAACATCAAACATATGGAGTTGACTTTGTTAAATTTACTTATGAATTTAAAGGTTCTCCAGCATTGGCTACAATATTCTTCATACAAACAGTAAAAGATGTAATTAATATAATTGGTGAATATTGGGGATTTGATAAAGATGGAGGGGAAGTTTGCTCTATAAAATATCCAGTTGGCTCAATAGTATCAACTAAAGATAAAAAATTGGATTTCTTTATAGAGTCAATAATATTTGTTAGAGAAAATACACTTAAATTTAAAGAATTGAAGTTAAAATATGGTTTCAAAGAAGAATTATTGTTATATAATTTACTTGAAATTGTGAAAAATAACAATTCACAAGTTTTGGAATTTTCAGATGTTCTTACAACATCATCAGATTTTATAATTCCAAATAGAGGTCAAAGATTAGATGAACTTTTAGGATAAAAAAAGACCCGTAAGGGTCTTTTTTATTACATTTCATCATTATCCAAACCAATTGCATAATTCAATTCGTCAAGAACAGCATCAAGAGTAGTATCTACATCATCCTCAGTATAGAAAATTCCATCCCAATATCCAGTAAGTTGAGGAACATCCTCACGAGCAACAGTACTGTTATAAGTATCCATAATATCTTCAGGTGAAGCAAATTCTCCAAGTTCCATTCTAATTCCTGAATAGACTTCCGGTATATGGATTTTATCAGAGTTGTCTAAATTTTCATTAAATCTTTTTAAGTATTTCATATTATTTATTTGTTTTTATTTCTTCATTGGTTGATTTTACTTCTTTAAATCATCAACTGCCTTTAAGAAAGACTTTAAACTCTTTGTGAGTTCATCTAAAGTTTTAAACTTAGATATCTTACCAGTAAACATATTAACAATATCTTTAGGATTTCTGAAAAGATCGTTCGAGAGATACTTGAATGTCTCTTTAGTTTCATCATCAGACTCATTATATAAATCTTTTAATGGTCTTACTAACCCATTATAGAGTTTTGGTCTACCATCCTTACTTTCAAAAATGAAACTTTCGGAACTATTAAAAGATGGTGCTATTGCTTTGATGAAGTTTTCATAATCATCAAATTTGTATGGCTTTTGAATTGGTGGTGTTGGTTTATAACCTGCTTTAACAGCTGCGTCCAAAACCTGTTCTTCTTTCTCATGAGTTTTTTTACTTCCAGTAAATGGAAAATTACTACGATCTCCAGTTAAACTCATCATTGAATTTTCGTGATCAACCATTTCTTTTCCCCATAATTCACCACAATCTTGAACCATCTTCAAAAGATTTTCGTCTGGTGTAAATATATACGTTTGTGATTCAGTGTTCTCAAACATTTTGAATTTTTTTAAATGTTTCATAATTTAGAATTATTTTTATTTATATATTAATTTTATTTACTAGATAATCTAATGGTTTCTCCAGTTGATAATTTTTGATATTCGTAACCAATAAACTTCTCTCCTTTTTCCAACATTTGAATGCAATAGTGCATCGTTGCCTTATCACCACCTCTAGAATCCTGAACTAATTTACCAGCTAAATCAATTGATTTGTTGGCAAGTGTAACCGCGTCTTGACCAAATGAATTGATATCATTTGGGTTAATAACACCACCGGCATCACGAAGTTTTATTAAGTAAGCAGTTGTTTTAGCAACATCCAATTCACTGACATTACTTAATCCACCATGTTCTTTCATATCATTAATTAAACCAATTGCTAAATTGATATATTCAGTTTCGATAGGTTTTCCAGTTGTGGCTGCATAAGCAGCACTGCCAGAAATTATTAAAATTAAGATCACTAAAATCGTGATAACTAATACTTTAAACAACACTGGATTTTTTTCTTTAAAACTCCTTATCTTGTTTATTATCCAAGAAAAAATCGATTTAACTTTTTGCAATATTTTAAAACCAATTATTACAGATTGAGTCAAAATAGTCCAAAATACATCAACTACTTTTTGTTTAATCCATTTTAAAAAATCAAATAAATCTTCATTTAATGAGTCTAAATAATTAAATAAAGTTTCTTTCGAGATTTTATCTTGTAAGAACAATTCAACTGGATTGTAGTTATTAAAGGATTCAAGGTGTTTCATTTAGCATAATTCGGTGTTCTTCCACTGCCTTTTGAACCTTCTTTTTCAACTTTTCTTTTTCTAGCAACAGATGCCTTTTTTTGTTTTTTAGTCATTCTAGCAGCTACTCTAACCTTTCTACATTTAGGATATCCACCCTTACTAGTATCAGATCTTCCGCATGGTGGATGTGATCCATCAGGATTAGTTTTTGATATATCTACCCACTTTTCCTTGAACCATTTGTCCAAGCCGCCTTTGGTTTTCTTTTCTTCTAATATAAAATCCTCAAAAAGTAATATATGTTCCATTATTTCTTACTTGATTTTTTCTTTTTCCATTTACCACCTTTAGACTTATATCTCTTAGCAGCTGCTCCACAGGCATAAGCGGAAGGCCAAACATCATATTTCGATTTCGCCCAAGCCTTACAGGCATTCCACAGTTTGGAATTTGTCGCAACATTTTTTTCATTTATAATCGATTCTAGAATATCATCATCGTAGTTGTCATCATCGTAGTTGTCATCATCATCTGGATAATTACACTCTGGGCAACAATCACAATCTTTCTCACCAATACACTCAGGACAACATCCACATCCTTTATATTCTGGAAAGAAAATAAAATCGTTTTCTTCTTCGTCAAAATTTTCAAATAGTTTTAAATACTTCATATATTTAATTCTTTTTATAATTATTTAATTTATTTAAAAGTCGTTCAGATTCACTTGTACTATTCCCAACCTTACTAAAAATATCATTAATTACTTCTGTTGGGTCTTCACCCTCAACAATTCTATGCATCATTTCCTTATAAAGAGGATCTTTTTTATCAATTAACTCTTGTAATTCGATTTTTAAAGCATTAAATGCTGTCCAATATCTAGCTTCAGAGTCAGATGATAGTCCTGAAACAACAATTTTTGAAAATTGTTTTTCTAGTCTAGTATCTTTACCAAAAATCTCTTCAGCTCTTGATAATGGTTCATCATCAGAATCAGAATCATCATTAAATTTTTCAAATAGTTTTAAATACTTCATAAACAAACTAAATTTTCTTTATATATTAAGTAAATAAAATCATTATTAAATAATGTCAAAATTAACTATACTATTAAAACCTAATAAATTTGATGACTTTTTAACAAAATTGGAAGATTTAGCTAAAATAAGTGACACGATTAAACTAAAAATAGATTCAGAAAATATATTAATGTATTCTATTGTTGGAGAAACAATACTTTTGGCATTTAAAAGTTATTTAGTGGATACCAAAGATTATTTTGAGATGAAAGAAGATTTGGAAAATACAATAGATATGATAATATCTGGAGCTAAAAAATTTGTCAAAAATCTTAGTTTTATTAAATCATCAGAAAAAATTACAATGAATATCGATTATCGAACTACTGATGATGATATATCACTAGTAAGATTTAGTCAAATTAAAAATGGTAAATTAAAAATTGGTCTCCAAGGAGGAGAATCATCAGAAATTCGAGATATTAATAAATCTACTTTATCTAAAAGAGTTGATATTAAAAATAGTAAATGGTCTTTTAAAATTGATAAATCAGAATTTCAAGATATTAAAAAATTATCATCAATTAATTCAGATGGTAAAGTAATAAATTTAAATATAGACGATAAAAAAGTTGTCTTATCTGAATCATCTACTTGGGAATTCCAAGTAGATGAAGTTGATCTAACAGATAGACATTTAATGTTTAATAAAACATTTTTACCATCTATAAATGAAAATAGTGATAAAATTCAATTTTATGTATTTGATACTTTTATATTAACAAAAGATGAAACAAGTCACTTAATGATTTCATTTGAACAGGATTTTACAAATGATGATGATTAATTAAAATATTTTTATAAATTCCTCTTCAATTAAACTACCCTTTATGGAGTTCAAATATCTTTTAGTTATGCATAAATTATCAATATCTCCTATTATTTCCGGATCTATGTTATTATTAAATCCATAAAAAACACTAATCTTGTGGTCTATACAAGGATAAAACCTATGAGTATGTGAGTAGGCAAGATAGGTTTTTATAACCTCATCATCATAATAATCATTACCGTTCCAATTTTCATAGAGAGTTTTCTTATTCTTGTTTGTTATTTTCCTAACTTTCCTTTTATATATTTTCCAATCAGGTAATAATGAATCAGGTATAATTTGATTATTCTCTATCTTAGTTTTAATTATCCTATCATATATTTCAGAGACTTGCGAAACATTTTCAAATCCATATTTTTCTAAACAAGTATCCTTTTTCTTCTTTTCAATTTCATCTATCTTATTAATAAAGTTAATTCTCCAATCTTCAGTTTTAAAAATAGAATCAACTCCGTATTTTTTTAAAAATGAAGATTTCATTTTACTAATAATCATTTCTTTATTCTCTTGAATTTTATTTTTAAAATACTCAGTTTTTGAGTATGAATCAAATCCCCAGTTTTTTATTAACGTCAATTTGGATTTATTTTTAAATTCATCAGAAGACATCCATATCCTATTTGAATCTATAATTTCTGGTCTCATTAATGGATTTGTAAATCCATACTTTTCCAAGCAAGTTTGTTTAGTTTTTTCTCTAAAATCCTTTAACATATTTGGATTTTTAACTCCATATTTTTCTAAGCAAGTTTTATTATATTTTTCCTTAAAGTCATCAGTTTCAGAAAACGATTTAACACCAAATAATTTTAGATTAGTCATTTCTTTCTTTTTATTTTTACAACCAAAACATGAATAAAAATTATAACCTCCTCTTTCAAAGTTTTTCCAATACTTTGAAAGTGTAATGTAATTTTCACAATTACACAAGTCACAAATAGCAGTTATTCTAACCTTAGAATTTTTTGGAATGTCTTTAATTAGTACTTCTAATATTTTTTTATCGGAAAAACCACCAATATGTATATCATATCCCAATAACTTATAGTGTGATATGTTTCTTGAATTTACGGAGACTAAAACATTTTTTTCTTTTATCATATAAAAACTAATTAATTTTATTATATATAAAATAACATATATACCTTTTAGGATATATTTAAAAAATAATTAAAAAATTGACTAAACAAGAAAAATTAAATAAAATCGAGTTATTAAAAAATAAAGCCAGCGAGTTGAAAAGGGAAAGTGATTACTACAATGCCTTACAGCTCGCTCTTTTTTAACCCCCTCAAATTTATTTGAGGGGGTATTGACTAAAACTTATATTGAACGGATCTTATGGTGCATTTGCGACGCAATACTTCATACTTTTCAACCAACACGTTGCTGG
>Ga0247831_1000899_pt1 | contig 61304 bp, 66 predicted proteins | sample LaCruzMarch2015__9_FD_192406 | JGI IMG/M metagenome (GOLD analysis project Ga0247831, IMG submission 192406) | Freshwater microbial communities from meromictic Lake La Cruz, Castile-La Mancha, Spain - LaCruzMarch2015_1m | ecosystem: Environmental > Aquatic > Freshwater > Lake | place: Spain...
CGCATCGCTGACGCCATGCTTGCGGCACAGTTCGGCAACGGAAACGCCGTTCGGCATGGCGCTCGAACCAATGGCGCCGCCATGCCTCACCATGCTCCTTCAGAATGCCGATGATCTGCTCTTCGGTGAATCGGGATTGCTTCATCTCTGGTCCTTTCGGTTGGGCCAGAGCCTATCTCAAACCGGATTAAATCCAGGGGGCGACATCTGTGGCCACAGTCATGGCCACCGCCGCAGCCTTGGCGATGGTGCGGATGAAGGTGCGCCGCAAGGCCGCCGCCTATGCCGTATTGAACTTCCCGCTGATGGTGCCCGAGATCGTCACCGCCATAGCCAGTCTGATCTTCTTTTCCTCTGTCGTTGACATGTTTCAAGACCTTTCGAAAACTGCTACCGGCAAGGTTAAGAAATTCGTCCTGCCCGGGGCTGACCGTTTGCTTCGGCCGTTTGCGTGACAATAGTCCAGGAGAAATATATGACTTTCAAGGCAATGGTCGTTGAAAAAGACGCCGAAGGCGTCACCCGGGCCGCCGTCCGGACATTGACGGACGCGGACCTTCCGACAGGTGAGGTGCTGGTGCGTGTGGAATACTCGACTGTCAATTACAAGGATGGGCTTTGCCTTGGTTCCGGCAGCGGACTAGTGCGCACTTACCCGCATGTGCCGGGGATCGATTTTGCTGGCACGGTCGAAACAAGCGAGGATGCGCGCTATGTCCCGGGCGACAAGATTGTCCTGACCGGTTGGCGCGTGGGCGAGGCGCATTGGGGCGGCTATGCCCAGAAAGCGCGGGTCAAGGCCGACTGGCTGGTGCCCTTGCCCGCAGGTCTGACCCCGCGCGCCGCGATGGCGGTGGGCACGGCGGGCCTGACGGCCATGCTGGCAATCCTGGCCCTTGAGGCACATGGACTTAAGTCCGGTCAAGGCCCGGTCCTTGTTACGGGTGCGGCGGGCGGTGTCGGGTCGGCCGCCGTGGCCATGCTGGCAAAGCTTGGGCACGAGGTTGCGGCGGTCACCGGGCGGCCCGAAACCGAAGGCTACCTGCGGGACCTTGGCGCCACCCGGATCGTTGCGCGTGACGAGATCAACGAAACCGTAAAACGCCCGCTGGAGGCCGAGACCTGGTCTGGCTGCGTTGACGCCGTAGGCGGGGCCATGCTGGCGCGGGTGCTTGGCCAGATGAAGTATGGAGCCTCGGTCGCGGCGGTGGGTCTTGCAGGCGGGTCGGGCTTGCCAGCTTCGGTCGTGCCATTTCTCTTGCGCGGCGTGAACCTTCTGGGGATCGACAGCGTGATGCAGCCCTTTGCCAACCGGCAGGCGGCATGGGCACGCGTCGCATCCGACATGCCGATGGACAAGCTTGAGGAAATGATCACCACGGCAACGCTTGATGACCTGCCCCGACTGGGGCAAGCCATACTGGCGGGCCAGATCAAAGGCCGCACCGTCATCGACCTGAACGCCTGACATCGGCGTGCGCCGCCGCCAGAACATCCACATCGCCGAACACAAGGCAGCTGTCCTTTGCCCGAGTGACCGTCACGTTCAGCATGTTTGGTGATGAGTCGATGAAGCCACCATCGTAAGCGTCCGGCGTGACCGCGGCTATCGGGCATTCCATGGGAGCAACTCATCGATCCGGTTGATTTTGTGGTCTGGGATGCAGGCCAGGGTGTCGGCAAGCCATGCCTGAGGATCGACACCGTTGAGTTTTGCGGTTTCGATCAGGGTGTAGGCGATGGCGGCGGATTTCCCGCCGGTTTGTGATCCGACGAAGAGGTAGTTCTTGCGGCCCAAGGCGACGGCCCGCATTGCGCGTTCGGCGGTGTTGTTGTCGATCTCCAGAATGCCATGATCGAGGTAGGGGCGCATCCGTGCCATTCGGGTCAGGGCATAGCGGATCGCTACGGCGAGAGGGCTTTTCCCCGATATGTCAGGCAGTTGGGAGTTGAGCCAGAACTCGAGGCTTTGGAATACAGGTTTTGCCTCAGCCTGTCTGATCTCGACCCGCTTGTCCGGCGGCAAGCCCCGCGCCACCTTTTCGACTGCATAAAGGTCGGCGATCTGCCGGATAGCCTCGTCGGCAATGGCCGACCCCTGCGCCTTGTGCACATCGACGAATTTGCGGCGCACATGGGCCATGCAGGCGACTTCGCGGATATCGCCGGAGCGATAGAGGTCTTCGAACCCGGCATAGCCATCGGCATGCATCCAGCCGCTGTATCCCGCCAGATGATCCTTCGGATGTTCGCCTTTGCGGTCGCAGGTGAAGCGATACCAACTGGCGGGTGGAATGGCGCTGCCCCAAGGGCGCTCGTCGCGGCCATAAGCCCAAAGCCGTGCCGTCTGGGTCTTGCCAGTGCCGGGTGCCAGCATCGCGACCGGGGTATCATCTACGAAGATCGCCTGACCGGCCAGCACATGCCGCCCGATGGCGTCGGCCAGAGGTTCCAGCAGGGCGGTGGATTTGCCCACCCAGTCCGCCAGCGTCGAGCGGTCGATGTCGAGCCCGTCGCGGTCGAATATCTGGCTTTGGCGGTAAAGCGGAAGGTGATCGGCGTATTTGTTGACCAGAACATGGGCGAGCAGTCCCGGACCCGGACGCCCGCGCTCGATGGGGCGGCTTGGCAGCGGGGCTTGCGTGAAGCAATCGCAGCCTGAGCAGGCCATGCGCGGCCGCACGATGCGGTTCACGATGAACCTTCCGGGGACGTATTCCAGCTCTTCGGTCACATCCTCGCCCAACCGGCGCAACTTGCCGCCGCACTGAGCACAGGCTGTATCGCCGGTGGTCAGTTCGACCTCCACGCGCGGAATATGGTCCGGGATCGGCTTGCGCTTTGGCTTGTCCGAAGGAGCATCCTCCGGCAGGCGCAGCTTGGCCGTCAGCGCGGCGATGGCGATCTCGCTCGTCTCCAAGGCCAGTTGCAGCTGCTCGGCGGTCTCGGACGAAGCGCCAAAGCGATGGGCGCGATGGCCAGCCAATTGATGCCGCAGCTTCTCGATCAGCATGGCCTGCGACTTCACTTCGGCCAGCAAAAGTGCGGTGAACGCCCGCAATTCCGCAGGGTCTTCCGGCAGAGATTTGGTGACATCCAGCATGCCAGGATTATAGCAAATCCGGGCCTTTACGGGAATCCAGAAACGGCAAAACCGGCACTCTATCCTGCCGTCAAAGGCCGCCAGGTGCGCTGTGCCAAGCGCCAATCTATGCCCTCGAGCAGCATCGCCAACTGAGCCGGGGTCAATGCAATCTTGCCTTCCTTCGCGGAAGGCCAGACAAACCTGCCCTTCTCCAGCCGTTTTGAAAACAGGCAAGCCCCTTGGCCATCCCACCAGATGATCTTGATCAGATCACCCTACCGGCCCCGGAACACGAACATGTGGCCGCTGAACGGGCTCTGTTTCGTCGTCTGCTCGGCCTGGGCCGCCAGCGTGGCAAAGCCTTTGCGCATGTCGGTCACCCCGGTCGCCAGCCAGACCTGAGCGTTCATCGGGACCGGGATCATCCCGACAGGCCACGGAGCAGCCGGGCCAGCGCTTCAGGATCATAAGACCCCCTGATCCGCAGACGGTGCCCACCGGCAAGCTCAACCTCGATCTGAACCGCGTCACCTTTGTGCAGCGAAGTGCGTGGCACCAGAGTCAGTTTGCGTGCGAGACGCACGCGGCCCAAAGCGGCTGGTCGACCTATCGCTCGGCGCTCCCGAAAGCTGTCGTTGGGCTTCTTGGCGAGCAGACGGAGGGGCCGGGTCGCCATAATCACGCTGCAGGCAAATGGCAGGGTGTCCTGCGCATCTAAGGCTCGATAGGAGTGTTAACGACGACGCTGTCGCTCGCTACCCTCATCCATACCCAATCATGGTGACATGACTTTGTCGCGCGTTTGCCGTCATTGGTGGTTAGGTGCGGGGGACTTGGAAATGTCGGATTTACAGGATCACGGGGATGCATGCCGACTAACCGGGCTTGGCCGCGTTTATGGCAAAGGGGCGTCGGCACACCATGCGCTGGACAACATCAATCTGACCATTCGCGCCAATGAATTTTTTACTCTGCTCGGTCCTTCGGGCTGCGGCAAGACCACGCTTCTTCGCTTGATTGGCGGGTTCGACCAGCCGACCGTTGGAGAGATTGCGATTTTCGGGCGCAACGTTGCGGGTCTTCCGCCCGAGGATCGTCCGGTCAATACGGTGTTTCAGAACTATGCCCTGTTCCCGCATCTGACGGTGGCGGAGAATGTGGGATTTGCGTTGCGCATGTTGGGGCGACCAAAGGCCGAGATTGTAGCCACCGTCGCACGTATGGTCGCATTGGTGAGGCTGGAAGGGATGGAGCATCGCCGGCCGGATCAGCTTTCGGGCGGGCAAAAGCAGCGGGTGGCCTTGGCTCGCGCGCTGGCGCCGGGGCCGAAGATCCTGCTGCTGGACGAACCTCTGTCAGCCCTCGATGCCAAGTTGCGCCAACGGATGCGATCGGAACTGAAGGCGCTGCAGCGCGAAACCGGCATCACCTTTGTCTTTGTCACCCACGATCAAGACGAGGCTTTGGCGATGTCCGACCGGATCGCGGTGATGCAGGACGGAAGGGTGCAGCAGTTGGGAAAGCCAGAGGAGATTTACGAGGCCCCGGCAAATCGCTTCGTCGCTGATTTCATCGGCGGTGCGAACCTGATCCCGGCGCGAATTGGCGCAGGGGGCGCGATGGCCGAGGGGCTGGGCGTGGTTCCGGCAACCGGCGCGGTCGGGGCCGAGGTGACGCTGGCGATCCGGCCGGAGCGGTTGGCGATCCTGGCCGCGGGCCTGCAGCAACCGGGCGATCTGGGACCGCTTCGGGTGGCCGAACGCATCTACATGGGCAACGAGCTTTCGTTCCGGCTGGAAGGTGCCACGGTGCCCCTGCACGTCACCTTGCCGCGCGGTGGTTTGCGCGGGGCGCAGGATTTCGCCCCCGGCGAGGCTGTTTGTCTGCGCGCTGAACCCGGCGCGATCCGGGTGCTGGCGTCATGAAGCTGCACCGCCTTTTGCTGGCACCATCCCTGGGAACCATCCTGATTTTCATGGCGCTGCCCATCGCCATCACCACACTCTATTCCGTGCTGACGCCTGCCCAATACGGCGGGGTGATCTGGAAGCCTTCCGCCGAGGCCTATATCCGGCTGCTGTTCGAGCGCGACATTTTCGATGACACACTGACCTTCAACACCGACTACCTGCAAATCCTTGGCCGGTCGGTGCTGCAAGCAGGGGTGGCCACGCTGCTGTGCCTGATCATCGGATTGCCGACGGCGTGGTTCATCGCCACCCGGCCGCCGGGGCAGAAGTCGCTGTGGCTGATGTTGGTCACGGTGCCCTATTGGGTGAACCTGCTGGTGCGCACCATCGCGCTTTTGCTGATCCTGCGGGATGAAGGCCCGATCAACCGCGCCCTGCAATCCATCGGGCTGACCGACGGGCCGCTGCCATTGGCCTATAACAACTTCGCCATTGGCCTGGGGCTGGTATCGTCCTTCCTGCCCTTCATGATCCTGCCGCTGTATGCGGCGATCGAGCGGTTCGACTTTTCGCTGCTGGAGGCGGCCTATGATCTGCACGCGAACCGACGTAAGGCCTTTTTTGCCGTGGTGCTGCCTATCCTGCGACCCGGTCTGATTGCGGGTGGGCTGCTGGTCTTCATTCCCGGCATTGGCAGCTACCTTGCACCCGACATCCTTGGCGGTGGCAAGACGCTGATGCTGGGCAACCTGATCGGCATGCAGTTTCAGGGCAGCCGCAACTGGCCCTTTGGTGCCGCACTTTCCACCATCCTGATGGCCGTCACGCTGATAGCCTTGTTCATCGTCGCCCGCCGTGCCGCGCGGGAGGAGACGTGATGGCGCTGCTTGATACCCGGTCAAAGGATATCCGCAACCTGCCGGGCTTTGGCCTGACGGCAACCCTGGCGGTGGCGTTCCTTTATGCACCGATCCTGTTTCTGGTGCTCTATTCCTTCAACTCCGGTCGGTCGATCAGCCGTTTGGATGGGCTGTCGTGGCAGTGGTATCAAGCCGTGTTCGCCAATGAGGAAATTGCCGGGGCGGCGCTGAATTCGGTCCTGCTGGCGGTAATTGCGGCCAGCGTCGCCACTGTCATGGCCACCGCCGCAGCCTTGGCGATGGTGCGGATGAAGGTGCGCCGCAAGGCCGCCGCCTATGCGGTGCTCAACTTCCCACTGATGGTACCCGAGATTGTCACCGCCATAGCCAGCCTGATCTTCTTTTCCTCTGTCGGGCTGGGGCTTGGCTTTGGGTCGCTGGTCATTGCCCATACCACATTCTGCATTCCCTTCGCCTACCTGCCGATCACGGCGCGGCTGACATCCATGGATCCGGCCCTTGAATCTGCCGCCGCCGATCTTTTTGCCCGTCCGTGGCGCAGGTTTACCCTGATCACCTTGCCGCTCTTGGCCCCCGGCCTGATGTCGGGCTGGCTTTTGGCCTTTATCGTATCCCTGGACGATTTCATCATCTCATCGATGCTGTCCGGCCCCGGATCAACCACCTTGCCCGTCCACATCTATTCGATGCTGCGCCTTGGCATCACGCCCGAGGTCAACGCGGTGTCGTCACTGATGGTCCTCGTCTCTGCCCTTGTCGTCATCACCTCGGGCCTGATCGCCCGCAAGCAAACCTGAAAGGAAGTCATATGCGCGCCCTTGCCATCCTGCTTTTGACCGCCGCCCCGGCCTTGGCCGAAGGCGATCTGTTCATCTACACTTGGGGCGAATACACGCCCCCCGATCTGGTGGCCAAGTTCGAGGCCGAGTTCGGCGTCAAGGTCCACATCGACAGCTATGACAGCATGGAAACCATGCTCGCCAAACTACGGGCAGGTGGTGCGGGCTTTGACATCATCGTGCCGGGCGATGCCACCATGCAGGTGCTGATAGCCGAAGACATGGTCGAAAAGATCGACGTCTTTGCTATGCCCAACTTTGCCAATGTCGATGACAAATGGCGCGAGGTCTATTGGGATCCGAAGCGCGAATATTCCGCCCCCTGGGCCTGGGGATCGACGGCGTTTGCGGTGGATACTGCCGTGGTGACGGGGGACGTATCCTCGCTTGCCGCGCTGTTTGCCCCGGCGGAAGAGGTGAAGGGCCGAATCAACATGCTGCGCGACATGAACGCCGTGATCGAAACCGCCCAGTTTTATCTGGGCGTGCCGCGCTGCAACGAAAGCGCTGATGACATGAAGAAGGTGCTGGACCTTCTGGAGACCCAGAAGGCTTGGGTCAAATCCTATGACAGCGAATCCAAGGAACTTCTGGTGTCGGGCGAGGCTGTTGTGTCGATGACCTGGAATGGTTACGCGATGCGGGCGCGCGACGAAAAGCCGACCATAACCTATGTCTATCCCAAAGAAGGCTACACCGGCTGGATGGACAATGTCGCCGTGCCCAAGGGTGCGCCGAACCTCGACAATGCCAAGGCTTGGGTCAACTTTGTCATGGCCCCGGAAAACGCCGCGATGATCACCAATTACGCACGCTATTCCAATGGCATCAAAGGGTCCGAGGCATTTATCGAGCCCGCATTGGCCGCCGCCCCCGAAATCAACCCTCCGGCGGATGCGCCAGCCCCTGAATTCATCCCGACCTGCTCGCCCGAGGCTACGGCCCTGATCGACAAGGTCTGGACCAAACTGATGAACTGAGGAGAGTTCAAATGGCAATCGTGACACTGGCCGCCACGCAGATGGCCTGTTCCTGGGATCTGGATGACAACATCCAGAAGGCCGAAGAACAGGTGACGGCGGCGGCCGAGGATGGCGCACAGATCATCCTGTTGCAGGAACTGTTCCAGACACCCTATTTCTGCATCGAAAAGGATTATGGCTTTCAGCGCTATGCCAAGCCGCTCGAATCCGACCGCGCGGTGCAGCATTTCACGGCCTTGGCGCGAAAGCTGGGGGTGGTGCTGCCGATCAGCTATTACGAGGCGGCGGGGAACACGTTCTTCAACTCGCTGGCCATGATCGACGCCGATGGCACGCTGATGGGCAACTACCGCAAGACCCATATCCCGCATGCGACGGGGTATGAGGAGAAGTACTATTTCACCCCCGGCAATACCGGCTTCAAGGTGTTCGAAACCCGCTTTGCGAAGGTCGGCTGCGGCATCTGCTGGGACCAATGGTTTCCTGAAACCGCACGGTCGCTGGCGATCCTCGGGGCCGAGGTACTGTTGTTTCCGACGGCCATCGGCACCGAACCCGGCTACCCCGAGATCGACAGCTCGGGGCACTGGCAGCGCACAATGCAGGGCCATGCGGCGGCCAACATGGTGCCGGTTGTGGCGTCAAACCGGGTCGGGCTGGAGAAAGGGCCGAACCTTGAGATGACGTTCTACGGATCGTCCTTCATCGCCGACCACACGGGGGCAATGCTGACAGAGGCGAACAAGGTGGACGAGACATATCTGATCGCGCAGATCAACCTCGACGCCACCCGCGCCTACCGCCAAAGCTGGGGCACCTGGCGGGATCGGCGGCCGGAGACGTATGGGCTTCTGAGCCGTCACGACGCGGCATGAGGCGCGAAGGGGGCGGTGCGAGCCGCCCCTATTTGCACGGGTGTTCCGCCTCACAGGTCAGCGCCAGCTCGGCCACCAGGTCCTTGATATCGGGGGATTGCGCGTCCCAGACCCCTTCGCTGCACAGATAGGCCATGTGATCTTCCAGATAGCTGGCCATCGGCGCGCGCCAGTCGGGGGAGGTGTCGATCATCTGCTCGGACGTATAAAGAAGGTATTCGACATAGGCCGCATAGGCGGTTTGTTCCTTGGGGTCCTTCAGCACGCAGAAATCGGCATATGCCAATTCCGGCTTTTGCACCGTCAGGTTCAGGAACTCGCGGTAAATCTCGCGGGCGGTCTGGTCGCGCTGGATGCGGTCGGATTGGGCGATCTGGTAGGGGATTACGATCAGCGCGGTTACGGTCGCAAAGGCAGTAGCAAGGCCGCCCAGCCCCTCAAGCGCCTCGGAATGTCGTTTCAGCCAGCCCAGCACCGTCACACCTTGGGTTGTTCATGGGTGGCGCAGTGGATGCCGCCCCCCACTTCGCCCACCGCGTCAATATTCAGCATCACGATTTCGCGGCCGGGGTAAAGATCGGCCAGAATGCCGGCGGCTTCGGCATCGGCCGCCTTGTCACCAAATTCTGCCGCGATCACAGCACCATTGCAGACGTAGTAGTTGACGTATGAGGCCACAAAATCCGGGCTGTCTACTCGGGTGTCATAGGGTTCGGGCAGGATCACGAGGTCAAGCTTGCGCCCTTCGGCATCGGTGGCCTGCGCCAGAATGTCATAGGTTTCAAAGGCGGACACCGACCATGGGTCGCTTGGGTCAACCTCCTCTCCCATTTGGATCAGCACCTGTCCGGGCTTCACGAAACGGGCCAAGGCGTCGATGTGGTAGTCAGTGATGTCAGCGCCCTTGATGCCGGGGGCCCAGATCATTTTCCGCGCGCCCATGGTGTCCAGAAGCATCGCCTCGACCTCGGCCTTGCTGCCCTTGTTCCGATTGCGGTTCACCCAACTGCTCTCGTGCGCGATCAGCGTGCCATGGCCGTCGGTTTCCACCCCGCCTGCTTCGCCGACAAGACCTACATCGAACACCTGAAGACCGAGCTTTTCGGCCACCCGTGCGGCAATCTGGCCGTCGTTGTCGTGAACCTGCTTGGCCCCCCAGCCATTGAAGTTGAACTGGGTCAGTGCCAGCCCGCCTTTGCCATCGACAACAAACGACGGCCCGCTATCGCGCGCCCAAAGGTCATCGGTGGGGATGTCCCACAGTTCCACATTGCCCCCGACCAACCGCCTGATCGCCTTGTGATACTTGGCAGCGGCCAGCATCACCACGGGTTCAAACTCGGCGATTGTGCTGGCGATATCGGCGATGGTGCCTTGCAGATCATAAAGAAAATCCGGGTCATCATGCAAGGCGGGGTTCACCGGCCACTGCATGAAGGTGCGTTCGTGCGGATCGGCTTCTTCGGGATACCAAAAGCCCTGCGACCCTGCACCAGCCGCAAAGGCTCCGCGAGGCAAAAGGGACATGCTACCGGCAGCGGCGGCGGTGCGGAATACGGAACGGCGGGTCATCATGAACGGAGCCTCAGTTCAGGTGGATCAGAGGGTCGTCGGTGGAGCCGTGCGGGGCTGCACAGAGCGCTGCAAGGAAGAGCGAGAACAACTCCGCCGAAGTCGCAAGCCCCAGCTTGGTGTGGATGCGCTTGCGGAACACCTTCACCGTTTCCGGGCTGTTGCCTAGCATCCGCGCGATAACCTTGGACGAATGGCCTTGCAGGATCAATTGCACCACCTCGGCCTCGCGCTCTGACAGGCGCGAGGTGCCAAAATGCGCCATTGCGGCCATGACATGCAGAGCCATGCTGCTTTGAGCCGTAAACGCGTGGGGCGGCAGCGCGGTCATGCGGGCTCCTGCTGGGTGATGCAGTGGATGCCGCCGCCACCAAGGCAGATGTTGGGGATATGCACGCCGCGGATGCGGTAGGTCGGGAACAGCGGCTGAAAGATGTCGCGGGCGATGGCGTCGTTGGGCGTGCCGTAATCGGGCATGATGACCCCGCCGTTGACGAAGTAGCAGTTGACGTAGGACCGGCAGAATTTCTCGCCGATGATGCAACTTTCCTCGGCTTCGGGGATCGTCACCATGCGGATCTCGCGGCCTTGTGCATCGGTCTGGCCGCGCAGGGCGTCGATGTTGGCCTGCTTGATGTGACGCCAGGGATCGGTGGGATCATCGGCCCCTTCGATCAGGACCACGCCGGGGGCCACGAAGACCGCGATGCCATCGACATGGCCGTCGGTTTCCGTCTCATCGGCGTTGCCGGGCAGCCAGATCACCTTTTCCCCGCCAAGGGTTTCCAAAAGCTCCTGCGTGACCTCTTCGCGTGACCAGGTCGGGTTGCGGTTGGGGTTCAGAAAACAGGTGTCGGTGGTGATGATGGTGCCTTGCCCATCCACGGTCACGCCGCCGCCTTCGGCCAAGAGGGGAGATTTGAAGGCGCGCAGACCCTCACGCGCCGCAACCGCCGCGCCAAAGACAGCGTCCTTGTCAAACGGAGCATATTTATGCCCCCAGGCGGAAAAGGTGAACAGGCTCGCAGCCTTGTTGCCCTTGCCATCCACCACGAAATTCGGCCCGGCGTCGCGGGCCCAACTGTCATCCAGCGGCAACTCGAACAGTTCGATCCCGGCGCCGAGAAGGCTGCGCGCCTCGGCGGCGTCCTCGGGGCGCACGGCCATGCACAGCGGCTCGAACTCGGCAATCGCCTGCGCCACAAGGGCATAGTCGCGCTTGGTCGCCGCCATGTCCGGCCAGACCTCGGCGCGGGTTGGCCACATCATCCAGGTTCGCTTGTGGAGGGCGTATTCGGCGGGCATGTGAAATCCAAGGGATTTCGGGCTGGCAGGGCGCAATGCCGGGTCTTGGCGGGTCATGGAATCCTCGGAGCAAAAGGGTATGGACCAAATGATATGATGAGCACTACACTGGTCAAAACGCCAATTTTTGATCTATTCAATAGAAATCACTCATGAACACCTATCGCTACCTGCCACCACTCTCCTCGCTCATCGGTTTTGAGGCAGCCGCCCGGCTGCAAAGCTTTTCCCGCGCTGCAGAAGAGTTGAACATCACCCAATCAGCCATCAGCCATCAGGTGCGGGTGCTGGAAGATCACCTTGGCCAGCCTTTGTTTCGGCGGATCGGGCGGCGTATCGAACTGGTCGATGCCGGTCGAGACTTTCTGATCACGGCGCAATCCGCGCTGGAGGAACTGCGCCACGGCGTCCGCCGCCTGAATGCCTATTCCAAGCCGGGATCGGTCATCGTGATGATGCCTGCCGCCCTTGCGTCAGGCTGGTTCCTGCCCTTGTTGGCGCATCTGCGCGACACCCACCCCTGGATCGACCCTTGGGTCCATACGTCGGACAAGACAGACGTGCCCGAGGAGGCCGAGATCGACATCGTTCTCGGGCCGCTTCCCTGGCCCGCTGCGGGGGCGCAGTCGCTGCTTTTGGCCCAAGACGCGCTGATCCCTCTGTGTGCGCCGGCGCTTGCGGCAAGTCTGCCTGACGTGCCGGACCGCGAAAGGCTTGATGCCGCGCCGCTGTTGCATGACGAGACGCTGAACGACTGGCAATCATGGTTCACGGCCGCTGGGTCTGCGCGGATGGAATTCTCGCGGGGCTATAATTTCTCGGACACGGGCCACATGCTGCAAGCGGCACAACTTGGCCTTGGAGTTTGTCTGGCGACGACGCGCGAGGCTGACCGGGCCATTGGTAATGGCCATCTGGTGCAGGCCTGCCATTCCGCTTTGACGAAGACCGTGCCGCTATACATGTCCTGCTGGACCCGCAACTTCACTCGACCGCCCGTCCAAGCACTTTGGGATTGGCTGCGACTGAGGAGCGATCCAGTAGGGCAGGCAACACAGCAGAGCAACCCTTTGACCGCTGCGAATTCAGAGCCGCCGATCAAATAGGCTAATGTGCTTTCCCATCCATCATGGTGCGACGCGGGAAGGGTGCCACACTCAAAAGCGCACATCAGGACCGAAGTTTTGGAAAATCGCCGCCAGAAAAGGTTCGACGGCAGTCGCGTTCCCTCCGCCGAGCATCCGTTTTCGCGACAACGAGTGGACTTGCTCAACGTCTGCGCCCCGCCCTTCTCGACATTAACGAGGGGATCAGGCTCGCACGTTCTCAGTCACCCAGCCACCACCTTCAACCGGGGCTTCAGCATCTCGCCCACCGCATTCACCCCAGCCCGCAGGGGCGAGTCGATCAGATGGGCGTAGCGCTGGGTTGTGCCGATCTGGGTGTGGCCGAGCAGCCGTCCGATCATTTCCAGCGATGCGCCACCCGAAACCAGCAGGGAAGCAAACGTGTGGCGCAGGTCATGGATGCGGACGTCGGGGATATCGGCCTGCACACGCATCCGTTCCCAGAACCGCTTGAGGTCAACCACCGACTGGCCAGGCACATCGCCGGGGAAGAGGAATGGGCAGCCTTTCGGCACGGCATCCCCTCGCAGCCGGATCAGGGCAACCGCCTCGTGCGAGATCGGCACGCGGTGGACGCGGCGCTGCTTGGTGTAGGCGGCTTGCTTGGTCCAGATGGCCAGATCGAGATTGAACTGGTCGAAGGTGGCGGTGCGGGCTTCGCCGCACCGGGCGCCGGTCAGCATGCAAAGGCGGATGATCCCGGCGGCGCGTTGATCGGGATCGGCGCAGAGGGCGTCGGCGAGGCGCTGGATTTCCTCGAAGGAGAGGAAGCGCTCGCGAGCGGTTTCGGGGCGCTTGCGGAAGCTGGTGGCGGGATTGTCGGTGCGCATTTTCCACGTGACGGCGAGGCTGAACATCTTGCGCAGCACCTCGCCCACACGGTTTGCCCGCACGGGGGTGGGCTTGAAAGTCTTCGGCAGGGGCTTTGGTTTAGGCTGCTTTGATTTGAGGGATCGAGGCACCTTTATCGGCTTCACGGTTTTCTTCCAGACCCGCGGCCGTCCCGCCGCGACCTTGGTCAGCAACCGGTCGACATCGGTGGGTGTAATGTCGGTAGCCTTGCGCGACCGCCATTCTGGCAGAACCAATGTCTTGAGCATGCTGGCCTGATCTTTGCCACTGGATGCGGACAGTTTCGGCAAATGTTCATCGATGTACCGATCGACCAGTTCATCCACGGTGGGCGCGTGCCGGGCATTGGTCCGGGTGTCCATCGGATCTTCGCCGCGATCGATGTCGCGCTTCAGGCGCTTGGCCTCCTCCCGGGCGGCAATCACCGACCAGCTGGGCCACGTGCCGATCGTCATGCGCCGCTGCCGCCCGGCCACGCAGTAGATCAGGACGAACCCCTTGCGGCCCGACAGAAAGACACAAAGGCCGAAGCCCGAGCAGTCCTCGTCGAATACCACGTATTTGCGCGTGCCGATTTCGGCAGCTTTTACAATCCGTTCCGTCAAATGCGTTCCCATGCGGGCCCTCCAGTTCAGGCCGACTGAGGATCGAGAATCCGCCAAGAGCAACCTGCTCTGCGAGAGTTTCCGGCAGAGAGGCGGAAACCGGCAGAAACAAACCGGTCATTCATCCGCCCTTTTGACCACAGGTTTTGCGGCGTTCGCGCGGTGTTTGCGGTGTCGGACACGAACACCTTCGAGTTTGATAGGCACGAGGCCGCATTCGACCGCAAAAGACCCGGATCAACCGCAGATTTGTTTCCGCCGGTTTCCGCCTCTTTGCCGGTGCCTTGGCCGTGCTTGTCTCCCCTGACCGAATTTAGCGCGCCGATCGAGGAGCGCCGGGCATGGAGAAAAGATATGAATAACATTGGCTTGAAAGACACGGACCCAGCCGCGCCTGAGGTAGATTCCGGCTTGCTGACCGGCTGGCTGAACCGCACCGATCTGGCGCGGGAACTGACCCTGTCGGTTGACACGCTGCAGCGCTGGGAAACGCGCCGCATGGGCCCGCCCTGCGTTCGAGTGGGCCGCAAGGTGCTTTACCGCATGGAGGCCGTCAGGGACTGGCTGCGCGAGCAGGAGGCCCGCAAGGCGGGCGTCGGCCGCGCTGTCGCCGGTCGGCGTTGAGGGGGCGATCATGGCAAATATCACCCCCGACGGCGCGATCCCTGTCACAGCGTTGATCGCCGAGGCCCAGCGCGAGCTGGACATGCGCCGCCAGTACTACTGGGCCCGGGTTCGGGCGGGCAAGATGCGCCAGGACGACGCCGACAAGCGCATCGCCCTGATGGCGGCAATCGTGAAACGCCTGACGGTGACGGCCGCACTGTGAGCGTTCAGGCCATCACCTGGGCGCTGGACTATGCCGCGGGCAGCGTCACCGAAAAGGTGCTGCTCCTCGTGCTGGCCAACTATGCCAACGAGTTCGGCGTCAGTTGGCCGTCGCAGAAAACTCTCGCCGATCAGACCGCGCTGGGCGAGCGCACGGTGCGTCGGGTGCTGGCCGACATGGAACGTCGCGGCGTGATCCGGCGCATTGTCCGCCGCCGTGGCAATGGCAGCAGGCAGTCGGACATGATCCTGCTTGCGGCCTTTGAGGGGCGCAAACCAGCCCCTCCCGGCATGCTGGACGACGGGCCAGATGGTGCCGAAATCGACGCTCCGGACCAACCGGCCAATGGCGACAACCGGCCAACGCGGCCGCTTGACAACCGGCCACCAGACCCGGACCCCCCGGCCACAGTGGCCGCCCTTGATACTTCAAAGATACTAAAAAGAACTACTACTGCGCGTGACGTGCCCGCGAGGGTCGCGGCCGACCCCAATTTCGACCAGGGCGCCGCTCCCGTAGCTGATGCCGAAGCCGCCTGCCTTGCCGCCTGCGGACCGGGGCTCTGCGCCTCGGCCAGGATCGCCATCGTCACCACCCGGCCAGTGATCGCGGAGTGGCTGGCAGCGGGCTACGACCTTGATGCGGACATCCTGCCGACACTGGCCGAACGGACCAGCCAGACACGCGCCGACCCGATCCGGACATGGGCGTATTTCACGAAGGCGATCGCGAAGCAGCACGCCCAGCGGGTGGCGCTGGCGGCAAGGTCGAAAAGTGCTGGGGAAGCCAAGAAGGTCCCCACGCTCACCGCCCATGAAATCTTGCTGCAAACGGCCGAATGGCTGAACTCGGGCCGCTTCGTCCCGCCCAGCGCCGTGAACAACACCACGCGGGATGCCCTGCTGCGGGCCGGGCTGGTGACCAGGGCCACCCTTCGCTCCCACCAGATTTATTGACCAGATTGGAGGCCCTGATGCCCATCACACCCCGCGAAATCGAAGATCAGTTCGAGGATGCCGCCCTGACCCTGCGCCGCTTGCCCAACCCGCCAGGCTCGGGCGCCAAGGGCTATGGGCAGTCCTGGCCGGAATACGTGCACGATGCCAGGCAGGCCTATGGCTATGACGATGTGCGGATGCGGGTGGTGCCCAGCGCCCGCGATATCCAGCGGATGGAGGATTGCATCGGCTGGCTGGCGTGGCTCGATCCCGAGGATGCGCGGATCGTCTGGCTGCGGGCCGAGGGTGTGCGCTGGCGGCAGGTTTGCATCCGCGCCGGGGTGGTGCGATCGACTGCGTGGCGGCGTTGGGCGGCGTCCCTCCTCACCATCGCCAAGCATCTGAACGCATTGGACAAATCAGGACGCAAGGCAAGCGCGCCGAAAAGAGCGGCGGATAGAGGCGTGGTCAAACCGGATGAAAGCGGGTCGGGCACGTTGTTATGACGGGAAAACACGTCGAACTTCGGGCGCGACAGATGCAACACTTTCAGGGCATATATTTCCTATGCTCGGAAGACTTGTGCGGATCAGATCGCATCGGTTTCGTCGACATTCCGGCCCTGCGCCTGCAACCCCCCGGGCCCCCGGTTCCACCCGGGCTTGAGGTGTATGCGGGGGGCAGAGGCGCGGTAAGTCTCTAGCGTCAAACATTTTTTCTGGGTTCGCACCTTTGGGTGCGCGGTTCGCAGGTGCGCACGCTGCCCTCGTTCGTCATCGCCACGCCTCAACCCGCCTCGTCGTCCGGAGATCTTCCCGTGCAGCTTACCCTGATGCCAACAGACCAGATGTCGTTTGCGCTTCATGCAGGCGCAACGGGCCGTATGGGCCGGACATGGTCGATAGGTTCCCTTTTGGCACGGCGCCTTGCGGAGATTAGCCGCGTTATTCTCCGCAAGCCTTGCGACGAAAATCCCTTGTCGATGCGGCGAATAACTACCATGATCGCCGCACGAATTGCGGAGATCGTGAAAATGTACATCTGGCAAAATGCAGCCTGGCCAAAGCTGATCTGGCAGGACGCGGCCATCTCCGCACCGCTGGCGGCGGTGCGGCATGATCAGGGTCGTCTTGTCGGCCGCATGGAAGCGCTCGGTTTCCAGCTGCGCGAGGAAGCCGTCCTGCATACCCTGACCATGGATGTCGTCAAGACGAGCGAGATTGAGGGCGAGGTGCTTGATGTGACGCAGGTGCGGTCGTCGATCGCACGACGCCTCGGGATCGACATCGGCGCGCTGACCCCCAAGGACCGCGATGTCGAGGGGATCGTCGAGGTCATGCTGGATGCAACGACCCAGTACGATCAGCCGCTGACCATGGACCGCCTGTTCGGCTGGCACAGCGCCCTTTTCCCCACCGGGCGCAGCGGCATGGCAAGAATTCGGGTCGGCCAGTGGCGCGATGACAGCGCAGGCCCGATGCAGGTCATTTCCGGCCCGATCGGACGCGAGCGGGTGCATTACATCGCACCGCCAGCGCCGCAGGTTGCTGCGGAAATCGGCCGGTTTCTGGACTGGTTCAATGCGCCGACAAGCACAGACCCGGTGATCAAGGCCGCCCTCGCGCATCTCTGGTTCGTGACGATCCATCCGTTCGATGACGGCAATGGCCGGATCGCGCGCGCCATCGCCGATCTGGCATTGGCGCGGTCAGAAGGCAGCCGGCAGCGGTTCTACAGCATGTCGGCGCAAATCCGGGCAGAGCGGTCGGCCTATTACGATCAGCTTGAGCAGACGCAGAAGGGCGGTGTGGATGTCACCGACTGGCTGATCTGGTTCCTCGCCTGCCTGCAAAGGGCCATCCACGGCGCGCAGGATGTACTGGCAGCCGTTCTGGACAAGGCGCGATTCTGGGAACGCGCGGGCTCGCTCGTCCTGAACGCGCGCCAGAACAAGGTGCTGAACCGCCTTCTCGACGGGTTCGAGGGGAAGATGACCTCCTCCAAATGGGCCACGATCGCCAAGTGCTCGCAAGACACGGCGAACCGGGACATCGCGCTGCTGATCGACGCCGGACTGCTGCGCAAGGGCGATGGCGGGGGGCGGAGCACGCATTACGAGATCGTCCGGGTCTGATCCCCCCGCCCCGCGTACAACCTGTTCTGACAACCAGCAGGGAATATCCGGTGAATTCAGCCGACCGCGCTCTCAGTGCAACATTTCCTCCAGTCCCAGCCCTTCAAACGCCGCTTTCATCGCCGGGTCAAACCCCGGATCGATCCGCGCCGGACCATAGCCGTGCGCCCGGTTCCACGCATCGATCTCCCGCAGTTCGGCGGCGAACTCCTCGGGTGACGCGGCCTCCTTCAAGGTCGTGTCGCCCTCGCAATAGTTGAAGATCATCAACCGGGTCGGGTTGGCCCATGTCCCGAAGTAAGAAACGTCCTGCGCCGTATCGACTTGCGCCCAGCCCTTCTCGTAGCTGCAGAGCCCGAAATCGTAGGTGTAGCGATCAGCGGGGGCGAACTCGCGGGTGATCTTCATGCCGTCACCTGCGCGCGGGCGGTGATGGCGATCACGCAAAGGTCGCGGTAGCGCGCCATGGCCTTGGGGCTGGACGATACCGGGTTGATCTCGAAGGCCTGTAGGGCAGCGATGTCGCCCGCCTCTGCCAAGGCCACGATCTGCGCGAGCTTTGCCCGGAAGCGGGCGTGGGTCGGCTTGGAGAAATCCGGCGGCTGCGGCAGCGCGCCGTTCTGGGCCTGATCGAGGATGGCTTGGCGCTTGCCGATCACTGGGGCGGGCGCAGCTTTCGGTTGTTCCTCCGCCGCCGTGATCGGCTCCCCCTCGGGATCGGGGTTGCCGTAGTCCAGCACCAAGGTCAGCCGGGCCTCGGCCTGCTCGGAAGTCTCGGCGGTCATGATCGACGTGAAGGCAAGGACTGCGCGCTCGGCGCAGATCCTTGCCGCCAGCAAGCGGGCAAAGTTATCGCCCGCCTTCTTAGCGCTGGTGGCCGGTTCAATCGGCGTGTCGGAGAGGCGCTGGGCGAGCGTGTCGATCTGCGCGGCGGTGAGGGCTTTGGTTTTCATGTCCGGTTCCTTCAGGCGTTGGTGATGTGGGCGGAATGCCCGAGGCCGGTGACCGCGTAGATCATTGTGCGACCGTCGCCGATCGCCGCGCCAAAGGCCTGCGCCTCGGGCAGGGTCGCGAATTGCTCGCGCGTGCGGGTGACGGGCGTCCGGCCCCGGGCGGCGACAAAATGCGCGGCGTTCTTCAGGCAGAATTCTTCGTGGGCTGTCAGGGGCTTCATGGAGATCTCCGTTGCGTTGCAATGGCTGCAGACAGCGGTTGAGACCAAAAGAGAACAACTCCTAAGTCACTGACAAAAATGTATTTTATCCCGATTCCGAAACGTCAGTCATCGAGCTTTTCCATCGGAAGGCAGTCGCCTTTTCGCTTGTGGCGGAGATTGATGCGGGTGCTATTGGGTGATGCTTTTCGTAAAAGAGGGTCCGGGAAATAGCCGTGCAGGCATCAATTTCGCTGACTGTCGATCAGCACCGTTTGGCCCAGGAACTGTTTGACGCTGGGCCCTATTCGAGCGTCCGCGCGATGCTGCAACAGGGAAACGAGCTGCTGCAGCAACGCACGCAAGACGTTGATCTGCAAAGGGCAGCTTTGACTGCTGTGGGGCGTTTGTCAGCGGCGCCCGGATAGGCACCCTGCATATGTGATCTGTCGCAGCGACAATTCGAAAGGCCCGAGCGCGAAGCGCGTTCGCCAGATCGACAGGGCCAGGATCAATCCTGCCGTCACGGCGAGGACGATGACGGTTGCTGTCAGCCGGTCGACCTGCACCCATCCCCGGGCGCAGGAGCAGAGGTCAAAATCATAGCGATAACGGTCGCCCGGCTCGAAGCTGCGGATGATCTTCATGCGGGGCTCTCTCGGGCTTCGATCGCCAGCACCGCGAGGTCGCGGTAGCGGGCTAACGCTTTGGGGCTGGACGAGACCGGGTTAGTCGGCACAGCACGCAGGCCGTTGGCATCGGCTTTCCCAGCCAGTTCCCAAGTGCGGCCAGCTCGGCCCGGAAACGCGCATGGGTCGGGGCGGAGAAGTCGGGCGCCGGGGGCAGTTCTCCCTGCCGGGCCTTGGCCTCGATGTCCGCATCCCGGCGGCGACGCGTGGCGCTGGGCGCGGTATCGATCGCTTTGACAGTCGGCGCGGCCGCGGCGGATTCAGGTTCAGTAAGCGGAATTGGTTCGGCCCCCGGTTCCAGCGTGGCCGGGGCCGTGATCTCGGGCTCGCTGGCGTCAATCTCGGCAACCAGCCGCCCCTCGGCGGTCTCGAACCCCGGGGCGTTCAGGATCGCCTTGATCGCGTTGGACGTGCGATCGGCGCCGATCTTGGCGACCAGCAAGCGTTCGAACCGTTCGGCTGCCGCGTCCAAGCTAGCGCTGCGGCCCAAGGGGGCCTCGCTCAGGCGCTGGGCGAGGCGGTTGTTCTGGACGGTGGAGAAGTTGGTGAGCATCGGGGCCTCCTTCAGGCGTTCTTGATGTGGGCGGAGCGGCCTTCGGCGGTGACCGCGTAGATCATGGTGCGGCTGTCGCCGAAGGTGGCGGCAAAGGCCTCGGCCTGATCGATCCGATCAAACCGGGCGCGGATTGCGTCGCGGGCTTGGACCCGAGGCAGGCGATAAGATGGTCGGCGGCGGCGAACCAATTGGCCTCGTGGCCGGTGATGGCGTGGGTCTTGACGGGCATCGGAAACCTCCGTTTCAGGGTGTCGCAGACATTGCCGAGACCGCCCGAAGAGCAAGTCCAAATCACTGACTTAATTGGAGAGTGTCGCAAGTTGGGGCTGTCGCGGCGCGCCTATGCGGCCTTGCGCGGGGTGCGAATGCGCGCCGTGCGCAAGGCCATCGCCACGGGGCAGATCGCGACCGAAGCCGACGGCACGATCGAAGCCGCCAAGGCCGAAGCAATTTGGGACGCCTCGACCGATCCGGCCAAGCAGCGCGATGCCCATGCCCGGAATCTGGGCTGAAGCACGGCGGCAGCGACGCGGGCGGTGGTGCGCACCAGGGGCGTGCCGCGGCAAACTTTCGCGGCCTTGGCCGCGCCCGGACCGAAACCTAGCCAATTCAGGCGCGGCCACAGAGGAGGATGAAACTGGGAGTCTCTCATCAGAAAGTCGCCACGCCTGTTCTGTGGCGATGCCCCTTGGCCTCCACTAGCGCTTTGTTGGTAAATGCCTATCTCTTGCTGGACGTCGGCACCGATTCAGCGTATTTTAACAATACAGTTGTTCGATAAAAGGCCCATTAATGCCAAAGATCGTGGACCACGACGAACGCCGTTCGGACATCGTCCGGGCTATCATTAAGGTTGTGGGTGAGGGCGGCCTCGCCGGCGCCACCGTGCGCAGCATCGCGCGCGAAGGTGGATTCTCCAGTGGCGTCATCGCACACTACTTTGCCAACAAGGACGAGATGGTGCGCTATGCCTTCGAATTCGTGGCCGACCGGGTGTTCCGCCGCATCGACGCACGCCTGAAGCAGGCAGTCGGGGCCGATCGGGTTCGGGTGATCCTTGAGGAGCATGTCCCGATCAGCAAGCAGGACGAAGAAACAGCCGTTGCGCTCGCGTTCTGGGAAATGGCCCTGCACGACCTCGAACTCCGTGCTTTGTTTCGCGACAAGTACCGGCGTTGGCGTGACTACCTGAGGCTGGAGCTTGGGCCGCTGCTGCCTGATCTCGCGCCCGACGCGCTGGACCGTCGCGTTGATCTGGCCGTCGCGATGGCAGACGGGCTCTTGGTAACCTTTGCCCTGGACGGGAAGAACTATCGCCAGATCGACCGACGCGCCATTCTGGACGACCTGATGGCGATACTTGGCCTTGAGGATCGCAAAGCCAAGGCGGCCTGACCTCACGGCAGGCGGAACTTTCCGCGCCACAGGGCCGGTCCGGTGCTGTGGACCGAGGCCCCGGTTGTATCCACCGCCACCATTACCGGCATATCGCGCACCTCGAACTCGTGGATCGCCTCCATCCCGAGGTCGGGCCAGGCCACGACGCGGGCAGCCCGAATCGACTGCGCCACAAGGTAAGCAGCCCCGCCGACGGCGATCAAATAGACGGCGCCTGCCTCGCGGATGGTTTCAATGGCCGCAGGACCGCGTTCCGCCTTGCCGATCATCACCCGCAGGCCAGTCGCAGGAAGGACCGTGGAGAGATAGCGATCCATCCGGGTGGCCGTCGTGGGGCCGGCAGGGCCGATCACTTCGTCGCCGACAGCATCGACTGGGCCAACATAATAGATCGCCTTGTCACGCAGATCGACCGGCAGCGCTTCGCCCTTGGCGATCATCTCGGCCATCCGGCGGTGGGCAGCATCGCGACCGGTGTAAAGCTTGCCAGACAAGAGAAGGGTTTCACCGACCTTCAAGTCGCGCACGCTTTCGGCCGACAGGCTATCCAGATCGACCCTACGTAGCGTGGCCGCTGGATCGTCGGCCAAGTCGGGCCAATCCGTCAGATCGGGAGGGGTGAACCGCGCCGGACCGCTGCCATCCAGCGAGAAATGGACGTGCCGGGTCGCCGCACAATTTGGGATAAGCGCCACGGGAAGCGACGCGGCATGGGCGGCAAAGGTCTTGAGCTTCACATCCAACACGGACTGCAGGCCACCCAAGCCCTGCGCCCCTATCCCCAGGGCGTTCACGCGCTGGTAGATGTCGATCCGCATCTCTTCGGCCTTGTTGGAGGGGCCACGTGCCAGCAGGTCTGCCATGTCGAGCGGCTCGTTCAGGGCTTCCTTGGCCAGCAGCATTGCCTTGTCGGCCCCGCCACCTGCCCCAATTCCCAGAATGCCGGGAGGACACCAGCCCGCCCCCATGCTCTCGACCGACTTGACCACCCAATCCGCAACACTTTCACCGGGGTCGAGGACGGCAAACTTTGCCTTGTTCTCTGACCCGGCACCTTTTGCGGAAACGTCGACTTCCACGCTGTCGCCTTCGACTAGCACCACACTGACATATCCTGGCGTGTTATCGCCGGTGTTCCGGCGGTCAAAGACGGCGTCGCGGACCATCGAGGCGCGGAGCGGGTTGGTATCAAGGCCATAAGCCTCGCGGACGGCATCGTTGACGATATCCTGCAAAGCGCGGCGGCTGTCGATCCGGGCGCCCATCCCGATCTTCAGGAAGACGCTGGCGCTGCCCGTATCCTGGCAAAGCGGCCGGTGTCCCAGCGCCGCCATTCGCGAGTTGCGCAGGATCTGGGCCATCGCGGCCTTTGCGGCCGGGCTTTCCTCGCGCGCGTAGGCAGCAACCAGGTGCCGGATGAAGTCTGGCGGATGATAGTAGCTGATGAACTGCAGGGCATCAGCGATGCTTTGGCGCAGATCATCTTCGCGGATCACAGTCATTCAGGGCTGTTCCCCAGAGTCAGCGTCAAGAGCGGCGCATGTTGTTGTGCGCCGTAGACGTCGGTTTCACCGATCGCACCTGACACCATCGGACGTTTGATCGTGGCCTTGATCGCGTTCGCGGGCTCAAAAGCGACAATGCCCAGCACGTCCGCTACGGGCACATTGTAAAGCCGCGCGATCAGTTCCGGGTTGATCAGGTCTTCGCGCAGTGCCTGTTCAAACCACGCCCGGTCCTTGAAGATGATGTCCAGCGTCAGCTCATAAGGGCCGGCGTTCTTGGACCGGATCACGGAGGCTACATCGACAAGCCGGGTCATGCCGGGTCCTCCAGATTGGACAGATGAAATGGGAAGGGGGCGACCGGGTCGGACACGCGGACAAGGTGGTAAAGGCTGAAGCCATAGACCGCGCCCGCCTTGAAGTCCGATGGCGAGTAAGGGAAGGCGAGGTTCCCTGCGGTTGACACCCGGCCTGGATAGCCGAAATGCAGCATGGTGGAGCGGGCAAAGGAGCAGATCGTATTGGCGCGGTCTTGACTGTCGGCCACCGCCTCGATCACCAGCCCCAATTCGTGCGGCAGGTTGCCGCGTTCGGGTTCCAGCGCGCCCATCACCCCATCGCGGCCGTAGACGCGGAAGATCAGGGTGGCATTGCCTGCCTTCATGTCGGGGAAGTTATCGAACACCCGCGCGCGGACGCCATCAAGGATGCTGTCCAGTTGCGCAATGAAATCGGGCGCGCGAACCCCGGCGATGGACACGGTGCGGTAGCCCACGATCCGTGCGGCCTCCAGTTTCACGAAATAGCCGTCCGACGGCTCGAACACCGTCCCGGTCACCCGGACGCGGGCGGGGTCGATCTGTTCGAACCGCGTCGACCGAAGGTTCAGCGCGCCGCCGGGGCCGGGCAGGTGATAGGGGTCGGATTTTTCATACAAGGTATGCGCCGCGACCGAAGTCACCGTGCAGATGCGCGCGGGGTTGAGCGTTTCCAGCACAAAGCCGGTCTCGTCCAGCGTGCCCATCATGCAGTCCGATCCCGACCCGGGCAGCGAGGCGATGGCCGCGCATTCCAAAATCTTGCCCATGTGCAGCGCAAGGCCGCGCGGATAGCCGCGCAGGATTGGCACAGCGGCAAAGACTGATGGGTCGTAGCAGCGCCCCGCCACCACCACATCCGCCCCGGCCTTCAGGGCGGCGATCAGCGGCTCCTCCCCGATCTGGGCGACAATGTAAGTGGAGTCCGCGATATCAGCGGGTGTCGCAGGTCCGCCCGGCGGCAGAGCCACGAGGTCGCCCGCCGCCAGCGCCGCCGTCAGCGCGCCCTTGTCCATGTCAGACGGGATCACGGCCAGACGCCCGGTCAGCCCTTCTTCGCGGGCGATCTCTCGGATGATCTCGACCGTCCAGTCCAGATGGGGCCGCGCGCCCGCCCCGCCAGCGCTGCCCACCAGCACGGGGATTCCGCGTGCACGGCCCGCGATCAGCATATGGCGCAGGTCGCGCTTGACCGCCGCACGGTCGGTGAAGGAAACACCCGCGCCCAGATAGTAGGGACCAGGGTCGCTGGACCCGGCATCAACGGCAATGACATCAGGGTTCAGGGCCAGCCCGGCCTCGAAGGACGAGGTAGGAAAGCCGTAACCAAGGATCGCCGTGGGCGACAGGACGCGGATCGGGGGCAAAGCGGACATGGTCACCTCAAAAGGCCAAAGTCTTGGCAGGGCTGGCAAGGCCTTCCAGCGTCAGGCTGACTTCGGCCCCGCCATCGGCGATCAGGTCGATGCCATTCACCCATTGCGCATCCCGCGACAGAAGAAATGCGATCGGGCCGGCCATTTCCTCGGGCCGCGCATCGCGCCCTCCGGCCTGCGTGCGCAGGCGGGTCAGTAGGTCTGCGCCCATGGTGTCGTAAAAGGTGGCCAGGATCGGGGTCTGCACCGCACCCGGGCTGACGGTATTCACCCGCACCCCGCGATGCCGCTCGCGGCTGGAGACCAGCATTGAATACAGGATCACCGCCTCTTTCGACAGGTCATAGGCCTGCACGGAGTTGAAGCCAAAGCCCAGAAAGTGTTTGAGCCCGACCTCCCACCCCTCAACGGCGATCAGGCTGCGCACAAGGTCTGCCCGCGCGCGCCAGTTTGCCCCGGCGGTGGACGCCACGTTGACCACTGCGCCAAAGTCGGAGACCTTGGGAAGGAGCGCCTCGGTCAATCGGCGGACGGCCAAGTAGTTCACCTTGACGACCGTTTCGACCGGCAATGACCCCGGCACCCCTGCAATGTTCACCAGGCCGTCAATCGGGCCGATTATGGCCGCAATGGCCGCGTCGATTTGCTCAGGTTCAGTCAGGTCGCAGCGATGAAAGACGGCGACAGCGGCTTTCGGCTCGACACGGTCGATGCCAATGATCGTGGCACCCCGGCTGCCAAGATCGGCAGCGACGGCAGCCCCGACGCCTGAGGAGACGCCCGTCAGGACGTAGGTTTTTCCGGAATGGGTCATACCCGTCCCCCCTGATTGAATCGTACCGGCAGCGACAAGAGGCCGTTGGCAAAGCGGGAGGCGACATAGACTGGCTTACCCGCAGGTTCGGGGGCTTTCAGATGTTCCAGCGTCAGTCGCGCCAGAATCGGTAGTTCCATCCGCGCCAAATGCGCGCCAAGGCAGGTGTGCCGACCGCCGCCGCCAAACCCCATGTGCGGGTTCGGATTGCGCTGGACATGGAAGTGGTCAGGCTGGCGAAACTTGCTTTCATCCCGGTTGCCCGAGATGAACCACAGCACCACCTTGTCGCCTGCTGCGATCTTCTGCCCTGCGATTTCGGTATCCTCGGCCGCCGTGCGGCGCATGTGCATGACGGGGGTCACCAGCCGCACCATTTCCTCAACAGCCACGGGGGCCAGGCCCACAGGGTCTGTGGCCCAGAGCGCCATCTGGTCCGGATTTTCCATGAAAAGCCGCATCATGTGGCTGCCGACGGTGCCCGTCGTCTCCATCCCTGCCGTCACCAGCAACTGGAATTGCATACCGATCTCTTCATCGGTGAACTTGCGGCCATCCACCTCAACGGTATGAAGGTAGGACACGAAATCGTCCTTCGGCGCGCGGCGGCGTTCGCGCGCCAGAGCGGTGCCGTAGTCATTGAGTTCCTTGAAATGTGCCGGCACCGACGCCGGGCCCCCCAGTTCCGGCGCGTCGCCCGCCAGCGCATGCTGGGTCAGGTAATGCATGTGCTTGCGGTCCGACGGCGGCGCGCCGAGGAAATCGCAGATCACCGCCACCGGGTAGGGTTGCGCCACGTCGCGGGCGAAATCGACCTCGCCCTTTTCCTTCGCCGCCATCACGAGGGCGGTCGCATGACCTTCGGCATTGGCGCGGTAGCGTTCCACGCCCTTAGGCGACAGGATCTTCTGCACCACCGATCGCAGCATGAAATGCCGCGGTCCGTCCATGTTCAGGAACCAGCCTTCGTATTGCGCCTCTTCCTCGGACTGGTCGCCGATATAGGTTGTGGGTTGGTTGCGAAACAGGCCGGAGTTCTGGCTGACCGCGACGATGTCGTCATGGCGGGTCAGTGACCAGAAGCCTTTCATGCCGTGTTCCGGGCCTTCCACGAAATCATGCCAGCTGACCGGCAGATCGCGGCGAAGTGCTGCAAAGGCGTCAAAGTTGACTGGGCCCTGCCAGAAGGCCGGGTCCGCAAGGTTGATCTTTGTCGCGTCCATCTGAACCTCCCTCAGGTGCTGTAAGTGACACCGGGAAGCACGCACAAAAGCTCGAACGCAAGGTTCGCAGCGGTCAGTGCGGTGTTCCCGGACGGGTCGTAAGGTGGCGAGACCTCGACAACATCGCAGCCGACGATGTTGAGGCCCCGGCAGCCACGGATCAGTTGCAAACCCTGCCAGGCGGTCAGCCCGCCGATTTCGGGCGTGCCGGTGCCTGGGGCGATGGCGGGGTCAAGCGCGTCGATGTCGAAGGAGACATAGGTCGGTACATCGCCGATCTTTGCACGAATGCCGTCAATCAGTCCGGTCAGGTGTTTCCCCCAGATGTCATCAGCTGGCACCACGGTGAAACCTTGGCTTCGCGACCAGTTGAAATCGTCGGGCGAATAGCCCGTGCCACGCAGGCCGATCTGGAAGGTCAGCTCGGGGCGGATCAGCCCTTCGTCATGGGCGCGGCGGAAGGTGGTGCCATGGGCGATCTTTTCACCGAACATCGTGTCGTTGATGTCGGCATGGGCGTCGATGTGGATCAGCGCAACCGGGCCATGCTTGGCCGCAATCGCCTGCAGGATCGGATAGGTGATCGAATGGTCGCCCCCAAGGGTAATCGGGCGGACGGGGTGGCGCAGCAGGTCGACATAGGCTTTGCGGATGCGGCGCGAGGCATCGGGCAGGTTGAAGGTGTTGATCGCCACATCGCCCACATCGGCCACTTGCAGGCTGGCAAAGGGTGCTGCCCCGGTGGCGACGTTGAACGGGCGCAGAAGGCAGCTTTCGGCCCGGATCGCGCGGGGGCCGAACCGGGTGCCCGCGCGCCATGAGGCGCCGATGTCGATAGGCACGCCGATGAAGCAGGCGTCCAGCCCTTCGGCTGTCTTCGCCTCCGGCAAGCGCATCATGGTCGGGGTCCCGCCGAAGCGGGGCATCTCGTTGCCGCCAAGGGGCTGGTTGTAAGTCATGGCCATGGTCACACCTGCCTTGTGGGAAGATGCAGGATCAGCCCGTCAAGCGCGTCGCTGATCGACAACTGGCATGACAGGCGGCTAGTCGGCGTCACGTCAGCGGCGAACTCAATCATGTCGGCCTCCATCACACCTTGCGGCGGTAGGCGGTCGCTCCAGGCGGCATCGACGATCACATGGCAGGTGGCGCAGGCGCAGGCCCCGCCGCAATCGGCCTCGATCTCGGGGATGCCATGGGCGGTGGCCAGTTGCATGACCGATTGGCCGACGCTGCCGTCCAGCACCTGCTGGCTGCCGTCGGGTCGAATGAAGGTGATCTTCGGCATGGTCGTCCCTTTCCTTATCGTGTCGCGTTCAGGCCCGTCAGGGCGCGGGTCAGGCGGGTCAGCCCTTCGTCCAGCAGGCTGTCGGATGTGGTGAGTGGCGGGGCGATGCGGATCGTGTTGCCCCAGTACCCGCAAGGGAGAAGCAGCAGCCCTTCCGCCGCCGCGCGGGTGGCGATGGCCTTGGTCATCTCAGGGTCCGGTACACGGTCACCCTCGGACTTGAACACCTCGAAGGCTACCATCGCGCCCAAGGCACGCACTGCGCCGATCGGCGGGATATCATTGCGGGCGGCGATGCGCGTTAGGCACGCCGTCAGATGCACGCCGATAGCGGTGGCGCGGTCCAGCAACCCCTCATCCCGGATGATGTCGAACACCGCCAATGAAGCCGCGCAGGCCAGTGGATTGCCCGCGAACGTGCCCCCCAGCGAACCCGGCAGCGCCTTGTCCATCACTGACCGCTTGCCGATGACGCCCGCCAGCGGCAGCCCGCCGCCGATGGCCTTCGCGACGGGGATCAGGTCAGGCTCAACCCCTGAATGTTCGATGGCAAAGAACTTGCCGGTGCGGCCAAAGCCGGACTGAATCTCATCGGCAATGAATAGGATGCCATGCTGGGTGCAGATCTCGGCCAGTTTCCGCAAGAAGGCAGGTGGCGCCATGTAATAGCCGCCTTCGCCCTGCACCGGCTCGACCAAAATCGCCGCCACCTGATCGGGCGAGATCGACGCGCGCAGCAGATGATCCAGCGCACGGAGAGATTCCTCTTCGCTGGTGCCATGATCGGGAACCGGGAAGGGCACGTGGAAGATGCCGGGCTGGAAATGCGGATAACCCGCGCGCAGGGGGGCGACCTTGCCAGTCAGTGACAGGGCAAGGTTGGTGCGCCCATGGAACGAGCCGGTGAAGGCGATAATCCCCGGCCGCCCAGTGGCCAGACGCGCGATCTTGACGGCGTTCTCGGTCGCCTCGGCCCCGGTGTTCACCAGAAAGGACACCGCGTCCTTGATCGGGGCCACGGCGTTCAGGCGTTCGCAAACCGCGATATAGGGTTCATAGTGCTGGACCGGCCAGGCGACATGGGCATAGCGCTCCATCTGGGAGGCGATGGCGGCCATCACGCGGGGGTGGCGGTGGCCGACGTTCATCACCGCGATCCCGGCGACGAAATCGACATAGTGTTTGCCGTCGGTGTCCCACAGTTCCGACCCCTCGGCCCGGTCTACGAAGATCGGATAAGAGGTGGCGGCCCCAGCGGGAACGGCGGCTTTACGGCGGTCAAGAAGAGTTGCGGTCATGCCAGATTCCATTTTGGGGGCCTCAATTCAGGGCATCAGAACGCCAGACCATCATCTTCTCGGTCTGCATGTCGCGGATGGAGTGGGGGATGCCGCCGACGCCAAGGCCGGACTGGCGCGCGCCCGCAAAGGGCATCCAGTCCACCCGGAACAGCGGATGTTCGTTGACCATCACCGCCGTGCCGTCGAGATGGCGGAAGCAATGCATGGCGGTGTCGATGTTGCGGCTGAATACGGCTGCCTGGAATGAGAACGGCAGGTCGTTGGCGGTGGCGATGGCGGCGTCGATGTCGTCGTAGGGGTAAAGGCAGACCACAGGACCGAAGACCTCGCGCCGCGAAACCTCGGCCATTGGGTCGGGGTTCATCAGCACGGTGTTGGCATAGGTCGAGGGCGAAAGACGTTTGCCCCCCGTGGCAATGGTCGCGCCCGAGGCATCGACCCAATTGGCAATCCGGTCGGCCTCGGCATGGGTGATGATCGGGCCGACTTCGGTTTCCGGCTTGGTCGGATCGCCAATCACCATGCGGTCGGCGACGCCCGAAAGGCCTGCCGCCAGATCATCCAGAATGCCCCGCGCGCAGAATATGCGCTGCACCGACACGCAAGCCTGCCCCGCATGCCAGAACCCGGCACGGCCAAGGCGCGGAATGGCCTGGGAAAGGTCCGCATCCCCAGCCACGATCACGGGTGCCACCCCGCCATGCTCCAGGGCGCAGCGCGCACCGGGGGCCAGCATGGACCGCAGTTTCCAACCGACCGCCGCTGATCCGATGAAAGACAGAAACCCCACGCGCGGGTCGCTGACCATGCGCCCGACCACGCCGATATCCAAAGGCAGCACCATTTGCGCCCAGCCGTCCGGCAACCCAGCCTCGTGGAAAATCTCCACCACGGCGCGGCAGGAAAGCGGCGTTTTGGGCGAAGGTTTCACGATCACTGGGGCACCAGCCGCCACAGCGGGGGCGACTTGATGGATCACCAGATTGAACGGGTGGTTGAAGGCAGCAAGGCCCAGCACCACCCCAATCGGCTCCATCTGGGTAAAGGCCACGCGGCCCGCCGAGGTGGCGTTCAGGTCCATCGGGATGACATGGCCGCCTTCGGCCCGCAGAGTCTCGACGCAGAGCTCGATCCCGTCGATGCCCCGGTCGATCTCGATCAGCGCATCGCGCAAGGGCTTGCCGGATTCGCTCGCCACCTGCAGCGCCAGCGCCTCACGCCGCCCGCGGGCTATGGCGGCCGCACGGCGCAGGATGGCGACGCGTTCGATCTTCGGCAGCCAAGCTTTGCGATTGCGGTACAGGGCATGGGCGGTGGCAAAGGCGGCCTCGACCTCGGCCTCGGATGATACAGGCAGGGTGTCCAACAAGCGGCCATCCCAGGGGGCGTGAACGGAAAGGGTCTCGGTCATCGGGGCCTCAGATCAGCGATTTCAGGGGGATGGCGGGGTCGGCGAGCGTTTCGGGCGCGATCATGGCGCGGGCGGCGACAAGGCGGCGCGCGGCCATGTGATCGGCGGGCATGTTCACAGAGTCCGCAGCGATCATCACGCCGCCGCGCAGGTGGAACACGGTAAAGCGGCCCTCTGATGGATCGCCCCGCAGCACATGGGCATCAGGAGAGATCGCCAGGCCGGTAGTTTGCAGCTTGGCGACTCCCTGATCAGACCAGAACCACGGCACGGCGTCATAGGGAGCCGTATCACCCAGCAGCGCCGCAGCCACGGCCTTGGCCTGATCGATGGCGTTCTGCACGCTTTCCAGCCGGAACGGCCCACCTGCATAGGGGTTGGGGTGCAGCGCGCAGTCGCCCACGGCAAAGACGTTCGGGTCCGCCGTGCGCCCTTGGGCATCGACCTCGATCCCGTTCGGGCAGGGCAGGCCCGCCGCAAGCGCCAGTTCGGCGTTGGGCACGGCCCCGATGCCCACCAGCACCAGATCGGCGGGCAGGCGTGTGCCGTCTGACAGCACCACAGCCTCAACCCGGGCCGTCCCGTCGATGGCGGCCACGCCCGCCCCGGTCAGCACCGTGGTTCCCATGCCGCGATGCATCGACTCGAACCACGTCGAAACGGCAGGGGCAACAGCGCGCGCCATGACGCGGGGTCCTGCCTCGACCACGGTGACGGTCAGGCCCTTGGCGCGGGCGGTCGCTGCCACCTCCAGCCCGATGAAGCCGCCGCCGATAATGACAACGTTGTGCGCGGTTTGTAGGGCCGCGCCGAGCGCATCGGCATCCTCGATCCCGCGCAAGGCGAACAAGCCGGGCAGATCGGCCCCTGGCAAAGTCAGCGCGCGGGGCCGGGTGCCGGTGGCAAGGACCAACCGGTCATAGGAAACGGGTTCCCCGTCCGTCACCACCAGATGCCCCGCCCGGTCGATCCCCGTCACCCGTGTTCCCAGCCGCAGCGTGATCCCCTGTGATGCCAGCGCATCGGACGGGCGCAGGGTCAGGCTGTCGCGGCCCATCTCGCCCTTGAGATAGGCTTTCGACAGAGGCGGGCGCTGATATGGCAGATGCGCCTCGTCCCCGATCAGGGTAATCCCGCCTTCATGCCCCTTCTGGCGCAGCGACAGCGCCACCTGCACCCCCGCCTGCCCAGCCCCGATGATGACCACATCCATCTCGCGCGCCCCCTAGTATTCAATCCAGGTGGTCTTCAGCTGCGTGTATTTCTCGAACGCATGCAGCGAGTTGTCGCGCCCGTTGCCCGACTGGCGATAGCCGCCGAATGGTACAAGTGGCGAGATTTTGTCCACCGTGTTGACCGTCACCGTCCCGGCCTTCAGCGCGCCCGCCACTCGATGCGCGCGGCCAAGGTTGGAGGTGAATACCGAGGCCATCAGCCCATAGATCGTGTCATTGGCGATGCGCACCGCTTCTTCCTCGGTCTTGAAGGACAGGACCGAAAGAACCGGGCCAAAGATCTCTTCCCGCGCGATGGTGTGGTCAGGGGCCACATCGGCAAATATCGTCGGTTCGATGAAATTGTCCGAGGTACCGATGGTCACGCGGTTGCCGCCCAAGACCAGCCGCGCCTGCGCCCGGCCCTTGTCGATATAAGACATGACGCGGCCGCAATGGGTGGCATCCACCATCGACCCCATCAGCGTGGCCGGGTCCAACGGGTTGCCCGGCACATAGGCCCGCGAATGGGTGATGACACGCTCAAGGAAGTCGTCGCGGATGCTGTCCTGCACCAGAAGCCGGGTGGGCGAGGAACAGATTTCGCCCTGATTGTAATGAACGATCGAGGCGAGCTGCGCCGCGCGGTCCAGGTCTTCTGTATCGGCAAAGATGATGTTCGGGCTTTTCCCACCGCATTCCAGCCAAACCAGCTTCATGTTCGACTGTGCGGCGTAGGTTAGAAACCGCTTGCCTGTCGCTGTCGATCCGGTGAAGGCTAGACAATCGACATCCATATGCAGGCCAAGCGGTTGGCCCACAGTCGCGCCGAACCCCGGCACCACGTTGATCACGCCCGGCGGAACTCCGGCCTCGGCCATCAGACGCGCCAGATGTAGCGCGGTCAGAGGCGATTGCTCGGCCGGTTTCAGCACCACAGAATTGCCCGCAGCCAGTGCGGGCACGCATTTCCAGATCGCCATGTCGAGCGGGAAGTTCCACGGCACAACCGCGGCCACCACGCCCACGGGCTCGCGCCGGATCAGCGCCAAGGTGCCCGCACCCGTCGGGGCTATCTCGTCATAAAGCTTGTCCGTGGCCTCTGCGAACCAGCGGACAAAATCGATCAGCATCGGCATTTCATAGTCGCAAGACACCGCAACCGGCTTGCCCATGTCGAGCGATTCGAGCAGCGCAAGCGTCTCGCGGTCCCGCTCCATCAGGTCGGCCAGCCGCAAGAGCACGCGCTTGCGGTCAGACGGGCTTTGGTGCGACCACACACCTGCGTCAAAGGCGCATTTCGCTGCAGCTACGGCACGGTCGACATCAGTGACGTCGCAGTCGGCCACCTGGTTCAGCACCTTATCCGTAGCAGGGTTGAAGTTGGCAAAGGTTTTGCCCGAGGCGGCAGGGGCAAAGTCGCCCGCAATGAAGGCGCGGCCTTCTGGAGAGAGGACGGCAGCGCGGGCTGCCCAATCCTGCAACGTCAAAGTCGCCATCGCACCCCTCCTAAGGATTTTTACATGACAGGTGTTATAAAAACATCAGTCCCGCTATCTGTCAATCCTGTTGTTCCGAGGGCACCTTCGCATCGCAAAAAGCACATTTTCAATGAGTTAACCGCAGAATCTCCAAGAATCGCAGCGCAGAGCGGTCTTGCAACGAAAGTATTGACAGAACAGAAAATTCCCTTCTTAATATTACAAACGTCATAAAACAGGGAGTCTGCCATGAACACCAATCGCCTCATTCGCGGTCGCCGCGCCACTGCAGCCGGTCTTGGCTGCCTTGCCGCCCTTTGCTACACCACCGCCCCTGTCCTTGCGCAGGACATGGCCGCCGTGCTGGCCACTGCCGAAGCGCGTGTCGCCGAGCTGAAAGTGGGCACAGCCACCGCCGTTCCGACCGAAGGGCCCACGGCTGTCGCAGACAAGTCGGTCTGGATCGTCTCCTGCAGCCAAAGCATCGACCTCTGCTCGGACGAGGTGAACGAGATTGTGGCCGCCGCGACTGCAATCGGCTGGAAAACAAACGTTGTGAACGCCGAGTTCGACCCGGTAGTCGCGGGCGACGCGATCCGTCAGGCCACCGCCGCCCAAGCCGACGGCATCATCGTTTTCGGATTTGATTGCCCGCTGGTCAGCCAGCCCTTGGCTGAGGCCAAGGATGCCGGCATCCAGACCCTGGGAGTGGTGGCGCTCGATTGCGACGACCCGGCGCTGCCGGAGCAAACGGACGCTTTGTTCACTGTGGACATGGAGTTCGACGGCGAAGGTGAAATCTACTACTCAAACTTCGCCCTGGATTACGGGCGCGACAAAGCCGCCATCGCCATCGCTGCAACGAAAGGCGAGGCCAAGGTCATGCTGCTGGACGTGCCCGATCTGGTCACGGTCGCCAAGCTGACCGACGGGTTTGAGGAAGGCATGGCCGCCTGCACGACCTGCGAGATCGTGACCACCGTGGACCTGACGACGCTGGATCAGGTGAACGGTGTGGTGGAGCAGAAGGTCACCGCAGCCCTTGCCCGCAATCCGACCGTGGACACGATTTTCCAGTCGACCGACGGGCTGTTCCTGACCGGTGTGCAGACGGCGATCCTGAACTCGGGTCGGGTGGGTGAACTGCAGGTGATCGGCAGCGAAGGCTTCCTGTCAAACCTCGACGCCATCCGTTCGGGCAGCGGCCAGAATATCGCCATGGCCTTTGACTCCCGCTGGGAAGCTTGGGCTTCGGTCGATGCGATGAACCGTGCCTTTGCCGGGGCAGAGCAAGTCCACGGTGGTCAGGGCTACATCTATGTCGATGCGACGACCAACATGCCCGAAACCGGTGCCTGGGATTCGACTGTCGACTTCCGCTCGGCCTTCAAGACACTCTGGGGTGTTGGCGGCTGACGTCCAGCCGCGCCTTGGGAGGGGCTGGGCCATGACCGGAAACGAGGGGCAACCTGCGCTTGAGATCACTGGCATGACCAAGCGCTACGGCGGCACCGTCGCGCTGGACCATGTCTCGGCCCGGTTCAACGCGGGGCGCATCTACGGGCTTGTCGGGATCAACGGTTCCGGCAAGTCCACCATGATCAAGATTGCCGCCGGCATCGAGCAACCGACCGAGTTGGAGGGGCTGTCTTTCTACGGCCAGCCAGCCAGCAACGAGCATGATGCGGCGGCAGCTCACGCACAGGGCCTTCGCGTGCTCCATCAGCGGCCTGCTCAATTCCTCGACCTGTCTGTGACCGAAAACCTGCTCTTGCCCGATGTCGGGCGAGGCCGGTTCGGCGCCTTCAGCTGGGGTGCCGCACATGACCGAGTGCGGGCGATGCTGGCCTCGGTCAACCTCGACATCGACCCGCGTCGCCGCTTTGGGCGCTTCAGCCCGGCTCAGCGCACGATGGCGCTGATTTCGAAGCTGCTGCATGACGACGGCACCGGGGGCGATGCCCGCCGCATCGTCATTCTGGACGAGCCGACAGCGACCCTGCCCGAGGCGGAGGCGATGTGGCTGCTCGATCAACTCAAGGCGCAGAAGGCCAAAGGGCACACCATCATCTATGTGTCGCACCGTCTGGACGAGTTGTTCTACATTGCCGACGACCTGACGATCCTGCGCAATGGCAAGATGATCGGCACCACGCCCTCCAGTGCCACCAACGAAAAGGACCTCGTGACGCTGCTTCTGGGGCACGAGTTGGAAGCCGCCCCACGCAGCACTGGCGCAGAGACCCGCACGGAAGGCGCCGTCGCACGGATCGAAGTGACGGGATTAGCCGGACGCGACGCCAAGGCCGTCAATCTGAAGGTATGGCCAGGTGAGATTGTCGGTCTGACCGGGATCATCGGGTCGGGCTTTCTGGAAACCTGCGAGCTGATTTTTGGCGCAAAGCCCCGAAAAGCGGGCGACATCCGCATCGACGGCAAACCGGTCGACCTGCGCCACCCGGGCGATGCGATGCGCGCAGGTATCGGCATGGTCCCCAGCGACCGGACAGAGATGGCGGTCTTTCCGCACTGGTCGCTGGCGGAGAACCTGAACGTCACGCAAGCCTGCGTGAAAACCGGCAGCGTCCCCGATGCCAAGGCGATGATCGCCACCTACGGGGTCAAGGCACCGGGCCCACGCGCAAAGATCTGGACACTGTCGGGCGGCAACCAACAGAAGGTTGTTCTTGCCCGTTGGATGGAACGCAACCCGCGTGTTCTGCTGCTGTGTGAGCCGACAGCGGGAGTTGATCCCGGCGCGCGCGACGACCTGCATCGCCTGATCCGCGCGGCCGCAGCCAAAGGCTGTGCCGTCATCGTCTCCAGTACTGACGCAGACGAGCTGGAAGCGCTCGCCCATCGGACACTTGTCATTAACCGTGGCCGCGTGGCGGCCGAGATACCCGGCGGACCGGGCAGCAAGACCAAGATCAGGGAGAAGATCATCTGATGCCACGCTGGTTCCTGTTTCTCGAACGCTTCGGCCTCGTCGCGATCACCGCTCTGGTCATCGCGGTCTTCGCGCTGCACCCCGGCACCTCAGACACCTTCATGACGGTGGCGAACTGGCGCAGCATGCTCGGCACCATGTCGATCCAGATGCTGCTGGCGGCAGCTTTCACCCTGCCGCTGATCACCGGCAAGATCGACATCGCGTCGGGATCCATCGCTGTGATGGGCAGCGTGATCTTTGCGGGATTGATCGGATCGGTCGAGGTGCCGCTGACGGGGGCCTTAGGCCTCAGCTGGCCTATCGCGGCGGTCATCGCCGTCGCCATCGGGGCAGGTTTGGGCGCGGTGAACGGGGCGCTTGTCCGGGCGGGCGCCGATCCACTGATCGCCACGCTCAGCATGTCGATCGTGCTGGGTGGCCTTGTCAGCGGCTATGCACAGGGCCGGGCCATCGTGGCTGGCATGCCTGCAGGCTTGACCGACTTGGGCCGCCTGTCCTTCGGACCCTTTCCAATGCTGTTCCTGGTGGCAGCTGCGGCATCCATCGGCGTCTGGTTCCTGCTGGAGCGAACATCCTTCGGTCGCCGTCTCCACGCCATTGGCGTCAATCCGGCGGCGGCACATCTCATCGGGGTGCGGGTCGAGCGGACGGTGTTCACCGCTTTTGTTCTCGGTGGTCTGATCGCGGGCATCGCGGCCGTGGTGCTGACCGCCCGGCAGGGCGGCGGCGTCCCGGTGAACGGGCTGAACCTCGTGCTGCCGGCACTCGCCGGAACCTACCTCGGCGCGACGACGATCCGCCCGGGGGAGTTCAACATCCCCGGCACCTTCATCGGCCTTCTGTTCGTCAGTGTGACCGTGTCCGGACTTACCCTGCTCGGTGTCGAAGCCTGGGTTCAGCCGGTCTTTACCGGCGGCGCACTGGTCGCAGCCGTGCTGATCGCCCACTGGTTCCAGAAACTTGCCACCAAAGACCATTGATCCGACCGGAGACACCCAAAATGCTCGACGACAAAACGCTCGGCCACCTGCGCCACATGGTGAACCTGTCCCGCCAGATCCCGAATGACTGGTCCGACATGGGTCCCTATGATCCGAGCCAGGAGGGCGATGACGCCTATCGCTACCAGCTCGCCTACATGACCTATGCCCTGTCGCTGACGCAGTATCACCACACGCCTGCCTACCGTGAGCTGTGGCGTGACACCATGGGTCGGCTGATTAGCAAGATGATGCGCTGGGAAGTCTGGGGCTATTGGGAGCTGACCAGCCGGGGCAGCAAGGTGCTCGATCCTGACATGAACGCATTGGGCGAGGGCTGGATCGACCCGGTCATCCGTCAGAACGTCATGTATTCCGGCCATCTTTTGATGATGGTGGGACTTTACGACATGTTCTACCGCGACGGCCGGTTCGATGCGCCGGGATCGCTGACCTTCCAGTTCCGCCCGGTGTTCCGCGGCATGGGGCCAGAGGATTTCCCCTATACCCACGGCAAGCTGGCCGAAGTGATCTTCGCCGAGTTCGAGCGCAACGATTTCATCGGCTGCGAGTGCGAGCCGAACGGGATTTTCGTCTACTGCAACCAGTTCCCGATCCTTGGGTTCATGCACTACGACCACACCCACGGCACCGATCTGGCCGCGCGCACCGTGCCGCAGTTCAAGGACCGCTGGCAGCGCCGCAGCACGATGTTCGGTGCAGACGCCCACGCGGATCTTCCGATCCTGTTCCGCAAACGGCAGAACGATTTCATCTATGAAGAATCGGCCGACAACAACGAAGGCATCACCGCCGTCGCCTGGGCCTCGGTCATGCACACCTGGGCGCCGGAGTATGTGGAGATGGTCTATCCCCGCGCCCGCGATCAGATCCTGCGCCGGATGGAGGATGGCACGCTGGGGGTGAACCTTGCGGGCTATTTCGCCAAGTACAAGGAATACCAGCGCAACCCGGGCCACCACGCGACTGACCCGATGATGGTGGGTGTGCACATCTTCGGCACACTGGCGCTGGCGGCGGCAGAGGTTGGCGATACCGAAACACGCGACGGGCTTCTGGCATTTGCTGACAAGTACATGTCGCCCACCTTGAAGAATGGCGGCCTCTTTTACCCGCGCAACGACGACATGGCTGGCCCGGGCTATACCACCGCCCTGGTCGGCAACGCGCTGGTTGCCGCTACCCGACTGTGTCCGCGTGATGGGTTCAGGGCCATGTATGACCGACCCTGGGGCGCGGCCGACCTGTCCGCACCGGAGCTTTGCGAGGTGGATTTCCCCGCCGTGCTGGTGCGCGAAGCAATCTATCCCGGTGGCGGCATCCTCTTGCGGGTCACCCTCGCCTCTGGCCGCGAGGGCAGCGAGCGCCAGACCGTCGCAGTCCGCGGGCTCGATCTTTCTGTGGAACGCCGTGTGACGGTTGATGGGACCGAGCTTGTCCTGACGACCGAACAGCATGAGGTATCTGCCGCAGATGTGACACTCAGCGCTGATCGGGGCGAAGGGGTATTGCGTCTGACCATGATGCTTGGTCGCGACCGCCGGTTTGACATCCGCTGACCGACCGGAAAAGCGGAGGAGAGCATGAACTGGCTTCTGCTGGTGCTGGCCGGCCTTTTCGAGATTGGCTGGCCTGTGGGCCTCAAGATCGCCCAGAACCCTGAAACGCGTTGGGGCGGGGTCGCCATTGCTGTCGTCTTTATGGGCGTAAGCGGAACGCTTCTTTGGTTGGCGCAGCGCACGATCCCGATCGGCACCGCCTATGCGGTTTGGACAGGCATAGGAGCCGCCGGGACATTCCTTGTCGGCGTCCTCGTATTCGGCGATGCGACGTCGCTCCTACGCTACATCGGGATCGTCTTGATCATTTCGGGGGTTATTGCCCTCAAACTCGGGGCGTGACCGGCGCAGCTTCAGATTTCGACAAGTTTACAGTCGGTTGGCGGTCCGATACCGCACAGCGCCAACATCCGCGTCCACACGCGTCCCTCCGTGAAACCCCCATTGCGACGAGGTTTCATGGGCTGTCTATGCTTTCCGCCACGAACAGGTCGGTCACCGCAAATCGGGTCACGTCAATCAGGCCCTTGTCCGATATCCGCAGTTCGGGGATGACAACCAGAGCCAACAGCGAATGCTGCATGTAGGCGTTGTTCAGGGTGCAACCGCAGTCTTCCATGGCAGCGACCAGCGCCTGCGCCTTGTCGGCCACCTCGCGCGCGGGGCGGGCGGACATGAGACCCGCGATGGGCAGTTCCACCAAGGCCAGTTCCTGCCCGTCGCGCCAGAGGGTCACGCCGCCCCCGACCTCGGCCAGCCGGTTGGCGGCCAGCGCCATCTGGGCGCGGTCGGTGCCCACGACGATCATGTGGTGACTGTCATGCGCCACGGTCGAGGCCAGCGCTATCCGGCCCTTGTAGCCAAAGCCCGAGACGAAGGCGTTGACCACCTGCCCTGTCGCCCGATGCCGTTCGACCAGCGCGATCTGGGCGACGTCGCCTTGCGCCTCGACCAGCCCGCCGGTCACCACCAGATCGGCCGTCAGGGCCTTTGTCGGGGCCTGGTTCTCGACCACCCCGATCACGCGCGCCGTCACACGGTGCACACCGGCAGGGGCCGCAATCGCAAAGTCATCGGCCGTCTTGGCTTGCCCCAGCCGCACGGTTGCGCGGGCATCCTCGGGCCAGGCGTAATGCGGGCAGGTCACGGTCAAGCGCCCGCCCTCGGCCACCTTCACGCCCCGGGCAAAGACCGCGTCGATCGGCAAAGCCCGGATATCCGAGGTCAGGATCACATCCGCCCGCCGCCCCGGCGCGATGGAGCCCAATTCCCGCTCCAGCCCGAAATGGGTGGCGGTGTTGATCGTCGCCATCTGGATCGCGATCAGCGGATCGCAACCGCAGGCAATGGCGTGACGCACGGCCCGGTTCATGTGCCCTTCATGCACCAGCGTGCCGGAATGGCTGTCATCGGTGCACAGGATGAAGTTGCGCGGATCAAGGCCCTTTTCGGTGATCGCGGTGATCTGGCTTTCGATGTCGTACCATGCCGACCCCAACCGCAACATCGACCGCATCCCCTGCCGCACCCGGTCGATGGCATCGGATTCCCGGGTGCCTTCATGGTCGTCCGACGGCCCGCCAGCGACATAGGCGTGGAACGGAATGCCCCGGTCGGGGCTGGCATAATGCCCGCCTACCACCTTGCCCGCGCGCATAGTAGCGGCGATCTCCTCCAGCATCTGCTGGCTGCCGTTGATGACACCGGGATAGTTCATCATCTCGCCCAGCCCGATGATCCCGGGCCAGCGCATGGCTTCGGCCACGTCATCGGGGCCGATCTCAAACCCCGTCGTCTCCAGCCCCGGGGCCGAGGGCGCGCAGGACGGCATCTGGGTAAAGATGTTGATCGGCTGCAAAAGCGCCTCGTCATGCATCATCCGCACGCCGCGCAGGCCAAGGACATTGGCGATCTCGTGCGGGTCGTGGAAGATCGTCGTTGTGCCATGCGGGATCACGGCGGCGGCAAATTCCGCCGGGGTCAGCATGCCGCTTTCGATATGCATGTGCCCGTCGCAAAGGCCGGGGATAAGGAACATGCCGGTGGCATCGACGACCGTGGTCTGCGGCCCGATGCAATGGCTGGCATCCGGCCCGACGTAAGCAAATCGCCCCTCGGCCACGGCCACCTGCCAACCCGGCAAAACCTCGCGGCTTTGGACATTGACCAGCGTCCCGCCTGTGATGACAAGATCAGCCGATGCGCGCCCAGCAGCAACAGCAACAAGACGGGGGGCACAGTCGGCCCAAGTGAGAAGAGGAGCGTGTTTCATGAGAGCATTTGAACGTGCCGACGCGCCGCATTCAAGCACCTAGTCGATTGACTTGATGCAGGTCCAGGTTTCGGCTTCAGACACGACTGGGCATCCCGATTGAGCGCGGCCTTATGCGGTTTTGGCGCGGTCGGTGTCCTGTCGGGGTACTATCCAACTGGATTCGCTGCGGTTTTCGCGTTTTTGTTGACCTATTGTTGACCTGGAAAATCGAACGCAAAATGCCGCCCGGAGGGCGGCCTGTAACATCTTGATATCGTTATTAGATTTGGTTGCGGGGACAGGAAACCACCGAGAGCGAACAGAGTTCAGAATGGCCGTGTGACGTGCCTACCCACGTGCCTGCCGCTGTGCCCTCTTGAAGAAATGTCGTGTCGCCTGTTCCCGTGCATCCCGGTCGGTCATCACCACGCTCTTCATCACGTTATCCTTGTGGAACATTCGAACCATCCCCTGGAAGAATGCCTGGCTGAACGCGTTAAAGACCACATCAGCCGGGTTGTTCCGCATCATCTCCATCATGTCGTCGTCCAGGATTTCCTGATTGACCTGTTCGAACCGCAGGAAATCCTCGCGGGTAAAGTTGGTGCCATGGCGTTCGTTGAACGCCCGTATTATCTCGGAAAGGCTTCGTTCTTCTTCTTCCGTGTACGCGTTGGCACCGAACTCCGTGATCGGCAATAAGGTTGCGGTCTGACCCGGTGTCAGGGACGCACTCCCGCTGCCCGTGTTGTCTAACCGGAATGCTGACAGGGTGAGCATGTCGTCGGTGATGGTGATGTCGGCGGGCACATCACGAGATGGCAGCAGGCGGGATAGCCACGATGCATATACGTACAGTTTTTCCAGCGACCCGTCGTTCAGTTTCACCACCTGAGCCGCAAAGCTGTAGAACCGCAGGAAGCTCTTCACGACCTGTCGAAACTCCTCTTTTTGCGCCTCGTCCTCGTCCAGTGCGAACCTGCCGATGGCCAGACGCACCGTCCCTTCCAGCACCAACCTATCCTGTGCGGTGTGGTTTCCCGCGAAGAACCCAGCCGCGAACCGTTCCACTTCGTCGCGAACGACATAGGCTGAACCGCTGATCCGGGTTTCCAGGTCATAGATTTGGTTCAGATCGGTCCGTTCCTCCATCGCGGTCGTTTCGAAATACGGGGCGAATGCATCCTGGATTTCCTCGGCCGTGTTCTGGAAATCCAGGATGAACGTCTTGTCCTTGCCTGCATAGGTTCGGTTCAATCGGGCCAGGGTCTGAACGGCCTGGAGACCGGCCAGCTTCTTGTCCACGTACATAGCCACCAGCTTTGGTTGATCGAACCCGGTTTGGTATTTCTCGGCCACGACCAGAATCTGGAACTCTGGCGTATCGAACTTTTTGGGCAGTTCTGTTTCGGCAAACCCGTTGGCACCTGCTTCGGTCCAGGTCGTTCCGTCGATGTCCAGTTCCCCGGAAAAGGCGACGAGTGCCTTTAGGTCACTATAACCACGTTCGATGATGTAGCGATTAATGTGCTGCCAGTACCTCAGTGCGTGTTCGCGGCTCTGGGTGACCACCATGGCCTTTGCCTGGCCATCTAGTTCCGGGGCAACATGACGGCGGAAGTGTTCGACGATCACCTCGACCTTTTGGTCAATCGCAGTGGGGTGCATCGATGCATACCGAGCAACCCGACCTTGGGCTCGACGACCTACGAATGCAGGATCATCCTCAATGGCTCTCTCTAGCTGGTAGTATGCGGCGTAGGTCGTGTAGTTCTGGAGGACATCCAGGATGAACCCTTCCTCGATAGCCTGTCGCATCGAGTACAGGTGGAACGGTTGGGGCGTCCCGTCGGGTCCCACAATGCCGAACCGTTCCAGCGTGACATTGCGTGGGGTGGCTGTGAACGCCAGGAAGGTGATGTTTTTCTGCGGGCCACGGGCGGCCTGGTGGGCGAGGATCAGGTCCTCGATGTCCTCAGGCTCCTTGTCCTCCCGCGTCAAAGCATCCGTCATCGCCTGGGCGGCTTTACCGGACTGACTGGAATGGGCTTCATCGATGATTACCGCAAAGTTCTTACCACCTTGACCCGAGATTGCGGCAAGATGTTCGGTGCCGAATTTCTGGATGGTCGTGATGATGATCCGGGCACCGTCCTCGATGGCAGCTTTCAGATCACGGGAGGTGCCATCGATCTTGCGGACCACACCCTTGACCTGGGCAAACCCGCTGATGGTGTTCTGCAATTGCCGGTCCAAGACCAGTCGATCCGTGACGATGATGGCCGTATCGAACTGCGGCTGATCGGCATCATCGTGTAGGTTGATGATCTGGTGGGCGATCCAGGCAATTGTATTTGACTTGCCGCTGCCCGCACTGTGCTGGATCAAATAGTTCTGGCCCGCACCATGCGCACGAGCGTGGGCCAGCACCTTGCGTACAGCGTCCAACTGCTGGAACCGGGGGAAGATCAGCGTCTCCTTCCCCTCGTCCCGTTCCAGATGGATGAAGCGCCCGATCAGGTCTAGGAGTACATCGCGGGACAGGATCGCCGGGCCCTCGGGTTGATCAGCGTAAAGGTAGGCTACCCGGTTCTCAGTCGCGACATCAGGGTTGCCCGCCCCGCCATCTCTCCCCCGGTTCAGTGGCAGAAACCGCGTCTTGCCATTCATCAGCCGGGTGGTCATCGACACGTTGTCCTGATCCATCGCGATATGCACGATGGCCCCCCGTTTGAACGTCAATAGCAGTTCTCCGGCGGGGGAACGGTCTTTGCGATACTGGGTCTCGGCATGACGGATGTTCTGACCGGTCAGCAGGTTCTTGACCTCGATGGTCGCTACAGGGATGCCGTTGACGAAGGTCACGATATCGATGGCATTGGCCGATTTGCCCGAATACCGCACCTGTCGCATCACCGAAAGGATGTTGGCCTCGTACAGTCGCACCAGTTCGGGGTTCAGGGTCGATGCGGGTTTGAAGTAGCACAGTGAGAACTTGATGTTTGGTACCAGCTTGATGCCGTCCCTCAGCACGGCATGCGTGGGGCTTTCCTTCATGGTTTTGTCGAGCCGTTTCAGAAATTCGGCCTCGGCTTGACCAGCGTAGTGGGATTCCAGCGTGGTCCAGGCTTCGGGCTGGGTGGCCTTGATGAACTGGAACAGCAGACCGGGATCGATGGCCATTCCCACGTCGTAGTGCTGATCCGGGTCGCGTTTGATGTATCCCTGCTGGGTGACCAGAGTGGCCGTGATGTGGGCCTCGAAGACCTGTTCCTGATGAACCGTGGAGTTGCTGTAAGTTTGATTGGTCATAAAATGATGGCCTTTCTCTACGATGGGACCAACGGGGCAGAAAGTAGGCCTGCGATCATTCCAGGTCTGAATCAGTTCGTCCCGGTTTGCCGCCCACCATTGCCGAATACGCTTCTCAAAACGAATGACTGGGCCCGAACCGCTGATGCGTTTGCAATCCTCGATACTATAGTTTGCGGTCGAACCTTGATACTCCACCCGAAAATGGGGCGGTGGGTGTTCGTTCGAGAAGATTTCAACTTTGACGGCCCCGACCATGGCGACCTTAAACTCCATCACCAGTGACCCGTCGCTATCTCTGCCGGGACCCCTGACCGGCCCCAGTTCAAAGGCTGTTGCCAGTTTCCTCACCAGATCGGGATCAACGGGAACGACATACTCGGTCATGGTACATCCACCTTCCGGCTGGGTGAGTCCTGGTTCACGGCCAACGCTTGGAACTGGCGGAAGTGGACGTTCAGCAATGCCGGTGCTGCTTGATGCATGACGGTACGGCCATGGAGTTTGCCGTACAGTGTGGCCTTCAACCGCTCGGCTACATGGACGGTGTTGTCCTTGGGGTTTATGCTCCAGAGCATCGCGTCGAACAGGCTGTGCAGGTCACGCCGCAGCAGCAGGCCGTTTTCGGGGCTGTCCCATAGCGGGTCACCGGTGTGGGGCATGATGTGGGCGGCTTCCAGGGCCTCCGGCACCGCACATCGCGTCAGGACGCACTGGCCCCTGTAGAGCCGCATCAGATCGGCACGGAACGCCTGCTGGCCATCACGCGCCTTCTGCATGGCCAGGCGGCGGTTCTGCAAGCCATCAAGCAAGGACTGCTTGTGGGTCAGGATTTCCCGTTCCCACCCGGAGGCATAGGCGAAGCGGACGGCATCTGGCAGCGGGGTGGAGCGTTCGTCCACCACGCGCCGGAACTCGTCATAGTCGGCATCCTCGATCAGGTAAGACTCCAACTGTCGATATGCATGCACGTGGTCGAGCAGACGTGATCCGGTCTTTTTGCCGTTGTCCGTGGTCAGCAGGTCGCGGAAACCAAAGGGTCGGGGCAGGCGTTCGACGTGCAGCAGTTGTACCGCCAGATGGTCGCCATTTATCCTTGAGGGTCCGGCAGTACCCTTGGCGGTCAGGCCCCAGCCACGGCCATAGTTGTCATCCTCATGCGTCCACACCCATAGCTCGTCTCCGGGTTGGATCGCCGGGGCGGGTTGCCGTTTGCCGGATCGGGGCAGTACCGGGCCGGAGGGTGGCAACAGAACCTCCCCCCCCTCCCACTGGGCGGCATGATCTGGCCTACAGATACCACCGGGGCAGTGCAACTCACCGTTCACTTTCAGGAAGTAGCGGTTCATCCGGCGTCACCCACGATGGCGGGCGTGAGCGTACGGGCCATTGCGTCAGGTGCCAGCCCTGGCAGGATCAGCGGGGTGTGGAAGGGCCGGGGGATCATATTGCCCCCTCGGCCTGCAAGGCATCAAGCTGCCGGTCGGTGGAGCCTGTACCAACATGGGTAGTGGGGTCGATCTGACCGGTGACGGCGGCTGTGATCAGGGCGGAGCGGTATTCGCGAAGACGGACTATCGAAGCGTTGGTCTGCTCTGAAAGCTTAGTGTTGTCATACAGAAGCGATGACAGTTTCTCCGCAATCTCAATCTGTTCATCCAGTGGTGGAAGCGGTGCCTTCATACGACCGAGATGGCTTGGGCCGAAGTGTTGTATTGTCGAACCGGCACTCAATAGATCGATCTGGGTGTCAAATAGGCTACTGAGCAGAAAGTGCGGTATCAGTGCTTTTGTATAGCCCCTCTTACGTGGCTTTATTCGTATGATTCCTGTGTAGGGGATCGCACCAACGGTTTCCTCTGAAACCTCAGATGCAATCCCTCCCCGGGTCGCACTTGCACTGATCAACAGATCACCGAGTTCTACGCGGAAGTGGTTCCACCTCTTCTTTACCTTCATGGGGTCGAGGTAGTTGCATCCCGTCAACGTGGCTGTTGGCCCCGACAAACCCTTGATCCGAAGCAACGGGACGCCATCATCGTAGAAGTCATCGGCCATGATCCCGGGCCCCTCTTGATACCAAACGAGTTCGCGAAGCGGGAATACACGCCAGTGCGACGGAATGCCTCCGAGCCAATCATATCCTGAGTTGGTAAGGGCCACTTCGGTTCGGGTCCCTCGGGACAGGTAGTGACCCGTTAGCGTCTTGCGGCGGTCAACCAACAACTCCACCATCCGGTGCTTCTTCTCGATCAGCAGGTCAATTCTGGCGGTCTCGCGGTCCAGGAAATCGGCGATCTGCCGTTGGGTGGTGAGGTCGGGGCGGTATATCCAGTCGTTCGGAAAATCCGTGAACTTCACGGACTGCCGGACACCACCGCCCAGGGAATAGTAGTGTTTGGCCAGATCGAGGGCCAACAACGAGTAGAACCAGAACTCCGGGCACTGCCCCTTGGGCACGTCCAGGGCGTCATAGGCTGATGTGATGATGCCACGTTCTTTCACCAGACCCTGCCGCAGGCTGCGTTTGTCGTTCTGGAGATCGGTCAGCCGCATCACAATATTGCCCGGCTCGACGATCTGATACCCCTCGAAGTTCTCGGGCAGCAGCCCCTCGGACGTGTTGATGTCTTTCGGGATGATCCGGCCATAGCTGAGCGACAGCAGGTTGTCCTCTTTCATGCCGTCATTCTTGATCCCACGCCGCACCCGTAGAACCCGGTGCAGCTTGTCAAGGTGCCATGTCAGTGGCCGTGCCGCCCCATGCACCCTCTGTTGCAGCGTCACCGGTTCGACAGGTTCAAGACGGTTCATAGCGCACATAGTTCACCTTCCACGCCGCCAGGGACTGCCAGTCCGGAGGGAACCCCATCAGGGCTGGATTGACCTGTGGACAGCCGTTGATCAATTCCACCACCCGCTTTCGCCACTCGTTTCCAGGGGCCGCCACCGACAGAAGGTGATCGAGCATCAACAGGGTGTTGTGCAACTTCCGTGGGTCTGCGTCCCGCATCGCGATGGCAAGCCTTGCTGGATAGCCGGGCACCCGCATAGTTACAGTGAACCGACGGTTCCATAGGCTCCCGTGGTGGGCAGCAGTGTTCCGGACGGTTGAAACATGGTGGGCGAACGACACCAGGACACTCTCGTCGATGCCGAACGGTTTGGAGATCGCCTGGCGCACCTGGCGGGCCTTAATGTTGTCTATCCATCGGGACAAAACTCCCAAGGATATGATCTCTGCTGCCATCCACACCGGTGGCAATACCGGGTCGTTATAGGTGCGGCGGTAGTGTGAGATGAACAGGTCGTTCGACCGGTCGATCTCTTTCCAGAAGTCGGCTATCGAGTTTGCATGGAAGGCTTGGTTCTGATGGTGCGTCGCGTCGATGTGCCCGTGGGGGCCGTGTGACATGGCAACCTGATGTGCCCATGCCGCCCGCAAGGCGACCTCTACCCGCTCGATGGCATCCAGAACCAGGAGCCGGAGGTGGCGATCAAACACATACAGGGCCAGAACATCTTCGAAGGTCGTACCCGGGATGAAAACATGCCCACCGGCAGCAGGCACTGGCCCTTCGAACGGTATCCAGTAGGCCCGAAGCCGGTAGTAGGAGATGTGGGTGAGATAGTGACGTGCCGCTGGTTCATCCGCGATGACCATCCCACGGCTACGAAGCAACAGCAGTTGATCGTCAATGGAGAGCGCAGGTTTGGTGAACTTCATGCCTTGGCACCCATGCTGGCACCATCAAGAAGCGACCCCCAAAAATGAAGTAACCCGCCGGGGTGCGCAGTGCGGAACCGAGGTTCCGTCCGAGGCGTGGCGGGTCTTATTGAGAAAGGATGTAGGATAACTGTGTGGACAAAGCAATAACCCATCGTCGCTGGCAGCGAACTTTTCATCCGGCCACCTGCTGCAACAGACCGGCGATCTCGGCCTCCAGGGATTTCAGTTCGGCGTCGATCTCGGCAAGGGGGCGTGGCGGGACATAGCGGTAGAAGTATCGGTTGAAGTTGATCTCATATCCAACACGGCCCACGCCCTTGTCGCGGTCATCGGTGTGGGTCTGGTCCACCCAGGCGTCGGGGACGAATGGCAGGACCTCACGGGCGACGTATTCCCGCCAGTCCTGGTCGAGTGGCACCAGTTCGTGGTCCCGCAGATCGGCATCGGCCTCGGGCTTGCCATCGGTGCCCATGCAGATCGCAGCATCCTCATCGCGTTCTGACAGGGCCGTCAGGATGGCCTTACGAACCGGTGCCGCGACTTTGACCCCAACCTTGCGTAGGGCCGCGTCCAGAGCGGTGTTGAACTTGGTGCGGTCCATCCATCGCTGACCCTCGGGAAGATGCACCAGCAGGGCTCCCATGACCGCTTTGGCCTCATCCTCGGGCAGTTTCTGGAACGGTTTAGAGTCACGGAGGGTTTCGAGCCCGTCTCTCGTGACCGAGAAGGCCAACTTGAGAGGCCGTTCCACCCTGATTTCCCTGTACCCGAAGTCAGTGGTCCGGAAGATTTTCGAATACTCGCCCCAACCGGACTCACCGTTCAGCATATCGGCGTACAGTCGGGTGATCTCGTCACAGGCTTCCGGTGGTATTTCCCGACGTTTTGAACCGAGGCTCTTCCGCATAGATTTCCAGAACCGATCACCACTGGCATCGATCAGTTGTACACGGCCACGGCGGCGGGGCTCTTTCCGGTTGCTCAGCAGCCACACATAGGTCTGGATGCCGGTGTTGTAGAAGAGGTCGGTCGGCAGAGCGATGATGGCTTCGACCCAATCGCTCTCAAGCATCCACCGACGAATTTCACTCTCACCCGATCCAGCACCACCGGTGAACAGCGGCGATCCGTTCATGACGATGCCGATACGGGACCCTTGTTCATCGTTCCGCATCTTCGAAATCATGTGCTGCATGAACAGCAACTGCCCGTCCGAGATGCGTGGTAGTCCAGCCCCGAAACGACCATTGGTCCCCAGTGTTTCGGCCTCGGCCTGGATCGACTCCTGATACTTTTTCCAGTCAACACCGTACGGCGGATTCGACAGCATGTAGTGGAACCGTTTCCCCTTGTGTGCGTCTGCGGTCAGCGTGTTGCCGAACGCGATGTTCTCGGGATCATGACCGGTAACCAGCATGTCGGATTTACAGATCGCGAAGGACTCAGGGTTCAGTTCCTGACCGAAGAGTTCCACCCTGATACGGTCGTTGAGGGCCTTCATCTCCATCTCTGCGATAGAAAGCATACCACCGGTCCCGGCAGCAGGATCATAGACCTGCCGGATAACACCCGTGCCGGTGAGTGCGGCTCGGTCGTTGATCAGCAGCAGCGATACGATCAACCGGATGACCTCACGGGGGGTGTAGTGTTCCCCGGCAGTTTCGTTCGATATTTCCGAGAACCTTCGGATCAGGTCCTCGAAAAGGTATCCCATCTCCAAGTTGGAGATCGCGGTGGGATGCAGGTCCATTTGTGAAAAACGGTCGAACACCTGGAACAGCAGACCAGCTTCGTTCAACCGTTTCAGTTGGTCAGTGAATAGGAACTTTTCGAGGAAGATGTCCCGAACGTTGCCGGAAAACTTGGTGATGTAGTCGATCAGATTCCGATGGATATCCTTGGCATTCTGGCCTCGAAGAGTGCCGAACGTGAACCGGCTGAGGTTGTAGACCTTGATGTTGTCACCGACCGAACCGTACAGGATGGCGTCACGAGCGTCGTCATCCATTTCCTTTGGCAGTGATGACGCCATGTCGAGCACGGCTGACTTGGAGCCATCCAGAATGCAATCCAGTCGCCGCAACACAACGAACGGCAGGATCACTTTGCCGTACTCGGACTGCTTGAAGTCACCACGCAGCATTTCGGCAATCGACCACACGAATGATCCGAGGCTTTTGATGTCCGATTTACTCACATGCTGCTCCGGTTCTTCTTTTGGTTGCAACCATATAAGCCGACAGTGGATCGGAAAGCCAGTATGGTCATGGAACACCTTCACCGCCGAGCTTGAACACCGACAGCTACATCCCCCACTTCATCAAAACAGCTTCCGCCGTGGTGTGATCATCACGGATGCGGATCACCGACTGACGGGTAAGTCCAGTGGCCTTCGAGATCGCCGTCGTCCCGAGGCCCTGGCTAACCATGCCCAGGACCGTCTCGAACTGGTTCCGGTTGAAGCTGGGCTTCCGTCCCCGATAACGGTCACCCTTCACCATCGCGGCGTCGATCCCTGCCCGCTGGGCTTCTTTGGTGACCTCAGCCTGTGCCTCGGCGGTCGCGGCCATGAACCCGATCAGGGCATCCCGGACGGCCTGCTGAATAGGGTCTCGGGTCGATCCGTCGAAAGTCATCCGATTGACAACCGTTTTGATGATAACGCCACGGGCCATGAATTCGCGAATGGCTGCGGTCACGTCCTGGTAGTTTCGGCCAAGCCGATCAACCCACCGGACGACAAGTTCGTCACCGGACCGGAGCAGATCATAGAGCCGCCGACCCTCGGGACGTTCGGCCAGGCGATAGTGGACACCGGAAACACCGGCATCTGCCACGATGGCATCGAACCGAAATCCCGCCGCCTCGGCCTGCGTCCGTTGGATAGTGACATCCTGCTCTGCGGTAGACACTCGGCAATATAGGATCGTCGCCAAATCAACCTCCATCGATGTCCACACGATTGGCGTCCATTGATACAGGTGTCCGTAGGTGATTCGATACCCATACGGACATCATTTCCGAGCCGTGTGCTCCGTCCGCATCAGTATACCCTAAGGGACGGGCGGCCCCGCCAACGTTGGGTACCGACCAACCGTACACAGTGTACCGAAGCCCTGACCAAGTGCCGTCCGGACGAAAGAAAGATTGTTCAAAGTGACCGGGTTTGAGTAAGCTTTCTTTATGGCCATTGCGGATGACATAGGTCGAGTTCGGCAACATCGGGGGATCACTCGTGCAGAGGTCGCCAGACTTTCGGGCTGCTCGGGGCCAACGGTTCGGTCGGTCGAGACCGGCGGTGGTTCCATCATCTCGATGCTCAGCGTCCTCGGAGCACTTGGCGGATCGTTGACCTGGCCTGACCGCAACCCGGACGAGCCTCTCGGTGTATCCCTGGCAGCAGCCCGCCGTCAGGCTGGCATATCCCAACGCACCATGGCCGCGATGATCGGCGTCACACAGCCCACCATCGTGGCCATGGAACGACGGACGGATGGGCGCATGCAGACCCTTGAGAGGTACCTCGATGCGCTTGCGATTCCGGCTTCGGTCTTAACCGCGAACCAATTGTCAGAGCCTAAGGGCCGTCGGTTGGTGCCAGCCCGGAACAGCCCGCTTGCCGATATCGTGTATACGCCCCGGTCCCTCGCGAAAGCGGTGATCGATCACCACTCGTTGACCGGTGTAGTCCTGGACCCCTGTCGGGGCGACGGAGCGTTCTACGATCAGTTCCCGGGTCACGTTGACGCCCGGTGGTGCGAGATCGTCGAGGGTCGGGATTTCACGCAATGGCAGGCCCCAGTCGATTGGATTGTCACAAACCCGCCCTGGTCAAAGTTCCGGGATTTCCTAGTCCACGGTATGCACGTTGCCGAGAATGTCGTGTACCTCGCGGCGTTCAATCACTATGGCACAAAAGCCCGACAAGCCGACATCCGTCGCCACGGTTTCGGGATACGGTCGATCCTGTTCGTACCGACTCCTCAGGGCTTCCCGCATTCTGGCCTGCAACTGTGTGCGGTGTGGCTCCAGCGGGGCTGGAAGGGCCCATGTAGGATGGAAGAACTCGAAAAGTTATCGGCAGCGGACGGGCAATCGAAATAGCCTGTACCGACTGCGGTAATACTACGATGCGACGGTCTTCTGGATTTCCCGTTACGTCGAAGGTGTCAGAGAATCAAGAAACTGAGTATCTCAAAAGATCTTTGACTGAATTCCTTGGCATCTGTCTATTTTCCTCGGCACCGGTCACCAACCACGCGAACCCTCGGCGACCTCCCAGCTTGAGTTTGAACCTCGATCAGATCGGCATCAACAAGCTGTCGAATAGCCCGTGTTTTTGCGTCCCGCTCAACGCCCCAACGTGTGGCATCCCCATTGCTGATCGCAACAAACTCAGTCCCCCGCAGCTTCAATAGATGTTGGATCAGCATGGCGATCTGAAACGATGCTCCAGGAAGACGTGCTGCTGCCAGTACCCACACCAGATCGATGTGGGCGGCGAAGAACTCAAAAGTCGGTTTCGTGTTCGGTGTCCGGTCGGCAGGTGTTCCACCAGTACGGCGGCGGACGGACTGGGTTTGCCCAACGACGGCTTCTGACCAGTCTTCCACCCGGAACTCGGACATGTCTGGGGTATCTGATTCAGTACTATAAGATGATACTGTACCGGTGAGCACCGGTGCGGAGGTACCATCGCACGAGTGCGGAGGTTGGTCATCGCCGCTCATCGTTCAGAATTCCCTGCACGAGGTCCCACATGGCCTGCCCACGCTTTTCGACGAACCGGTCCGGATAACGAATGATCGTCTGACCGGACCGAAGCCGGAAACCGCCCAGAACGATGCCGCTGGCATCCTCCATAATCGTGGAAAGCCGAGCTATCTGGTCGTCCAGAACGTCCAGTGGGGCATGGATCAGCAGGGCATCATGAACGGGCATGCACAGTTCGATACCGGCTTCCACGGCCATGCTGACGGCAATCCGCATCATCTCGGCCCCATTCGCCTGCATCGGGAAATTCCGGACGGACCGTTCGTTGATGTTGGACTGGAGAAGTTGCCGCCAGCCGAACACCGTTTCGATCCATCCCCGGTATAGCGCCGTATCCAGCATTGCGTCTGACCAGGACCAGAACTGGCCGTACGTTCGCCGGTGCATCCGCAAGAGTTGGTCGGCATGGGCCGGGCTGACCTGGAGGCGTCGTCCGAGACTATCAGCGCCCATCCCGTACTGCACGGCAAGAACGCATGCCTTGAACCGGTCCCGCTCCTGTGGGTGGGACACCTTGGTCGCGTCGTGCGGCACTGCACTCGCCTGTTTCGCGAATGCCAGGTAGGGATCACCTGATCGATATGCATCCATCATGGCTTGATCGCCCGACAGTGCCGCTGCGATGCCGAATTCTTGCTGATCCCAATCCAGATAGGCTAACCCGTGTCCCGGCAGCGGCTGGATCAAACCCCGCCACCACGATGGTAGGCCGAAGATGCTTTGGGATGTCGATGGCTGGTTTCGACCGGTACGAGAGCCGAACGGGGCTAGATAGGCCCGGTTCCTACCATCGTGGCCGACGGCAAGCTTGTTCTTCTTCAACACGGAAAGCGACCGTAAAAGAGAGTGCAGGGGACCGAGTTCCGAGTAGATTTCGGCCTGTTCCTTGAAGGTGTTGCGTTCGAAGATCAGTTGGCCGGACTTGCTTCGGGGCCAGGGAATCGCATTCCTGATGAGGTATTCAGAGAACCGCTTCTTGCTGAACCTGTCATTGTCGTACACGCCGTAGTCGGCATCCACTTCGTGGATCAAACCCGCCATGATCGCATCTCGATGTTCAACGATCCGCCCGTGAAACTCCCGGTCGATGGGTACGCCATGCCACTCGACTGCCGCAAGAGACTGAAGGTACTGCCCCCGGAGCAACGCCCGAGGTAGATCGATCTGGTCGATCATCCTGACCAACAAAGCAGAGGTCACCTCCACGTCTGCCTCGCAATATCGCAGGATCAGATCACGATCCGCCGGTGACCATGGTCCGCCACCCATAATCAGGTCCCGGGTGGCGTTCTTTTCGGTGGCGGCCATCCCGCTCAAGCCGAACACGTTCAGAGCATCCAACAACCCGTGCCGTACGATGTTTGAACGTCCGTTTGCCCAGTGGCGAAACTCAGCATGCAGGTCCAGAACCCGTGCCGGAAGTTCCCAGCCCAGGGCGATGTGGACCTGGAGGTCGCCCATGCAGGAGTATGCGACCAGCAGGCAGTCGTCCCCCAACCCATAGGTCGGGGAACGCATTTCTTGCAGTTGATCCATCCAGTGACGATGGGTGACACCGGTGTGCAACTCACGGGCCACTATGCAGACGGGGATTGGACGCTCCCCAATACCGGCGACGTATTCGGTATCCATGACCCACACTTCCCGGAAATCCTCCAACCGGGCGGGCAGACTACCGCCCATTTCAGTTCCGCCCCCGCAGCTTCGCGACAACCGGATGATCTGGGGAGTCGATCAGTCGGTCTTTGAAGGCCAAGCGGACGATCTCGTTCATATCCATGTCTGGCCAATAGGGCTCGTCGAGGATTCCTTCGGCACGGATGACATGGTAAGTTCCCGATGCTTGATCGGATTTCACCCTTACCCAGGTGTCCTTTGCAGCTTCCGCTGCCAACAGGGCGCTGTCGTTCCAGGTGTTCTCTTTGCCGTCGGTGGAGACCTTCAACGGCCAGAGGAACGGCGACTGGGTGCCCCGATGGACCGCCAACATCAGCACCGTCCGTCGGTATTCGCCATCCAACTCTGGACGCATGTTTGGGGCGACGAGATAGTGCTCTCGGGTTTCTTCAAGCTCCAGCACGACCGTGGGGAAACGGTACTCCGCATCGGGGTGAACGCGGACGAACTGCTGCTTGCTGGGCTTCTGGATGGGCACCACGTTGACGCTGGGGGCCACGACCATGTTGGGATCGACGAGGTTGTCGATACGGTAGAGGGTAGGATCGAAGTTTGTCATGGGATTCTCCATTTTGACGTTTCTAGCCAAACCAGACCGACAGCATCAGAAGACATCCCACCAATCTACGACTGGAACGGTTTGGCTTCGGCTGTAGCCGATATGATTTGGAGCACTGTCTGAGATCGACCCCAGTCCACCCGGATCAATCCAGTGGCAGTGCGCGAACGCTGGGCAAGGAGTTCGGCCCGGCAGTCAGCTACGTCGGTATGCGGCAGTACGGTTTCAAGGTCCCGGCAAGAAAAACTTCTGGAGCCCAAATCATTGGCTGCCAACTTGCGTCTATTTAGTACGACTTCGTGAATTGGCAGCCACCTTGTGCCGCACGACTGATTTCTGCCCCCACAATTGACTGCCAACCATAAATACTATCGAGAGCAGTTCGGGGATTTACGGCGATGAGAAGCACACGGGTAACCATTCGTCACGTTGACCAAGCGGTCATTGATCGGGTCCGGATTCATATCCGGCAACACGGACTCTATCTCGGGGAAGTCGTGAATTCGGCCTTAAAGGTTTACATGGATTCCGTGGATCGGCAAAAGGCAACTTCTCGACCATCATGGTAGCGACGTGCTCCAACCCGTCAGCACGGCGGTACCTGACCCTCCGCTCGAAACAACTGCAAACGGGCTTCACGCTGGGCCTCCCGATGACGCCGCAATGTGGCAACCATACCGCCAGTGGCTTTGGTGGTCGCAAGGGTCGCGGCAAGATAGGGTCGGAGCCGGTCACGACACTCAGCTTGGGCAAACTGGTGGATCATCTGCATGACCTCTGCTTCAACGTCTAGCAGCGGCAGTTTGGCGGCAATCCGAACAGCCTGACGTTCATCGAGGTTCTCACGAAATCGTTGAAGCTCATTGGGATCGGGGATCAAAATGGTTGCCTTGATGCTCGGGTTCGTACGGATGTTGGGGGCAGTGATGACCTGGCTGGTGGACGACTGGCGGGGCGAGGCCATGTTGAACTTGGAGCCCCCGCGTCGGTTGCCGATGGCCATGACAAACATCAGCCGCCGCCACCTGCCGGTTCACAGGACTCACCGTCAAGGGCTTCCCCGGACCCCGAAAGGCTGAACAGCACAGTCTTGTTGACAGAATGGACGGTCAGGACACGGCCACGGGCTACGGCGTTCCGCAGAGCCAGATAGGTGTCGCCGCAAGCGTTGCAGTCGGTGATGACATCACCACCCCGAGCCCGCACCGACATTTCGAATTTGGTACCGTCTACGTCGAAAGTGACGGTGCCGCCCGCAATGGGACGCCCGCCCAGGTCAAGATTTATACCGCCATCTTGCCCACCCGAGCACGTGAACGCGATCCGATTGCCGTCGCGATCCTCGGTCCAGATTTCTGAAATGCCCATCGCGAAACCCGCGATCCATCGGCTGTTGGTGGGTGAAGTCTGAGCCGTACTGGCCCCATCACATCGCTGCCAACTCAAGGTTTGGCCATCACGGGTGATGTCGATCCCGATGTCCGTTCTCGTGATCTGGACATCCGTTTGGGCGACCTCACCCTCAAATGAACATGTTGCACGGTATACCATCCCAAGACCGTCCACAGACGGCCTCGCAGGCCCAAGGCTGCACTGGCTCTCAACCCCGTACAGGATGTCATGGAACAATCCCACAGCACCGCCATCGTTGCCCAGGTTGTTGGTATCGCAGGTCCAGTTTGCCGCCCATGACGCCGCTGGACGATAGAGACCATCCAACTCATCGGCATTGGCCATGGTAGACATCAGGACGACAACACCGACGCTCAGCATCTTCATTTCACGATCTCCTGTTCAGCATCGGGTACCACGGATTGCAAGTCATCCCACGAACAATACCCATGATCATGCCCACAACGGTGGTTCCTCCGGTGGTTTCGTCGTCGGACCAGTCAGTGCCGGATTGGTCTCGATAATGGCCAGCACATCTCTCCAAAAATGCCTGTCACAGGTACCGACGACGCACCCTGGTACCCGGAGGTCAATCGAAAGATCGTACCGGGTCGAAGCACTCAGCCCGCCCACGGTTAGGACCATCGCCGCAAGCAGGCACAGAAATGCCAGGCCGATGAGCGGCGGCACAAAGACACCCAGAAACAACAGCACCATAGCGATCATCATCAACATGGTACCGAAACTCTGTCGGGTATTCTGCACCTGGACGACCAGCGCCATTCGATGCCCTTTGACCTCATACCGTGTCTCTCGGTCGAGGCTGTTCAGCAATGCAACCACCCGGGTCAATTTCGGATGAACCCATGTGTTGTCCCGCCCACATTGCGGGCAAGTTTCGGCATCCACACTGATCTCTCGGTTGCAGGCTGGGCACGGGATCAGGAAGATGGTGACATCGACATCGGCCACTGTGGTCATGCTGCACACATGATCGTCGAGCGTCGCCCGTCCACCGAATAGTCGATGGTCCGTATGGTTTCGGCACCGAACGGCGCATCCGTCTGTTTCAGAATGGCCACCGTATCGGCATCATCGACTGCGGTCAGGGCCTGTCGGAATTCACCATAGAATGAATCGCCACGCGATGCCTCCAGCATGGTGTTGATGCAGGTACGCACCCGGGACCGATCCGAACTGAACATTGCGGAATACCCCAGATACAGGATGGTGCCGATGACGATCAGCCCGATCACCCCTTGGGCAGGTGTGGGGTCACTCCGTTGACTGGTCATCGCTTCCCTTCTCGGTTTGGCGCGTTGCGGCGCGTTTCTGGTTTGTGGTATCGGGCCCGGTTTCCCTGACTGGGTTCGGTGCATGGGTTAAGTCATCGTCATTCTTGGCCGAACCAGCAGTGGCAGTACCAGACGCGTGGTCCGCACCCGGCGGGTAAAGGCCAAGCAAGTCGTTCGGACAAACCGTGCCGTTGGTCGCCTCATGAATGCGCACCAAAAGGTCCCGTCGTGCCACCGACTTTCCGTTCGACATCCTGCTGATAGTGGCGGTCGTGGTGCCGATCCGGACCGCAAAACCGGCCATCGACAGACCGGCGACGGTGAGAAATTCTTTGAGCTTCATGATTTACATCATTACGTTTTTCGCAATGATTCGCAAGCCCGACAGAATGATATTGTTACGGCATTGCGAGTAACGTAACGATTGGGGGGAAGTTTTGAGGACATCGACATGTGGGACCAGAAAATCCTGCGCAGGGCACGGGAGCAATGCGGCTTATCGATGGAAGATATCGCCGGTCGTCTTGGCATCACCGTGGCCTCGTTTTCCCGGATGGAAACCGGGACGACCCGGGTCACCACGGACCGATTGGAAGACCTGGCAAAGTTCTACGGCGTATCGGCCAGTGCGCTGCTGGACGGTGCCATCGTGACGCGCCCCACAACGATTGATCTGGAACGCCTGCGTGAAATCGTTGAAGCCGTAGAGCGGGTACGCATTCGGTTGCAGGCGACACCATCGCCAGAGAAGGTCGGTCAGGCCGTGATGGAACTGTACCGCCTGGAGATCGAGTTCCTGGTGTCCAACGTGTTAGAGCCGTTCGACGCCAACCGTCACATCGGTGTGATCGAGGCGATGTTCAGGCCGTGAAGGCGCATAGTAGTCAGATTTCCATCGCAGAACCCGTGGTAGTTCATCAGGCCGGGCTTGTGGTGGCTATTTTTGCATTTGGTTCGAGCGCCGTCCCAGAAAATCCAAACTCCTCCATCAACTAAACGGGCGGCGGTCTGAACCGATTGGACGGCTTGATGGATGCCCCCCACAAGCAGCCACCAGAATTTTATGAGGCAACACTTGCAAAACTGGAATGGCATCCGCAATTTGGAAGCGTGACGTTCCATTGTTCAGACCTCGGTCCGAGCCGAACCACGCACAGGATACGATAGAGATCGCCCCAGAAACTTTCCGGTTTCTGGACCTGTACGTGCGCGTCGGCAACTGGCTTCCGGGGGTGGAAAACCCGGACCCTGAACACAGGGTTCGTGTTAGAATGAAGAACGATCACCAAGTCCAGCAGCAGAGAACGCTGCATGACAGCTACGAAAAAGACATCGGTTCGACCAAGCTGAACAGGCTGGTCAGACTTCTTGCCCAGCAGGAAGCCTTGGATTACGTCAAGAAAACCGGCACCATTGAGACGGAGGTCCAGCAATGACCCGAGTCGCAATCTATGCCAGGTATTCGTCAGAAAACCAGAATGACCGCTCCCTGACGGACCAGATCAGGGATTGCCAACGATATGCCGCAGCACAGGGATGGAGCGTCGTCAATGTGTTTGAAGATGCTGCCCTAAGTGGCAGTTCGGACAATCGTCCTGGATACCAATCGATGCTAACAGCCGCCAAGGCGGGCCGATTTGATGTCATCTTGGCCGAGTCCCTGGACCGATTGTCGCGACGACTGGCTGACACCGCCCACCTCCATGATGATCTGAGCTTCCATCAGGTTCGTCTGTTCACCAAGGATCAAGGTGAGATCACCAAAATGCACGTCGCCATGCTCGGGATGGTGGCAGAGCAGTTTATCAGCGACCTGCGGGCGAAAACGAAGCGTGGCCAACGTGGTCGGATCGAGGCTGGCAAGTCCGCCGGGGGAATAGCCTTCGGTTACACCATCCTTCCAGACGGTGATCGCGGGATTGATGAGGCCGGAGCCGAGACGGTGAGACGGATTTTTCGGGACTATGCCGCAGGGGTTGGACCCCGTGAACTTGCCGCATCATTGAACAAGGAATGCATCCCAGGTCCGGGCGGAAGGCCGTGGAAGGATACCACCATTCGGGGACAACGTGACCGTGGCACCGGCCTGTTGAACAACCAACTTTACGTGGGTCGCTTGGTTTGGGGACGGACGGAGTACCGGAAGAACCCGTCCACCGGCAAGCGGGTGGCTAGAACCATCGACGGGTCTGAGTTGGTCGTCGCGGATCGCCCTGATCTACGCATCGTATCTGACGAACTATGGCAGGCGGTCCGTCGTCGGCAAGAGATTTCATTTCATTCGATGCCACGAGACTCGGAGGGTAATCCGTTGAACAGGCTACACAGAAAGACCCATGTACTGTCCGGACTGATCCGGTGTGGGGTATGTGGTGGACCCATGGCGATCACGGCAAAGGGTCGCTACGGGTGCAGCACGTATCGCGCCAACCGTGGTTGCATCAACAGTCAAACTATCCCACGCGTTGACGTTGAGGAACGGGTCCTCGGGGGTCTAAAGCAGCGGTTGTTCAACTCAGATATGGTCGGGGAATTCATCGATGAGTTCCAGAAGCAGCTTCGGACTGCACGCAAGCGACAGGTCGAGGAGTCGAAGCGGTCGCACTCACGGTTGAAAGACCTAGACGCAATGATTGAGAAACTGGTGGATGTCATCACGACCGGTTCGTCGTCACAGGCGGTGTTGGATCGACTGGCGGTGCTGGAGCGTGAGAGGGCCGAGTTGAGGGATCAGGTTGGGACCACGACCAATGACGCCGACATCGTGCAGTTGCCCAACATGGGCGACATCTACAAACGCCGCATCGGCAGACTGAACGATGGGCTAGAGGACCCCGCCGTCCGGCAAGAGAGCATTGAGATCATCCAATCGATGATTGAGTCCGTGGTAGTAACGCCCCGTACTGACGGATTCAACGTTGATGTTGTTGGGGAAATCGGTTCCATCTTGGCACTGGTAGATGGAAAGCAAGAACTCCCCGATGTTGCACATCCAGGGAGTTCGCTGTCGGTGGTTGCGGGGACAGGATTTGAACCTGTGACCTTCAGGTTATGAGCCTGACGAGCTACCGGGCTGCTCCACCCCGCGACGGTTTGTGCCGGTCTTTGGCACATTGCCCCGAGGGCTTTTGGGCGATC
>Ga0247831_1000900_pt1 | contig 61276 bp, 49 predicted proteins | sample LaCruzMarch2015__9_FD_192406 | JGI IMG/M metagenome (GOLD analysis project Ga0247831, IMG submission 192406) | Freshwater microbial communities from meromictic Lake La Cruz, Castile-La Mancha, Spain - LaCruzMarch2015_1m | ecosystem: Environmental > Aquatic > Freshwater > Lake | place: Spain...
CGCGGTGGCCAGACCTGCTTCGAAATACATGGTGAGAGCTAAGCCCAACGTGTCGAAACCGGCGCCAAGATTCGCCGTGCTCGCCGGCACTGTCACACGAATCATATTCACAGCGTAGTTTCAGCGCAACTTAGGCGTGACTAAGACACAGCCACGGAGTGGCTAGGACACAGTGGCAGCGATGTAGGCATCCAACGTGGCACGAGCCGTGCCGCCGTCAATCGCAGCATTGGCAAGAATCGCACCCGCCGCAAGATCGCGTGCTGCACCCGCCACCACAAGAGCCGCTGCAGCATTGAACACCACCACATCTCGCACCGCACCGTGGATCTCGCCGTTTAGCAACCCGCGCACGATGCCCGCATTGTGGGCCGGGTCGCCGCCCCGCAGTTCGTCATTGCTGGCACGCACAAGGCCGAGCGTTTGGGCATCAACCACCGTCTCGGGTTGCACGAGTCCACCAACGGTGGCAATCACGCGGTTGGGGCCGGCCAGCGACAACTCATCAAGCCCACCGTGGCCGTGCACCACCCACGAACCTGTTGTTCGTGTCGCCAGCGCGTGGGCCATGGTGGTCATGCGCTGCGGGTCGGCTACCCCCACCAACATGTGAGCCACGGGCGCCGGGTTGGCCATTGGCCCCAGCAAGTTAAAAATCGTCGGTACGCCAAGTTCGCGACGAATTGGCCCAACATGGCGAAACGCCGGATGAAACGCCGGCGCAAACACGAAGCCGAAACCCGTCTTGGCTACGGCATGCGACACCTGATCGGCGGTCTGCTCGATGCGCGCACCGAGGGCTTCGAGCACATCGGCGGTTCCACATTTACTAGATGCCGACCGGTTGCCGTGCTTACACACCGGCACGCCGGCACCTGCGACTACCAACGCCGCCATGGTCGACACATTGACCGACCCACTTTGGTCGCCACCCGTGCCCACGATGTCGACTGCCCTACCCGCAATTTCAGCCGAAAGTTCAATCGGTGTGGCGGCTTCTCGTACGGCCTGCAGGAAGCCGGCCAATTCATCGGATGTGGCAGCTCGGTCGTTGTACGCAACGAGCAGCTGGCGAATCTCATCGGGTGACAATTCACCACGCAACACACGCTGCATGTGGGCATAAGCCTCGGCTTTGGCCAGAGGCAGGTTGCTGTTTTTGTCGTTCGCCACCGCCAGAACACTACGGTCAGGACAGATTCAGGTTTTCTTGGTCGAATACCCGACAGACTGCATGGCTGTGTCAGCCATCGTCGTCAGCGAACTGGAATACGGGCCGCCTGGTGCCGACCAGTTGTTTTTTGACGTGAGCTTTCGCGTTGCCGCCGGCGAACATGCCGCAATCGTGGGGGCCAACGGAGTGGGCAAAAGCACGATCTTGCGCATTCTCACCGGCCAAGCGGTCGCTGATGCAGGAGAATTTTCCATCGGTGGATCCATGCTGTACATGACCCAAGACGTCGGCATGTCACGACCCACCGACACGCTGCGCGAAATGCTCATCGAGCTGGCCCCGCCAGCACTACGCGACGCCGGCCGCGAACTCGTGCGTGCCGAGCAGGCCATGCATGCTGGCGACGACGACGGCATGGCTTATGCCACCGCACTCGCCCACTGGGGCGACCTCGGCGGATACGAACTCGAATCCCAATGGCAAGCAGCCGCCCAACGCAGCATCAAAAGCGAAGTCGACGACGTCTTCACGCGCCTTGTTTCTGAACTCTCTGGCGGCGAACGTAAGCGACTGGTGCTCGACTTGTTGCTCAACGCAGGTGCCGATGTCTTGTTGCTGGATGAGCCCGATAACTATTTGGATATTCCGACGCGCCAGTGGCTCGAAGAACAACTTCGTGTGTGCAAATCCACAATCCTCATGGTGAGCCACGACCGCACGCTGTTGGAACGCTGCTCAAACAAGATCATCGCCGTCGAAGGTTCCGGCTGCTGGGTGCACGGTGGGTCATTTGCCACGTTTCCCGAAGCACGAGCGAAACGCCAGGAGTTGTTGGGCGACGACTTAAAGCGATGGAACGAAGAAGAGCGACGACTGTTCCATCACATGAAGATCATGAAACAACGGGCTGCGCAAAATTTCAAGAATGCCACCAAAGCCAACGGCGCCGAAACGCGTTGGGAAAAGTTTGTGGCCGCTGGCCCACCCCCACCGCCCGTGCCCGACCAGCAGATTTACGTCCGCTTGCGGGGTGCAGATGCAGCACGCCGCGTGGCCCAACTCAACGGTGTGTCGATGCACAACTTGTTTCACCCATTCAGCGACGAGATCTATCACGGTGAGCGCGTGGCGCTAATCGGCCCGAACGGCACTGGCAAAACCCATCTACTGAAAGTGCTGTCGCAGGAGATGGCGCCGACCACTGGCGAAGTGCGCTTTGGCCCGCGCACCTCTGTTGGCGTCTTCACCCAAATCAACAATCGGCCCGACTTTTTGGGGCGTGAATGCATCAGCATCGTGCACGACCGAATTTCAGACACCGAACGAGCAATGAAGACCCTGGCTCGCTATGGCCTGCGCAACCAGGCACGCCAGAAGTTCGAAACGCTGTCAGGCGGCCAAAAAGCACGCCTCGAAATTTTGCGTTTGGAAATTGAGGGCCACAATGTGCTGCTCTTGGATGAACCCACCGACAACTTGGATATCGAATCGTCTGAGGCACTGGAAAAAGCACTTGACGGCTTTGAAGGCACCGTGGTGGCAGTGAGCCACGACCGCACGTTTCTTGCACAATTTGATCGGTTCATCATGATTACCGATGCAGGCGAGGTATATGCGCTACCCGACTTCGATGTGGCTCTACGCGGTTTGCAGCAGCCGCAACAACTGGCGTCAGTCAAGCTCGCCAAGCGGCTGCACGAATAAAACAAACAACCGCCGGCAGACCCACTTGCGTGAGCCAACCGGCGGTTGTCTTATTGCGTTATTCGGGGATGTTTAGAGCGTGCTCAAGTCCACGGTTGGCGGCACGATGACTGCATCAATGACGTGAATCACGCCGTTGCTTGCTGCCACATCAACTGCTACTACGTTGGCGCCATTGACCATCACGCCCATGTCGGTGGTGATGGCGATGGTGGAACCCTCGACCGTTGCTACGTCACCAGCAGTCACGTCAGTTGACATGACCTTGCCTGGAACGACGTGGTACGTGAGAATCGCAGTCAAAACTGCGATGTTTTCTGGCAAGAGCAACTTCTCCAGCAAGCCTTCTGGCAGCGCAGCGAATGCGGCGTCAGTTGGGGCAAACACGGTGAATGGGCCTTCGCCTTGGAGGGTTTCGACCAAGCCGGCTGCCGACAATGCGGCGACAAGTGTGGAGAAGTCTGGGTTACCCGAGGCAACTGCGACGATGTCACCATCGGCAACTACTTCTTCGGCAACGGTGTCTTCGGCAACGGTGTCTTCTGCAACGGTGTCTTCTGATGCCTCGTCGTCTGAGCCACACGCAGCGAGCGTGAGTGCTGCTGCGATAGCAACTGCAAATACTTTCTTCATTGTTGTTCCTTTTTGTTAGGGGATAAATGTGGCTGAATGCCACGACACAACGGTAAGGGCGAACCATCCCCTCTGTGGTCGTTTAAGACGAGACAAATGACACCTCACGCCCAGTGACATTCAGCAAGGATCTGTGAAAACACCGCTGTTCAGTCAGCAGCAAATCCGTATGCGCGGGCCAGCAACTGCAGTGGATGCAGCGGCACGTTGCCGGTCTGCCCGGCGATTGCCGTGTTGGACAAATGGCAGTCGCCACAAATAACGTCGCCAGAAACACCTCCCCCACTGGCACGGTTCACAAGTTTGCCCAACTGTTCGCTCGCGCGCAGCGAACTGTCGGCTTTGATCGTGCGCAAGCCAGCAAGGCTCTCCACGCCCGAGCTCTGTTCAACCAAATTCACTTTTGCACCCATCAGCTTGAGTAAGTCGCGGCTTTGTAGCCCAATTCTTTGGGCGCGCAAATGTGAAGCAGCGTGATAGGTAATGGTGTCGGGCACGTCACCCGTGAACTGCATGTCGAGCGATGAACCCTCGGTTCGATGCACCTTCATGAGATACTCCGCTGCGTCATACGTGTGCTGGGCCACCAACTGGGCGTCGGGTCCACCGACGTAGTCCACGTAATCGTGCTTGAGCACATAACCGCAGGCTGGTTGAGGAACCACGATGTCGTTGCCCTTGCGCACTTCAGCCGCCAACGAAGCCACGTTGTCGACGGCAACTTTTGTGAACGCAGCGAGGTTTCCACTGTGCAGATATCCGGCACCACAACAAGCGGCTTTGCTCAAGCCGCATTCAATTCCGTTGTGTTCATACACCCGCACCAACGCTTGTCCGATGGCAGGCTCTTGATACTCCACCACACACGTGGGAAACACGGTGACACGCCCTTGCCTTTTGCCAACCCGAACTTTTGGGTGCAGGTCAAACCAAGTAGAAAACCGCAGCTCGGTAAACAGTGGCAGCACTCGGTTGCTGGCAACACCCGTGAGCACTGCGAGTAGTCGACGAACGACCGAACCGGGCTTGGCCCCAACAAGCCGATTCACGAAACGCGCCATCCGCACCGACAACTTGCCGACGAGATCAGCGTGGCCGATGAGTGCTGTTGACAGCTTGTCGCGCACTGTCACCTGACCGTTCGCATACCGCATTGCATCGGCTCGCAACATCAGCCTTGGAATATCGAGAACAAAACTGGGAGCAGAGCCTTGAACAAAGTCGTGATCCGTCTCTTGCTGCCCGGGGCCATACGGGCAGCCGACCACACAAAGCTTGCACTGAAAGCACTCATCGATGACGTGGTCTTGTTGGGCGGGGGTCATCTGCCCGGCGTCGCTCGTGCCGCCCTGGCTGACATAGCCAAACATGGCCGGAAACGACGGACAAAGATCCACACATTTGCGGCAGCCATTACACACGTCAAACGCTTGCGCCAACGCGGTTCGGGTCTGGGCCTCATCGAGATACATCGGATGATGCGGGTCGTACGTAGTGGTCATGGGCTGCGGTAGGACCGCAACGTCACACGGTAGTCGGGCAACATCGCAGCCCAACGACACGATGCCTGGGTCTCGCTAGTGCAATTCTTGGCTTCTAGGCTGACGCACGATGATCGCTGGCCCACCAAACGACACAGCGAACCACACTGCGACTTATTCAGCGGCCGGTGCAGCGACTGGCACAACGCCGATCTCGCCAGCCATATCCACGCGGCACGCCAGCATCAAGCGACTCGGCCAAGAGCATTTTGATGTGCTCGTGGTGGGAGGTGGAATCACCGGTGCAGGAGTCGCACTCGATGCTGCGGCTCGCGGGCTCAAAGTGGCACTCGTTGATCAAGCCGACTTTGCTGCGGGCACATCGTCGAAGAGCAGCAAGCTGATCCACGGTGGGCTGCGTTACCTGCAGCAAGGTGACATCGCCTTGGTATACGAAGCACTGCACGAACGTCAGCGACTACTGCGCAACGCTCCCCACTTGGTGCGCATGTTGCCGTTCATGATTCCGGTGTTGACCAAAGACGGCGTGGTGTCGCGCAAGATCGCTCGTGCCCTCGGCTCGGCGTTGTGGATGTACGACCTCACGGGTGGCTGGCGTGTCGGAAAATTCCATCGCCGGCTGCGCGCCAAGACCGCACACACACATATGCCGACAATGAACAGCAATCGGCTGGCTGCTGCGTATTTATATTTCGACGCCGAAGCCGACGATGCACGACTCACGTTGGCAATCGTGCAGTCAGCGGTGGCGCGTGGCGCAGTGGCACTCAACTATTGCGGTGTGAGCGCCCTACACAAAAACTCAGCAGGCGTGCTGACCGGCGCCTCAGTGCGCACCCATGAAGGCGATACCTTCAATATTTCGGCACGTGTCGTAGTGAATGCCACCGGTGTGTGGGGCGACGCCCTTCGGCGAATGGACATTGGTGGAGACTCAATAACCATTCGCCCGGCCAAGGGCATCCACATCACCGTGCCGTGGGAGCTCGTACAAAACGATATTGCAGTTGTCATCCCTGTACCAGGCGACAAGCGATCGTTGTTCGTAGTGCCACAGATGCCCAACGCTGACGGCAGTTTCCGATTCACCTACGTCGGCACCACCGACACCGACTATCGCGGTGCCGTTGATGACCCACAGTGCACCCAGGCAGACATTGACTACTGCCTGCGTGCACTCAACAAAGCACTCGACGGTGGTACCAGCCGCACAATCACCCGCGATGATGTTGTTGGCACATGGGCTGGCTTGCGACCACTCGTCGTAGCCAGCGACGGCCAAGACGTGAAAGGTCGCACGGCCGACTTATCCCGGCGACACAAAGTAATCACCAGTGATTCAGGCATGGTCACCATTACCGGCGGCAAGCTGACCACCTATCGCAAGATGGCAGAGCACACAGTGGATGCCGTGCTTGCATCACTGCAGATGTCAGCCAAGCGTTGCGCCACCAAACGACTCACACTGCACGGCGCAACGTCACGCAACCGGCATGACCACCTTGTCTCGCGATTTGGCACACAAGCACCTGCGATTCGCGAGTTGATCAAAGCCGATGCATCCCTCGGCGTACCCCTCATCGCCGGCCTTCCTTATTTGCGTGCCGAGGCGGTCTACTGCGCACGAAACGAAATGGTGGTCACGCTGGAAGACGTGTTGTCGCGACGCGTGCGCGGCTTGTTGTACGACCGACACGCCACGGCCGCCGCCGCTCGTGACGTTGCGCGATTGATTGCCCCCGACCTGGGATGGGATGACACTCGCATTGACGACGAAGTGAAACGGTTTGCCGATGTCTGTGCCCGCGAGAACGAAGCCGCCGTTTCGTGATCAAGCAGCACCAATGACCAAGCCCACTGCGCCGATCGAGTTTGGCGACGGTGAGGTGCGTTCACGCTGGACAACTGCTGGCAGCACTGCGCGAGACACTGCCACCGACATCGCTGCGCTGCTGCGTGACCTCGCAGCCGTCTGCCCAACAAGCACCCAACCCGTTGACCTTGCCGAACATGCTCGCGATTGGTGGCCATTAGCAATGCGCTGGGCCCTGCAATCACAAGTGCCGCAACTGCCACTGGTGGTTGCCTCACCGCGCAACACCGACGAAGTGCAACGCGCTATGCGCATCTGTGCGGCGCATGATGTACCAGTCACGGTGACTGCAGGTCGCAGTGGTGTGAGCGGCGCGTCGATACCACTTTTTGGTGGTGTGGTGCTCAACATCAACGAACTGCAAGGTGTCGTATCGGTGGATCGCACTTCAGGTGTGGTCGAAGTGCTCGCTGGCACCTTCGGCCCCGATTTAGAACGAGCAGTTGCCGAACATTCGCTTACGGTCGGACACTTTCCGCAGTCTTTCGATATCTCCACCGTGGGCGGATGGGTGGCGTGCTTGGGAGCCGGCCAATTTTCCACTCGCTACGGAAAAATCAACGACATGGTGGTCGGCCTCGAAGTAGTACTCGCTGACGGCTCCATCATTCGCACGGGTGGGGCGCCGGCTGCGGCACACGGGCCCGATGTGTCAGCGATGTTCATCGGCAGCGAAGGCACCCTCGGCATCATCACCCGGGTGTGGCTGCGCGCCCACGACGTGGCGCCAGTGCGCCGCAAAACTGCCTACTTCTTCCCAACTTTTTCGGCCGGGATTCTGGCAATGCGCGAAGCGATTCGCGCCGATGCCACACCCGCGGTACTGCGGTTATACGACGCGACCGAAAGCCAGCGCAGCCACGGCGGCGACGGCACCACCTGCACGCTGATCGTGCTCGATGACGGCGAGCAAGAAATAATTGATGCCACACTCGCGGTGGTTGACCGATACGCGCGCACACATGGTGCGGTGAATGCACCAGTCGAGCGGGTGGATCATTGGCTCGCCCACCGCAACGACACGAGCGGCTTGCAAGCACTCACCAAAAAGGGTTTCGTGATCGACACGATGGAAGTCGCCGCACCGTGGTCTGCAATGAACGAGGTGTACTCAAACGTGTGTCGAGCCGCACTGGCCATCGATGGCGCCCGCAGCATTAGCGCCCACGTATCGCACAGCTACCTCGACGGTGCTTGTCTGTACTTCACGTTCGTGGGCACCATATCGACGCGCGAAATCAATTCGGCATCCACCGACGAACATGAAGCGTTGTACTTAGCCATCTGGAATGCCGCCCAGCGTGCAGCCCTAGAAGCTGGCGGCAATCTCTCCCACCATCACGGTGTCGGGCTCAATCGCGGACGATTCATGCGCGAAGCAATGGGCAGTGCGTTTGATGTGCTGGTGGCGATGAAACAAGCACTCGACCCCAACGACTTGTTGAACCCAGGCAAATTGGGTCTCCCCACAGCTCGTGGCAAAGTCAAATATTCGTGAGCGTTCTCGTTGTTGATGTCGGCACGACTGGCCTGCGTGCTGCAGTGGTGCGCGACGATGCAACTATCGCAGGCTTCACCTACGAAGCGTTGCCGCCGTCAAGCCCGTTTGCCGGGCTAGTGGAATTTGACGGTGCCGCAATGCGCGACGCCGTGCTGCGCGTGGCACGCGGTGCACTGTCGGTTGCTGGCCCGGTGCGCGCAGTAGGCATCACCGCTCAGCGCGCATCCACCATCGTGTGGGACACCCGCACTGGTGTGCCCGTTGCCCCTGGTCTGAGTTGGCAAGATCTGCGCACTGTTGGCGACTGCATGCGCTTGCGCAGCGAGCACGGTTTGGTGTTTGCCCCCAACCAAACGGCCACCAAACTCACATGGCTGACGGCCAATGTTGAAGCCGCTCGCTCACCCCACGCACGCGCGGGCACCGTTGACACCTGGGTGGCAGCCGTGTTGAGCAACTTTGCCGTGCACTCCACCGACTCGTCCAATGCCGCAGTCACTGGTTTGGCAGACCACGCATCTCTCGGCAAACACGAGTGGTCGACCAGCGTGCTCGAGACGCTCAACATCGACGCCCAGCTGTTGCCGCGCATCGTGCCGACGATGAGCGTGATTGGCGATGCGACCGCGCTACCCGGCTCGCCACCCATCATGGCGATGGTCGGCGACCAACAGGCGTCGCTCGTTGGTCAGGGCGGCATCGTTGCTGGTGCAGCCAAGGCCACTTTTGGCACCGGTGGCATGTTGGATATTTATGCGGGCACCACCACCCCGACGCACTTGGCACGCACCCAAACAGGCACGTTTCCGATCGTGGTGTATTCACAGGGCACCACGTTGCACTGGGGTGCAGAGGCGATCATGCTCACCGCCGGCAGCAACGTGGAATGGTTGGTCAACGACATGGGGCTTATTCCCGACGCGCAGTCGAGTGATGCGATGGCCGCGTCGGTCGCATCGAGCGACGGCGTGATGTATGTGCCTGCTCTTATCGGCATGGGCACACCCCACTGGGATTACGGCGCTCGCGGCACCTTGCTCGGCCTCACCCGCGGCACCACCAAGGCCCACGTGGTGCGGGCAGTGCTCGAAGGTGTTGCGCATCGCGGTGCAGATTTATTGGAAGCCAGTGAAATAGACACGGGCTTGCGTGTTGAACGATTGCGCGTAGATGGCGGCATGAGCCGCAACGCCGTATTCGCCCAAGCTCTGGCCAATGCCACCGGTCGACCGATCGACATCAGCCGAGACACTGAAGCAACCACGCTCGGGGCCGCGTTTTTAGCGGGCGTTACTGCTGGCGTGTGGGACAACTTGGCACAGACCGCCGCACTGGTGCAGCCGTTACGCACGGTAGAGCCCACCGCTGCTCCACTTCGCGCACAATGGCACGAAGCAGTGCGACGGGCGCGGGGCTGGATTCCAGAACTCTCAGCGTTGGATTTTTAGCGACTATTCTTTTCTCGGTTCACTCGCGCCACGCTTTATGACTCGCCCCGCTGCCATCACCCCGCCCACCAAGGCTGATCGCGAACTCCTTGGCTTTGTCAACGCTGCCGAATTCGCTGCTCGCGACCTTTACGCCATTGCCGCTGCCTCTGTGGCGTTCACCGACGATGAAAAAACTGTTCTTGTTGGTTTCCACAACCATCACCGCGCAGCGGCACAAGCGCTTGCTGGCATGGCGGGCTCGGTTGCCACCAACGAACCAGCCGCAGCTGTGCTCGATATCTTTCGCAGCCGCCTCAGTGGGTCAAACAAAAATGCAGTCTTCGAAGCACTACGCGAACTAGAAAACACGTTGGCCTCCACCCACTTGTCGTTGGTGGGCACGTTGGAAGGCACTGGGGCTGCTGCACTCGTGGCCTCCATTGTCAATACCGAGGCTCGCCAAGCCGCCACGTTGGCACTGCTCGGTGCACGCTCGCTCAACGATGCACTCACTAACGGTGCCGCACCACTCAGCCTTGGGGCTGGCGCATGAACCGCTACTCCCGACGATCCGTGTTGCGACTCGGTGGCGTTAGCGCCGCCGGCATCTTGCTGGCAGCGTGCGGCAAGCAAGCCGGGGTTGAAGAAAACAACAACATCAGAGCAGTCGGCGTCGTGCCCGAAGCCGAGGGGCTTTCCAATGTGGAAGTCACTGACATCGTGTTGCTACGCACCGCTGCATCGCTTGAATACAACGCCATTGATACCTACGACGCAGCACTCGGCTTGGGTGTGTTCACTGGCGCATTTGCTGCAGCCGGTGACATTGCCCAGCGTCTACGCGACGACCATCGCGGTCATGCTGCAGCCGTCAACGGCCTCATCAGCCAGCTTGGTGGCGAGCCGTTTACTTGTGGCAACCCGCGACTCAATGAGATCTATATCGCTCCTGCCCTGGCACTCATCACTGACGCCGACAACGAAAACCCCGCGCTCGACGTGGTGGTGCTTGCACACGCCTTAGAGAATCTGGCCGCACAGACCTATCAAAGCGTGGTCACGTTGCTCACCGACAAAGCTTTGCGTCAAGCTGCCATGGGCATCGGCCAAGACGAAGCGCGTCACGCCGCCGTGCTCGCCCAGGCACTCAACCCGGGTCTGGCTGGTGTGCTCGCGAGTATTGACGCAACGACCAACAAGCCAAATGTGGCAGCCGTGCCAGGCGCATTTGGGCCACTCACCCCGATTTCGGTTACCGTTGGCCCGCTCAATGCCGACGGCACACGCAACACGTTGATGCTTGAAACACCAAGCCTCAATTCGCTGGCGTATCCCGACGTCACCTGCGCCTAACCGCCCCATTTCGCCGCACGCCGTCGTTGCAACTGCCGTCGCCGGGGCCCTCTTGCCTCGCCTGCCATTGGGACTCCGGGGAAGTACTTGACAAGATGTGATTTTCGAGAAACACTGCCCACGTTCGCCGCTGGTGCACACAGCGGAGCGTGAACAACAACTTCAACATGCCCATCCAACATCCCATCACCCTTGAAACTTTGGCCGTTCAGAACGGCGAACTTCGCCTCGTACTGGCAGCCGAAGCCAAGGAATTGCGCAGTGAGTTTGCTGTGGAAATAAAAGACTTGAACAACAAGTTCTCCGCCGAGTTCAAGGAGATTCGTGCCGAAATGCACGCCGAATTTGGGAAGGTCCGTGCCGAGATGCACGCAGGGTTCGGAGCAGAACGCACCGAGATGCACGAACAGATTGGCACCCTACGAACCGAAATGCACACCGAATTCGGGAAAGTCCGTGCCGAGATGCACGAACAGATTGACACCCTACGAACCGAAATGCACACCGAATTCGGAAAAGTCCGTGCCGAGATGCACGAACAGATTGACACCCTACGAACCGAAATGCACACAGAATTCGGAAAAGTCCGTAGCGAGATGCATCAGGGTTTCCGGGAAATACGCAATGACGTGGTCAGCGCGATTGAGAACAGTCGCAAATGGCGCCACCAGAAGGCACAGCTGGCCCTGCTTGCAGCAACGGTTGGTATCTCGCTACTCGGCATCCTGCGGGGCTAGTCGCATCACCCTCCGGGTTGCACCACCACAAAACCTGCGGTAGCTGCAGCGGCACCGAGTTGCGGGTCATACGTAACAGAGACATCGAGATCCGACGCAACAAGAAGTTAATGGCGCCAATAGCCTTGACGCCGACGGCGAGTCAGTCGGGTGACCGCAGTTGCGCACTTTGTGCGTGGTTGAGGAAAGTCGGGACTTCGAAGGACAGAGTGCTGGCGCGAGCCAGGTCGGGGAAACCTGACATCCCGTGCAACAGAGAACACACCGCCGATGGCGCAACTTCGGTTGCGATCAGGCAAGGGTGAAACGGTGCGGTAAGAGCGCACCACGGCCGGCGGCGACGTCGGTCGGTGGCACGGCACTCGAAGCAAGATCGAACAGAAGGCATGAGTGGTCCGCTCGCCGCAAGGCAACCTTCGGGTAGATCGCATAGATGGATGGTCACCGCCAACACTTCGCAAGGGGTGCCGGTACAGAATTCCGCTTATAGACCGACTCGCCGTCACTTACAACTGTTGACGCACTCGCTATGGGTTGATGACCCCGAGCACGATCAATACGCCGACGATGAGCACTATCACGCCCGCAATTCGTGTGATCGGGGTGCTTGCGCGCTTCGGGGCCCCGCCCGCAAACCACCCAAGTGCGGTGAGCACGAGGGCTGGTAGTCCAAGTGCGACGAAGCCAACCCGCAACATGGTGGCAGCATCATCGATCGCATTGTCGAGCAGGCTCGCCCACCACTTGGCGACTACGAGCATGATGACGATTCGCGTGATGCCCTTTGGCAGCCACCACTCGAGCCGTGCGCTGTGCGGAAATTGATCATTGACCAGCCCAACCACTTTTGGCATGAGAAAGAGCACGGCACCGACCCAGAGTGCCCAGTTATTACCGATGAAGACCACTGCGACGAATACGAACAATGCGGTTTGTAGCAGCGAAGTCGTCAGGCGACGTGCCGTCACCGGCTCGTTGACATCGACTTCCAGTGATGCCAGCCGATTGGCAGTGAGTGCAGCCGCTGCTTGTTCCAGCATGTAGCGCGCTACGAGTGCCACGAGCACGAATGCCTGCACCAGTCGAGTTCGGTCGGCGTCGGCGTAGGTGAATCCGAAGAGTCCTGGCAGCGCCGAGAACATCGACCCCGCACCCCATGCGCCAACCAGCGAGAGCACGACGGCATCGGAGACTCGACCCCACACGGGTGCATCACCGTACGATTCCCGCCGAAATGGCCGGGTGGCTCCAGCCACGATTGGCACCCCGAATGCCAGCACGGCAAATCCAAGGATCCCACGTACGGAGTCGGCGCTGGCGATGCCGCCTGCGGCAGACACCGCAACTACGAACGAGAGGGTGGCGGCAAAACCACCGAAGGCATCAAGTGCGCCCACCAGCACGATCGCAATCACCAACCACAATGAAGGCACACCGGCAACGAACTCGACATCGCGTGCTGCCAACACCCCAAGCAGGATTCCGATCAGTGGTAGAAGCCCCGAAACTATTCCGGTGAGTGCTCTCAGATAGGCACCGTCACCAATCACTCGAGCCAGCAGCGCGGAACGCGCGGCTGCAAACCGTCCAAGCATCTGCATGACGGAGTCGTACACCAGCATCGTCGGTGGCGTGATGCGATCAACCCGCGCGAGCAATCCGATGGAACCGCGTTGCGTGCTCAGTTCGTTGACGTCCGCAGCATCCCGTTCGGTGTCGTCGTCGGAGTCATCATCATCGTCGCTGCGCGAACGACGTGATCCGCCCGAAGCGGCTCCCGCAACTGCCGCCAAGGTCAAAAGTTCGGCAGTCAACTGCACCACATCGGACCGCTTGGCCAATGGGTCAAACGGGGCTGGACCCTCATTGGGTAGCACTTCCACCGTTATCGAGAGAGATCGCGTCTCTCCCGTGGGTGACAGTCCATTCACTTGCGCGGTATGCACGCCCACCTTCACGTCGTCGCCGATTGGATGCTCTGCGGAGAATGATCCGTCACGTGCAACGTCAATCGAGCCGAGTTCACGAGGTGACGAAAAGAGCCACGTCTTGGCCATAGTGCCTCCGGCGAAACCCTGACCCGCAATCGCTACGAAGTTGTCGTGTTTCACGACGATGCTCCCACCTTCGCCAAGTTGGAAGGGCACACCGTTCTTGTCGCGAGTAGTGATCGTTAGAGCAAAACCCTCGTTCGACTGAAGCTGCAATGCCGTGTTGTTCACGCGAACCAACTGCATCGACTTCGACTCTGAGTTGTCGAGGAACACCACATTTCCTGCACGCGGTTGATCGACGACGCCAGGAATTGCGATGGGCGCCCAGTGCTCGCGCGGTACTGCGCCGAGCACTTCTTCGACTACGGCCAGATCCGGGGTGCGAGCCTCTGTCAATGTTGCACGTGCTTCTGCAATTTCGGCTTCAGTTGAGGTCGGGTCGGCAAGTACGGCAGCGAGCACGTCTTGTGCGGCGGCAACAGCATCCACCGAGACTGCAACGTTGTCGATGACGGCAGTATTCAGGGCCTCGATGCGCTGAGAAACTTCGCGAATCTGGGCTGCTGTGGCATCAGACTTCTGCAGTTGCTCGAGTTTTTGCGCAAGGTCGCTCATCGCTACGACGATTGCCGATTTCGGGTCGAGCACGGCAAGCGTGGCTTCGGCAAGTTGCTCCCGTGCAGTCCGCGAATTGGTGTTGGCCGCAGTCGACTGTTGCGCGAGGGATGAAGCCTGTTCCTGTGCCGCACGTAAACGCTCAACGGTGGCGCGTGCAAGCGTGGTCGTTGTTGACAGTGGCAACGCCGCGACCGTGCTCGACGTGCTCGAGGTAATTACTGTTGCTTCTGGCAATCGGGGCGTCGTAGTAACGACAATCGGCCGAACGGTCGTAGTAGTTGTTGACGTAGATGTTGATGTTGATGACGTCGTCGTCGTTAATGTCGCTGGCCGTGTCACGATGCTTGCTGGTGAGCTCGTCGTTGGAGTGATACTTCGGCGCAACGTCGTCGTCGTACGCCGAGATCGCACAGTTGTGGTTGACGTTGTTGTCGCTGAAGGCACAACCGTGGCCGTCGGCGCAACCGTCGTTGACGTCGTTGACGTCGTTGACGTCGTTGACGACGTTGACGACGTGGTGACTGCGCTAGTACCGCCACCCGACGAAGGCGTCGGCACGTTGTTTGTCACCGACGTTGCAGCCAGCGTTGCGGCATCGTTGCCAGCAGAGTCCTGCACTGCATTCGCATCATCTCCACCGGTGGGATCGGTGTAGGCAACCGTCAACGATTGACCGGCCGTAATCGGTGTCGCCAGTGTCAACACCACCGTCGAACCCGACACCACAACACCGCTTACCAAACGCGACACCCCACCGACGAGCACGGCAAATGCACTTGCATCAGCAGTCGTTGCCGACAACGCTTCTGAATAGGTCAACGTAATTGTGGTGCCATTCGCACTCGTCGCAGCCGAAACAAATGTCGGTGTGCGTGTGTCAACCGTCGAACTATTGGTTACCGAAGTTGCCGAGATACTGCCAACATCGTTGCCAATTGAGTCCTGCACCGCAGCATTTGATGTCGATGAATCCGATGACGGTGCCGTATACGCAAACGTCACCGTGTCGCCGCGCTGAATAGCTGGCGATACCGCCAACACCACCGTCGAACCCGACACCGTGACCGAGCTTGGAGTAACCGCAGTGCCATTCACCACCACCGAAAACGCACTGGCAGCTGCGGTTGTTGATGACAATGTTTCCCCAAACGTCAACGTCACTTGATCGCCCGCTGAGTTTGTTGCAGCCGAAACAAACGACGGCGACACACTGTCGGCATTGTTCGTCACTGAAGTCGCGGCCAACGACGCGGCATCGTTACCCGCAGAGTCCTGTACCGCATTCGCATCATTGCTACCCGAAGGATCTGTGTAGGCAACCGTCACCGACTCACCCGTGGCCACTGCCGAAGCCAACGACAGTTCCACTGTCGAACCCGACACCGCAACACTCGACACACTCCTTGACGAGCCACCCACCACCACGGCAAACGCACTTGCATCAGCAGTCGTTGCCGACAACGCCTCCGAATATGTCAAGATCACTTTTGTTCCTGCCGTATTTACCGCAGCCGACACAAATGTCGGTGCAGTTGCGTCGGTGTACGGATAGGTCAGAACAATTTGGCCATTTCCCGTGTTTGAGCCCCGCGTATGAACGATGTTGGTATACGAGCCACTTGATGAGGCTGGATACGAAGATCCGCCACCACCCCCAGTCGACCAACTATTTCCCGAGTCGCCATTCCCGCCGCCGCCACCAAAGTAACCACCACCACCGCCACCGCCGCCAAATAACGAACCGCCTTCTCCACCAGCGCCACCGGTTCCGCGTGAACCTGCAAATCCATCCCCCGAACCACTGCCACCAGCCGACTGAGTGCCACCCCGACCTGACACTCCATCTGACGTATCAATGGTTCCACCTGTAGAACCACCTCCAGCACCTCCAGCACCAATGTTTCGGCAACAACTATTTCCTTGGCGATTCGCACCACCACCACCACCAGCAACTACTAGACGAGACAACAAACTTGACGAGTCGTTCCAGTCTCCTTCTGTAGTTCGAATATCAGATGCACCACCACCGCCACCACGAATAAATGCGTTGTTTGATGTACCACTTGCGCCACCGCCATTCCAACCACCCGGTGCTGCTGCACCACGCGATCGGGATGTTGTTCCCGCTCCACCGACGTACATGTAAAGAACCGAGCGACCCGTTACATCCACAGTTCCTGTGATTTTTCCACCCAATCCACCATTCGAAGGAAATTCGCCATCGCCGCCGCTTGCGCCACGAACATCAAATGTCAGGCTGGTGACACCAGTTGGGATACTCCACTCCTCATAATCACCTATATACGAGAACGTGACGCTGCAGGACGAAGCCCCGCATACAGGTGTTGGCGACACTCGAGCCCGATTGGTGACAGCAACTGCAGACATTGAAGCAACATCGTTACCTGTTGCATCCTGCAACGCATTTGCATCATCACTTGCTGATGGGTCGCTGTAATTCAGTAGGACTGTTTCACTAGATAAAATGGCAGGGCTTACTTCTAGAACTGCTGTCGTGCCCGAAATTGCGATTGAGGTCGGTATTCGCGCAGTACCTGATACCACTACTGAAAATGCACTCAGGGGTGCGGTTGTAGATGACAACGATTCGTCAAAGGTAAGTGTCACCTGAGTGCCTGCACCATTAGTGCGAGCAGAGTTCAAACTTGGGGCAGTGACATCTAGAAACCCTGTAACCGTCACTGGGTTAAGTCGATGTGTTATCGATGCATCGCCCAATTGTCCATACGAATTCCTACCCCAACACATCAACGAGTTGTCCGAAAGCAAACCGCAAGTGTGACCCAAGCCTGCGGTTATTGCCACAACGCCTGTAAGCCGATTTGCGCTTTGGTTTGTTCCTGCACTTAATACATTTACAGGTAATGACTTTCTGACTCCCGTTCCGTCGCCAAGTGGACCACTGGTATTGTCTCCCCAGCACTTCACACCACCACTTGTTGTCAGAGCGCATGTGTGTTGATCGCCTGCGGTAACTGCTGAAATTCCCGAAAGAGAAGCAGCGCCCGTTTCATCAAGTACGTTCACGGGATTCAGCCGCGTGCTGGTAGTGCCATCACCAAGTTGACCGTAATCACTTCTACCCCAACACATCACACCGCCACTTGAAGTTACAGCACACGTGTGAGTATCACCGGCTGTCAATGCAACAGCACCTGTAAGGCGATTGACATTCTGATCTGTGCCTGAAGCCAACACAAAAACCGGAGCCAACCGATAAGTGAAGGTGCCACTCGTTCCATCTCCTGCTTGACCGTATGTTGTGGCGCCCCAACATTTGACACTGCCATCGGCTGAAAGAATCGCACAAGTATGTTCATCGCCAGCAGCGATCGCTGAGACTCCACTTTCAAGTCCACTCACCTGAACCGGATACGCTTGTCCAGCTCCACTTGCGGCAGAGCCGTCACCTAGCTGACCCCGGGATCTATCGCCCCAACACTTCACAGCTCCCGAAGTGAGTAGGGCGCACGCGTGTCCGCCGCCAGTTGCGATCTGAGCTACACCGCTTGTCAATCCATCGACATCGGTCGGAACGAAAACATCGGACTTAGAACCATTACCCACTTTCCCTGCTCCATTGGTGCCCCAGCACTTGGCCCCACCATCCACAGTGACGACACACATTCCGATGCCACCAAATACCGACACACTCGCAACACCGCTTGTTAATCCCGATCGGTCGGTTGGTGTCAGTATCTGATCCGTCGCGGCACTCGTGACAATTCGATTGGGATTCGAGTTGTAGCCCCAACACTTCAAGCCCCCATAGGTGGTGATTGCACAAGTGTTGTGATAACCCGCACTGATTTTGGCTTGCGCAGAGACGTTCGGAGCTTCGTTGGCATCTGCCTTGAGTTCTGGGGTGTTGATCGGTTCAGCATTACGAATGGGAAAGATCAAGGTCGCAGCAGCGATGAGTACAACAGCGGCGAATCGGTGCAACGCACCATCAACCCACTCAGAGTTCCCCAACTTCACTCGTAAAGTGTGCCGTTGACATCGATGTTAAAAAAATTCAAATCAGAATATTTTGGTGGAACATCACCGGCAGTCGCGACTCACCAGTCGAGTACTGAAAACAGTTATATTGTTTTGCAAACTCCTACCGACGCGGAATGTTCGCGCCTAATCTTTTGCGGTGCTTCGGCGGTTTTGGTTCACTCTCGCCATCATCACGTCAGTGATTGTCGTTCCCCAAATCGGAGAAGGTGTACGTGATGGGGCACGATCAGTCTTGGTGGCGAGAATCGCAGAATCGACGCAGGTTACTCAGATCCGAGAAATTGCGGTGATGCAGGAACTTCTTGCACAACTCATGGCTGAACGCCTGGAGAATTGAGATAGTTCCGATTGCTCGCGGAACTTGCTCGAACTAGGCGCACAATAAAGTCAAAGTAGTCGTCGTCATCTATCGATGGGCCCTCAACGAGGTCGGTGAACACATACATGGTGTTGAACATCAACAATGAGAAGATTCGCTCATCAAAATGGCGATCAGCCTCAGGAAGCTTGGCCTTCCAGCGCTTTATCGAATTCAGAGTCCAGTGATATGACTGCGTAGTGATATGCGTGATGCGCTTGCGCAACTCCGCGTTCTCCACCGCTGCGGCGAGCACCTGCAGGCGAAACTCTCGCGCCTTCTTGAAGTCTGGACTCTTCGGCTTCGGCGCAACCATTGCCCACTCTTCAAGTACCAATGACTCCTTTGAGTCAAGCCACGAATCAACGAGAGCTTGAATACCCGTTACAAAATTCTCGTACCAGTCGCCCAGTACTTCGGCAAGTAAACCGTCCCTACCGCCGAAGTATCGGGAAATAAGTGGTATTGAGACATTCGCCCGTCGAGCAACCGAAGCCAAACGAAGCCCAATGATGCCGTGTTGGTCCACCTCGATGCGGGCACTCTCCAAAATTATCTGGCGCGTGGTAACTTCCTCGGAGTCGATGAGGGTTTCAGCCATAGCAAAATGGTAGTAAGAAGTTTTCAATATCTGGCTGCACGACAACGACACCTGCCGAAAGATGCGTGCTTGGGAGTTAATTTTTTTAACATCGCACCCTAAGTGCACTAGCTACCAATGCTGCGTCGTCGCCGCCACAACCCGAGCGCAATCACACCCGCAATCTCGAGCGGCATATTCCACCAGCCGCGCGAGACCACTGGTAACGCCTCGGCGGAGAACTGCCAGCCGCCGATCGGCCACCAAAACATCTGTGCCGACGTGAACGCACCGTCAAACACCAAATGTAGGAATGTTCCAATTGGTAATCCAAGCAACAATTTGCGATACGGCTTGCGCCCAAGTGACACCAACATCACCACTGCCAGCAACACGATGCTGGTCACCACCGAGTGCATCACGCGCCAGCCGGTCGGCCAGTCGATGATGTCGGGCAACACCGCACCCACGGCGAGCAGTCGGTTGTCGAATCGCGGGTCTTTGAACACCCACGCAATCGTCAGGATTGCGGTAGCAACAAACCAAAAAAACATCTACACCGCAAGCAAGCAGCCGCAATACGGGCACACGGCATCGGGCGTGTCCGCCACCTTTTTCATTTCGGCCTGCTCTTTCACCGACAGCGAAGTATGGCAGCCGCCGCACGAGCCTTTCAGAATTTCGGCAACCGCAGCACTCGACATGCGAGCACGAATGCCTTCATACAGTGCCAGCGACTCTGCATCCGTAGCCGCCACGAGTGTTGCGCGTTCGGCTTGCGCCGCGACGATTTCTGCATCGGTCGCAGCAACGGCCGCAGCGAGTTGTGCTGCAGCCTCAGCGGCACTCGACTCGATGCTGGGCAGAGTGGTGTGCGACTCAAGCAGCTGTTTATCGAGTATTTCGTTTTCGTCGAGCAGCAGCAACTCGGCATCATCCAGCGCCGAGTGCTCGGCATTCACGCCGGCAATCTCGTGCTGCAGCGCCTCCACTTCACGCATCGCAATCACCGACTTGAGTTGGGTTTCGTATTTCGCCTTCTTCACATCCAGATCTTTGCCGCGCGACTCCAGGCGGGCTACTTCCTTGCTGATCTCGCTTTGACGGCTCTTTCTTTTTGCGGCCTCGGCCAGCGCCACTTGCAGCGCACGTTGGGCGGCTGCAGCAGCCGGGCGTTCAGGCAACTGCAATTTGCGGTGCTCTAGCTGCGCAATGCGGTCGTCAATTGCCTGCACGGGCACCAATGATCGGAAGTTCATCGCCCTCAGCCTCCCACGATTGTGGTCTGCGCCCAGCTCGGCACACCCTTGTCGCAGTCATAAACGATGTGACCTGCGATGGGAATCGACGGAACAGGCGCAAACGGGTTCTTTTCTGTCGGGTCGATGGTGGTGGCAGTCGGCAAGACCGACACCACAACGGGTTCGGGCACTGTTACAGGCGCCAGTGGGTCGACCACCGTTGTGGTGGTGGTCGTGGTGCTACGGCCTGGCGCCACCGTGGTGGAAGGTGCAGGTGGTGTACCAGAGATCACTTGCGCCACGCACTCCACACCCGGCAAATACAGTCGCGCCGGTCCGCGTTGCGAAGTCAGCAACGCCTTCCACTGCTCATCTTCTTGGGTGCCCCAGTCCACGATCTCGAGTCCCGAATGAATCGCATCCATATGTTGTTTCCAGATATGAGCGGGAAATGTTGCCCCCGTCACCGTGTTGCGTGCAAACCCCCACTGCCCCACGATCTGGTCGCGAAATTCGGGCACTCCGCGCATCGGGGTGTAACCGCGTGGATCACCCACCCACACCACGGTGGAATATTGCGGCGTGAACCCCACGAACCACGCATTGGTGTTTTTGGCCTGCGTGCCGGTTTTTCCGCCAGCTGGGCGTTCGTCGGCTAGTGCGGTGCGTCGTGCCGTACCGCTGCGCAACACGCCTTTCATAATGTCGATGGTCTTAGCGGCCGCTGGCGTGGTGAGTGCCTCGACACCATCGACTGCCACGGCGCGCTCCCACACCACCGTGGAGTTATCACGCTCAAGAATCTTTTCCAAGAAATACGGTTCGTGATGCACACCGAGGTTGGCGATGCTCTGGGCACCAGCGGCCATATCCACGACGCTCATTTCATTGGCACCTGTAGCCAGCGAAGCATATGGATACAACGCATATTTCTCGGGTGTTAACCATTCGCTTGCAGACATTTGATACATGCGATCGACCACACGATTGAGGCCCACGATCTGTGACAACTTGGCATACGAGCAGTTGATGGACAGCCAGGTCATGCGGCGCAATGTGCCAACGGGTTCACTCACACCATCTGACACAACGAATGGTTCAGTTGGGTTCTCGGGGTTGGGCAGCGTGCAGGGCAAGCGGCCGTCGATGAGGTCGTCGGCTTCAACACCTGCTTCGAGCGCAGCCGCAAGGATGAACATCTTTACGCTCGAGCCAGTTTGGCGTCGACGCATCGCCAAGTTCACTTCGTTTTCCCCAGCCTTAAACGGTTGGCCGCCAACCATCGCTCGAATCGCTCCGGTCGCATTGTCAATGGTCACAAGTGCTGCTTGGGCATTCACACTGTTTTCTGGCATCAAAGTGACTGCCTCATCTGCAGATGCCTGCACATTGCGGTCAAGCGTGGTGTAGATGCGCAAACCACCGCGAAACAATTTGGCGTAGCGCTCTTGATACGTCACACCAAGAATGGTGGTTTGGTTCAGCAAGTAGTCCTTCACTAGTTCGGTAAAGTGCGTACGTTGCACCGGTTCATCCGGGCGACTGCGCACCCCGGTTGGCAATACGGCAGCGGCCCGCCGAACGATTTCGTCATCGGTGAGTGTGATCAGGCCGTCTGCGCGCACCCGCTGCAAAGCGGTGACAAATCGTGCCAGCGACAACGAGCGGTTGTTGATTGGGTCATACGACGATGGCGCCTGCACCATGCCCACCAAAAACGTGCCCTCTTCAACCGTCAGGTCGGAAATATTTTTGCCAAAATACACCTCGGCAGCAGCCTTGATGCCGTAGGCGTTGTAGCCATAAAAGTTGGTGTTGAACCATCGTTCAAGAATTTGGTCTTTCGACAACTGTCGCTCCAACAAAATCGCGTAGCGCATCTGGAGCAACTTGTATCGGCCATCACGCGGCAAAGTGGCTAGTAACTCGTTTTTTACGACCTGCTGAGTGATCGTCGAAGCACCGCCCGAAGCACCGTCATTGATATTGGTGATTATTTGTCGCCCCACGGCACGCAAGTCGACCCCTCGGTGTTGCATAAAGCTGCGATCCTCGATGGCCAGTAGCGCTGCGACAACATGGGCGGGAATCTCGTCGATCAGCGCCTGCTGGCTGTTCTCGGCTTGAAACACACCGAGCTGGCGACCATTGGCGTCGATCAACACGCTGCGCTCAGCCAAACCCGTGAACCCGCCCACCTCGTATAGGGAGATAGGAACCTCGTCATGGGCGTTCAACATGCCCCAGACGCGCGGGGCCATTCCGATGACCAAAGCCGAGAGCAGCAGTGCCGACAACAGCACAGCGACTACCAGTCGCAACGACCACATTGCTAGACGCACGTGCCCTTCACGCTACTTGCTACTCTCTCGCAGGTGACCAATCATCGACCTTTCCGCTTCGGCGTTCAAGCATCCACTGCCCCATCCGGCAAAGCCTGGGCCGACCTCGCGCGGCGCACCGAAGACCTCGGCTATGCGGTGCTCACGATGCCCGACCACTTCACCGATCAACTAGCGCCAGTTCCGGCAATGACTGTCGCAGCACATGTGACAAAAAATTTGCGTGTGTGTGCGCTCGTGTTTGACAACGACTACAAGCACCCAGTGGTGCTCGCCAAAGAACTTGCCACCATGGACGTGCTCTCCGACGGTCGCATCGACATCGGGATTGGTGCCGGCTGGATGCGCACCGACTACGACCAGGCAGGCATGCAATACGACACGCCTGGTGTGCGCATCGATCGCTTTGTCGAGGGTCTCAAGGTGATTCGCGGCTGCATGGCCGATGGCGCTTTTTCATTCACCGGCACGCACTACAACATCACCGACTACAACGGCCTTCCAAAACCTTTGCAGCGTCCGTGTCCGCCTATTTTGATTGGTGCAGGCGGCAAACGCATGCTCGGCATTGCTGCTCGCGAAGCCGACATCGTGGGCATCAACCCGTCACTAGCGCCTGGCGCAGTCGGCCCCGAGGTCATCGCCGACATGTCCTCTCAGGCAGTTTCGGAAAAGATTGCCATCGTGCGCGAAAAAGCCGGAACGCGATTCAGCGACATTGAATTAAACATCCGCACGTTCCTCGTCAACGTCACCGAGGACGGCAAGGCTGCTCGCGAGAAACTTGCCGCAGGCATGGGCGTGGATGCGGCGTTAATTCACGACTCACCATTTGCACTCATCGGCCCACCCAATGAACTCATCGACACGCTTATTGCCCGCCGAGAGAAATTTGGCTTGTCATACGTGATTGTGGGTGGCGACGACGTTGAATCGTTTGCGCCAGTGGTTGCGGCACTCGCCGGCAAATAGCTACGCGCCAGGAACAATGGCGCGCCGCAGCGGGCGATCCCATCCACGTTGTCCGGTGGACTTAGGGCTTGGCCATAGACGCGGCCCCATCTCCACCATTCCGTGGTGAGTGTTGTAGTCGCCGAGCAAGTTAAGAAATGGCACAGCGTCAAACGCATCGGCACCGCGCACACCGACACCTTTCCATGCACCAGTAGCGAGTAGCTCCAACGCCACCACTGGGCAGATTGCGGTTTGCCACAGCACGGCTTGCGAGCCGTATTCACGCATGGTGGTCTCGTTGTCGGCCACGTGATACAGATACACCTCTCGCGGCTCGCCATACGACGTGCCCTTCACCCAGGTGCCGGCACATGTGCGCCCGTGCATGAGATGGCCGAGTTTTGCTGGGTTGGGAAGCACAGCGGCCAACACGTCGCGTGGTGCCACCGAGGCATCACCAACTCGGATCTTCTCGGTGCTGTCGAGGCCAAGATACGCAAACGTCTTCAACCAGTCAATGAACTCAGCACCGAGTGAGTACTTGAACGTCACGCGGTTGCACTCGATTTCACGTGGGATGAGCAGCACTTCTTCGTGCTCTACATTCACGCACTCATACGCACCAATGCCGGCCGGAAAGTGGAACACCTCTGGCTCACTGAAAATTTCGGTGGTGAAAAGACCCCGCGACTTTTCCCACACGATTGGCGGGTTCAAGCATTCTTCGATAGTGGTCCAAATGGAAAATGTTGGCGCAAAGTCAAAACCATCAATGGACAAGTTCGAGCCATCGCGCACACCAATTTCGTCAATGGTGTCAAACAGATGATCGGCTGCGTATCGCGCGAACACGTTAGAAAGCCCAGGCTCCACACCCATGCCCACGAGCGCCAGCAAACCACGGTCGCGCCACTGGGGGTCAGCCGCCAACTGGGCGGCACCCAGCGGCTCGCCCACCTCGTTGTACGGGTTGGTGGGGTGTGGCTTGGACAGATTCATGGCCATGTCCACATACGTGCAGCCCGCTTCAAAGGCTGCTTCAAAAATGGGGTCGTTTAGGCGCGGGTCACACGCGTTGACGATGATGTCGATCTTGTGGGCCCTCGCCAACGCGACAAGATTGTCTTTGTTGTTGGCATCCACCTTGGCCGTCAAAAAGCGATCCGGGTTGTCCAGATTTTTCAGGGCATCGACGCAACGCTGTTCGTTGATATCGGCCAGTACGAAGACTTCAAAGAATGTGCGGGACTCGGCGATTGAGGCCATACTTGCCCCTACTCCGCCGGCGCCGACGACGAGAATGCGACTCACGAGTGGGGTTCCTTACAGACAGCGAATGCGAAGCATCCGAGAACCCTCAGGCTACCTGCACATGTGCATCGCACCACCGTCTGCGTAGCGCTGTATCAAAAAGGGGCAATCGTTACGTTTCACTCGGAAAGCAATACGTGATCTCACTGAACTTGTCTTTGGCAAACATATACAAAAGTTTTAGCGGTTCGTCGCCGACGTTATACGCCGCGTGTTCTGCATTCGGCGGAATCCACACGGCATCACCGACTCGCAGTGGATACGTTTCGCCGTCAACTACTACTTCGCCTGTGCCCGAGATGATGTAGTACACCTCAGCGGGTTCGTGCGTATGACCGCGGGCCGGCCGCCCGGCACCAACTGGCACCTCGGCAATGCCTACGACCATTTCTTTGGTGGGCATTGTGTCTCCACCGACCAACTCCCACCATTGCACCCTGCCGCGGGTGGAGCTATTCCATTCGTGTTGCGGCACGTCTTGCACTCGTTTGATGATCGGCACTGCCACAACTGCCACCGTAGCGAGCGGTGGCTACCATCTGGACATGGACCTCAGCGGCGCGCGAGTACTCGTCACTGGTGCCTCACGGGGCATCGGCGAAGCGATTGCTCGGCAAGCAGCCAGCCGCGGTGCCAAGGTCATCGGTGTGGCGCGTAGCGCAGGTGCGCTCAACGATGTGATGCAGGCAACCAAGGGTGTCGCCTACCCATGTGACTTGTCCGAGGCAGCGCAACGCAACGACCTCATTGGCCGGCTCGAAGCCGTTCACGGCGCGATCGACGTGGTGGTCAACAATGCTGGCGTTGACGACACAAAAATGTTTGCTGAGGCCTCGGCACTTGATGTTGAGCGTGTCATCACGCTCAACCAAGTGGTGCCAATCGAGTTAATGCGCCAGGCCGTGCCGCTCATGCGTTCACGCGGGCGCGGACACGTAGTGAACATCTCCTCGCTTGCAGCGGCCGGCGGGTTCGCAGGCATGACGTTGTACTGCTCGTCAAAGGCCGGGCTATCAGGCTTTCATCGCGTGTTACGTCACGAACTGAAAGGCTCGCCTGTCGGGCTGAGCCTCGTAGAAATTGGCCCAATTCCCACAGACATGCTGGCCAATGTAAAAAATGTGCGGGCCGCTGAGCGAATGTTCAACCGACTGCGCCGCTTGCAGTTGCTACCCGAGGTGCCACGCGAACGAGTCGCTCGAGCGGTGTGTGACGCAATCGAAAACGACACCGCAAACGTGTGTCTGCCCAAGCGAGCCAAGATCTACCCAATCCTGGTGGGGTTACCGCAGCGCATCGTGAACCTCATCACGTCAGACATCAAGCGCTAGATAGCGTTCGAGGCGTGAGCCTGTGTGTCGTTGGCGATTTTGCGTGGGATGTGCTCATCCGCACCAACAACGAAGTGCTCAAAGGTGGCGACTCGTTCGGCGAAGTGCTTCTGCACCCCGGCGGTAGTGCTGCCAACGTTGCCGTGTGGGCTCGTCGATGCGGCCTCGATACTCATTTCATCGGCAAGATTGGCCGCGATCGCCTCGGCGACCTGGCCCGCGAAGACCTAGAACGTGAAGGGGTCGCACACCACTTCATCCAGACCGACGCCCACCTCACCGGCAGCGTCGCGGTATTCGTTGATCAAACCGGTGAGCGCAGCATGGTGTCAGGTCGCGGTGCCGACTTTTTCTTGTTGCCCCAAGAACTCCCGAAGTTGGTAATCAATCGTGCCGGCTATCTACACCTCACGGCCTGGTCGTTCTTTACCGACCCACCCCGCACTGCTGCCCGATTCGCTGCCGAAATTGCGCGCGCAAGCAACAAGTTGATCTCTTTTGACCCTGCGTCATTCCAGATGATCGAGCAAATGGGTGTCGCAACGTTCTGGTCGTACATCAAAGATTTAGGCATCAAGGTGTTCTTGCCCAACTACGAAGAAGGTCGGGTGCTCACGAATCTGCTGGAGCCCGCCGACATCGCCGCAGCCCTCGCCACTCAGCTCACCGACGCCACGATCATTCTCAAACTGGATGCCGACGGTGCGCTCGTGCATCACAACGGGGTGCAAACGGTGATTGCACCGGCCACCAACAACTTGGTTGATGCCACTGGTGCCGGAGACTCGTTTGCTGGTGCTTACCTCGCACATTTCGCCAAGCACGCCAACGTCGTTGAAGCAGCCCAGTTCGCCACACGTATCGCTGCCTGGGTCATCGAACACATTGGCGCTCGCCCAGCAGCCGATGCAACACTTGGTCGAGTAATCGCCGCCAACTAGGCGCGTTGATGTTCTCCGGGGGTAAGGCCATCGGGCGGCAAGCGCTCACCTCGGGCGAGTGGAAAATACTTGTGATGCCACGCACCCGTGACTTCATAGATAGCTGTGCCACGCTGGCCGTCGCTCGTAGTAATCAACATTTCACTCAGACCACCGCCAAGTGAGTTCGATTTCCCCGGGTTGAACGCGTCGTAACGCTGTGCCCAGCGCCCTGTGGCATCCACGCTGATCTCCCGGCCATTTTCCAGAACGAACAACACTTGACCTGCCAACCCATGCACGTTCTCGCCATGGCGCTCGTACGACGTTGCTGTATTTGCAGCATCAAGCCAATTCAAGTCGTGGCGAAACTCGCGAACAGACACGGGTTCTCCCCCGTCGCTGGGTGAAAAACATCCGTCGGTGTAGATGCGCGCACCATTCGGCAACTCCCAACACCACACTGCGAGCATTCCTTCTGGCACGTGAATCGCCAACCACATCCACATCGGGCAGCGATAGTGCGTACGAATTCCCCACGAGTGATCTCGCTGACCCCACCAATTGTCAATCTGTTTGGTTTCACCCTTGTGGGTTATGGTGCCGTTGTACCAGCCACTTTGAAACATGTGTGACTGGTCCCAGACCACATCGTGACCGGCTTTCATCGTGCCGCGACGCAGTTGATACGGCTGCACGCGGGCGGTGTAGGTGATGTCCATTGCCAGCGGCGACTTGTCGGTGGCGTCAACCCGAAGATGCACCTGCTTGCGTGGCTCGATTACTTCGATATGCACTGGGCCGACATTCCAGTCATCTTGGTCACCGTCAACATGACGAGTATGACGCGCAAAAATCGGCGTGGTGCCCCAGCGACCCAACTGGAGTGAATCCATTTCGTTACGGCTCGGAAAGTTGGCCAGCGTGAGAATGCACACGTCACCCAACTGATCCGTCGGATGCATGATGAAAAACAGGCTTTCGCGCCAGTCGTTGTGGTGCAAGACCGTGTTGCGAAAAGGTTCAGGAATCTGGTGGCCGAAGCGTTCGTCGGCAGCGTCATAGCGAGCCATGGTGCTCTCAGCCTCGCACAACTGCAAGTGCGTCAAGGTCAGCGACGTGCTGGGCGTGTCGATTGGCCATCGCCATAAACATGTCATCGCCACGTTCTGTCTGCTTCACGATCATCGAGGCAATCACGGCCATCATGAAACCCGCAAACGTAAACCTGCAGTATTCCAACCAGGCCTCATCAAAACTCATAGACACGTTGTAGCCGCCCAGACCATCAGCCCATCGCGCGACCAGTTCGCGTTCGTGCGCGCGCCGCACGTCGGTGTCGAGCCCAGCACCGATGAAGTACGCGAGGTCAAGTGCACCACAGGCATGCGTAACGGTTTGAAAATCTACGACCCCAACACGGCCACCAGCGGTGAACAACAAATTGTCGAGCCGAAAGTCGCCGTGCACCACCGTGCTGTGTGGCGCAATACGCGACGAGTAATCGCCCGCATCGCGCGCAAACTCATCCCCAACCATGCGCGCCGCGGGGGTCAGTCGGTCGTAATAGCGCTTCATGAAACCAGGAAACACCGACTGCATGAGCCCGTAACTCGCCAAGCGCTGGTCAGGTGAACTGCGGTTCAACCAGCCGAGCCTGGCTAGCAGTGGTGAGTTCCACAGTGGGCCATGCAGTCGCACCAATTCATCAACGCAGGCACGCGCCTCGTCCAAAGTGCACCCGGCAATCTGGTCGCCTTGGCGGCATGGTGCAAAATCTGAAAGGAGCAATAAAAATTCGTCTGTTTCGCCATTGCGCTCAACGAAGTGGCACTGCGGGGCATGCACATCTAGTGCATCGCGCAAGTCACGATAAAACGACGTCTCGACTTCATAGCACCGTGTTGCTTTGCCAGTGGCGCGACTGGTCGCGTCGTCACTTGGAAATTTTGCAATCAGCGTGCTTGGCAAGTCACATGGCGCGCTGTAGGCCACCTGCAAGCGACGTGACTCTGACATCTGCCCAGTGCCGATTGCTTCGGCTTGCACTGCAGTTACTCGGGCTGCACCGAGTCGGGGGGCGAGGGCAACATTGAGCCGCTCAACATCAGGAGTACCTGTGCTGGCGGATGCTGCGGAGGGCACCGCCTTGGTCTACACCGTTTGGGGTTCGCGCGACAAACGGGCCGACACACGGCCGATTTTGTCAATGCGGGCGATCAATGCCTCGCGGGCCTGTTCGCCTTCGGCTGACAGACCCGACACATCTTTTACTTTCCAGTGACGCAGCACGACTGGCTCAAGGATTTGCTCAAGATGAATCTTGAAGTCGTAAATACCCGCACTCGCAATCTTTTTTGCGTGTTCGGTGAAGTTCGGAATACCGGTGCCTGGCATCGAGAAGTTGCGCACTGCGCGCTCGATTCCGATCATCATCTCTGAGGGGGCAACTTCGAGCGCCGCCGAGGCGAGGTCGCGGTAAAACAAGTAGTGCAGGTTTTCGTCGTTGCCCACTCGCAGCATGACATCTTGACCGGCTTGGTCGCCGATGAGCTTGCCCGTGTTGCGGTGGGCAATTCGCGTGGCAAGTTCTTGCATCGACAAATACGCAAGCGCCTCATATAGACCACCTGGGGTCGGCACCTGCGCGCCACGCACTTGGTGCATGCGCGCCCGCTCCAACTCCACCGGGTCGAGTGCACGGGTAACAGTGAGATAGTCGCGAATGGCGATGGCGTGTCGACCCTCTTCGGCAGTCCAATTGCGAGCCCATGCACCATAAGCGCTGTCGCCACCAAAGATGGTGCTGATATCGCGTGTGTAATAAGGCAGGTTGTCTTCAGTCAATAAATTGACGAACAGTGCAGCACGCACGGCGTCGGGCAGTGTCCAACCACCATCACCAAAGTCGGCGTCACTCGGCGACCACGGGCGCTCAGGGTCAAAATCTTTGCCGCGGCTCCAAGGCACGTACTCGTGTGGAAACCACTCTTTGGCCACACCCATATGCCGGTCGTACAACTTCGCTGCCGTGGGCTCGAGCACTTCGAGCAATGCAACAGGGGTCATCATGCGACTGCGCCTAGGTTGCTGCCCGACATACCGTCACCCTAACCGCAGGCGGTTTACTAGGCGTGACAGTGGAACATGAAAGTTGTCAAGTGGTGCGATACCTGCGTCACGCAGTGCCTGATTCTCCAGCACCGAATTGGCCGGGCGTGGTGCCGGGCGTGGCGGCATCAGATCGCGGGTCGGTATCGGTCGCACCCGTGCCGGGTCGAGCCCTGCGGCACGCAACACTTCACGTGCAAACTCGTACCAACTCACCACACCCTGATTGGTTACGTGCCAGATGCCACCAGATTGTTCGGTGGCCAGATGCACAATCATGCGCGCGGCATCATCAGCCATGGTGGGGTTACCAATCTGGTCATCAACGAAGGTGAGCGAGTCATGCTCGGCGGCCAGTCGCAGAATTGTCTTCACCATGTTGGCACCGTGGTAACCACACACCCACGAGATTCGCACAACCGAGTCGAGTGCTAGGTCGAGTGCCTGCTCCCCTGCCAACTTTGAAACGCCATACACCGATTGCGGATTCGGTGTATCGGTTTCCAAGTACGGGCTCGGCTTGGTTCCGTCAAAGACATAGTCGGTGCTGATGTACACCACCCGCGCACCAACATGGCGCGCTGCATCAACAACGTGTTGTGTCGCAGTGGCGTTGACCAACATTGCCTTGGCCGCGTCGCCTTCACAGGCGTCGACTGCAGTCCATGCTGCTGCGTGAATAATCACCTGCGGCCGAGCAGCGGTCACCGCTTGCTGCACTGCACCGCGATCCGTGACGTCGAGTTGGGCGCGTGTCAAGCCGACAACTTCGTTTTCTGCTTGGTTGGCTGCATCCACCAGCTCGTGACCAAGTTGCCCGCCAGCACCCGTGATCAAAATCTTCACGGCTTGGCCTTGAGCGGCTCCCACCACCAGCGGTTGTCGCGATACCAGGCAACCGTGGATTCCAGCGCTTCGTCGAGTGAACGCTCACGCTTCCACCCCAACTTGGTGATCTTCGCAATATCGACCGAATAGCGACGATCGTGACCCTTGCGATCTTGCACGTATTGCACGCTCGAGTCGTCTTTGCCATGCAGAGCCAACAGTTTGTCCACGAGCACACGGTTGGGGGTCTCGTTGCCGGCGCCAATGTTGTAGATCTCGCCAACCGTGCCGCGTTCCAGCACGAGGTGCACGCCCGAGCAGTGGTCGTCGACGTACAACCAGTCGCGCTCGTTAAGGCCGTCGCCATACAGCGGAATTTTCTTGCCATCAAGCAAGTTGGTGGTAAACAAAGGAATCGCCTTTTCGGGATACTGAAACGGGCCGAAGTTGTTGGTGCAGCGCGTGACCAACACGGGTGTGCCGTGGGTAGCGTGATACGACAGTGCAATCAGGTCGCTGCCGGCTTTCGACGCTGAATACGGCGAACGCGGCTCGAGTGAATCGGTTTCTTTTGATGAACCAACTTCAACACTGCCGTAGACCTCGTCGGTGCCGATGTGCACCACGCGCTGCATGCCCAGCTTGCGCGCTGTGTCGATGACCACGTTGGTGCCAAAGCAATTGGTGAGCACGAAATCTTCGCCGCCTTCAATCGAGCGATCAACGTGGCTCTCGGCTGCAAAGTGCACCACCCAGTCGTGGCCAGCCATTGCTTGTGCTATCTCGTCTGGGTGGCAGATGTTGCCTTTCACAAACGAAAATCGCGGGCTGTCATCTAAGTCGCGCATCGTTGACAAATTTCCGGCGTAAGTCAACGAGTCGTAGACGGTCACCGAATGATCGGTATTACGCAACACCCAACGCGCGTAGTTGCTGCCGATGAACCCGGCGCCACCCGTTACGAAAATCTTCAAGCGTCTGTGCCTCGGGTCGAGCGCATCTAGGTTCGCATTCCCCAGATCGGCTGCTGATGCGGCGCGATGTCTTTGCGCAGTGGGTTGGCTTGATCGCGTTTCGACAATGTGGGGGTTGCAATGCCCCAGTCGGCGCCGATGGCCGGGTCGTCGTACGCAACACCGAGCTCGTCGTTGGGGTTGTAGTAGTTATCGACCAGATACGTGATCGTCATATCGGTCAGCGATGCAAAGCCGTGGGCAACCCCAGGCGGAATGAAGATGCCGCGATGGTCGTGGGTGCCGTCTGGCCGTGCGCCGAGATCAATTGTTTGCGTTACGCCATCACTCGGCGACCCATTGCGCAAATCATGCAGCACCACTCGACAAGTTCCGTACGGCACGTACCAATAGTCGGCTTGGTGCAAGTGATAGTGCAAGCCGACTATCGCGCCAGCCTTGCGATCGCCACGGTTGCCCTGAATCATCTCGCGTCCGAGTGGAAACCACTCGCGGCGGTACGTTTCGATAAAGAAACCCCGCTCGTCGCCGTGCATGCTCGGCTCGACGATCTGCACACCCGCAATCAGGTTGGACTCAGTAATTTTTGGCATCTAGGCGTCGAGCTCCACTTTTGAATCGTCGCCGAGCATCAACCGCAGGGCGCGGGGCAGATGTTGCGAACGCACCACCTGCACGTTGCGACCCAACAACGAGTCGGTCATCTTGTGAACGTCGGTGACAGTGCACCCATCAAGCAAAACCGAATGTTCGAGCTCGGAGTTCACGATGCTGCAGCCGTTGCCTACCGAGGTGTACGGCCCGATGTAACTGTTTTCAATTTTGGAATCGCTGCCAATCACCACTGGCCCACGTACGCGCGAGTTCACCACTTTGGCGCCCTTCATAATTACGACACGTCCTTCAATTTGCGAGCCGGCATCCACACTGCCGTCATTGCGCGGCTCTAACACTTCGAGCACCAGACGATTGCATTCCAATAAAGGGTCTTTTTTGCCGGTGTCGATCCACCAGCCGTTCAACACTTCGTGCCGCACGGTCTTGCCTTGTTCGATGAGCCACTGAATGGCGTCGGTGATTTCTAATTCGCCACGAGCCGAGGGCTTGATTGCTCGCACTGCTTCGTGAATAGTTTTGTCGAACAAGTAGACCCCGACCAAAGCCAAATCGCTGGGTGGGTCTTTCGGTTTTTCCACCAGCCGAGTCACGTGACCCTCTTTGGTTACTTCGGCTACCCCGAACTGGCGGGGGTCGTCGACATGACACAACAGAATTTGGGCAGTCGGTGCAGTGCTTCCGCCAGCGGCACGCGCTGACTCAAATTCGGTTACAAAACCTTCAAGGCCTTGCTCAAGCATGTTGTCACCCAGATACATAACGAAATCGTCATCACCCAAAAACTCGTGGGCAATCAGCACACAATGGGCGAGCCCAAGTGGCTGATCTTGGGGAATGTAGGTGGCCTTGATGCCAAACTTTGACCCGTCCCCCACCGCTGCCATGATTTCTTTGCGCGTGTCGCCAACGATGATTCCAATTTCGTTGATGCCGGCTTTCTTCATGGCCTCGATGCCATAGAACAAAATCGGCTTGTTGGCGATGGGCACCAACTGCTTGGCGCTCGTATGCGTGATGGGTCGCAATCGCGTTCCAGCACCACCGGACAAGATGAGGCCTTTCATTGCGTTCTCAGGCTAGTTGCTGGGCAATTACTAGGGTTCTTTTCGTGAAGCCCACATACCTGCATGCCTTCACCAAACCCTCGCGTACCGAGTTCGTCACCATGGTGCGTGGTGTGGGCGCACGTCTGTATGACGACACGGGCAAGGAGTACATCGACGGGATGGCCAGCCTGTGGTACTGCAATATCGGCCATGGTCGCAAAGACATGGCCGAAGCAATTGCTGAACAAGTCGGCACGCTCGAGTCGTACAACAATTTCGACCCATTCACCACTGCCATAACCGACGAACTCACCGACAAGTTGCACTCGCTCTCGGCGATGCCGGGCAACCGAGTGTTTTTGTGCTCGAGTGGTTCTGAGGCCGTAGACACAGCCATGAAACTTGCCCGACTTGCTCAGGTGCAAGCAGGCCACCCTGAGCGCACGATCATCATCTCGCGCGGGCGCGGGTATCACGGCAGCAACTTCGGTGGCACCAGCGCGCAGGGGTTGCCTCTCAACAAAATCGGCTACGACCCACTCGTGCCCGATGTAACCCAAGTTGACCCCGACGACATCGAAGCATTGTCGGTGGCGATGAGTCGCGACAGCGCGCGCATCGCCGCAGTGCTGGTTGAGCCACTACAGGGTGCTGGTGGCGTGTTTCCACCAAGCGACGGATACCTGCAGTCGTTGCGCAAGTTGTGCGACCAACATGGTGCGTTCCTCATCTTTGACGAAGTCATCTCTGGCTTCGGTCGCCTCGGCACCTGGTTTGCAGCGCAGCGATTTGGAGTCATTCCTGACTTCACCTGTTTTGCCAAGGCCGTTACATCGGGCTATGTGCCGCTCGGCGGAGTGTTCGTAGGTGCTGCACCACTGAGTGCACTCGAAGCCGACCCAAATTTTGTTTTGCGCATGGGCTACACCTATTCGGGGCACGCCACCGCATGCGCCGCAGCGTTAGAAAACTTGGCCATCATCGAGCGAGAGGGCTTAGTCGAGCGCGCCAAACATGTTGGCTCGCTGGTGTCGACTGCGCTACATGCACTACACCGTGACGGCTTAATTAAACAAGTGCGTGGCGACGGCGCCGTGTGGGCGGCCGGGCTGCATGCCCACCATGATGCCCAGGCGGTGCGCGACATCACCATGCGCAACGGCGCCATCGTGCGTGGCATCGGTGCTGACACCAACGCTTTTTGTCCGCCACTCGTCACCACCGATGCCGAAATTGGTCGCCTCATGGATGCCTATGCCTCGGCACTGACCGAACACGTGCAGGCAGTCGGCTCCTGACTCGCAACGCCAGCGACGACACAACTAGGTTGCGGTCATGAATCTTTCAGGCCGTAACGCTCTAATTACTGGTGGTGCCAGCGGCATCGGTGCCGCGGTTGCCGAAGCACTCGTCAAGGCATGCGCCACTGTCACCATCGTTGACATCAACCAAGAAGCGCTGAAGGCCACTGGTGCGCGACTCAACGTGCGCGCCGAAGTGCTCGACGTGTCGTCCAGCGAGGCGTGGGCCGACTTCATTGCTGCGCACGACCATTTTGATTTGGTGCATCTCAATGCTGGCATCACTACTCATCGCAACGTGCTGGATGGCCCCACCGACCCTGTCTCGCCACCGCTCGTGCGAATGACCGATGACGAGTACCGACGCGCTATCGGCGTCAATGTCGACGGCGTGGTGTTCGGTGCTCGGGCGGTGATTCCCGAAATGTGTGAACGTCGCACCGGCGACATCGTGGTGACTGCATCTATTGCCGCGTTCGTGCCGATTCCACCCGACCCGATTTACGGGCTCACAAAATATGCGGTCTCCGGGTTGGTTAAATCACTCTCGCCGAGGCTCGCCGAGTATGGGGTCTGCATCAGCGCGATCTGCCCGGGTTTTGTCGACACGCCACTCATTGGTGAACGGGCCCGTGATTGGATTGCCCAACTTGGCATGCCACTCATGGCGACCCAACAAGTTGTCGACGCCGTGAACACATCGCTCACGCGGCGAGTCAATGGCGCACACTGGATCGTGCTGCCCGACCAAGACCCAATTTTGCATGAACAAGCGACAGTGCCGTTTCCGACCAATCCGCAATGACGCTCGCCACTTTCAATCCTTTTGATCCGGCGTTTCGTGCCAACCCGCACCCGTTCTACGACGCCTTGCGCGAACACGACCCAGTGCACATGGCTTTCGGTGGCTTGGTCGTGCTCACGCGCTACAGCGATGTAGCCACGGTGCTGCGATCAAACGACTACAGCAGAGACATCGAAAAGTCAGCCAAGCCCGTCGATGACCCGATTCGCAAGCGCATGCGCGAGCGCCGCCGCGACGCGTCGAAGTCGATTCTCAACCTCGACCCACCCGATCACACCCGACTGCGGCGTCTGGTGTCAAAAGCATTTACGCCCAGCGCCATCGAAATGTTGCGGCCGATGGTGCAGCACTACGTGGACGAAGCGTTGCAAGCTGCCGATCTGCGCGTGCGCAATGGTGGCACGTTCGAACTCATCGACGACGTTGCGTTTCCGGTGCCGTTCTTGGTGATTTCGGCAATGCTCGGCATGCCCATCGAGCGCGCCGAAGAACTTCGCGATTGGTCCCAGGTCATCACCCGCACGCTCGAACCCACCGTGGGGATGGACGACATCGAGCAAGCCGATGCCGCCTTCGCCCAACTTCTGCCGTTTCTCGACGAGGTCATTGCCGAACGCCGCACCAATCTGGGCAGCGACATGTTGTCATCGTTGATTTCTGCCGAAGAATCTGGCGACAAGCTCACCGCCGAAGAGTTGGTCACGTTCGTGGTCTTGCTCTACATTGCCGGCCACGAGACCACCGTGAATTTGATCGGCAACTCCATGCTTGCGCTGCTGCGAGCCCCAGACGAACTGGCTTATGCCCGCCAACATGGGTTGAGCCCCAATGCCGTTGACGAACTCCTGCGATTTGACGGCCCAGTGCAACACACCGTTCGTGTGCCAGTGGTGCCAGTGCAGTTTCAAGTGGGTGACCGCACCATCGAAGTTGCACCTGGCGAACGCGTGCTCACCAGCCTTGGCGCAGCAAGCCACGACCCGAGCGTTTTTGACAACCCACACCGACTCGACTTGCGGCGCTCGAACGCCAACAAACACCTCGGGTTCGCTGCTGGCACGCATTATTGCCTGGGTTTCGCTCTCGCCAAACTCGAAGCGCAGGTAGCGATCGAAAGTCTGTTGCAGCGTTATGCCCACATCGAATTAGCCGACGAGCCTGTTTGGCGTGATCGACTTACGATTCGCGGGGTGGATCGACTGGCGCTCGCAGTCGCGTAATTAGCGAACTGGTGTCGAAGCGTCGCCCACCGGATTGCATGATTTCGCCATAAAACTCGTTCACGATCGTGGTGATTGGAAGTTCAACCCCGAGTCGCTTGGCTTCATCTAAACAAATCGCTAAGTCTTTGCGCATCCACTCGACGGCAAAACCAAAATTGAATTCGTTGCGCACCATTGTTTTGGCCCGATTCGACATCTGCCACGACCCTGCCGCCCCCTGCGAGATGACTTCGACCAGGGCGTCTGGGTCGAGCCCCGCGGCCAACGCCAAGTTGAGACCTTCGCTCAACCCTTGCACCACGCCGGCAATGCAAATTTGATTCACCATTTTTGCCAGCTGACCCGAGCCAGCATCACCCAGACGTTTGCACACTTTGGCGTAACTCATGATCACTGGATACGCGCGGTCAAAAACCTGTTCGTCGTTCGCGCCGCACATCACCGACAGCTGCCCATTTTCGGCGCCTGCCTGCCCGCCAGAAACTGGCGCATCAATGAAACCTGCATTCTGCTTGGCACAGGCACTGGCCAATTCACGGGCCAGCGTTGCCGACGCGGTCGTGTGATCGACCACGATGCTGCCCGACCGCGCGCCAGCCAACACGCCATCGGGGCCATAGATGACCGACCGCACGTCGTCGTCGTTGCCGACACACACAAAAACGATGTCAACGCTGGCCGCAGCCGCGCGCGGTGTTGCCGCTTGCTCACCACCATGGGCAGCAACCCACGCCAGAGATTTTTCGTCGGTGCGGTTGTACACCGTGACCTCATGGCCTTTGGCGGCCAAGTGACGCGCCATCGGGCCACCCATCACGCCGAGACCTACGAAGGCAACTTTCACGACTGTGTCCCGATTCTCACGACTGTATTCCTAGTCTTACGACTGTGTTCATAGGTCGGTCGACCATGCGGGGCCTTCTGGGGTCACGTAAGCCGAAGTGATACCGCCGTCAATAATCAAACTTTGGCCGGTCATCCAACTGCTTTCGTTCGATGCCAAAAATAATGCACCGTTCACGATCTCGTGTGGCTCACCAAAGCGACCCATCGGGATATGCACCAAGCGCCGCTCGCGTTTGGCGTCGTCGCTCAAAAATTTGGCCAGCAACGGCGTCATCACTGGCCCGGGGCACAGCGCATTGGCCCGCAATCCGCGGCGGGCATAGATCGCTGCGATCTCGCGAGTCATCGCCAGCACTGCACCCTTGGATGCCGTGTAGGCAATTTGCGGGGTGGCTGCCCCCAGATGAGCCACAAACGAGGCAACATTCACGATTGATGATGTCTCGCCACACCGTTGTGCCGATTCCATCATCGGTGCAATTGCATGACGGCATGTGTACAGCACACCCTTCACGTTGATATTGAGTGTCTGCTCGATTACTTCATCGGGCGTGTTCGTGGGGTCGTCGTCGGCCGACATCATGACGCCCGCGTTGTTGTACAACACGTGCAAATCACCAAACGTTTCGACGGCAAACGCAACCGCATCACGCACTGATGCGTCACTGCTCACGTCGCATGTGACGCTGGCTGCGGTTCCCCCGGCCTGTGCGATGGCCTGCAAAGTTTGCGATGCATCCCCGACATCGGCAATCACCACGCGCGCACCCTCGGCAGCAAATCGCTCGGCACCAACCCGACCAAGGCCACTGGCTCCACCAGTGATGAAGGCAACTTTTCCAGCGAGACGGGTCATGGCTTAGGCGCGATCAAAATAGCGCACGCGCTCCCAATCGGTGACACTGGCATTGAACGCTGACCATTCGTGGCGGGCCATGGTGAGCAGGTGGTGGTGCACATCGTCGCCGAAACACTCACGAGCAATCTCGCTGCGCTCCCACAAATCGGCTGCTTCGGCAAGCGTGGTGGGAATTCGCGGCAAGTCCTTTGCCTCGTAACCGTTGCCCAAATACGCATCAGGCAACGACAAGCGATGACGAATGCCGTACAAACCGGCTGCGATGGTGCCAGCGAAAGCGAGATACGAGTTGGCATCTGCACCAGGGATGCGGCACTCCACACGCGTGGCTGCGCCGTGGCCGACCACGCGGAAGCCGAGCGTGCGATTATCTGCACCCCAGGCCACTGCGGTAGGAGCCCATGAACCGGGCTGAAATCGCTTGTAGCTATTTACAGTCGGCGCCCACAAGATGCTGAAGTCGCGTGCGGCTGCGAGCTGCCCGGCCAGATACATGCGGAAATGTTCGGTGAAGTCTCCGTCAAACGCCGACCCGCGAATTGCGCCCTCGCTCAGATGCCACAGGCTCGAGTGCACGTGGCACGACGAACCGGTTTCGGCGAAATCATATTTGGCCATGAATGTGACACTTCGCCCGTGACCGGCGGCGATTTCTTTGGCTGCCGTTTTATACACCATGTTGCGATCGGCCATCTCCAACGCTCGGGTGTAGGCGAGGTTGAGTTCGTGTTGACCGCGACCTGCTTCACCTTTAGAAAACTCGACGGGAATTCCGGCGGCTTCTAGACCACGACGAATTTCGCCGATGACATATTCGTCACGCGTGGTTTGCACCACTTGGTAATCCTCCATAAACGCTGAGTGTGGCGTGAGATTGCGATAGTTGCGCGCGTGGATTTGCTCGTACGAGTCGCGGAACAAATAAAACTCGATCTCGCTGCCAATCATTGGCTCGAGGTTCAGACGTTGGGCCGCAAGCACCTGATCTCGCAATATCTGACGCGGCGCCACCGCGATGGGCTCACCCGTCGTACCAGAAAACAAGTCGCACAAAATGAGCGCTGTTTTGGGCACCCACGGGGTGATGCGAATAGTCGTGAAATCGGCACGCGCCAGCATGTCGCCGTAACCATTTTCGTATGAAGCAAAGCGGTATCCCGGCACTGCAACGTCATCAAAATCAGTCGCGATGAGGTAGTCGCAGTTTTCGGTGCCGTGCTCAGCCACCTGCTCGAGAAAAAACCTGCCGGTGGTGCGCTTGCCAACAAGCCGACCCTGCAGATCGGGAAACGCCATCACCACGGTGTCGATATCACCGCGCTGAATTGCGCCCGTCAACTCCTCACGAGTTGGTTGGGCCGACATGAGTAATTACTTTTTCTTGCTCGTCGCCTTGGGCTTGACTGGCTTCTTTGCATCGACTTTTTTCGCGTCGGGTTTCTTGGTTTCGGTCTTGCGCTTGCCGCCGGTGGAGGCGCGGCCGAGTTCTTGCAACTGTGACTTGCCGCCAGCGCTAAGCACACCTTTTTCGAGCGCGTCATCCAAGAACCGGGTGGCTTCTTCAGTGCTACAGCGCTTTGATGGCGCTATTTCAGAAATGAGGTTGAGTCGTGCGCGCTCGTACATGGTTTTCTCGGCCGCCGACAATTGATTTTCACGATCACGCGCTGCCAAGTTGCGCACCACTTCGGCCACTTGGTACACGTCGCCGCTCTTCAATTTTTCTTGGTGGTTCTTAAATCGACGCGACCAGTTGGCAGGCACGCGCGGATCGGGCTTAGAGAGCACGTCGACGAGGTCTTGCAGTTCACTCTTCGACACCGGTGGACGAATACCCAGGTCGTACACCTTGGCAACAGGCACCGAGAGGGTCATGCCTTTGCCCGTGGCGTCGGTCATGACGGATTCAAGAATCAGGTAATCCTGCATCACTTCAAAAGCACGCATCCGCTTGATGGCTTTCACCGTGCATGCCCCGTGTTGTGGATAAATGACGGTGTCGCCTTTTTTGAATTTCTTCACGCTTGCTATTCCTCCAAGGGGTCGGTTCAGGCTAAGGCGTAGATACGCACGCGCCCCGCCGAACAGTGGCGCTCCCGGCAGGAATCGAACCTGCAACCTACGGATTAGAAGTCCGTCGCTCTCTCCAATTGAGCTACGGGAGCCTGGCGGCCCTCGACTTGCGCCAATGGCCTGCCTTCTACGGTACGCACCTCGCCCGAGCAGCGCTGAAGACAGCCCGCCCTGGGGGCTTCAAATATGACAGTTTCATTACAGAGTTGGGGGCAAAGGTAAGCAACTTGTAACTCGGTTTGGTGGCCTGTGAAGGACGTCATGCCCTAGAAAAGAGGTGACCCCACAAGGGCGGCCACCCGGTCGCTCGGGTTCAAACAAAGGAACAACAAACATATGGACAAAGTCCCTTGGATAGCTGAGCTATCTGAAAGCCAAAACGAGTTGATTTACAACGGATTCTCCTTCGCTGTTGCAGCGATGGGCATCGGATTCGTGTTCTTCCTCGTTTCCCGCAATCGGGTAGCCCCGCAGTATCGCAGCGCCGTCACCATGTCGGCGATGATTTGCGGTATCGCCGCTTACCACTACTGGCGCATTTTCGGCCAGTTCGCCGACGGAGGCACATGGAACGAGGGCTACCGCTACGCGGACTGGCTCCTCACCGTTCCATTGCTCGTTGCTGAACTCGTCGTCGTGTCAGGCCTGAGCAAAGAAGCAGCCAAGAAGGTCACCCCACGTCTCGTGGTGGCAGCCCTCTTGATGATCGCCACCGGTTACCCGGGCGAGACTGCAGCCGCAGGCAGCAGTGACCGCACCGTGTGGGGCATCATCTCGAGCCTCTTCATGCTCTACGTGCTGTACGAATTGTTCGCTGGCGAAGTGGGCAAAGCCCTCAAGTCGCAGAGCGGCGAAGTCGGCAGCAAGCTGAACAATGTTCGCTACCTGCTCCTCTTCACCTGGGGTGTATACCCAATCGCTTACATCTTGGGCGATTCGACCAGCTGGCTCTCCGAGACACTCGGCTTGAGCGGCGGTGCAGCATCAACTGCGATTCAGTTCGGCTACACCATTGCCGACGTTTTGGCCAAGCCTGGTTACGGCTTGATCATCTTGGGCATCGCAATTGCACGCTCCAACGCAGAGGGTTACCGAGCCGCCTAAGGCTCACGCAATCGGCCACCCTTCGGGGTGGTTGAAAGGCCCCGGTCGAAAGACCGGGGCCTTTCTTATTGCTCCCCTGCGCCACGCTTGCTCAGCCGTGCGTGCAACCATTGAACGGTCTCATCCACGCCCATAGTTCCAGCAGCAACATCGAGCATGAACGCCACGGCGTCGTCATCAGTCGATGTGAGTGTGTAGTTGTTCAGCTCACAAAACATTCGCAGACACATCCACGCCAGACGTTTGTTGCCGTCGAGAAGCGGATGATTCTTCGCAATTCGCACACACAACACCGCCGCCTTAGCTTCGAAGCCCTGATAAAACTCTTGGCCGCCGAAGGATGCCTCTGGTGTCGCCAAGGCAGAATCAAGCAGATCAAGCCGCGCACTTCGTGCAACGGTCTCCACCGATAAGCCCGTCACCTCGGCTGCGATGATGAGCGCTTGCTCGAGAGAAAGAAACTTCACTCTGCTAGACGCCGAAGAATTTCTTGGTCCTGCTCAATCAGCACTGCAAGGCGTGAACGAAATTCTTGATCATCTTTCGAGCGATCGATCTCCACTCGCAACGACTGAACAATAAGTTGATTCAGGCTGACGCCGCGTGCCCGAGCGATGGTGGCCGCCTCGATAGCTAGGTCGTGTGGAAGTCGCACGGTGGACTGGTGAAGGCTTGGAGGTGTTGATTTCATGGTGTCATGATATCATGCCACCGCTACGCCCACAACCTCATGCAACATATGGGAAACGCCTGAAAACACCTAGGGGTGGCGGGTCGTGGCTAGCTGCGCAGCAGCAACTGGCGCAGGTAATTGAGCGCCGAGATCACAGCGAGTTCACGCATGGTCTTGCGGTCTCCGGGCAGCATCACCGTGGTCGAGCTGGCTACGCCACCAGGCATCGCCACAGCGATGCACAGCGTGCCTACCTTGGCGCCGTCTTGTTCGTCAGGCCCAGCCACACCCGTGAGCGCCAAGCCCACTGCAGAGCCCACCGTGCGACACACCCCTAGGGCCATGGCTCGTGAGGCTTCTTCGCTGATCACTGGCCCACGGGGCACACCCAACAAGTCGAACTTCACTTCGCTGGCGTAGGCCACTACCCCGCCGCGCATCACGTCACTGGCACCTGGGGTTGCCGTAAGTCGGCCAGCGACCAAACCGCCAGTTACCGATTCGGCGACACCAATGGTGAGCCCGCGTTGGCGCAGCAAATCAAGCACGACCGACTCCATCGTGTCGGTGTCATAACCGAACACCACTTCAGGAATCTCGGCCGCCACACGCTTGGCCCACACGTCAAGCAGTGCGGTGACCTCGGTGGTGTCGGCACCTCGCCCGGTGAGCCGCACCTTGATGCCTTCCCATCCGCTAGCCAAAAACGCCAGCGTCGGGTTGCCAACCTTGTCGAGCTCATCAATGATGGGCTGCAGGCGCTCGTTCAACCCGCTTTCGCTCTCGCCCCAGGTGCGCAACACTCGTGAAGCAATCTTGCGCTGCTCGCCCGAGCGAGCGAGCAAATCGGGAAGTATCGCGCGCTCATACATCTCGTGCAACTCATACGGCACACCTGGCACGGCATACAACACCTTGTCACCAACCGGACAAATAAGCCCGGGTGCAGTGCCCCGTTTTTGTTCAATCACCTGAGCACCGACTGGCACCATTGCTTGACGCAGATTGTTTTCGCTCATCTTGCGGTTGCGACTGGCAAACATGTGAGCGATGCGATCGGCAATGACTTCGTCAAGCACGAGCTCGACCCCCATCACTTCGGCAATGGCCTCGCGGGTGATGTCGTCGTGCGTGGGCCCAAGACCCCCACAGATAATTACCGCGTCGGCATCGCGCAACACCGAGCGCAAGGCCGCAACAATACGGGCTTGGTTGTCACCCACTTTTACTTGGAGGCACGAATCCATTCCTGCTGCTGCCAATTGCTCACCCAACCACGACGAGTTGGTGTCGACAATTTGGCCCAGCAACAACTCGGTTCCTATAGCAACGACGTCACAGCGCACCAGCGGGCCTCCCTCGTGTAGCAACGGCTTTCCACGCATATTGGGCACCCGACACCAACGTGAGTGCCACTGCCAGCCACAACAACGACAACCACAACCAGCGTTCGTCAAACGTGAGCGGCATCAGCGCCCCAGCAACGGCCAATTGCTGGCTGAGGGTCTTGATTTTTGCTGTGCGACTAGCGGGCACCGACACACCCTTGGCACCAGCCACGACGCGATACACGCTCACGATCACTTCGCGTGCAGCGATAATGACCACGGGCAGCAACCAAAACACGCCACGCGACACCAGCGTGAACATCGCACCCAGCACCAGCACTTTGTCGGCCAGCGGGTCGAGAAATGCACCACTGCGGGTGATGCCGTGCCGCCGTGCCAAAAATCCGTCGATGCCATCACTGGCACACAACACGAACCAACCCCCGAGCGCCACCCACGAGCCACCGGGTGCCACGGGTATGACGGTGAACAGCAATGGCGACACCACCAAGCGTCCGACTGTGACTGCGTTGGCCCAGGTGATGAGTGCGTTCGGGTCAACCGGCACTGTCGGCCCCTTGTGCCACCAAGTCGGGGCCCTGCGCATCCACGATTTGCACCGAGGCAAAACTACCCGTCGGCAAGGTGAGCGGCACTCGGATAATGCCGTCGATCTGCGGTGCCTCGTGATGGCTGCGAGCGATACCTGGTTCGTCCACCAGCACCTCAAGTGTTTGGTCGATGAGTTCGTCGCGTTTGGCAGCAGTAATGGCATCCTGCATTTCGCGCAATTCGGCGATGCGTTCATGCATGAGCCCGACGGGCACCTGGTCGGGCAGGCCGAGCGCGTAGGTGCCTTCCTCGGGGCTGTATTCAAAAAAGCCGCACCAGTCGAGCGATGCCTCGCCGACGAATGACAACAACTGGTCGTGGTCGTCCTCGGTTTCGCCTGGGTAACCCACGATGAAGTTGCTGCGGAAGGTGGCTTGGGCCGCACGGGCGCGAATGTCAGCAATGCGACGCAAGAATCGCTCGCCGTCACCCCATCGCCGCATGCGCCGCAGGTGCGGTTTTGACACGTGTTGCAACGAGAGGTCGAAGTACGGCACACCACTATCGAGAATTGCTTCGATCAATTCATCGCTCAAATCACTCGGGTAGAGGTACAACAAGCGCGTACGTGGAACTTTTGCCGACACCTGACGCACTAAGTCGACGATGGACCCAGCACCGAGTTCGTCGGGGCGATCTTTGCCGTAACTTGCCAAATCTTGGGCCACCAGCACGATTTCTTTAGCTTGCAACTCGTCGACTTCGCGCAAAATGCTCGCCACATCGCGACTGCGTTGCGGGCCGCGAAACGACGGAATCGCACAAAAGCCACAACTGCGGTCGCAACCCTCGGCAATTTTCACATAGGCCCACGGGGTGCGCGACGCGGGTCGCGGCAAGTTGAGCAAATCAAACGACGGTACCGACTGCGCAGTAAGAGCGAGTGACGGTTTCTTGCCCAACGCAACGGCAGTCGCAGTTGCTGCGACGCCAGTTTCGATCGCCACACCAAACCCAGCGATCTGGTCGGCTTCAGGCAGGCTCGCGCGCAACTCGTCGCCATATCGCTCGGCCATGCAACCAGTAACCACCAGACGTGCACCTTTTTTGCGGCGCTCACTCAGCGCCATAATCGTGTCGATACTTTCTTTACGGGCATCTTCGATAAACGCACACGTGTTGACCACCACAACATCGGCCAGCGATTCGTCTTCGGTGGCTTCTAAGCCTTGTGCCAGCAACGTGCCGACAAGCTTCTCGGAATCGACTTCGTTCTTGGGGCAACCCAGCGTTTCGATATAAAAGCGTGATGCCACGCGTTCAGGCTACGAGAGCAGTTAGCGGTGGAGCGCCAACCCGGCACTTGCCCACGGCACCACCGCGACATCGCCAAGCCCCGAGCGAGTGATGTAGACAGTGCGTAGCCCTGGCCCACCAAAACAGATGTTGGTGGTGAGTACATCGCCTGACTCCACGTATCGCACCACGTCACCTGTCGGGCTAATCACCGTGATGCCCCCAGTTGGTGAAATTGTGGCTACGCACACATTGCCGTCACCATCGATTGCCAACGAATCCAAATACACCAACTTTGGCGACGACCACAACAAGTGATGGGTGTCGAACGGGGTTACTGCTGCAACCACGCCTGGCTCGGTGATGTCGCGTACCCACACACGCGCCGTATGAGTTTCGGCGTAATACAACTTGGTGCCATCAGGTGACAGCCCGATGCCATTGGCGGCCTCTACGGGAAACACCACTTCATTGATATGCGAGCCATCAAGTTTGGCGTAGTAGATGGAAGTGCGGTCACCGCTTCGCTCGTGACGAATTCCGTGGTCGGTGAAGTAGAAACCGCCCTTGCCGTCGAGCACCAGGTCGTTGGGTCCGCGCAAGGCATGACCATCGCACGAGTCATACAGGCGAGTGATTGCGCCAGTCTTGGGGTCGACTCGCTCGATGCGACCACCGGTGTATCGAGCGGGGTCGAACGGTCCGGGCAAAATGAGGCCGCCGAGGTCGATCATGGTGAACGAACCACCGTTGTTGCACACGATGAGCGATCCATCGGCGCACTCGGCCAAACCATTGGGGCCGCCGGGCACCTTGGCCACAAGCGATGTGCTGCCATCTTGTGCAATGCGCGTGATGCACTCGCCGAACATCTCAACAACAAGCACCGAGCCGTCGTCGCACCACACTGGGCCCTCTGGAAACGTAACCCCTTTGCCGATTATGTCCATGGGCGAACAGTAGCGGCTTCAGCTGCCTTGGACTTTTTCCCACTCTTCAAGCGTCATAAGCACTTCGCGCGGCTTCGAGCCTTCGCTCGGGCCGACAATGCCCCGCTGCTCGAGCAGGTCCATAAGGCGGCCCGCTCGCGCAAAACCGATCTTGAGCTTGCGCTGCAACATCGACGTGGAGCCCAATTGTGTTCGGGCAATCAGGTCGATGGCGTGCTTCAGCAATTCGTCATCGTCTTCATCACCCGTGGTGCCACCTGGCAATTCGCCTGCACCCGCACCAGTCGCGCCACCTTCAATGCCCGACACGTAGGCAACTTCGGGCGACTGACGCTTCCAGTGAGCGGTGATGTTGCGCACTTCGTTTTCACCCACCCAGGCCGACTGCACGCGTTGGGCAACGCTGGTGTTGCCAGGCAGCATCAACAAGTCGCCTTTGCCCACCAGTTTTTCGGCACCCGGTTGATCCAAAATGACGCGGCTGTCGGTGAGGCTTGACACGGCAAACGCCATTCGCGCCGGAATATTGGCTTTGATCACACCTGTTATCACGTTCACGCTCGGGCGCTGGGTGGCCACGATGAGGTGAATACCAACCGCACGGGCTTTTTGGGCAATGCGGGTGATGCAGTCTTCGACATCGCGCGCAGCCACCATCATGAGGTCGTTCAACTCGTCAACCACCACGACAATAAACGGCAGTCGATCAAATTTCTTGGTGGCGATTGCTGCAGTGTTGTCGCCCGCGTTGAGTTCGCCACGGTCGTATGCCGCATTGAAACCACTGATGTCGCGAAACCCGGCTTCGACCAGCACGTCATAGCGACGCTCCATTTCTTTAACAGCCCAGCCGAGTGCATTTGCTGCTTTCTTTGGTGCGGTCACCGGTTGCGTCAAAAGATGCGGCAAGCCCGCGTACTGCCCCATTTCTACTTGCTTGGGGTCGATGAGAATCATCCTCACTTGTTCAGGGGTCGTGCGCATGAGGATCGACGTGATGATGCAATTGAGCACACTCGACTTGCCGGCACCCGTAGCACCAGCAATCAACAAGTGTGGCGTAGTGGAAATATTGAGGAACACCGAACGCCCAGCGATGTCTTTGCCGATTGCTACATCGAGTGGATGCTGCGCCGACTTTGACTCGGGTGCAGTGAGCAAGTCGCCAAGCGACACAAGATCGCGAGTGTCGTTGGGAACTTCGATGCCAATTGCCGATCGACCCGGTATCGGGGCCAAGATACGCACGTCGATGGCGGCCATCGCATAGGCGATGTCTTTGGACAGTGAGGTAAGGCGCGCCACCTTGACACCTTCGCCAAGTTCGAGTTCGTATCGCGTCACGGTCGGGCCACGGGTGAAGCCCACCAACTTGGTGTCCACCCCGTGCGACGACAGTGCAGCAACCAGCGAGTCGCCACGTTCGGCTACGGCATCTTCGTTGGCGCGCTTGTTGCTGGTAAGCGCCAACATGTCAAGTGGCGGCAGGCTCCAACTTGATGCCTGGGCAGCAGGCCCGAGTGGCATTTGCTGCTGCTCGCCCTTGGACGGTTTTGTGGCTGGCTTTGAGCTTGGCTCTGCGTCGGGTTTTACCACTCGCAGTCGAGCTTTTCGGCGGCGTGGTTCAGGATCCTGCGCACCCTCGTCGCCAAGACCGTCGCCAACGCCGTCGGCGTCTTCATCACCCTCTTCGAGATCGCCGTCACGAGCCTGGTCATACAACGCGTCGCGCGCTGCGGCTTCTTCATGTTCGCGGCGTGCGGCGTCTAAGTCGTCGATGCCTGCAACAACTCCACCGTCTTGCTCGGCGTCGTACGGTGCGTCACCACCACTGCGATAGCGACGTGCAGCGCCATCAAGTTTGCTGAAGAGACCGGATATTGAACGCGCCAGATCGGGTAGCGACTTTGCGGTAGCCAACATCAACCCCAACACGATGGTGGGCGCCAAAATGACCACGGCCCCAACTGGCGATAACGACGACTCGAGCGGCTCGCCCACCAACCAGCCCAGCCATCCGCCAGCGCCTTCGAGCGCACCAAGTGAAATTTCAAGTTCGTTGGCTGCCAAGAACACATGCATCGCCCCCAGCAACGCCACCGACACCACCAGCCATCCAAAAGTGAGCCGCACGCGATGCTCGATGCTCACCCGCTTGAGCAGCGCCACGCCGAGCCCGAGGCACACCACGGGTAATACGTATCGCCCGAGGCCCACTGTCCAGCGCAGCGAGGTGTCGAGCCCGCGGCCAACAGGGCCGACCACGCTCACATACACCGATAGCGACAACAGCACGCCCAACACCACAAAAAACATGCCCATCAGTTCGCCTGCGCGCTCGGCCAAAATGGGCTTCAAGACGGGCTCGCTCTGCACCACGCGGAACTTCACCTCGGGGTCGACCTCGCCATGAGTGCGAGCGCGAGGAGCACGCTTTTTGGCCTTAGAAACCATAGAAACAAAGTACCCGTGGGGTGCGTGATGCTGGTGGATTCGCCTATTGCGCCGGCGACTCATCGCGACGGCGACGACGCGCGAGCAAGAACCACATAAGTGCAGCACCTATAACCAGACCGAGAACGAGTATGGCCACCCGCGCGGATGTGTCACTACGTGGCCCTGAGGCAGCAACAATGAGCGGGTCGATCGTCGTGTCGGTAACCACTGGATTCACCGAAGTTTCCTTAGCGGCGATTACTTCTACCGCCAAGTTCAATGACCGCATGTCGCCCGAGGATGTCACCCCATTCACCTGCGCCGTGTGATCACCTTGCGGAACATCTGAGTTGATTGGCAGGCTCGCTTCGAAGGATCCATCGCCAGCTACCCGAATGACTCCCAGTCGGCGCGGTTCGGAAAACAGCCACGCCACCACATCAGAACCAGGTTTGAATCCTTCTCCCGTAACGGTGATGGAGTTCTCGCGCTCAACCACGATTGCCCCCCTGGTGTTCACACGCGACAGGATGCCTTGAGAGTCGGTGGCACTCACCGACAGACGGAATCCTTCGGTGTCTTGCAACTGCACCACCTGGTCATTTACGGTGATGATGTCTAATCGAACCGCTGAATCCGTTTGAATGACCAGCGGGTTGCTCGGCTCGGGATTGGGCAGTTGGCTGTCCACGAAGACAGGGAATGACAAATCCTGCACATTTGATTTTCCGCTGTCGATTACTTCTTGAATTTCCCGTGAAGTGACTTCTCGCGTCAATGGAAGTGTGGTTGACGGGGCCACAATCGGGCTATCAACCGTGGTTGTGGTTGTACCTACGATCACACGCACACTCGTCGTTGGGGTCACCAGTTGCACTGTCGACGACGTGGTCGTCGTACCCGAGATCACTCGAACACTTGTTGTCGGGGCCACTACCCGACGAACTGTGGTCGTAGTTACCGACACCGGTGACGTTGTCGTCGTCACCACCACGGCACGCACCGACGTCGTCGTCGTACGGCGGGCGCGACGCACAACTGTCGTGGTCGTCGTGGCGGCCGTAGTCGGCGTGACCGTGGTGCTCGGCGCAACTGTCGTGGTCGTTGTTGACGTAGTTGTAGTTGACGTCGTCGTGGTCGTACCAACACTTGGAGGCGCTGGCACGGTGACCGTGATCGACTGCGGCGAGCCGGCCAGCACTGTCCTTGCGTTGCCAGCGGTGTCGGCAACGGAGAAGGTGCCCGATGCCGTGAGCGTCGACGTCACCGCTCCCCCGCCCGCCGTCGCAGTTGAAGTCGCATTCACCGTGCAGACGGTGCTGCTCGTCTGCACGATCGACGAAATCGCCGACAATCCAGCTGTCAGCACGAAGTCAGTCCCGCTGATTGCGGTCGCAGTTGTCGACAGTGTTGCGCAGTCAAGACCCTCGCTGCCGGTGACTGTGTAACTGATCGATGCAACTGAAGACGTCGCCGAGGAGCGCGCCAATGTAACCGTCGTCGGCGCAGTGCGGTCAATGGTGACCGAGAGCGGAGCTGAATCAGCGCTCACGTTGCCCGCTGCGTCGGTCTGGAACGACACGATCGTCCACGTACCCTCTGCAAGCGCGCCGAGCGTGCAGACCCCGGCTGCGAGAGTGCACGTCACGTTCGATGAGCCAACCTTGGTTGCCTTCACTGTTCCGGTTGCACCGACCTCAAGCGCAGTCACCGACACGTTGATTGTCGGAGTGTTGTCGGTGGTCACGTTGTCTGACGACGACGCACCCGTATCGCTCGAAACGTCAAGATCAGGAATCCCGATCGCTGCTGGAGCTGTTGTGTCGATCACGATTGCCTTGACCCCCGCGATGTTGTTCACACCGGAGGGAACTGTCGTCAAAGTCATCGCGTTACCTGCAGTGTCGGCGACCGTACCAATTATGAAACTAGAGACCGTTAAATCCGGTGAGTTCTGGTCCGCCGCCACGATGTACGTGCCGATCAGCGAAGTACCCGCCGACGCTGCCGTGAGCGTGACCGTCGCGCCAGTGTCGAGTGTGACGGTAATCGTGTTCCCTGACTGCACGCTCTCACTCGTAGTCGCAGTGATGTTCACAGACTGTGTCGCTCGATACGAGCCGTTGGAGGTCGTCGAACTAAAGGATGTGACGGTTGGTGCAGTCGTATCTCGAGTCACCGTCACCGTCGATGTCACCGCCGAGAGTGGCCCAGTATTCGTATTGACCCCATCCGCCCGTGTCGCACCATTCGCCTTGAACCTTGGGATCACGGTGCCTTCTGCCAAACCCGCGAAGCACGACGACGCCGTCAAGGTGTAGACCGTCGTCGACACAGCGGTCACCGAGTACGTGCACGACGACCCTGAGCCTGCATCCTCGAAGTCGGCGCTTGCGACACCGGAAACTGCTACACCAAATGTCACCGTGAACGTGTAAGGACCACCATTCGAAGTACGAGTTGTCTCGGTCGAGAACTCAGGTGAGAGCACATCTACTACTCCAGTAACCGTGGCAGTCGCAGACGACGAAGCGCTAAAACTTCCCGAATACTCCACGAGATACGGCGTTTGGCCACTCGACTTCTCTCCCCAGTCATTCCAACACGTCGCGCCGTTCGATTTCTCCACGGCGAACTGTTCATTGCCGTGAAAGTTGTTCGGCTCACCCATGCTCCGACCAGAAGTCAGTGTGTACGGGCTGGAATTGCCATTGCACCAGTTTTCATAGCGAGAAGTCGCGACATTGCCAGAGGTTCGATCCTGCGTGGTTCCATCAGAGTCTTTGATCCAAAGTCCAGACGAGGTCGCTCCTCTCCAGAATTCTTTGCACTTCTCGCTTGCTGGACCGCTCACCCAATACCACTTTCCTTCTGCGGCCGCCTGGTTGGCGAAATTGCTCCAGCCAGCAGTGCCGCTACAGCGAGCATTCAACACCTCGAAGTCGTCGGTTGCCCCAATCCAGATGTCGTTGTAAGGAAAATTCTCGTAGATGAATTTCTGCTCCTGCGCCGTCGTGATGGTCGCAAGATATCCAGTTACTCCGTACAAGGTCTTCGTCTCAGCAAGATGAAATGCACTTTGGCTGGTATCTGCGGTATGCCAGGCATAGACCGAAGTTGGGAAATACTCGTAGTAGTTGCCATTGATCGGGTTGTAGTAGGTATTTGCGCGATCGACCGATGCACTGACTCGCATGACGACGTTGCCAGTCGAGCTTCCCGTTGACACCGTCATTGCCGCAAGTGCAGCATTCGCATTCGCCTGAGTGCCCGTGAAGGTGATTTGCGTTTTGTTTCCAGAAAGGGTGTAACCACTACCAGCCGTCAGTCCTGTTGTAACCGGCAACGCAAATGATGTACCGCTTGGTGGATCCACGAAGCCAATCGATACGGAGAGTGTCGCGGAGGCATCGAAGTTTGAGATAACGAAGTTGCCAGGGTCTTGACCGGAAGTATTGCTCGCAAACGTCGGTGCCGACGGTGCGGCGACCTCGGGACCAGCAGCTTTCGTAACCGTCAGCGTGGTGGTCGTGGTCACCGAGGAGGTGGTAACAACGATCGTGATGGTATTTGAGCCGTCCACCAAGTTCACTGATCTTCCACTGCCCGACGAGGTTGACGTACCGTTTACCGTGATAGTGGCGCTACCACTGGAGGCTGTTGGCGTAACCGTAATTGTTGAATCGCTTGATGAAGCATCCGACGAGTACGTAAAGGTGCCGGCCGAAAACGTTGGGCTCAAGGTCCCAACTGAGACTGCAAGATTGGAGAGCCGAGTATCCGGAACAACTCCGGTTGCTGTTCCATTAGCCGTAGTTGAACCAACACTGTTGGTCTTCGTCACCGTGACTCTCACATAGTTGGATACATCGCTCGTAGTCAACTCATAGGTGGAACCGGTCTCTCCAGAAATGGATGTCCATGTCGAGTTGTTCGCTGATCGCTGCCACTGGTATGTCGTACCCGTAATCACAGATCCACCATCGGCCCACGAGCCTTCAGCGACTGTCAAGGTCGATCCGAGCGCCACCGTGCCAGTGTGGCCGGTACCTCCCGAATTTGATGGCGCAGTGGCTGCTGCAAGGATCGTGAAGCTGCGAGACACGGTTTGGGCAGTCGCATAACTGCCAGTGGCGGCACTGTCTGCATTGATCGTGCAAAGCCCCGTCTGGCTCGCGAGCACGGTGACTGTGGCAGTAGACGTGCCCGCTGATGTGGTCGATGCACCTACCGTGCATTTTGGTGTAGTGGACGATGTGAAGTTCACGGCTCCACCAGAAGTGGCACTCGCACTAATTGAGAACGTTTGATTTGAGCCGGACGAAATTCGATCCGAAAGAGTTCCAAAAGTGATGGTGTTGGTATCACCGACCACAGTGGCGGGGTCAATGTACATATTCGCACCAAGGACTTTTCCACCCGTGTAGTCGAAGGATCCGTTAACGAATCTGAATCGGTAAACACCATCGCTCGGGATGTCGCCACTCGCAGTCGTCCAAGCCTGAGTTACCCCTCGGCTGTAAAGCAGCAGTGAGTGATCAACTGATGTCCCGTATCCGTATGTCGCAGCTGCGCCACCACCCATTCGCACGAGAAAGGCGTAGACCTCATAGTCGTCTCCGCCTCCTGCTGCGGCCCACAACACGGACACCGATTGGCCGCTCGTCGCCGAGAACGGCGCTGTATAGACCTCTGGTCCGAAAACCGATCCGTATGCGGCAACTGACGAGCCGCCGTAGATGCAGGTGTTGTTGTGGGCTGAGACACTTCCGGATGACGTCAGTCGAAGCACACCTGTCTTCGTAACGCTGTTCCCATCGGTGTAGCTAACGCCAGTCGTGCGGGTCGCACTACTTAGTGTTGCCCCGCTTACTTCTTTGCTGGCTCGCAGCGTCTCTATAGAAGTCTCATTTCGGTTGGACACATACGAGTAGGCCAAACCGTTGCTATCTGTGCCGGAGTACGTATACGGACCAACGCCTTGTTTGGTCAACGGTTGACATTGTGACCGAGTTGCAAGTGAGCCAAGTGAAACTTTTGCTGCGGTTGTGGCTTCGAAAGTAAGCGTTGCCGAGGGTGTCGCCGAAGCCGAAGCCGTTGAATAATCACCTTGTCCAACGGCGGTAACGGCAGCAACCTTGACCGTATAGGCAGTGCCATTCGTTAGCCCGGTGATTACCGCACTCGTGGTAGTTGACGTGCCGTCGCTGAACGTTGTGCAGCTACCCCCAGTGCAGTACTGAACGACGTAGTCACTGATATCCGATCCACCGTTGTTCGCTGGCGCAGTCCAACTTGCGGAGATTTGACGTGCACCAGCCAGAACACGCACGGTCGTCGGTGCTCCGGGAAGAGCACCTGCTGTAACGGTCACGGAGCTCGATGCGCTTGCGGTACCCGCAGAATTCACTGCAGAGACGCGGAAACTGTAGGAGGTCCCATTCGTCAGGCCAGTGACAGTCGCGGATGTGGAGGTTGAGGTTCCGTCGGCAAACGTGGTCCAAGAACCACCACTCGGTTGGTATTCCACGACGTAGTCAGTGATGGCTGAACCGCCGTTGCTCGCGGGCACAGTCCAGGTGAGCGCAACTTGTGAGGCCCCGCCAGTTCCAGCGAGCCCGGTTCGTGAACCGGGGCTCGAAGCTGATGGTGTCGCCGTGGCCGTACTGGACGTAGTGCCAGTGCCAGCAGCGCTCGTCGCAGCGACACGGAAGTTGTAGGAGGTTCCGTTGGTGAGGCCGGTGACAGTTGCCGACGTGGAAGTAGAAGTACCGTCGGAGAACGTCGTCCAGGAACCACCACTCGGTTGGTATTCAACGACATAGTCGGTGATGGCGGCAGCGCCGCTACTCGCAGGCGCAGTCCATGACAAGGACACCTGGGCGTTTCCGGCAGTTGCCACCAAGCTTGTTGGTGCGTCGGGCTTCGCGGGTGCGTAGCTGACGATGACGATTCCCGATCCACCAGCGCCGCCGGACGCTGAAATTCGGCAGTTCGACTCATTGAATGACACATCAGCATTGCCATTCCAGAAGCCACCGCCGCCACCGCCACCGCCAGAGTTGGCCGTTCCGTTCTGACCAGTAGTGGCTCCAAAGAGTCCCGCCCCTGCGCAACTGTTCGAAGACGTCGTTCCGCCACTGCCACCACCATCGGTACCGCTACCACCTGGCGACCCGGAACCCGAAGTTGGGTCACCACCACCGCTTGATCCACCGCCACCACCGCCGTAGGCACGACTTGAACCCGAGATGCTTGAGGAAATCCCAGCGCCTCCACCTCCCGCCGCATTGTTGTCACTCGCGTCACCATCTTGCCCAACACCACCAGCGCCAGCACCACCACCGCCACACCAACCAAACGTGCATGCATTACTTCCGACACCACCAAGATTTCTCGACGTCGGGCTACTCGTGCTCAGACCGTTGCGGCCACCGCTAGGCGTGAGGCTTCGGGTTCCCCCTTCGCCGCCGTCCGCGTAGCCGATTGTGGTCGCGCCCTGCTTGAAATTGGACTGGCCACCAGTCGAACCGTCTCCTCCAGCCGTACCGCCAGCACCCCCGGCTCCGACCGTAACGGTGTATTGGGTAGCCGCCGTGATGGTGATGGTTTCATTCGAGACTCCTCCACCACCGCCACCGCCTGCGTGACGAGAACCGCCGCCACCTCCACCTCCCACAACGAGCAACTCGACGCTGGTGATTCCCGTGGGTGACGTCCAATCGATCGCCGCACTCGTACTCGTGAACTGGATGACACACTTTCCACCCGTGTACGTGACCGTTACTCCGGCATCGGAGGAGACGGTCTGCTCACATGGCGACGATCCGGTTGTCGCCGCAAGCACGGACCCGAGCGAGTAATTACGATCCGGAAAGACGACTACAACGGAGACGAGCACCAGCAACGCCGAGACAACGCGCACCGACCTCAAGACAGCCCCATTCACCAAATGGAACACCTCCGCAGTTCCCAGTGTAGGACTTAAGTTTCTTTACCCACAATTCCTACTACGCGTGCATCGAGCAGTTACTTCAATTGAGCGAGTGCCGCCATCAGTGGCTCACCGTGCGATGAAAATCTCACCAGTAATGTCGCGGCCCGCCCCGGAATATCCACCCGAATCGGATGCGTCGCTAGGTGTGGAGCGGCGACGTATCGAGCGCTCGGCTCGCCGCAGGGCTTCGAGGTCGCGTCGCTTCAAGCGCATTCCATTGAGCACGAAGAGCGCACCACCTACGAACAATGCTGCGAGCAATACATACGCCGAGGTGTTGTCTACCCTCAACGATTCTTCAATCGGAATGGCAATCATCGCATCAACCGGGTCGCTCGTGATGGTTGCCTTCACCGACTGATGCGGGGCTACTTCACCCACGGGTCAATTGCAAACGCCCCAAGACGGCCCCACCCCAGTGCATGCCGCGCCGAACAGGTCAAACTTCATAGGCTCAAATGTCGTGCCGCCACGAAAACGGAGCCCTCGCGTGACCCCCGATTTCGCTGTCATCGAGCAGACAGTGGCCAACCTTCTCGCCACCCACGGTGAGAGCGGTCTACGAATCGAAGCGCTGCAACGCACCACCGGGGTCTCTAAGAGTTCTCTGTACAGCAAATACGGCGGACGTGACGGCTTGGTGGCCGCAGGGTTACTTGTGCTGTACGAACGTCACTACCGCGACACCATTGGTGTGATTGATGAAATTGTTCGCACTGTGCAGTCGCGCGACGAACTCGTTGATCGCTTTCGCCAACTCACGCAGTATGTTGCCGATCTCACGCGAACCACCGAACGTCTTCACCGCGCCGCGGTACTGGCTGGAACCACTGCACGCCCCGAACCGCGAGCAAAAGTGGTTGCCCTGCAAAGCGCGATGATGGAAGACCTTGCGCGCAGTATTGACCTGGCTCGAGTTCGCGGCTTTGCAAAACAGCGTTATTCGTCACGGGTGCTTGCCAATTTCATTTCTGCGATCACATTTGGTCGCATCATCGTGGCATTCGACAGCGAGCTTCCCGCAGACGAACTCGAGCAATGGACCGACGCTGCGATGGACATACTCGGCACATTGTTTTTTGCAGACTGACGCCCGCGCTGCCCGAAGTCTTCGCCTAACGTGCGGAATTCAGCGCGCTGCTGCGCGTGCGGCAACCAAATTCGCCATCACTATTGCTGCTCGCTCAGCCAAACCAGCCGAGGGCGGGCCCATCGGCAGGCGTGCCTCGCCGACATTGAGCCCGAGATGATTCATCATCACCTTGGTGGGGAGCGGGTTCGGGTTGTCATCGCCGGTTTCGAATGCGAAACTCTCCACGAGTCGGGCGTTCACCTTGCGCGCACCTGCGGTGTCACCCACGTTCCATTTCGAAAACATCTCTTGGTGGTCAACACCGCTCCAATGTGTTGCCACGCCGATCACCGAAGTGCAACCCACGGCCATGAGTGGCAACGTCAGCCCGTCGTCGCCAGAGATGAGTTCGAAGGAAGACGGCACCATGGTCATGAGGCGTGCACTCTCCCCTGGATTGCCGGCGGCATCTTTGACACCGGCCGCATTCTTAACTTCGTTCGCCAGTTTCGCCAGCGTCGTCGTATTGATTTTGCGCCCCGTGCGTACGGGAATGTCGTAGATCACCACGGGCAACGTGGTGGCGGCGCACATCGCACGAATGTGCGCATCGATGCCAGCCTGCGAAGGGCGGTTGTAATACGGGCACACCGCGAGAATGCCCGCAACACCGAGCTTTGACGCCTCTTTGGTGAGATGTACCGAATGCGCTGTGTCGTTCGAGCCTGTGCCCGCGATGACCGGAATCGTTACCGCTTTGACAACCGTGTCGAACAACGAGAGTTTTTCGTCGTCGGTGAGCACCGATGACTCACCCGTGGTGCCCGCCAGAACGAGCCCGTCGTTGCCGTTGTCTTGCAGCCAACGCGCAAGTCGCTTGGCGCCATCCAGGTTGAGCGAGCCGTCCTTGTGGAACGGCGTCACCATTGCGGTGAGCACGCGTCCGAATCGTGGCATAGCCGAAGACTAGTTGTTGCGACTATTCGTCGCCCCGCGCAAGCAAGGCGACGTCGCGATTGTCCGACGGCTCAGTGAGCCGGGGCCGCCATGTCTTTGCCGAGTTCGAACTGGAGGTATTCCTCACCGGTGTTCTCCATGTCCTCGAACTGAATGACGCCCATTTCTTCGAAACGGCGACGCAGCCACTTCTCGTTGCGGTCGAGCAGGCCGAGCTTCTTGCAGTTCGGCACGATCTTGGAGAACAGCAACGACTGGAAGATCTTGCGGCCCGGATCGTTGACCATCAACGGCACGACCACCTTCGGATCCACACCCATGTGGCGCCACACCTCTTGCTGGAGGAAGCGGTCGCGCATGCGGATGCTGGCTTCGTAGGCGAACTCCTGGCGATCCTTGATCTCCGCGTCGCTCATTCCGTCGTAGACCTCTTTGAGGCTCAGCACACCGAAGGCAACGTGACGTGCCTCGTCGCTCATCACGTAACGCAGCAACTGCTTGAGCAACGGCTCATTGGTGAGCTGGTGCAGGTAGCCGAACGCGGCGAGGGCAAGACCCTCCACCATGATCTGCATACCGAGGTAGGTGAAGTCCCAACGTGAGTCCTTGATGATGTCGTCGAGCAACATCTCGAGGTGTGCGTTGATTGGGTAGCCGCCACCGAGTTTTTCGTTGAGGTAGCGACCGAACACCTCGACGTGACGTGCTTCGTCCACCACTTGCGTGCTGGCGTACAACTTGGCGTCGTACCAAGGCACGGTCTCGACGATCTTTGATGTGCAGATGAGCGCACCCTGCTCGCCGTGCAAGAACTGCGACAGCGACCACTTGCGGCTTTGAATACCGAACTCGAGCCACTCTTTGTCGCCCCACTTGGCAAGTGGTGTGTCGGCGTACCAGTTGGGGTCGATGCCGTTGCCGATGAGCGCTTGGTCTTCGGCCACGGTCTTTTCGATGTCGACATTCAGATCCCACGGCAAGTCGGTGGTGCCGTTCCATTGACCGGTTTTGGCCTTTTCATACAACTTGCGCAACTGCGGGCGCGCCAACGAGTAATCCCACGTGAAGATCGAATCGGCGTTGTTCTTCACGATGTGCTCGACCTCATTCGGGTCGACCAATGGTGTCGAAAGAATCGCGTCGATGTCGTTGATTGAATCGCGACCGATGATCGCCTGGTTTTCTTGGCTGGTGATGGTCATTGCATTGCTCCTTGGGTGAATGGCACGTGCGCTCTGACGAACGCGCGGGCCTGGGTTTCATTAGTGAAGTCGTATTGCGAACTTGGTGCAAGGAAATAGCTGATCACGAGTCGCGCCAACACTTCGACGAGCGCGGCTGCTTCCTTGCGTGATAGATACGGCTCGAGCAGCGGCGTGAGATACGCGGTTGCCACGCGAACGATGCGTGGCACACCTTGCACGGTGAGTTGCGTCAGCACGTCGCCGGGTTCGGCAGCCAGCATCAACGCAAGGTGAGCGTCGCTACCCAATTCGCTCGTGGCCACCACCATGCAGCGCACGATGGTGTCTTCAAGCGTGGTTTCACCTTCGGCGTTGGCGCGCAACGTGGTGAAAAACAATTCCAGTTCGCGAACACGCAATGCTTCGAGCAACACTTCTTTTCCGCCCGGGAATGCGCGATACAACGTGGCGCGCGAAACTTGTGCTTCATCACACACATCGTTAATGGTGAGACGGGCGACGCCCCAGCGCTCGATGGCCGATTTGGTGGCGTCGAGGATTGTGTCGCTGAGGCTGTTGTCTGTGACCGACATCACCTGAGACACTAAGACGTTTTATGTCTCTTTGCAAGTTGGGCTTCTCCGCCTGCAAAATCGCACCTATTCGGCCTTGAGGGCCGCCACTAACGCGGGAACAAACTGCGCTGCAATTACCCATACCTGCTCGGGGTCAACCCTGTGATAGCGGTGTGCCAGTCGAACCCGAAGTCCCACGATGTCCCTCCAGTTCACCGATGAATGACGCGCCTTGAGCGTTGGCGAGAGTTGGCCCGTCGCTTCACCAATGATCTCCAATAAGCGCTCAACACCCCGCTGGTGAATACGTGTTTTGAGGAAGTGGTCGCGTCCGAGTGCCACGACTGCTTCAATCTCGCCTGCCGCGTCTCTGATATCGGCGATCCGCTGGAGATCAGAGCGGGTCAAATCGGGACGGCCTCGCGGCGGATGTGCTCATCGCGAGGCAAGAGGCCCCCCGCCGAAACGATGTCCACCGAAACGCCCAGCAGGTCGCGAAGTTGGTCTTCCATGTGCATGACATCAAAGAGGCTGCTTCCCTCCTCAAACTCAATGAGCAAATCCACATCGCTGGATGCAGAGTCTTCGCCTCGTGCAGCAGATCCAAACAGATACGCGCGCTTACCCCGATTGGCGTGAACAACCTGCAAAATATGTTCACGTTGCGAGTTCACCAAATCACGCTGCACGCCCATGACGAAATCGTACCCACCCGGTATGCGGGGTTACTGTCGAGCTGTTGCCTGACCTCGGGCAAGTTGGGCTTCGCGGGCCAGGCGCAGTGCCATAAAGACGAGTAGCCCGGCAAACATCAAGTTGGAGGTCCGGTCAGGCAGCCAGTCGGCCACCAGCGCGCCAGCCACTGCACAGCCCGCTCCGGCTAAGC
>Ga0247831_1000901_pt1 | contig 61266 bp, 63 predicted proteins | sample LaCruzMarch2015__9_FD_192406 | JGI IMG/M metagenome (GOLD analysis project Ga0247831, IMG submission 192406) | Freshwater microbial communities from meromictic Lake La Cruz, Castile-La Mancha, Spain - LaCruzMarch2015_1m | ecosystem: Environmental > Aquatic > Freshwater > Lake | place: Spain...
GCCGGCACAGACCAGGGTGTGCCGATCTTCACTCTCGGCGGACTGGAAGTCCGTCCCACGGGTGAAGTGCTGACGCCGGACGGCCAGATCATTCCAGGCCTCTTCGCTGCAGGCCGCACTGTCGCGGGGCTGCCACGCACCTGCGTCGGCTATTCCAGCGGCATGTCGGTCGGCGACGCGACTTTCTTCGGCCGCCTCGCCGGGCGCACCGCCGCAGGCGCGAACACCTAAGACACTCGCTGACGCCAAGCAAAACGCCCGGGCCGAAAAGCCCGGGCGTTTTTTGTTCAATCGTCAAAAACAAGAAACGACTACAATTGGCTGAGCATATGCTCTGCGCTCGACACTTCGTACTTGCCGGCCGCTTCGACGTTCAGCTGGGTCACCAAACCGTCCTTGACCAGCATGGAATAACGCTGCGAGCGCGTGCCCATACCGAAGCCAGAGCCGTCCATCACCAGATCCACAGCCTTTGCGAAATCGCCATTGCCGTCAGCCAGCATCATCATTTCCGGAACGCCTTGATCCTTGGCCCAAGCGGCCATGACAAACGCATCGTTCACAGACGTGCAAGCGATCGCATCGACGCCCTTGGCTTTGAACGCCTCGGCGTTTTCCTTGAAGCTCGGCAAATGCCGGGCCGAACAGGTTGGCGTAAAGGCGCCCGGAACGGCGAACAAAGCCACCGTCTTGCCTGCAAAAATTTCATCCGTCGTGATGTTCTTCGGCCCTTCGGCCGACATCGTTTTAAATGTGGCGCTCGGTACTTTATCGCCCACTTTGATGACCATAGACATTCTCCCTGCATTTCCGGTTGAACCCTAAACCGGACTGAAGACGCCGGTTTATCAGGCAATCCACTCAAATTTGGCGCCTGACCCCGCATCTAGGCCAAAAATCCACCGCTGCCTATTGATGGGGGTTGCGAACGCGCACGACACTCTCAACATTCTAGCCATGGTCGCACGCCTGCGACCCTTCCATACGTCAGGAGTTCGCGATGCGGCACGCCCTAACGTCCAAATTATTGGTGGCCTCACCCACGATCGGCGATCCACGCTTTGCCGCCACCGTCATCTATATGTGCTCGCACAGCGAAGAACACGGCATGGGCATCGTCATCAACAAACCTATGGGCGCGCTGGTCCTGCCGGAACTCCTGTCGCAGATCGGCATCGAAAGCTCGATTCTGGCGCCGAAAAATCCGGTCCTGCGCGGCGGCCCCGTGGATCAGGCGCGTGGTTTTGTCTTGCACACCGACGATTACAACGCCGAGGATTCCACCCACGCCATTGCGCCGGGAATCAGCATTACCGCCACAAAGGAGGTGCTGAACGCCCTCGCCTCGGAGACGCCACCGGAACGCGCTGTGTTAGCGCTCGGTTACGCGGCCTGGGGACCCGGTCAGCTAGAAGGCGAATTGCTGGAAAACGTCTGGCTGATCGCCGACGCCGATCCCGACATTATCTTCGACACAGATCTTGAGACGAAATGGACTCGGGCGCTGAACTCCATCGGCGTTGACCCGGCGCGGCTGGTACATGACGGCGGCCACGCTTGAGCGCTGACCTTACGCCCGTCCAATCGACTCGTAGGTGAACCCTTCGCCGCGCACTTCTTCAGGCGTGTAGATGTTCCTCAGATCGACGATGATCGGCGCCTTAAGCGCCTTCTTCACGCGATCCAGATCCAATGCGCGGAACTGATCCCATTCAGTGATGATGACAACCGCATCGGCGCCCTGCACGCAATCATAAGGATTGTTGGCGAATTCGACGCCGTTCAGCATCTTCTTCGCTTCATCCATGCTTTCCGGATCGAAGGCCTTGATATTGGCGCCCGCCGCCTGCAACGCTGGAATTATGTCCAGGCTCGGCGCATCGCGCATATCGTCCGTGTTCGGCTTAAACGCCAAACCGAGAACAGCAATCTGCTTGTTCTGCACGTCGCCGCCCATGGCAAATATAACCTTGCGCGCCATGGCGCGCTTGCGCGCTTCGTTCACGCGCACAACCGTTTCGACGATCTGCAAGGGCGCGCCGGCTTCCGCCGCCGTCCGCGTCAGCGCCAGCGTATCCTTCGGGAAACACGAGCCGCCATAACCTGGCCCAGCCTGCAGAAATTTCGGACCGATGCGGCTGTCGAGACCGATGCCGCGCGCAACTTCGGATACGTCTCCACCGACAGCCTCACACAAATCGGCGAGCTCATTGATAAAGGTGATCTTCATCGCCAGAAAGGCGTTAGCCGCATACTTGGTGATTTCAGAAGTGCGCCGCCCAGTGAAGATGATCGGCGCCTGTTCCTGCAAAAGCGGACGATACAATTCACGCATCACCGCCCGCGCCTGTTCCGTATCGGCGCCGACAACCACGCGATCCGGCTGCTTGAAGTCAGAGATCGCTGCGCCTTCGCGCAAGAATTCCGGGTTCGACACGACGGCGAAATCAGCATCCGGCCGACGTTTGCGAATGATCCGCTCGACCTCATCGCCAGTGCCCACCGGCACCGTCGATTTCGTGACGACGACAGTATAGCCGTCCATCAGATCGGCGATCTCTTCCGCCGCCGCATAAACGAAAGACAAATCGGCAAAACCATCGCCCCGCCGCGATGGCGTGCCAACTGCGATGAAAACCGCATCCGCTTCTCGGATCGCCTTGGCGCCATCGAGTTCAAAGAACAAGCGCCCTTCGCGCACATTCTTTTCAACCAACGCCTCAAGGCCCGGCTCAAAGATCGGGATTTGTCCTTTTTTGAGTTTTCCGATCTTCTTCTCGTCCTTGTCGATGCATGTCACGACATGGCCGAAATCGGCAAAGCACGCGCCAGACACCAGCCCGACATATCCCGACCCAATCATTGCGACGCGCATGCGCGTTGCTCCTTCTACTGAGCGCCCCAAATCACAAGATCTGGGCGCTAAGAAACGTCAGATTTCTTGGTTATAGACGCCGACTTCAGGGCGCTTGGCCAGACGCGGCTTTACTTCCTTACGGAACAGATCGCGCATGTCGTCTTCGGACGTAACGCTTTCGACCACGACCACCATTTCCGGCTTGTTTGAAGACGCCCGGACCAGCACCCAGGACCCGTCTTCAAGCGTCACGCGCGCGCCATTGACGGTGTTTACGTCGCGAATTCTACGACCGAGGATCGAGCCGCCATCCGCCGCAAGCTTTTGGTACTCAGCCAAGACCTCGTCGACGATCCGATACTTTGTCTCGTCATCGCAATGCGGCGACATCGTCAGCGACGTGAAAGTCACCGGCAATTCGGTTTTCATCTGCGACAATTTCTTGCCGCCCGCGCGATCGAGCATTTCCAGAATTGCGGCGGCGGCGACTAGGCCGTCGTCATAGCCGCGCCCCAAAGGCTCACGGAAAAAGAAGTGGCCGGACTTTTCAAAGCCGGCGAGCGCATTGAGCTCGTTCGTGCGGCGTTTGATATAAGAATGGCCAGTCTTGAAATAATCGGTCTTGGCGCCGTTCGCTTTCAACACCGGATCGATCGCGTAAATACCGGTGGACTTCACATCCACGACGAATTGCGCATTCGGGAAACGCGCGGACAAATCGCGCGCCAGCAGCACGCCGATCTTGTCGGCGAAGATTTCCTCGCCCGAATCGTCGACGACGCCGCAGCGGTCGCCGTCGCCGTCAAAGCCCAAAGCCAGTTCGCACCCATGCGCCTTTACGGCGTTCGCCATGGCGTGCAGCATTTCGTGGTCTTCAGGGTTCGGATTGTAGTTTGGGAAGGTCCAATCGAGTTCGGCGTCGATCTCGACGACTTCGGCGCCCATGCGGCGCAGAGCTTCCGGCGCGAAGATGCCGGCCGCGCCATTGCCGCAGACAGCGGCGACTCGGATCGGCCGCGACAGCTTCACACGGCTGGCGACGTCCGCGATATAGCGTTCGCGCATGCCTTCAACCAAGGTGAACTTGCCGCCCGGCCGCTCTTTGAATTCGCCATTCAGCACGATGGTCTTCAGGCGGCCCATTTCTTCCGGCCCGAAGGTCAAAGGCTTTTGGCAGCCCATTTTCACGCCGGTCCAGCCATTGTCGTTGTGCGACGCCGTCACCATCGCCACCGCCGGCACGTCGAGCGCGAATTGGGCGAAATAGGCGACCGGCGTAAGGCAGAGGCCGATATCGACAACTTCGCAGCCAGCCTGCATCAGGCCCAGCGTCAGAGCCTGTTTGATCGAAAGCGAGTAAAACCGGAAATCGTGCCCCGTCACGACCCGCGGCGCACCATATTCATGCAACAGCGTCCCCAGACCAAGGCCCAGCGCCTGCACGCCCAAAAGGTTCAGTTCCGGCGGCTTCGGGTCCGAATGAATGCCAAACCACCAGCGCGCGTCATATTCCCGAAAACCCGTCGGCTTCAGGAGCGGCAGGCTCTCGAAGTCCGCCGTATTGGTCAACACGCTCGGGACGGGCTTGGGGAATACGGACACCGGCTGACTCCTCTGCGGCGGCGCGCTGAGCACCGATCCGGGGACAGTCTCTAGACGCCGAGCCGCTGCAGCGCAACGCGGCCAAGCCGCTATAGGGTCAATCTTTTCCCGAGATACACACAGCAAACAGAACCGGCGCAGAGGGGAGCTGCGCCGGTTCCTTCACGTGAAGTCTGTGTCTGCCGGCCGGGCTTAAGCCGCTTCCGACGCCTCAATCACAGTGGGTTGCTTACCCGAGACCTTAATCTCGACGATGCGGGGCTTCATCGATTCCGGCAGCTCACGTTCCAGGTCAATGACCAGAAGGCCATGCTCGAGCGAGGCGCCCTTGACCTTCACATGGTCCGCCAATTGGAACCTGCGCTCAAAGGCGCGTTCGGCGATCCCGCGATGGAGATAGCTGCGGTCACCTGCTTGCTCCAGTTTGCGACCGGCGACGTGCAGGGCGCCTTCCTTCAATTCGATTGCAAGATCGGCTTGGCTGAAACCGGCGACCGCAATTTCAATCCGGAAGGTATTATCGCCCGTCTTTTCAAGATTGTATGGCGGGTAGCTTGTGACGGCGTCCAAACGGCCAGCCTGGTCGATCATGCCTGCAAGGCGATCAAAGCCGACAAGCGTGCGATAAAGGGGGTTCAAATCTACATTTGCCATGTCATGTCCTTCTCAAAAGCGACATACCGCGCCCCGCTGTGACGCGGGAGCGGGCCATTTTTCGGACGCCCACCATGGCGCGTCCGCCGCACCGCCCGAATTTCGGCGCCGTGCGAGTTTTACATGGGCGCCGAAGAGGCAGGTTCAAGGCCTTTTCTGCACAAGCGAATTGCCGTTTAACAACGGTCGAAGGTTTCATGAATTTCTAGACGGAGATGCTCTTGGCCTCCCAGTTTCGCTTGATTGTCCGGTCCGCAATGTCCGCGGCCGCCGCCTGCGCGCTCGGCCTTTTGGCCGCCTGCAACAATAACGCAGAAAAGGCTGATGCGGCCCCACCCTCACCCGCCGGCGCTGCGGTCGGGACGCTGGAATGGGCCGTCTCCACGCCTTGGCGCATCCAGCCAGAGCGCGACAAATACCGGCATCCCGTGCAAACGCTCGCTTTCTTCGGCGTACAGAACGATTCCACAATCATCGAAATCTCTCCGGGCGCCGGGTGGTACACGTCCATCCTCGCGCCTTACGTCAAGGAAGGCGGCGGCCGTTTCATTGTCGGGACATTTGACCCCGCCACCGCGACTGGCCCGCAGAAAGTTGCGCTGGACGACTTCAAGAAGCGCTTCGTCGATCACGCCGAAATTTTCGGCGAGATCGAGATGGCGCCCTTCTCAAAATCCTCTGGGCCGTTGGGACCTGAAAACTCCGCCGACTACGTGCTGACGTTCCGAAATGTCCACAACATGATGATGGCCGGCTATGCCGAGAAGGCGTTCCGCGATTTCTACACCGTGCTGAAGCCAGGCGGCGTTCTAGGCATCGAAGAGCACCGCTTGCCCGAGGGCAAGGAGCAAGACCCGATGGCCCGCACCGGCTATGTCGCCGAAGATTATGTAAAGCGCCTCGCAGAGGAAGCCGGCTTTGAATTTGTCGAAGCCTCGGAGATCAACGCCAATCCCAAGGACAAAGCCGATCATCCGTTCGGCGTCTGGACCCTGCCGCCCGTTTTGCGCTCCGCCCCCAACGGCCAAGCGGCGGATCCCGCCTTTGATCACACGCCCTATGTGCAGATCGGCGAAAGCGACCGAATGACGCTGAAATTCCGCAAACCTTCAATGCCGGGCGCCACATTGCCGGCGGAATCAGCCCCCAATTAAGCGGTTGTCGGTGGGACAGACGCAGGATCAATAAGACCATGCCAACGATCCGCCAGTTGAGCGGCGCCTTCTTGCTAGCGGCGGCAACGACGTTGGGCGCGCTCTCAAGCCCAACGCTCGCAGCAGCTGCGGCCATTAAGCCGCTGTCACAGATGTTTCCGGTGCTCGACCGCTATCTCCAGCAGCCGACGGAGCGGCGCACCCTGTTTCGCGTGCGCTATTGCGCCAAGACGGCCAACAAGGAGCCGCTGGCCGTGCGCTACGCGCTGGAGGGGCGCGACGTCACTTTAGCGACCGATGAATCGGGCTGCTTCGCTGCTCTGCCCGAACTCGCAGACTTGCGCGCCAATCCCGCCGCGATCGCCAGCGCCGCCGACGGCGAGTTTAAGATCATCGTCGCCCTGGAGCCGACGGCCTCTCTTGAGCGCCAAATGTCCATGGCCGATCTGCGCGGCGCGATTGCGCAAGCAGACGCAGCCGCGCGCCGGGCCGCCGGCCCGCTCGCCTGGGCGGCGCCGCATCTGGACTCCATCCATTTCGAATTTGGCGAACCTGATCAATCGCTCGCTCAGATCGGCATGCCCGGCGTGGGCGGCCCTGGCGAAGGCTTCGCCATCTTGGCCGACGGCCGGCGTGAGCCGCTCCCGCTCCGGGACGGTCGAATCATGGTGGCGCCGGATGATTCCCGGATCGCAGAAGCTGAGCGGATCGAATTCTCGACGCCGCCTCTGGCTGCGCGAATTGGATTTTCTAACCCCGTCAAGCGCTGACGCCTGAAAGACGCGCGGTGCGTGTTGCCGCGCAGGGCTCCCAAAGGCTATCCATACGCCGCTGCGCCATTTGGGCGCGCGCATGGGGGCTGCATGCTTGAGGACATCACCCGCCGGCTCGCCGAGGCCTTGGGCGAGGATTCCGGTTTAGGCAAAACCCTAAAGGTCGATTTCGGCGACAACGGCAAGATATTCATCGACGCTGCAAGCGCACCAAATCGCGTAAGCAATGACGATCTGCCCGCCAATTGCACCGTGAAGATCACGCTCGAAAACTTCCTGCTGCTCGCCAAAGGCAAGCTCAACCCCGCCATCGCCATGCTGCAAAAGAAAATCCAGATCGACGGAGACGCCACGCTCGCCATGCAATTGGCGGCGTTGCTGCAGAAAAGCCGATGATCCTAATTGAGACCCCAGAAAATCCGCCGCCGGACGGCGCCGAGGTCCACGAAGTCAAAGGGTATAAAGGCGCCCGCCTGCGCGTCTGCATCGCTCCCGCAACAGGCGCGCCGCGCGGCACAGTGATCCTATTTGAGGGGTACACGGAGTTCATCGAAAAGTATTTCGAAACCATGCGCGACTTACAAGCACGGGGCTTCACGACCATCATTATGGATTGGCGCGGCCAAGGACTCTCGTTCCGCAAGCTCAAGAATCCTCACATCTACTACATCCAAAATTTCGACGAACCCGTGCGAGATCTGATCAAGGCGCTTGAACACTTCAAGGATCGCCTACCGCGACCATGGGTTACGTTTGCGCATTCGATGGGCGGGGCCATCGCCCTGCGGGCCCTATTGATCGAGCGCATTCGCCCCGAAGCCGCGTTCTTCTCAGCGCCCATGTGGGGCCTGACCGCGGCGACGCTACAAAACCGTTTGTGGTCGCGCTTCATGCGCCTGATTGGTCTCGGCCGCCTACCTGTGACGATCGTGCCGAAAGACCCCCGCGAGGAAGTCTTCACCGAAAACAAGGTCACGTCAGACGAGGCGCGCTTTACCCGGAACTGGGCCGTCTGGCGCGCCTGCCCAGGCATTCGCATTGCGGGGCCCACCTTCACGTGGTTCGCCGCCGCCTGTGACGTTACACAATGGTTTCGCAAGACCAGTCGCACGAAGCGCTTGCGATTTCCAATCACAGTATTGAGCGGAACGGAGGAAACCATCGTGCGGAACGAGTCCCACGATGCACTGGTCGCGCGTCTGCCCGACGTCGTCCACAAAAAGATCGATGGGGCCAGACACGAGCTGTTGCAGGAGCGCGACGTCTATCGCGACCAAGCCCTGGCCGCCTTTGACGATCTGCTGAAGCGGGCAGGCATATAAGCCAGGCTCTCTGATTTATGGTTTACAATCCGTAAGCAGAATATTCGAATTCCAAGTTTCGGTTGGCAGCGATCTTTAGAGCGTGGGGCTATTGTCAGTCCCATGAAGGATTTTCTTGAACTCTCGCCGGACCTTCGCGCCGCCGCCGCGGCCCTGGAGTCCAGCTTGATCCGCCGCCTGGCGGATGGCGGCTCCATGGGCGTCCGCATTCACGCACCAGAAGGTCTGGACTTCGAACCCGCCTGCATCCTTGCCGCCGCTTTGGCCAATGCCTCTGACCTTTTGCAGCTTCTACCGCATGCCCGTGGCGTCCTGGTCTTGCCGTTCGAAACGCTGCAGGCGCTGGGCGCCCGCGCATTGAGCGCCGCCGTCCAAGAGGCCGGTCTGCAGCCGTCCAATCTCACTCTCGAACTCGATGAAACCAGCCTTGCCGGATCCGGCGCCGCCGGCCTTTCTCTTGCCGAAGGGTTAAAAGCCCGCGGCTTTCGCCTGCAGCTCAATTGCGCAGCGCATGCCCCGCTGGGCCTCGACCAGCGCGCGCGCGGGCTATTCTCCAGCGCCCAGGCTTCCGCCACAGACGCCATCGCCGCCTTAACCGAAGAAACGAATGTCTGGGCTCAGCCCATGGCCCGCCGCATCGTTGCCTCAAAGGCTGCTGGTTTGGAATTGATCGCGCAAAACACCGATGAGAGCCAAAATGAGGAATTGCGCCGCCTCGGCTTTACCGGCGCAAGCTACGCGGACGCTGCTTAAGCGATCGCTCGGCGCGCCGCGTCCACCGGCGCGATTTCGACGCCGTTCAGCGCGTCAAGCTTCTCCAAGAGATAATCGACATCCTCGCGCGGCAGGCCCTGCGCTTGAGACAAAATCCGCTCGAGAATGATCTTGGAGAACGTATCCTTATCCAAGGATCCAGCCTCGTGCTCCATCTCATGATAGACGTCGATGGCAAGGCGCACGATCGGCATGAAGCGTGGCGGCATATTCGTGCGCTCGTACAATGCACGCAGACCCAATGGCCCGGCGTCGTGCAGCAGCAGCCATGCCTTGCGGTGCGGCACGCCGGAGAGTTCCGCAAGCGCATGCTCTAAAAAGCCAATATAGCCCAAACACCCGGCGCGTAGAATAAATGACGGCGTCAGCCGCCCCGCCATATTCAAGTGGTGCGCAAAAGCGGAGAGGTTCGCCGTCCGCCCGGCTTGCGCAATGAGATCGATGCTGGCGCGTTCGCGCGCACCAGCGGCGAGCTCAATCGCGGTCTTTGGCGAGAGCGCATGATGATTGACCAGATAATCAAAGGCCTTGCCCGTCACGGCGTCGACAAGCTTCTCAGCGATGTTCAGCGGCAGGACTGGCCGCAGGGCCAGATTTTCCGCCGTAACCGAATCCCTCGGGAACCGCACCAACACGGTCTCCATATCGGCCTCTGACAATTCAGCGCCATTATTGCCCGCAAGCGCACGGACGGCCTCCACCGCGCCCTCGTTCGAAATAACCATCGATACCGCCCGCGACACGATCGGCCGTTTAGCAATCGCGGTTTGCTTGGTCGGCGAGCCCTTCCGAACCAATTGAATCAAATCCGAATCGGTGAGCACAGGCGAATGCGCGAGCACATGGAGCGCAACGGCCTCGACGTCGTTTGCAAGCGCCAGCGCAGCTTCATGCGGCAGCTTCGGAGAATTGCGCAATGTCACGGCAAGCGACCGCCGCACCAATTCGGCGGCGTCCTGCGCGAGAATATTTAGAATAGCCTCGGCATGCTGACGCTCGCCATCGGTAAGTTCGGCCGCATCGATCTTGCGGCAAACCTTATGAACCGCCAGGGCTCGATCATCGTCATTGCCGCCGCGGGCGAGCATACGCATGTCCGCTTCAGTCAGCGTAACGCGCATGGTTTTGACCGTCATGGGAGATTGCCTGCCTTCTGAGTCTAGGCTGCAATCTCCGCTGGTTCCGTTAATGAAGATTTACCATGACGCGATTCATTGAATGCGCATCACGACGTAAAGCGGAAGTGCATAACGTCGCCGTCTTTGACGATATAGTCTTTGCCTTCTAGACGCATCTTACCCGCATCGCGGGCGCCTGATTCGCCATTGTGCGCGACGTAATCGGTGAAGGCGATCGTCTCGGCCCGAATGAAGCCCTTTTCGAAATCGGTATGGATCACGCCAGCGGCTTTTGGAGCCGTATCGCCGCGATGGATCGTCCAGGCGCGCGCCTCCTTCGGCCCGACCGTGAAATAGGTTTGCAGCCCCAACAAATCATAGCCGGATTGAATCAAGCGATTGAGGCCTGGCTCCTCCAGGCCCGCCGATTCCAGATATTCCTTCTGCTCAGAATCATCGAGCGCGGCCAGATCCGCTTCCATCTGCGCGCAGATCACGACAGCGTTGGCGTCTTCCTTGACCGCGTGAGCGAACACTGCGTCCGACAGCGCATTGCCTTTAGCGGCCGAAGCTTCGTCGACATTGCAAACGTAAAGCACCGGCTTGGACGTCAGCAATTGCAACATACGCCAGGATTTGTCGTCTTCTTCGGCCACCTTCACGCGCCGTGCTGGTTCGCCGTTCTCAAGGAGCGTCTTGGCCGCCATGCACAATTCAAGCTGCAGTTTTGCTTCCTTATCGCCGCCGCGAATGCGCTTCTCCAAATTGGGGATACGCTTCTCGACGCTTTCAAGGTCCGCCAGCATCAATTCGGTCTCGACCGTCGAAAGGTCGCTGAGCGGATCAACCCGCCCCTCGACATGGATGATGTCGTCATTTTCAAAACAGCGCAGCACATAGGCGATGGCGTCGCACTCACGGATATTGCCAAGGAACTGATTGCCCAGCCCTTCACCTTTGGAGGCGCCGCGCACCAAGCCAGCGATATCGACGAAATTCATCCGCGCCGGAATGATTTCAATGGACTTGGCGATGGCCGCCAGCTTCGGTAAACGCACTTCAGGCACAGCGACCTCACCGACATTCGGTTCGATCGTGCAAAATGGATAATTGGCCGCCTGTGCGGCGGCGGTGCGCGTCAGCGCATTAAACAGCGTTGATTTGCCAACATTCGGCAGACCGACAATTCCGCACTTAAAACCCATGGATCAAATCCTTTTGCGTGCTTTGTCAGACGCGGCCGCTTGATGACCGAGCTAGCCTGAAATCGCAAGTTTCTACTCATTTTCCGCGGGTCCCGCAGACCGCGCCGCCTTGCGCGGATCAAGCTTTGGCGCCGGCGCGAGACGCATCACTTCAGCCTGAAACTTTTCATCAGCGCCCATCACCGCCATGCCGACCGCGCGCGCGATCGCCGTGCAGAGGCCATCCACCCATTTCATCTCGGCCTTACCGAAATCCGAAAGAACGTGATTGTGCACCAGCGCTTTGTCGCCCGGATGGCCGATGCCCATGCGGCCGCGGCGAAAATCGGACTCAAGATGGGCCATCATGGAGCGGATGCCGTTATGGCCCGCCGAACCGCCGCCCGTCTTCATGCGAAAACGCCCGGGCGCAAGGTCGAGCTCATCGTAAAACACGATAATCTTGGCATCCGGAATTTTGAAAAACCGCGCCGCCTCGGCAACCGAGCGCCCACTTTCGTTCATGAAGGTCTGGGGCTTCAGCGCCAAACACTTCACGCCCGCAATCGTTCCATCGGCGCATTCGCCCTGGAACTTCTTTTTCCAGGGACCGAACTTATGGCGCTCGGCGATCGCGTCGAGCGCCATAAAGCCGATATTGTGCCGATGCTTCGCATAATCGGCGCCGGGATTGCCCAGGCCGACGAGCAAAAGCATCGGTTATCTTCCCTTATTTCTTGGTCTTGGCTGCGGGCGCAGCCTTTGCAGCCGGCGCGGCTTTCGCAGCCGGCGCAGCCTTACCAGCAGCCTTCGGATCCGCAGGCGCCGCGTCGGCAGCCGGCGCTTCTTCTTTCAAGCGGCCAGCCAAGGTCGCAATCGTGAAGTCGATCTTGCGATTCTTCGGGGTCACGCCGGTCGGCAGCGGAACTTGCGAAATATGGATCGATTGACCGATATCGACGCCAGCCAAATCCACGTCGATCCGCTCAGGGATATTGTCGGCAGGCACGCGCAATTGAACAAAGTGGCTCGACACGTTCAACACCGCGCCGCGCTTAAGGCCCGGAGACGATTCATGATTGATGAAATGCAGCGGCACTTTAATGTCGATCACCGACTTCTCGTCGACGCGATAAAGGTCGATGTGCAGCGGTTGATCCGTGACCGGATGGAATTGCACTTCGCGCGGGATCACAGGCTGAACTTCGCCTTTATGTTCGATCTGCACGAGGTGCGAGATGAACTTGCCGGCATTGATCGCCTTCACGACTTCCGCTTCGCGAAGCTGAATAGCGACCGGATCCTTACCGCCGCCATAGAGAACGCCCGGCACCTTGCCGCCACGACGGGACTCGCGGGCGCCGCCCGTTCCTGTGCGTGCACGCACTTCAACATTCAGAACGATGCCGGCCATGATCGCCTCTTAATCCTTAAACGCATAATGCCGCGTACGTCTCCAGTTTCCTGGCCCAACGCCGCGGGGGTCGAATGAGAAGCGGGGGGTTTAACCGAAGCGCCCGCTTGGGGCAAGCCCAATAGACCCGCCTTTTGCCGTCCTTTTAGGGTAAATCTAGCCTGCCGGCGGGGTATTGGCCCTTTTAGTCGAACAATTTGGAGACGCTCTCCTCATTGGCGATCCGACGAATGGCTTCCCCGATCAGGGGCGCCACGGGCAGCACCCGGACCTGCTTGGATTTCTTGACCACGTCCGAGGGCGAAATGGTGTCTGTGACCACCAATTCCTTCATGACAGATTTTTCCACGCGCTCGACCGCCCCACCCGACAAAACGCCATGCGTGACATAAGCGGAAATTGACTTGGCGCCCTTTTTCATAATGGCGGCGGCGGCGTTGCACAGCGTACCGGCAGAATCGACGATGTCGTCGACCAAGATGCAATCCCGCCCTTCGACTTCACCGATAATGTTCATAACTTCAGATTCGCCTGGACGCGGACGGCGCTTGTCGACGATGGCGAGCGGCGCGCCGAGTTTGTCAGCGATCTGCCGCGCGCGGACCACGCCGCCGACGTCCGGCGAGATGATGACCAAATCCTTCAGGCTGTAATTGGCGCGCATATCCGCCTCAAGCACTGGAAGCGAAAAGAGATTGTCAGTCGGGATATCAAAGAAGCCCTGAATCTGCCCGGCGTGCAGATCCATCGTGAGGACCCGGTTCGCGCCAGCGGTGCAGATCAGATTCGCCACCAGCTTGGCCGAAATCGGCGTACGACCGCCCGTCTTCCGATCCTGGCGTGCGTAACCGAAATAGGGAATCACCGCCGTGATGCGGCGCGCCGAGGCCCGGCGCAGCGCATCGAGGCAGATCAACAATTCCATCAAATGGTCGTTGGCGGGATAAGACGTCGATTGGATCACGAATACGTCCTCGCCCCGGACGTTCTCATCGATCGTGACGAAAATTTCGTTGTCCGAGAAGCGCTTGACCTGCGCTTTGGTCAGCGGCGCATCCATGTGATCGGCCACCGCCTCGGCAAGAGGACGGTTCGCATTTCCCGACATCAATTTCATCAGAGAGGCCCCGCATGCCGCTCGCGCCGCTTTTGCAGCGCTTTGTCATGGCTCTGTAGCAAAGCGCACATCCGGCGCAAGGCCGCTGCAGGATCTATCCGCGACAAAAACCTGATATAGTCAGACGCGCAACACTATTGCGGAGAGGTTGCGGCCATAATCGCCCTCCAGGCGCTTTACGGCGCGACGATTGGAAAAATACACGGCCTCCTCCGCGCAGGTGTCTTGCGGTAAGATATCCACAGCGCGCACGCCCGCCAAAGAGAGCCGCAGAGCGCAATAACCCTTCAAATCGAAGTGAAGCCGGTCACCCTGCCCGCCTTTGAAAAAGCGCTCGTTTTCAGCATCAGGCGCCGTAAACGCGGTGAAGAATTCAGGCCCAACTTCATAAGAGGCCTGCGCAATGCAAGGGCCGATCGCAGCGCGAATATTGGACGCATCCGCGCCCAGCGAAATCATGGCGTCCAAAACAGCTTCAATCACACCGCCCAGCGCGCCCTTCCAGCCCGCATGCGCGGCGCCGATCACTTCTGCTTTGGGATCGATCAAAAGAATTGGCCCGCAATCGGCGGTCAAGATCGACAACGCCAAGCCAGGGACTTTAGTCGCCATTGCATCCGCTCGCGGCCGATCCGCATAGGCGCCACAAAAGGCTTCGCAGACGATCTCCACCTTGGCGCTATGGATCTGATAAACAGACAGGAGGTTATCCGGCTCGACCTTCAGCGCCGACGCAATGCGCCTCCTGTTTTCGGCGACGTCATCCGCCGCGTCGTTCGAACCCGGCCCCGCGTTCAATGACGCGTAAATGCCGCTCGACACGCCGCCCTGGCGGCCGAAAAATCCATGCGCCGCGCCGGCGGCGGAGAGCACGCGAGATTGGATGAAGGACGGATTGGTCATCAACAATCGGTGCAGCAACAATTCCGCGCGGTCAACAACGCGGCCATCTTAGTGCAAGACAGGATGCCACTGCATTCTGACGCTCAGCAGAATGTCATCCGAAATGATGTCTCGTATGAGCGCTCATGAAGGCCTGAAGCAAAACGGCCCAGACTTCTCCGGGCCGCGCGCTTGAGCGTTATTGGCCCGGCATCATGAAGCCTTCAATCAGCATCACGCGATAATCGGCGGCCTTGAAGCGATGCTGTTTGGCGGCTTCATATTCCGCGCTGTTGTACCAGGCTTTCGCATCCGCCGCATTATCGAATTGCAAGAGCACCACGCCGTCAGGCGCTTCGCCCTCCAGCGGCGTCGCCGCGCCATAAACGATGAGCGGGTTCATTTTCACCTTTGGCCCGTTTGCCTGCATGGCCATTTGATAGTCCATCATCGCTGCTGGATCTATGACGGCGCTTTCGCGTACGAACAAAAGATAGGCTGGCATGTTTCTCCCCCACATTTGCGGCGAACAAATTGGCCGCTTATGGGAAGGAACACTGGCGCAGCGACGGGGCCGGCGCCAAGCGAAAATAAAAAGGCCCGGATCGCTCCGGGCCTTTTGCATGTCTGTTTGAGGTTAAGCTTACGCCGCGTCCTTGGACTTCGACTTACGCTTGCGATCGTTCGGATCGAGATAGCGCTTGCGGATGCGGATCGCCTTCGGCGTCACTTCCACCAGCTCATCTTCTTCGATCCAGGAAATCGCCTGTTCCAAGGTCATGCGCTTCGGGGGCGTCAGACGAATGGCTTCGTCCTTGCCGGAGCTACGCACATTGGACAGCTTCTTTTCCTTCAGCGGATTGACGTCCATGTCTTCACCGCGCGGGTTTTCACCGATGATCATGCCCTCATAGACGGCTTCACCTGGATCGATGAACAAAGCGCCGCGATCTTCGAGAAACCAAAGAGCGTACGCAACGGCGTTGCCTTGATCGGTCGAGATGATCGCGCCGGTATGACGGCTCGGAATTTCTCCGCGCCAATCGCCCCATTGGTAGAACACGCGGTTCATGACGCCTTCGCCACGCGTATCCGTCATGAACTCGCCATGGTACCCGACGAGTCCGCGCGAAGGCGCGTGGAATACGATCCGCTGCTTACCGCCGCCGCTTGGGCGCATGTCCTTCATTTCACCACGGCGCAGCGATATCTTTTCGATCACGGGGCCAGCGAAATTCTCATCGACGTCGATCGTGACTTCTTCGATCGGCTCGAGCAGCTTGCCCTCTTCGTTGCGCATCGTCAGCACGCGCGGGCGCGAGATGGTCATCTCAAAGCCTTCGCGGCGCATAGTTTCGATCAGCACGCCAAGTTGCAATTCACCGCGGCCCGCGACTTCGAACGCATCCTTGCCTTCGCTTTCGGAAACTTTGATCGCAACATCGCCTTCGGCCTGACGGTACAGACGCTCACGGATGACGCGCGATTGCACCTTGCTGCCTTCGCGGCCAGCCATCGGCGAATCGTTGACCGACATGATAATCGCCAAGGTCGGGGGGTCGATCGGGTTTGAGAAAACCGGCTCAGTGACTTCGAGGTCGCAGATCGTGTCAGAAACGGTGACGGCGCCCAGACCGGCGATGGCGACGATGTCGCCCGCTTCCGCGCTTTCAACAGGCACGCGCTTCAGACCGCGATAGGCGAAGAGCTTGGTCAATCGCGCGCGTTCGATTTCCTTACCGTCGCGCGTCATCGCTTTCACAGTGCGGCCAACTTCGATGCGGCCGCTTTCGATGCGGCCCGTCAGCGTGCGGCCAACGAACGCGTCGGCGTCAAGCGTCGTCGCCAGCATGCGGAACGGTTCGTCCATGTGGAAGCTCGGCGGCGGCGGCGGCACATGATCGAGGATCATGTTGAACAATGGCGCGAGATCTTTTTTCTCGTCTTCCAGCTTGTTGGTCGCCCAGCCTTCCTTGCCGGAAGCGTAGAGATACGGAAAGTCGAGTTGCTCGTCAGTCGCGTCCAACGCGGCGAAGAGGTCGAACACATCGTTCAGCGCTTTGTCGGGATCGGCGTTCGGGCGGTCCGCTTTGTTTAAACAGACGATCGGGCGCAGCCCAAGCTTCAGCGCCTTGCCAAGCACGAATTTGGTCTGCGGCATCGGGCCTTCGCAGGCGTCGATCAGCAGCACGCAGCCATCCACCATCGACAGAATACGCTCCACCTCGCCGCCGAAATCGGCGTGGCCTGGCGTGTCGATGACATTAATGCGGCGCTCGACGCCGTCTCTGTCCCAAACGACGCTGGTGCACTTGGCGAGAATGGTGATGCCGCGTTCACGCTCCAGCGGATTGGAATCCATTGCGCGTTCCGCATGCCCTTCGTTTTCACGATAGGCGCCGCCCTGCACGAGCATCTTATCGACCAGGGTGGTTTTCCCGTGATCGACGTGAGCAATGATCGCGACATTGCGCAAGCCGGACGACGACATGCGGTTCTCCTTCAGACGGCTATCGGCTAATGCGCTCTCGCCCCTAAAGGGGGACAAAACATGAACGCAAAAAGGCACGGCGGCAGAGCTTCATAAGCTCGGCCGCCGTTTCCTTTTCCCTAGCTGTCGCAGATACGGGATTCTGGGCCCATTCGCAAGGAGAGTCCTAGGATTTAATGCTGAAGACGGGCGGGGCGTCATGAAACTCGACCTGCACGCGAACAGCCCCCAGCGGGGTCACGAAATGCAGCTGCTGGGGTTGCACGAGGCCAGGCGCCCGGCGAAAGGATCCATTCGGACGGCGGATCGACGATATTCAGACGCAGTTCGCCCTCCAGCACCCGGATTACGCCCCACCCCCGCTTTCGTGCTGTGATTGCGGCGCAGCGGTTCCGGCAGGGAGATCTCATCGAAAATTGGGCGCGAACGATAGGATTCGCTCATACTGGGTCACCCACGGCGCAAAAAAGCACCCTAGCCCCTCAACGCAGAGGATTCGCGCAAATACATCACTTTTCGCCCGCAACGGCGCCCCACGACCAGCACGTCTTAATCAGCCAGTTCGAAAGACTCACAAATCCTTGCGTTTCCTGTCTTGCATCCGCATCTATCGAGGCGACAATGAAGGCGGCCTTGGACCGTTCAGGCTATGTCGAGGACGTTTACGCCTGCCCAAACCTGCAGCCTCTAAAACGGCGGCTGATCAGCACCCTCAAGGACGCCTATGATGTAAAGGCGCCCAGAGGATGCGCTTTTTCGTTCGGCGGCTCCGCCACAGCGGGACTGCGACACCCTCTCATATCCACATTTCCAGAAGCGGTGCAGGTCGCATATCGAGCGGAAATGGCGGAGCGGGATCCAATCATGACGGCGGCGATGACTTTGGGCGCTCCTGTTCAATTCTCAAAAATGGAACAAACCTTGCCGATTAGCGCCGCGACCAACGCGTGCTCGCTCTGATGCGCCAATCCGGATTGCATGACGGGGTAATGACGCCAATCTTCGCGAAGCCAGGCTTTTACGCCTATTTTTCCACTGCATGCGACAAGGTACGGGCAGATCTCGGCCCGGTCGATCTGCGCATTATCAAAATCATTTTTGAAGAATTCTATTTCCACTGGCGCGACCTGAAGCGCGCGGAGCGCGAAATCCTATCCAAGCGCGAACGCGAAGTGCGGGTGGCGATGGTGGGGGAAAAATCGAACGCCGAGATCGCGGCCACGCTCGGCATATCCGAACACACCGTGGATGCTTATGTCAGACGGTGCTTGTCCCAACTTGACGTTTCAAGCCAATCACAAGCTGTCTTGCAATTTTTCGGCGGCGGCGCATATCGAATGCGGGTTCGCGACAAGCACTAAAACGCGGCGCGCTCTGCAAAGATACAGGCGGCATCAAGCTGATTTTGGCATCAAACGCGCACAGACGCTGTCATTTCAGAAACATCCAAGCACGCCCGCCCTTGCGCCCAATCAGTCCTCAATGATGAGATCATCGTCAATTATGTAACCGCCCGCTATGCGGGGCGAGCCCGCAATCTGGCTCTGCGCGCGCGCAATTGCTTGGCGTAAGCGAAAAATGTCGCTTCCAATTGGTCTGCCGCGCGGCGCGCCATGGTCTCGATTGCAAACGCGACCTCGAGCAAGTCACCCGCCGCCTCATCGGTGAGCCTTGCCCCTTGAGGCGCTTGGCTCGTATCCAAAACTGATGCTCCTACCGGGTACGCAAATCACGCTAACAAATGAGCGGACGGGCAAGTAGCACCTGACGACGCGCCACGCTGACAGGCGCCGCTTGACAAATTCGTGAATAGCAGCGCGGTGTGCGTGCGGATGAGCTTATGCGTAACCGCGCATCTTAATGTACTCACGGAGCGCTTGAGCACGGCCGGCCGGATCAGGGTGCGTTGAGAGGAAGGACGGCTGGCGCGCGCCGCCTTGCGCCGCCATCTTTTCCCAGAGAGCCACAGACTCATTCACTTTGAAGCCGGCCTTGTACATGTAATCGACGCCGATCTTGTCCGCTTCGCTTTCCTGCGAGCGCGAAAACGGCATCAGCACGCCATATTGCACGCCCAATCCGAGCGCCGCATACGCTATTTGACTCTTCACTGTGGCGCCAGCGACTTGCATACCGACGTCCGCCGCCATGGACTGGCTATAACGTTCCGCCGAGTGTCGGCCGCTGACATGACCTGTTTCATGGCCGAGAACCGCCGCCAATTGATCGTCCGTCGAGGCGATGTCCAACAAGCCGCGATAGACGCCGACCTTCCCGCCAGGCAGCACAAAGGCGTTGGCTTCTTTGGATTCGAAGGTGGCGAATTCCCAGTTTTGATTGCCGTAACCGGCGGCCTGCTGAATTTTCCGGCCGACCCGCGTGACCCGCGCCGCCGCCGCGGAATCCTTGGTCAGCGGCGTCTCTTTCTTGGTTTGCTCCCAAGCGCTCAGGGACAAAGCGGCAAGTTGCGCATCGTCGATCAGCAAAAGTTGGTTGCGGCCGGTGACGGCGTTGGTTTCGCATCCCGCCGCGACTAGAAGGACAGAGCCCGAGGCGATGCCCCGAACAAGGTTTCGCCGCGTCAACGCACTGATTTCGTTACCCTGCGTCTCTGCGCCATGCGCAGCATGCAACTCACACATGACGGTCTCCCTCGTCGGTAAACCCTAGTACCATACCCATTCGATGAATCGGAAGCCATGAACCTGCGGGTTCAGTTGCTGCATCGCGGTCAAGTCAGTGTCGCGATAATCAGCTACAAGATTCGCAAAGGGGTTCGAAGACATGGCGAAGTTCGCAAGCGGCGGCGAGGCCTTCGCTCAAATTGCCACAGGCTTTGCGGGCTGGTGGAGCCATGGCGGCGCCGAAATGAGCGCAGGCGCAGGCCTAGTGGCGATCGGGGCAGTTGCAATGGCTGCCGCGAATGCAATCCGGCCGCAGCGCGCGAACAACAGAGCGACGCCGGGCAGGCGCGCAAAAGAAAAATCCGCCTTGCGCAATAATTCCGAAGGCCTGGCGATCGCAGCAGCCGATCTTTTGTGGCGCTTGAAAGAAATCACCCAAGACGGTTCGGGCTATTACATCGCCCCCAATGCGCCAGGCGGCGATTATTACGACTACAAACGCAGCAGCACCGCCTTCCGACTCGCGGCTGTGCTTGGCGCGATCCGTCTCATCGACCGCGAAACGCATATCTTGGGCGAAGTGCGCTTGGGCGCGCCGCGAAAACTCCATCGCGCCATTCAAATCTTCAGCGCGGAATTGGCGGAGGGCCCTCCTCTGGAATATCTGCGCGCTGCGCGTTTATGCGAGGTCTGGGGCCTTCCGCCCTTCCCAGCATCAAAGACCGAGGACGAACCATTCGATCAACATGGCATGCACGATTCCGCCCGCTTTGACGCGGCGTTACGAAAACACATGCCAGGAACTGACGTCGCCGACACCCACGCTTTGGTCGGCGCCTTGATGACGTTGAGCCGCGACGAATTACTGGACCTCTTCCGAAAACTTGCGTTCGATCTGGCGAAATTTCGCGGCGAAGAACCGCCCTCGCCCAATACAGTTTTAGAGAGCGTCGAAGACACCGCGCGTGCGCTCGCGTTTCGCGAAGCCAAACTATACCGCGAATGGCAACGCACCATTGGCGATCACATGCTGCAGGACGCACGCATCATCAGCTTCGGCGAATTCGAAATGCTGCTGGCGGACCAGGCGCTGCGGGCGACGCCGTGGATCCGGCGCTTGCTGGAGCTTTTCGAAGGCGTGGATGTGGCGGCGGAGGCAAAACACGATTCCCGCCCGCGTCAGCTGCGCCGGCTGACCGAAGCAAATGCGAGCCTCATTCTGGCATTGGCGAAGTACAGCCAAGCCAAAAATGCGATCACCAAAGAGACGCTCGCGCTGGCCAAAACCCTCGCCGCACCGGCGTCCTAGTCCCTCCTTCGGCAAGATGAAACGAGCACAGAAAAACGCCGGCGATTGCGCGCCGGCGCCCAGGATTTTCGTAGCGTTAAATCACCCGGCCGCGCAAAGGCGACCGGGCGACTTACAGGTGCGACGATTAGAATTCGAAGCCGAGCTCCACGCCGTAGGTGGCGCCGCGTTCCCACGAATCCTGCAGGGCCGCGACCGGGGCGCCAAAAAAACTATAGTCTTCGTCGAAGATGTTGTCGCCAAAGAGCGACAACGCCGCCAAGCCGCTGCCGACTGGAATGTCCGCCACGCCGAGACGAATGTTGAACATACCGTCATCCGGACGAATAAGGCCCTCGTTGTTGATCGGCGCGATCGGTTCGCCAATCGAAGTGTACAAAGGCAGCGCCGTCAGCGCGTAATCGCTGCGCCAGTTCGCGTCGCCGCGAATAAACGGATAAATGCCGTTGTTGAGCTTTTGGAACTCATAAGAAGCGACCAGACGCAGCGTCCAATCCGACTTGTAGGTCGGACGGGCGATGTCAGCCACATCGCCGGGCAGACCTGTGCGCGGATCGGTGGTGATGAATTCCTTGTAGCCCGTGTCGGTGAAGCCAACATTGCCTTTAAGGGTCAAACCTTCAATCGACAGCGCCACGACTTCCAGTTCGAAGTCCGAGAGCGCGGCCTTACCCGCATTTTCGACCGTCTAAACGCCGTTGCTGAAGTGCTGGATCTGCAGATCCTTATAGTCGCTTTAGAACACAGCGAAGTTGGCGCATAGACGGTTATCGAACAGCTGCAACTTCACACCCGCTTCGAACGCCGTAAGCGTTTCGGGTTGATAGAGAATACCACTCAAGATGCCGCCGGGCCAGATTGGAAGCCTTAAGCCCCGCCGCCAAACCGCTCCGCCTGCTCCGCAATCCAGGTATCTTCGATCCGTGCGAACAGAAGTTCGGGCGCCTTGATCGGCGCGCCGCGCGGTAGCGCGTCGAGCAACGCTGTGGCGTCCGCCGCATTCGGCCAGTTCCGGTTTTCCTGCGGCGCGCCGAGGCCATCTAGAATCTTCGCCGCCGCGTCCGGCACGAAAGGCTGCGCAATGATGGCGAAGACGGCGCACAAATTCAGACCCGTGCGCACACCGACAGCCGCGCGACCGCGATCGGTCTTGATCGCGGTCCAGGGCGCCGCGACCTGCAGATATTCGTTGCCCATCACCCACAAAGCGCGCGTCTCGGCGGCAGCTTTGCGGAACTCCATCTGTTCGTGGTTTTCGGTCAGACGCGCGAGACGCTCGCCCAATTCGGCCGCGAGTTTTTCCTCGATCTCACCCGGCGCACCGCCATCGGGAACGATTCCCTCAAAGCGGCCTTCGCAAAACTTCATGATGCGGTTGATGAAATTGCCGAACACATTGCCGAGATCGGCATTCACCGCGCTCTGGAATCCTTCCCACGTAAACGCCGAATCCGACGCTTCCGGCGCATTCGCCATCAGCGACCAGCGCCAGCAATCGCTTGGTGCGATCTCCAGCGCCTGATCCATGAACACGCCGCGCTTTTCGGAAGTGCTGAATTTCCCGCCGTACCACGTCACCCAATTGAACGCCTTCAGGCGATCAACCAGCTTCCAAGGTTCGCGTGAGCCCAGGATCGTCACCGGGAAACTCACCGTATGGAAGGCGACATTGTCCTTGCCCATGAACTCGACATAGGTGACGTCGTCCGCGCCCTGATCGGTGCGCCACCAGCGCGCCCAATCATTGCCGGTGGCCTCAGACCATTCCTGCGTCGCGCCGATATATTCGATGGGCGCATCGAACCAGACATAGAAGACTTTGGTCTCGAAGCCCGGCCGCACGGCGCCGTCTTTCATGACCTTGATGCCCCAGGACAGATCGCGCGTGATCGCGCGCTCCTGCAGGCCTTCGTCCAGCCACTTATAGGCGATGGAGCGGGCCAGCGACGGCCAGTCCTCAGCCCTGTCGACCCAAGCACGGATTTCATCCTGCATTTGCGGCTGCAGCAGGAATAGATGCGCGGTGTCGCGCGGCTCGACATTGGACGAGCCGGAAATTTTCGAGCGCGGGTTCTTCAGCTGCATCGGATCCAGCAGCGAACCGCAATTATCGCATTGATCGCCGCGCGCCCGCTCGAAGCCGCAGACCGGGCATGTGCCCTCGACGTAACGGTCCGGCAGGAAGCGGCCGTCATCCAACGAATAAAGCTGTTTGGTCACACGCTCGGCGATCAAACCATTCTTTTCCAGCGTTTCGGCGAAATGCTGGGTTAAGCGATGGTTCGGTGCGTTCGACGAGCGCCCGAACCAGTCGAACGACAATTGAAAGCCCTCGCCCGCGTTTTTCTGGATGTCGTGCTGGACATCGCAATATTCCTTCACCGAAAGCCCGGCCTCGGCGGCGGCCAGTTCAGCTGGCGTGCCGTGTTCGTCGGTGGCGCAGATATAGAGCACCTCATGCCCTTGCAGCCGTCTGAATCGGGCGTGCACATCGGCCGGCAGCATCGATCCGGCCAAATTGCCGAGATGCTTGATGCCATTAATATAGGGCAGCGCGGACGTGATGAGATAACGGGCCATAGGGTCCAGGTTTAGGTGCGGTCGGGTTAAGGGTGGACAGATGCCCCCAGCCCCGCCCGGGCGCAAGAGGCGTTAGGTCCCCGTGGAAACCTGAAACTTGCCAAGGGCCCATTGCACGAACGCCCGGCGCGTCTTAAAGGGTCCCCCTCCAATAGGGGGCCGGCATAGCACAGCGGTAGTGCAGCGGTTTTGTAAACCGAAGGTCGGGAGTTCGATCCTCTCTGCCGGCACCATTGGCGATTAAGCAATTTGTTCGGTGCGGCGCTGAGTCGCGCAAACCTCGCCATACCCGCTTTGGGGTGTGGGGCTATATGAAGTGCTATAGCCAGCCGGCGCCTTGAGAAGTCGCCTAATTGGGAGAAATACATGTATCTGCGCGGTGCGTTGACGGCCCTATCCCTGTTTGCTCTGGTCTCCTGCGGGCAGCAGCAACCGTCCACCCCAACCGCGAAGAGCACCCCCGCAGCAGCGCCAAGCCCCGCGCCGGAACCGGTCAGCTATGACGTCAGCAGCTTAGAGGCGCCCTATAATAGCGCAGACGCAGCGGCTGGCGCGAAGGTCTTCGCCAAATGCAAGTCCTGCCACGCTGCAGGCCCAGGCGCGCCCAATATGGTCGGCCCCGGACTCCATGGCATTTTCGGCCGCAAGGTCGGTGCGCATGAGGGATTTGTCTATTCAGACGCCATGGCCCAAGCCGGTTTTGATTGGACGCCCGCCCGCCTGGATCAATATCTCGCGAACCCAAGAGCCGACATGCCAGGCAACCGGATGGCCTTTATCGGCCTGAAAGATCCCGCCGACCGGCAAAATCTGATCGCGTATTTGTTGATTGAAACCAAACGCTAAAAATAAAGCGCACCGCGCGTCTACGGGATGGCGTTAAACGCCCGCATCAAAAGTTGTGCGGACCCATTATCCGTGAGTTCGTTGTCACTGAAGCCGCCGCTTGCGAAACCGATTGGCTGCGATTGCAGGGCCATCAAAGCGTCCAGCATCGCGGTTCGCGTGTTTGCGGTGTCCTCATCGGCGTCCTGACGCCCCTTTAAGCGCGGTTGTACTGCGGCATATTGAACATCCACCTTCGAAAGATCGACATTGTTCGATCCGAAACGCGCCAGAGTTTCGGCGGCGCCAAATGCGCGACCGTTGGACGCGTAAAACAAAGAGCGGTTGTACTTTGCCGCCAATGGAAACATGCCAGCGGCGCGTTGACCAGGGTGCTCGATTGCGGCCTCAGCGAGCGCTGCGGCGTTTCGCGGCCCCAACACATGGGCTGCATAAAGCTCTGCGTTCGCCGCCTGGCGGCCTAGCTTCTGTTCCAAATAGACCGCATTCTCGGCGGTCAATTCTCCCGCCAGTTTAGCGGAAATTTCCGCGTCGAAGCGCAAGCCGAGGATCTCCCGCCGCGCCGAAGCGTTTGGCACAGAATACCGCCCCGATTGATCGACTTTGACATTCTTGGCGAGGTCCTCAAGACCATGCTTATCGCCATGACGCTTCACCATCGCGAACCAAGTATGCTCGATAAACTGAAACATCCCGCTGGCAGTGGATTTTGGATTGCGCGCATTCGCCATGAACGCGCTCTCGCGCATCGCCGCATTCATCAAATAGGAAAAATCGACGCCGGTCGCACTCGCGGCGCGGGCGATGGAGCTCGCTGCGCCAGATGCGCGTGCTAAAGCTTCGACGTCCATACGCGGCCCCAAGCTCCTCTGACGCAAATCCCGATAGATCGCGCCCGCAAAACCCAGGGTGCGCGGATCGTGGTTAATTGCACGTAAACCAAAAATTGATGGTTAAATCAGTCGGAAAAGCGCGCCGCGGACAGCGCATTCAACCAATCCCCACGGCTTTCCGCGCCAGTGATTCCATCCGCGATGATATCGGCCAGAAGCGGCGCAAGCAGAATGCCGTTCCGGTGCGGCGCAGCCGCCAGAAAGACTCTGTCGCCGACAGCGGACGCGCCAAGAATTGGGGCTTGATCGGGGCTGCCCGGCCGGACGCCGACCCGAGAAGCGATCGGCCACGCAATCGCCAAATCCGGGGCCAAAGCCGCAGCGCGCGCTTGCAAAGCCTGGATCGCCGCTGGGTCGGTCTGCAGGGACTGTATCCAGCGTTCGCTGGTTGCGCCGCACTCCACCCGGCCATCGCCGCGCGGCGCCAGATAAATTCCAGGGCCGCGCAACATCACGCGCGGTGGACGGCGCGCCGACAACGTCGCGATCTGCCCCTTGATCGGAATAATATGCGCAAACTCTGGCGCCAGCTTATGCGGGCCCGGCCAGCCTGCCGCGAGGACGACAGCGCCTGCCTCGTATGTCGCCCCAGAGATAGCTCGCAGCCGGACAACACCGTCAATGTGCCTGACCGAGGCAATGCGCGCGTCTTGGATTTCAATGCCAGCGTGGCGCAAAGCCTGCGTCAGCGCGCGGATCAGATGCGCCGGCTCGATCAAAGAATCACCGACAAAATGCAACGCCTGCGTCGCGTGCAGACTAAGCGCTGGCTCCAGCCGCCGCGCCTCATTGCCGGAAAGAACCTCCACCGTCACTCCGAGCCCGGCCGCCGCTTTGGCCAGGGCGTCCACAAAGCGCCCGTCCGGCCCATCAGCCGCCCATAACGTATCTCGTTTATCATGGCCAATTGCCCGCCAATCCTCAGAATCCCCACACAATTCCTCTGCGAAAGCCGGCCAGCGGGCGGCGCCCGCCACGAAAAGCTCGGCAAGCCGCGGATGCGCGCCTCCGGTCAAAATCGCTTCGGCGGCCTCCACCCCCGGCGCCAACATGCCCGCGGCGGCAAGACTGGCGTCCGGCCGTCCGGCCGCCAGGATTTCCACGCGGAGACCACACCGCATCAGCCGAAAAGCGGCGCTCAAGCCCACCAGACCTGCGCCCACAATTATGCAGTCCGGGCGCGTCACCACCCGTTTCGTCCAAAGTCGGAATTGTTGGAAAATTGCGCGGGCCAATTCACCCGGCGCTCTTTACGCCGCACATTGCGAAGGGGCGACTGCTTTTTGGGCGCTTAAGATGCGACCCGGCGACGCTCATGCCGCCAAAAGCTCAGAAACGCCGCAGCGTGAGAGCGCGCATCGAAAACCAGGCACTTTATCGTAGCGCCGTCCATAATTTCGGTCTTCATCATCATAAAAATGTCCGACTGAGCCTCGACGCTCGCGCGCGCAAAACTGTCCAAAGCATTGCTGAGGCGCTCGCCCTCTTCTTCGCCATAAACGGGCATTCTCAAGATCACGTCGGACATGCATTCGCCCCAGATCCGAAACCGAAAGATCCCTGCCGACACAAATCGTGCAAACCGGGTGCTGCTTTTGCAGTCAGGGACGCACGGCCCCAGGCTTAACGCTCCGTCAACAATTCACACACAGCCAATGATGCATTGCAACATCTATATACGGCCTAAGACGCAGCCGGTTCCCAGACGTCCGCAGCTGCGTCTGTCATAAAAATGTAATTTTTTGATTTTATTGAACTTTACGACCTGGTTGCCTGATTCGCGAAACTGCAATGCAGCAATGCATTTTCCGCAGGCGCGAATGAAACTCGCTAAATCTTGCGGACCGGCCCGCCGCGCGTCTGTTGCTGCATGTGGGCAGCACCTGGATATTCGACACCCAAAAGAGTGGTACCGCCTGTTGGGCTCGAACCAACGACATCCAGCTCCACAAGCTGGCGCTCTACCAACTGAGCTAAGGCGGCATGCGAGGCGGGTTGATAGACGACGACCGATATTCCTGCAAGTCGCGACGGAAGATAAGCTTTGGCCGCCCGAGAAAACTGGGCTGAAATCGCCACACTTGTGCGCCAGCAATTCACGCTTGCGCGCGCTTGACCGCGAAAGGGCGATTAACGACAACGCTGAACGTCATTGGGGGCGTTGGTTTTTAAGCGATAGAGATCGGAACCATCTGAACGAACCTGCTGCGACGCATATGCACGCAAATCTGGATCGATCACTGAGGTTGCGTCTAAGGTCGAATAAACCTTTTAAGGGAGTTAGGATTCATGGGGCTGTTTGGCGGCAAGAAGTCAAAAGAACCGGAAGCGCCAAAAGCGCCAGAGCCAGTCGCAAAGGCGCCAGAGCCAGTCGCCAAAGCGCCAGAACGGGCGCCAGAACCTGCCCCCGCCCCGCAGCCGATAGCGCGAGAGCCAGAACCTGCGCCCGTCGCAGCGCCAGCGCCTAGCTCTGCGCCAGCGCCATCCCCTCAAGCCGCCGCGCCCTCCATTCAAAGGGAGCCCGGCGTTCCGGAAAATCTCTCAGAACAGCAAGTTCAACAAGCGCTCGGCGAGTCTCAGCAGGCGCTCATGGCCGTCGGCCACATCATGACCTTCATGATGAACGCCGAGGATATGAAATCGGCCACCCTCGCCCAGGCGCGCTCCATCGTCTGGCCCGCCATCACGCATCAACAATTTCTAATTGCGATGGGTCAATCGACCCGTACTGGCCATGTCACGCCAGTGGGCGTGGCGCTGTGGGCCAATGTCTCCAACGAAATCAACGACCGACTGGAGCGTGAAACCGACAAGCCGTTTAATCTCAGCCCCACGGATTGGAACTCCGGCGAGCATACTTGGCTGATCATGCTTGCGGGCGACAGCCGCGCCATCAATCCATTGGTCGCCGATATGCAAACAAGGACTCTCGGCGGGCGACCCATCCGCATGCGTCTGGTCGAAGAAGGCGCGGTGAAGGTGCGCAATTTCGAATTTACGCCCCAGCAAGCCTGAACCAAACGCAAGCCGAGAAGGGCCGCAGCCCTTCTCGCGCCCGCATCATTTACAACGCTTAGCCGCGACTTCAGCGTCGAGCACGCCTTTCAGTCGCGTCACGACTTCGGCTTTGTTCGGCGCGGCGCTCACGCCCATCATGTCGATGACCGGCGAGATCAGATCGCAGCCCTCTTGGTGCTTGCCTTGAGCGAATAGACCTTTCGCCTGACACTCCGTGCCGTCGGCTGTGAGAAGGTCGCCTTCCGCGCTCGGCTCATAAGGCAATCCCAAAACAGCGGCTTCGCAATATTTAATCGCCTTTTCGGCATCGGCGCCGGCGAGCGCCTCCTGCCCGATCTTCAAGCGCGATTGCGAATCCGCCAGCGTCCCGGCCACCGCAATGCCCGCCACGCTCAAAGCAGCGATCGCGGCGCCAGCAATTTGGAAATACCGTTTCTTCAAGTCATCCTCCCAATCCCGTCTTTTCGCGTCGCGCTAGAATGATCCTGCTTCGCTTTCAGCGCAATATTATGCGCACGGACGCCACCATTCATAGATAGGGCCGCTTCTCCGCAAACCGGCCCAATAAACGCGGGCGACTCGCAGGCCCTTTCCCCCCCAACCCAGTGCAAACCGTTCCGAAAAAATGCTTCACGCACGAATTTTGTTCTTGCAACGTTCCTAAGAACGAATTAGGAACAAAATCAGATGCCGCGCCCACGGAGCCCATTCCCAGCAGCGCCCTCTGTCCCGGTAAAGGGCCGGGGCGCGGCATCTAATCGAAGCGGCCGTTTTGAGCGCTTCGCTTATGTCCCCGAAGATGACGGCTGGGATGCATCCGACGAGGAGGCCCCCAAGCTCGAAACGATCCTGACGCGGGATTCCTCGCGCAGCGTCATCGTCCGGCAGAACTCCCCCGACATCTCCATGAAGCAGACGCTCAATCCCTATCGGGGCTGCGAGCATGGCTGCATCTATTGCTTCGCGCGGCCTAGCCATACCTATCTCGGCTTTTCCGCCGGGCTCGATTTCGAAAGCCGCATCCAGTTCAAAGAAGATGTAGCTAGCCTTTTGGAAAAAGAACTCGCGCATCCAAAATACAATTCCAAACCGATCTTGATTGGCGCCAATACAGATGCTTATCAGCCCACGGAGAAAATACTCCGCCTGACGCGCAGTGTGCTGGATGTGTGCGCGCGCTGGAACCAGCCCATTGGCTTGATCACCAAATCAGCCTTGATCGCGCGCGACATCGATATCCTGGCGCCCATGGCCGGAAAAAACCTCGCCAAAGCGGCGATCTCGATCACCACCTTAAACCGCACCCTCGCCCGCAAAATGGAGCCGCGCGCCGCAACGCCCCAGCGCCGCCTCGACGCCATCAAAGCGCTGTCGGAAGCCGGCGTTCCCGTTACCGTGATGACCGCGCCGATCGTGCCGGGGCTCACCGACCACGAATTGGAATCGATATTGGAAGCGGCCGCCAAAGCCGGCGCGACCAGCGCTGGCTTTGTGGCCTTGCGTTTGCCGTATGAAATCGCGGATTTGTTTCAAGAATGGCTTTCCGGCGCCTATCCGGACCGTGCGCAAAAAGTTCTAAATCTGATCCGGCAAATGCGCGGCGGAAAGCTCTACGATTCCCGCTGGGGCGAGCGCATGACGGGCACGGGCGCCTGGGCGCATCTGATCGCGCAGCGCTTCCGGCGCGCCTGCAACGAGTTCGGCCTCAATCAGCGACGGCGCACCTACGATCTCAGCCGCTTCGGCCCGCCCGATGGATTTTCACGGCAATCAGGGCAATACAGCCTGTTCTAATTTTAGTTTGGATGGCTGCCGCATGTCGCTCATATCTTGGACGCCGCGCCCTCTTCCCAATCCTCAGCTGCTCGAGGGACGCCTCACGCGCCTCGAAAAGCTGAATTGGTGCGCGCACACGCAGGAGCTGTTCGATTGCCTCGGCGGCGATGCGAATGCCGCTCTCTGGCGCTATATGCCGATCGGCCCCTATCTCAACCCCAAAACTTTCTCGGAAGACTTTGAACGCTCCCGCGTGAACGGCGATTGGAACACCTCGGCAATTCGCGTGAAGGAAACGGGCAAGATCGAAGGCATGCTCTCTTTTATGCGCATACGCCCCGACCATGGCAGCGTCGAGCTCGGCTGCGTCGCCTTCGGTCTACGGCTTCAGCGCACCGCCGCCGCGACCGAAGCCGTCTATCTGATGGCGAAGCACACTTTCGAGGATCTCGGCTATCGCCGCTTCGAGTGGAAGTGCGACGCCACGAACGAAGCTTCCAAGAACGCAGCGCTTCATTTCGGCTTCATCTATGAAGGCCTGTTCCGCCAGGACATGGTGCGCAAAGGCGCCAATCGCGACACGGCCTGGCATTCGATCATAGACAAGGAATGGCCATCCGTCAGCGCAGGCTTCCAGCGCTGGCTCGACCCGGCCAATTTCAGCCCGGATGGCGCGCAGATCCGCTCTCTGACGTCCCTCCGCTCCGCCTGATTGGTCGCAAAACCTGTGGATCACGCGCACCCCGCCCCTTGAGCCGACAGGCCATTCGCGCGAGCAAAGCGCGCATGGACGGTCAGACGCTCATCATTTGCGGCGTGGACGAAGCCGGGCGCGGGCCGCTGGCTGGGCCAGTCGTGGCCGCCGCCGTTATCCTGCGCACCAAGATCAAGGGTCTGGCGGATTCCAAGATCATCACGGAAAGTAAGCGCAATGCGCTGGCCCTGCTCATCCGCGAGAAAGCCTATTTCGGCATCGGCGAAGCCAGCCATGAAGAGATCGACGCCCTGAACATCTGGGGCGCCACAAAGCTCGCCATGCGCCGCGCCATCAACGCCCTGCCCGTCCGCCCGCATCTTGCGCAGGTCGACGGCAACCTTTCGCCCGATCTCGGCTGTCAAGTGCAGGCCATCGTCAAAGGCGATTCCAATATTCCGGCGATCTCCGCCGCCTCCATCCTCGCCAAGACGCATCGTGACGCGCTGATGGTGACATATGACGCGATGTATCCGGGCTATGGTTTCGCCAGCCATAAGGGCTATGGCGCACCGATTCACATGGCGGCGCTGAACACGCTTGGCCCCTGCGCCATTCACCGCCGCTCCTTCGCGCCGGTCCGTGACAGACTCGCGCTTTGCGAAACGGTTTAGAACCCCGCCGCTGGCGGCAGCCCTGGACTGGACAAACACATCACCTTGAACAACTCGCCCATTTGATTGAGGGCTATCAAACGATGCAGCGCTTTGTCGATTTCCTCTCGGCGATGCGGGTTCGCGGATTGCAGCGTTTGCGCCCGGGCCTCGATACCCAGCGCCCGCAAGAAGGCACCTTGCGTCAACGGCCCCGCGACGTCAAGCCCAGCGGCGCGCCCAAGGTCCGCGAGCGCCCGAAAATCCACATGCGCGGTGAGATCGATCGCGCCAGGCTCCGCCAGCGGATCGCATTTCTTGTGACGGCGCAGCGCCTGCAACGTATCGCCGAACTCCAGCCCGTCGCCGCCATAATCCACGAACAGCGCGCGCCCCGGCGCTGCGTGCAGACGGGCAGCCAGAGCATCGACAAAACCAGGAAGCTCCGGTGCGAACTCATAAACCGCGCCGTCTGGCGCCTTGGCGAGCGCCGCAATGCCATCGGCGGAGATCGTAAGCTGCGCCAGCTGCACGGGCGCGCCAAGACCAAACGCAAGTTGTCCGTCCGCTGCGCCGACCAGCCGTTCGCGCCAACCGTCGGGGGCGCGCACAAATTGCCGGATCGGCATGCAGTCTAAAAACTCATTGGCGAGGATGACGCTCGGGCCGGCGGGCAATGCCTCAAGCGATGCTTTCCACGCCACGCGCGGCACATCTTTCAGACGCTCCATCTGCGCAGCTTTCAAGATGGGATTCACTTCGACCAGATGCACATGCGCGGCGGCGCGAAATTGGGGGGCGATGCGGCAGGCCCACAAGGCGTCCGCCATCAGGACCCCGCGGCCAGGACCCAATTCACCAAACACAATCTCAGACGGCGCGCCGAAATCCGCCCAAGCTTGCACGCTCCAAAGCCCGAGCAATTCGCCGAACATCTGGCTGATCTCAGGCGCGGTGACAAAATCGCCGCCAGTCTTTTGCGGCGCGCCGATTGGGGCCTGCGCAATGTAATAGCCGCATTCTGGATCGTAGAGCGCGGCGCGCATATAATCGGCCACACTGATGGGGCCTGCTGCGCTGATCTGCGCCAAGAGCCGGTCGCGCAGCGCGCCGGCGCGATCCATCGGAGCAACCATTCTCAGGCTGTTCTCGTCAAGCCGGCGCTTGGCCGGCGGAAGGCTTCTTCAAAGCGTTCCATATAAACCACGCTCCCGCCGCGAACATCGGCAAGGACAACATCATTCCCATCGTCAGGCCCAAAGGGAAATCCGGCATATGCCGGTCCGGTTCCCGGACGTATTCCAATGCGACACGCGCCAGCGCATAGCCCACCAGGAAAATGCCGACATTAAGGCCGGGTTTGGCGAGCGACCGGAACCGATGCGTTGCGACGAAGAGCACGCTGAACAAAATCACGCCCTCAAGGAGGGCTTCGTACAATTGACTGGGATGGCGCGCGTCCGGTCCGGCCATGGGAAAGACCACGCCCCAGGGCGCATCCGTGGGGCGGCCCCACAATTCGCCATTCACAAAATTGGCAATGCGTCCGAAAAACAATCCAATAGGCGCCGCGACAGCCACCGCATCCCCCAGCGACAACAAGGGGATCTTCCGAAGGCGCGTGGTGAGCAAGGTCGCCAGCATCACGCCGACCAAACCGCCGTGAAACGCCATGCCGCCATTCCAGACAGCGAACATTTCACCTGGCTGGGTTAAAAGGTCTGGACGGTAAAAAAGGACGTATCCCAAACGGCCGCCGAGAATAATGCCCAGCGTCGCCGCGACGACGAAATCATCTGCGTCCACTTCCGTATAGGGAGCCTTATCCTTGCCCCAGAGCGCCGGACGCTTGGACAAATAGACCAGATAGCGCCAGCCGAGAAAAATACCCGTGATGTAGGCGAGCGCATACCAGCGCAGCGCGAACGGGCCGAGGTCCAGGCCGAACACTTGAAACGGTCCCAGGCTGAAGATTTCCGGGTGGATGTCCGGAAACGGGATCGCCATCTGGAATAAATCCGCCATCGACACACCTCTAAAGCACGCTCGGCATTAGGCCGTTTGCCGTCAGCGCACAACATTAGTCGCTGATATGACAACAGCATTTCCAGAAAGGCTGGGTTGGGCCGCTTTGCGAGCGAACCGATTCAGTTCAAGCATGCAGGGCTCCTTATGAGCCCCAAGATTGACGCGTCGGCTGCCCCTGCTATCGACGCGTACAAAGGAGCCGGGATGCACACCCAAAACCCTCTATTCGACGATTTCGCCAAACTCATGAGCGGCGCCGTCAGCGCGGCCCAAGGCGCCGGTCAAGAAGCGCAAGCGATGTTTCGCAGTCAGGCGCAGCGATTCATTCAGGATATGGATCTGGTCGGCCGCAGCGAGTTCGACGCGATGAAACTCCTCGCGGAAAAGGCGCTGGCGGATGCCGAAGCCCTGAAGGAGAAACTCGCGGAGCTGGAGTCCGAACTGGCCGCACTGCGCACGGCTGTGCAAAGCAAGTGAGCCCGGGCATTCCGCCTTGTGTAAGGTCTGACCCTTCTTTAGCGTAACAACGTGATGATTCCACAGCGCAACTTATGCGCCGCGGACTGAACCGACCGGAGGTTCCGCATGGAACGAACCAGCATTGATACGGACCCGGGTTTTGCCGATCCGCTTGATTTGGTCGAACAAATACTCTCGCTCGAAGGCTATGTGTTTGAGCGCGCTGAGGACAATGAAGTGCATTTCGGCCTGCCCGGACAATGGGCGGACCTGCACGGATTTTTCGCCGCCCGCGCCGAGCCGCCAACCATCTCTTTGACGCTTGGACTTGATCTGCGCGTGCCGACTGGCCGCGTGAACGATTGCTGCCGCCTGATCGCGCTCATCAATGAGCAGCTCTGGCTCGGCCATTTCGAATTGTGGGCCGAAGACAGCGCGGTTGTCTTCCGCCACGTTTTGCCGCTCATCGACCGCGAAGAAGCGAGCCCCGGCGAAATCGCCGCGGTGTTGGCCGCAGCCGTGGATTCGGCGAACCGCTTCTTCCCAGCCTTCAACTTCCTGATCTGGGCCGGTAAGACACCCGAGGAAGCCGCCGCCGCCGCTCTGTTCGAAACGGTCGGCGAAGCGTAACAAATTTGCGTCCGCCTTCTCGCGCGAAGGCGCGATTTAGGGGGCGCTAATATGTCCATCTCCACTCTTGGCATCGCTGGCGCAGGCCGCATGGGGTCCGCCCTCTTAAAGGGATGGGCAAATGCGCGCGCCAATGGCTTCGCGCCTAAGGTCACCGTCTTCGAACCCTACCTCTCAGGCGAGATTGAGCCTGCGCTCAAGGCGCTCGATGCCCGCGTGAACCCTTCCGCGCCCAATGGCGCACCCTTCGATGTGCTGGTGCTGGCCGTCAAACCGCAAACCTTCTCTGAGGCGGCATTGGGCCTGAAACCATTCGTGGGACCAAAGACGCTTGTCCTCTCGATCATGGCGGGCACGACAATCGCTAAGTTGAAATCCGAACTCGGCGCCGCGCGCGCGGTGCGCGCCATGCCCAATACGCCGGGCGCGATCGGCAAAGGCATCACCGCCTATGCCGCAAGCGATGCGCTCTCCAAGGTAGATCATGCGCAGATCGGCGCCCTGCTCGCACCGCTCGGCGGCGTGGAACGCGCACCCGATGAGGCGTCGATCGACGCCGTGACGGCGGTTTCAGGTTCTGGGCCAGCCTACATCTTTCTGCTGGTAGAGGCGCTCGCCGCAGCGGGCGAAGCCGAAGGTCTGGAAAAAGATCTGGCGATGCGCCTGGCGCGCGCCACAGTGGTGGGCTCCGGCGCACTCTTGGACGCTTCGTCCGAAAGCGCAGAAGCCCTGCGCCAAGCCGTCACCTCCCCGGGCGGCACGACGGCGGCGGCGCTCGGCGTTCTCATGGCCGAAGACGGCATGAATGCATTGATGAAAAAAGCGATCGGCGCCGCAACCGCGCGCGCCAAAGAGCTCGGGGCTTAAGGCCTAGCCTTCCCGCCTAGTGCTGCATCGGCAGCAGGTCCCGGTATTCGGGATGACGGTGAATGTAGTTCGCGATGAAACTGCAATGCGGGATCACCTTCAGACCGCGCGTGCGCGCCGCCTCCAGCGCGCCCTTCGCCAATAACGAGCCATAGCCGCGACCTTCGAATTCCTGCGGCGTTTCGGCGTGCGTGAAAATAATCACGTCGTCCATCAGACGATATTCGACGAAAGCAGCGTGTTTGGCGTCAATCGGCAATTCGTAGCGGCGCTCGTCCGCATTATCGCGGACCTGTGCGCCACTCGCCGTGTCTTGCGTCATCGATCAGTGCACCTTTTGAGTCTCACTGACGATATAGGTCAGAGTATCCTCGTTGTGCTCTTTAATGGCGACGTAATCCCCAATGCGCAATTGGTGATCGGCGAGGCGATGCACCGGCTCGTCTGGCCCTTCATGCGCCTCGTCATAATGGAAGAACCAATGACCGCCGCGATTGGTGATCCAGCCATCCGCGATCTCATCCTTCAAGGGAGAGAACCGCCGCACCGTGCAGGCTTCTTTGTGCGCGCGCCAAAGTTCAACATCCAAGCGGCCGTCTGAGTCCAAAGGCGCGACCAAAGCATATCCGCGCGCGGAATCGCCGTCGGGGTAACCGGGGTTACGGGCAAGAATCATAATCACTCTGGTCAATTGCATGGAACACCTCATTTAAGACCGGCGGTCTGCGCCAAGCGGCGTTACGAGCGCTAGTCTGTAGCGGCCGATAAATTATTCCGTTTCATCATGGTCTTAATGCGACAACAGCAAAGACGGCCCCGTTCCAGCAAGAAACGATCGTGTTGCGCCGCCGAATATCATCTCTTGCGCCCGCGAATGCGCATAGGCGCCGGTCACCAACAAAGAGCCGGGGCCCGCCAATTCCATGATGCCCATTGCAGCATTGGCGCTGGAGCTCGCATCCACCAAAACGATTTGAGCCTCCACGCCGGATGCCTGCAGGCGGGCTTGCAACAAGCCGGGATCCACGCCAGCGCGGGCGCGATCGCCCACTTCGCTCACCGCCTGGCAGATCGAGACGCTTTGAGATTTTTGCAGAATCGGCATCGCGGCGCGTACAGCGCGCCCGGCTTCCAGGCCGCCATCCCATGCGATGAAGGCAGGCTTGCCGACAATGTCGTCTTCTCGCGCTAGGAGAACAGCAGCGCGCGCCTTCAATAGCGCCGCCTCGAAAGCGCTGCCCAACGGCCCGCCGGACTTTGCGGAATCCTGCGGGAAGACGGCTAAGTCATAAAGAGCGAGATACTCAACAGTCGCACGCGACATTGAATCGATCCGCTTCAAAACGGAGATCCCACCCGGAGGCATGATGGCCCTATGCACAGAATCAATGGCCGCCAGGACCCGGTTCTCCGCCGAAATTTGAATTTCGCGGGCGGCTTCGATCGCTTCGGCCGAAGGCGGCTGCGTCAGGCCCTCGCCCGCCCAGATGAATGCGTCTGCGGGATCCGGCATCGCGAACAAAGCGGCGCAGCTGCCCGAAAGCGCTTTCGCCAATTGCGCGGCGCAGGTGAGCGCTGCGCGGTCTTCGGACCGGCCCAAGGTCGGAGTCAGCACGTTCAGTCCCATAACCCGGCTCCACGCTTCAAATGAGTGACGATATGTGCATGTAAGTCCTACACTATATGTACGGTCCAAGGGCTTGATTTCAATCAACGCCCCGAAACCTATTAAAAGCCTATTTTGGAGACCGGCTTTCGATGACCAAGCAGAGCGCAACGCCGGAAACGAAACGGCAAACCGAGAAAGACGCGCGCGCCTGGCAACGCATGCTCTCTGGGCGCCGCCTCGATTTGCTCAACCCCTCGCCGCTCGACATCGAGATCGACGACATCGCGCATGGCATCGCACGCGTCGCACGCTGGAACGGTCAGACGATCGGCGAACACTCCTTTTCCGTGGCGCAACATTGTCTGGTAGTCGAAGAGACCGCCGCCGCGATCGACCCGCAAATCCCGGCGCGCTGGCGTCTCGCCGCGTTGCTTCACGACGCAGCGGAATATGTGGTCGGCGACATGATCAGCCCCTTCAAAGCGGCAATTTCCGGCGATTACAAATCGATTGAGCGGCGCCTGGACGAAGCCGTGCATATCCGCTTCGGTCTCCCGCCGGCCTTACCGCCGCAGGTGAAAGCGCTCATCAAAAAGGCCGACAAAGCCTGCGCCTATTTCGAGGCGGTGCAACTCGCTGGCTTCTCCCGCGCCGACGCCCGCAAACATATCGGCGCGCCCCCACCTGACATCGATATCACGCTTGAGCCGATGGCGGCGAAGGACGCACAAAGCGCCTATCTGCGGCGCTTCTACGAATTGTCCGAAATCGTCGATAAAGTGCATCCGCCCTTACAAGGAGCCCGCCCATGGAAATAGTCGTCAGTTCCCTGATTCTTGCGCCGCAAGTGGCGAAGGAAAAACGCGTCAGCCATGCAATCAGCCTGCTTGATCCATTTAATGCGTTCCCATCGCTGCATCCATTGACAGATAACGCTCATTTGAAAATCGGCATGCACGACATCGCTGAACTGATGGAGGGCTTTGAAGCGCCCGGCGCCCATCACGTCGAAACGGCGCTCAGCTTCGCTAGGAATTGGAACCGCACCGCGCCAATCCTCGTTCATTGCTGGGCCGGCGTGTCACGGTCGACCGCTACAGCGTTTTCCATCGCCTGCGCCGCCAACCCAGACGCCAGCGAGATGGAAATTGCACAAACCTTGCGCGCCGCCTCGCCGACCGCCTCGCCCAATTTACGCATTGTTGCGTTGGCGGACGAGATCTTGAAGCGCCGCGGCCGGATGATCAGCGCGGCGGAATCCATTGGCAAAGGCGATCTCTTGTTGAGCGTTCAACCTTTCTCCATCCCGGCGCATTACAAGTCTGGCGCAAGGACACAAGGACCTGGGGAAGCCTGATGCCGTTGCGCGAGGACGCCCATGCCGTAATCGGTTTGACGGCCGTGATCGTGGCGGCGGATTCGCGCGAACCCTTTGTTCTGGTGACAAAGCAGGGCGGCCTGGACAGCTTGCCCTTCGGCCCCTTCGATCCCGCGCGGCACCGGACATTCGAACTCGGCCTCCGTAAATTCATCACGGACCAAACTGGCTTCGAAGCGGCCTATGTAGAGCAACTTTACACATTCGGCGATCGCGGCCGTGAAGCCCCGCGCGCCGATCTTGGCGGCGGCGCCGAAGAACGCGTTATCTCTGTCGGCTATCTGGCTTTGGCGCCCGAACGCACGGATCTCGTCGGCGAGGACGCCGCCTGGCAGGATTGGTATCGCTATTTCCCCTGGGAAGATTGGCGCGGCGGCCGGCCGGCTCTACTGGAAACGCTGATCGCGCCGCGTTTGCTTGCTTGGGCGAATGCAGCGAGCGCCGAGGCAGAGGCGTCTTCGCGGCTGGGCCGCGTCCGCCTGCACTTCGCTTTGGACGGCGCCCCCTGGATAGAAGAGCGTGCGCTGGAACGGTACGAACTCCTCTATGAAGCGGGGCTTGCGCCTGAAGCGCAGCGCGACCGCTCCCGCGAACGCGAACGGGTCGGGAAAAATCAAAACGGCGCGCCCCCTGTTTCAATCGGCCTTGGCGAGCCGATGGTGTCAGACCACCGGCGGATCCTCGCCACCGCAATCGGCCGCGTCCGCGCCAAGCTGAAATACCGGCCGATTATCTTCGACGTCGTGCAGCACGATTTCACGCTGTCCGAACTGCAATATGTCGCTGAAGGCTTGCTCGGTTTGTCCCTACACAAACAAAACTTCCGCCGCATGGTCGAGAATGCCGGGCTGGTCGAGCCAACGGGCGAAGTGGAGAGCGGCACCGGCGGACGCCCGGCCGCCCTGTTTCGCTTCAAAAAGGATCTTCTCGCCGGTCGCGCCATCGGCGGCGTCGCCGCGCCCCGGGCGCACCGGTTGACCGGGCCAACCTGATTTCGCAATCGTCCCGCGAAAACGAAAAACCGCTACGTTTTTTAAAGAATAGCCTCCTCAAAGGCGCCCGGCCGATCCGGCGGATCGTAAGTTCGGCGCCTTTCCCTTGTGAAACCTCCCCAAACGATCTATATGTGTCGCGTTGGTTATACTCCAACCAAGCATAAGCGCCGGCGAGGCTTCGCCGGTTTTTATCGGACCGACTTATACTCGGTTTGAGCATAGGGAGGGCAAGGATGGCCCGTATTATTGACGCTGGTCCTGTTTGTGAACCGCGCACCTCTATGGGAGCTTTTGGCGCCCTGAATGCCGCTCAAGCCCGTGGGCTGGAGTATAATGACCGCGTAAAGGCCGAAACGGCTCACCTCTATGAAATGGTGAAGGACGTCGTCACGCCAATGGAATGGCCGGCTTACGCGCCGCTCATCGCCGCCATCAACAAACTGAAGGGTCAACGCGACGCGGTGATCCTGGCGCACAATTATATGACGCCCGAAATCTTCGCCTGCGTCGGCGATTTCCGTGGCGATTCCCTGCAACTCGCCCGCGAAGCCGCGAATACGCCCGCCCGCGTCATCGTGCAAGGCGGCGTGCACTTCATGGCCGAGACCTCAAAAATCCTGTCGCCGGATAAAATTGTCCTGATTCCGGATGAGCGCGCGGGCTGCTCCCTCGCCTCTTCGATTACAGGCGCAGACGTACGCCTAATCAAGCAACGCTTTCCGGGCTTGCCAGTGGTCACCTATGTGAACACCTCCGCCGACGTGAAGGCTGAGAGCGACATTTGCTGCACCTCTTCCAACGCCGTGCAGGTCGTCGAAGCCGTCGCCAAGCAATGGGGCGTCAACCGCGTCATCATGATCCCAGACGAATATCTGGCCCGCAATGTCGCAGCGATGACCAATATCAAGATCATTGCTTGGCACGGCAAATGCGAAGTCCACGAACAATTCAGCGCGGCGGACGTCGTCGAATTGCGCGACGCGCATCCGGGCGTGATGATCCTGGCGCACCCCGAATGCCCGCCGGACGTTCTGGAAGTCGCAGATTACGCCGGCTCCACGGCCGCGCTCGCGAACTACGTAAAGAAGAACAATCCGCGCAAGGTTGTCCTGCTGACCGAGTGCTCAATGTCCGACAATGTCGCTTTGGAAAACCCAGGCGTTGAGTTTGTGAAGCCGTGCAATCTCTGCCCGCACATGAAGCGCATCACACTCGAAGCCATCTATGACGCCTTGGTCGAGATGAAATACGAAGTGCATATCGACCCGATCATCGCGAAGGAAGCGAAACGCGCGATCGACGCAATGTTGGCGCTGCCCAAGACCGAGAAGCCTTTGGATTTCGAAGTCGGCCGCCGCGCCGTCGAAGTCGAACTCGTCTAAGCATCCTTTGCCCCATTAGGCCAGATCGAGGAGTATCGGCCGGCGATGACGGATACGCATTCATTGCCGGACGATGCGGTATTGATCGTCGGCGCGGGCTTGGCGGGATTGTTCCTCGCCCTCAAGCTCGCGCCGCGCCCTGCTTACATCATGATGGCGCGACCCTTGGGCGAAGGCTCCGCCAGCGCCTGGGCGCAAGGCGGCATCGCAGCGGCGCTCTCCGTTGAGGATTCTCCCGGCCTCCACGCCGCGGACACGATCGCCGCGGGCAATGGACTCGTTGAGGAAGCTGTCGCGCATTTGCTCGCCGAAGAAGGCCCGGCGCGGGTTCACGATCTGCTGGCTTTGGGCGTGCCGTTCGACCAGCGCGCCAATGGCGACTTGGAATTGTCGCTGGAAGCCGCCCATTCGCGCGCCCGCGTAGCGCGGGTCAAAGGCGACCTCGCCGGCCGCGCCATCATGGATGCGTTGACGACCGAAGCGCGCCAAGCTGACAACATCCACTTCATTGAAGGCACGGCCGCCTCCGCCATTCTGACCGAAGGCGCAGGCGCAGCCGGCATATTAGGCCGCGATGTATCCGGCGCGCTCATCGCTTACAAAGCGCGCGAGACCGTGCTTGCGACCGGCGGCGTAGGCGGCCTCTATCGCGTCACCACAAATCCGCAAAGCGCGGTCGGTTCCGGCATTGCGATGGCCTATCGCGCGGGCGCCATGATCGCCGATCCGGAATTCGTCCAATTCCATCCGACCGCGATCGATATCGGCCGCGATCCGGCGCCGCTGGCGACAGAGTCGCTGCGCGGGGAAGGTGCGGTGCTCGTCAATTCCGACGGCCGCGCTTTCATGCGCGATTATGCCGACGCTGGAGACCTCGCGGCCCGCGATATCGTCGCGCGCGCCATCGCAAGTGAGATCGCCGCAGGACGCAAAGCATTTCTCGACACGCGCCAAGCCGTCGGCGCGCACTTCCCCGATCACTTCCCAACCGTGTTTTCGGTGTGCATGAATGCTGGCATCGATCCGCGCACGGCGTGCATACCGGTTGCGCCCGCCGCGCACTACCACATGGGCGGCGTCGCAACCGATCTTTGGGGCCGCACGACTCTCGATGGATTGTCCGCCTGCGGCGAATGCGCCTCCACGGGCGCGCACGGCGCAAACCGCCTTGCCTCAAATTCCTTGCTCGAAGCCGTCGTGTTCGCCGACCGCATCGCCCAGCGCTTGAAGGCGGCGCAATTCAGCCCCGCGCGGGGAGAAGCCAAAGCCGAAGCCGCCGCTTATATGCCGGCCAGCGCGCTAAAGCGGCTGCGCGCGATCATGAGTCTCAAGGCCGGCGTCACGCGCGACGCGGCCGGCCTGAAGGACGTGCTGAAACTCATCGAAGAATTGGATTCCAAATATGGCGCAGCGTTCCCGCTGATCTCTGCGCGCCTGATCGCCAGCGCCGCGCTGGCGCGCACAGAAAGCCGCGGCGGTCATTACCGCAGCGACTTCCCAAACCTCGGACCGAAGCCCGTGCGCACTTTCTTGTCCGCTCACACTTAAGACGCTAACCTTACCACCTCCCCCGCAAAGGCTGCGTCATGACCATCCCGCCACTGCCCGATTTGATTCTCGATCCCATCGTCCGCCTTGCGATCACCGAAGATCTCGGCCAAGCAGGCGATATCACCTCCGACATCTGCATCCCCAAACATGCCCGCGCGACCGCGCAATTGATCGCACGCGAAGAAGGCCGGATCGCCGGCCTGGACGCCGCGGCGCTGGCCCTGAGGCTGATTGATCCTGAAGCGCACCTGCAGATCCATATTGCAGACGGTCAGGATGCTCCGGCCGGCGCCTCGATCGCGACGCTGCAAGGCTCCGCCCGCTCGCTGCTGACGGCCGAGCGCACCATGCTGAATTTCGTGGGTCACTTATCGGGCATCGCGACCTTGGCGAACGATTTCGTGAACGCCATCGCCGGGACAGGCGCGCATATCGTCTGCACCCGCAAAACCACGCCCGGCCTGCGCGCCCTTGAAAAGCGCGCCGTGCGGCTCGGCGGCGCACTCAATCATCGCTTCAATCTGGCCGACGCCATCCTCATCAAGGACAACCACATCGTGGCGGCGGGCGGCATCGGCGCAGCCCTCACCCGCGCCCGCGCCGCCATTGGCCATTTGACGGCGATTGAGATCGAGGTCGACAATCTGGGCCAGCTCGCCGAAGCGCTCCCCTTCGGCCCCACCGCCGTATTGCTCGACAATATGAGCGATAGCGAACTGCGTCAGGCTGTGGCGATGGTCGCCAACCATACCGGCCCAAACCGCATCCTCACCGAAGCATCCGGCGGCGTGAACCTGACGAGTGTGCGCGGCATTGCAAAGACCGGCGTGAATTACGTCTCCGCCGGGGCCATAACGCATTCCGCCAAACGGATGGATGTGGCCCTCGATTTCGAGTGAATGCGCAGACCACGCCGAACCCCAAAAGAAAAAGGCGGCCAGTAAAGGCCGCCTTTTTCGTGAAAACAATCCACCCCAGTCCGCGCTTACATTTCGCGGACGTCGCCGCTTATCGAAGCATCCGAGGATCCAACCTGCGCCGCGATGGACGCATTGGCGGCCATGGCTTTGCGCTCAGTGGACGATGGGAGGCGGTAGAAGATATGGGCGCCAATGCGCTTGGTCTCAACCAAGCTCGCCGACCAGACCGGCAGCACCGCCACGGTGTGATAATGGGTGGCGCTGGACGTGACCTTGTTGTTTTGGCCCAGCATTGCCTTCTTTGCGAGGTTTTGAGCCTGACGCCAGGATTCTCCGCGCGGGGCAACCCGCAAAGAACCATCGCAGGTAAAACTGAACTGGCAGCCCGTCTTCAGGTTTGAGCCCTGATAAACGACGCCGCAAATGGAGCCGGGATAATATTTGCTGCGGGTCCTGTTGGCGATGACCTCGGCGACGGCCTTTTGGCCATCAAGCGTTTCAGACCGCGCTTCGTAATAGATCGCCTCCGCAAGGCACTTTTGCTCGGAAGCAAGTTTATTCGTTGTTTCAAGATTGACCCGGGCGAGACCGCCAGCAGCCCCAGTCGCCGGATCGGCGGCGCGCAAGTCTCGGCGAAGCTCGACAATATTGCCGACATCATCCGACTCAACGTCCAATCCCAGACGCTTGAGCTGTGCGGCGGCCGGCTTGAAGGCATCCGATTTGATCTGGCTTTGCGTATCCAAGGAGGCGCGGAAATCCATTGACCGCAGCTTCCAGGAGACTTCGTTGCGTTGCTCTTCTGCCCGGGCGCCCACCAGAGGTAGGACGCCAACGGCAGCAGCGGCGAACGCAGCGGCGGCGGCGATGTGCGTCGTCTTCACTACGGTCTCGTCGTTTTCTGCGACTATATTAGCCTGTGCACTCATTGTGAGCTGCGCCCTCGTTGATGAAACGAGCCCACATAAAGCGTTAAAGGGTCTTAAGGCTCCGTTACCTTACGGGCAAGTTTTTACGCCCTTTGCTCACCCTTTGCTTACCTTAAAACTTCGCAAAAATTCCACAAACATCTGTTTTTTCAAGAAAAAGAGATAAATCCCTCACTGATTCGCCCTGTGGATAAAGTGCAACTTTTGGGAAACATTTTAGCAGCTCGCCAACCAAGACAGGCCTCGAGGGCACATCCTTTAGTTGAATCTCTAGTGCAAACCATCGCCTTTTGATTGCAGCGCCGCCTGCGCCGCCGCGAGTCGGGCGATCGGCATACGGAACGGTGAGCACGACACATAATCGAGGCCCAGCGACTCGCAGAACGCGATCGAGGCCGGATCGCCGCCATGTTCGCCGCAGATGCCGAGCTTGATTCCCGGACGCGTTTTACGGCCGCGCTCAACAGCGATGCCGATCAGATCGCCCACCCCTTCTTTGTCGAGCGAGATGAAGGGATCCTTTTCGAAGATGCCAGCCTCGACATAGGCGTTCAGGAACTTACCGGCGTCGTCGCGGCTGATGCCGATCGTGGTCTGCGTGAGATCGTTTGTGCCGAACGAGAAGAACTCCGCCACTTCAGCGATATCGCCCGCCCGCAGAGCAGCGCGCGGCAGCTCGATCATCGTGCCCACAACATACTCGACCGTCGCGCCGCGCTCCTTGAACACGTCCTGCGCCACCGCGTCGACGCGCGCCTTTAGGATTTCGAGTTCCTTCTTGGTCGCAATCAGCGGGATCATTATTTCCGGGATCGGCGCAACGCCGGCATCCTGTGCGACGGCGAGTGCGGCTTCGAACACCGCCCGCGCCTGCATCTCATAGATTTCCGGATAGGTGATCCCGAGGCGGCAGCCGCGATGGCCCAGCATCGGGTTCATTTCGTGCAGATCCTTGGCGCGCTGCAACAGCGCTTCAGGGTCGAGCCCAGTCGCCTTGGCCACTTCGATCACATCTACATGGGTATGCGGCAGGAATTCATGCAGCGGCGGATCGAGGAAGCGCACGGTGACCGGCAAACCGGCCATGATCCGGAATAGATCGGCGAAATCCTTGCGCTGCATCGGCAATATCTTGGCCAAAGCCGCCACCCGGCCTGCTTTGTCATTGGACAGGATCATTTCCCGCACGGCCGCGATGCGGTCGGCTTCGAAGAACATGTGCTCGGTGCGGCACAGGCCGATGCCTTCCGCTCCGAACTTCCGGGCGGTCTCCGCGTCGCGTGGCGTTTCGGCGTTAGCGCGGACTTTCAAACGGCGGATGCCATCCGCCCACACCATTAGCTGAGCAAAATCGCCGGAAAGTTCCGGCTCGACCATCTCGACCTTGCCGAGAATGACTTCACCCGAAGACCCGTCGATCGTGATCACGTCGCCCGCTTTTACGGTCACGCCCTTGGCGGTGAATTGCTGGTCGCCGAAGCGGATCTCCACAGCGCCGCAGACGCAGGGCCGGCCCATGCCGCGGGCCACAACGGCCGCGTGGCTGGTCAAACCGCCGCGCGCCGTGACGATGCCGCGCGCCGCATACATGCCGTGAATGTCTTCCGGGCTGGTTTCGTCTCGGACCAAGATCACATCCTCGCCGGACAAAGACAGGCGTTCAGCCTCGCCGGAATCAAACACAACCTTGCCCACCGCAGCGCCGGGCGACGCCGCCAGGCCACGCGTTACCACGGTGCGGGAGGTTTTGGATGGGATTGTGGGGTGCAGCAATTGATCGAGCGAGGCTGGGTCGATGCGCAGCACCGCTTCCTTCTGATCGATCATGCCTTCGGCGACCATATCGACCGCGATCTTCAGGGCCGCACGGGTTGAGCGCTTCCCGTTCCGGGTCTGCAGCATCCACAATTTACCCGTCTCGACGGTGAATTCGATGTCCTGCATGTCCCGGTAATGGCCTTCGAGACGCTGATAGACCTCGACCAGCTGCTTAAAGACCTCTGGCATCGTCTCTTCGAGCGCGAGGCCGGCATTGCCTTGGGTCTTCTTTGCCGCGATCGTGATCGGGCCCGGCGTGCGGATGCCCGCCACGACGTCTTCGCCCTGAGCATTGATCAGATATTCGCCGAAGAATTGCTTGGAGCCCGTATTCGGGTCGCGCGTGAAGGCGACGCCGGTGGCGGATGTGTCGCCCATATTGCCGAACACCATGGCTTGGACGTTCACCGCCGTACCCCAGCTTTCAGGAATGTCGTGCAGGCGGCGATAGACCTTCGCCCGCTCATTCATCCAGCTGTCGAACACTGCGCCGATCGCGCCCCACAATTGCTCTTGCGGGTCTTGCGGGAATTCCTTGCCCAGGCGCTTTTTGACGATGGCTTTGTAGCTTTCGACCAGAGCAGTCCAATCCTCGGCGCTAAGTTCTGTGTCGAGAGTCAAATCGTGATCGGTTTTGTAATTGACCAGCGCATCTTCGAAATGGTGATGGCCAATGCCCAGCACGACGCTGGAATACATGGTGATGAAGCGGCGATAGGAATCGGCGGCGAAGCGATCGCCCGCCAAAGCGGCCATGCCCTTCACGGTTTCATCGTTGAGGCCGAGATTCAGGACCGTATCCATCATGCCCGGCATGGAGGCGCGCCCGCCCGAGCGGACAGACACCAGCAGCGGATTGGCCGGATCGCCGAATTTCTTGCCGACAAGCGCTTCAACCTCGGCCAAGGACGTATCGACCTGCGCCTTCAATTCGGGGGGATATTGCTTCCCGCGCTCGTAAAAGACGTTGCAGACTTCGGTGGAAATCGTGAATCCCGGCGGGACCGGCAGGCCCAGCGACGACATTTCCGCCAGATTGGCGCCCTTGCCGCCGAGCAAATTCTTCATGCTCGCTGCGCCTTCGGCTTTACCAGCGCCGAACGTATAGACCCACTTGGCGGAAATTCCGGCCATATCGTTACCCTACGTCTATTATGTACGCCGGATACGGATGGTTCCGGCGATTAACCTTCGATCTGCGAGAAGTCGGCGACTCGCTCAAGGGCCGCGCGCACTTTTGACAATAACAAGAGCCTGCTGCGGCGCAACATCGGGTCTGGGTCGTTCACCAAGACTTGTTCGAAAAATGCGTCGACCGGCGCCCGTAAGCGCGCCAGCGCCCCCATGGCCCCGGCAAAATCCTCAGAATTCAAAGCATGCTGCGCTGCAAACTCTGCGCCAACGAGCACTTCGGAGAGGGTCCGCTCAGCATCCAGAACGCCGTAAGGCTCGATACCGTTCACCAAGTCCGCCGCGATCTGCTCGGCGAGCCCTGCTTCCTTCTTTTCTTCGGCCCGGAGGATGTTCACCGCGCGCTTATAACCGGCGAGCAGGTTTTGGCCGTCGTCGGTCTTGAGGAAGACTTGCAAGGCTTCGACGCGTGCGACGATGCGGACGAGGTCGTCGTCTAGCCAACCATTTGCCTTAAGGGCAGCATCAACTAGGTCATGTCCGTTGCCCTGCTCGCGAAGCTGAACCTTCAAACGATCCAAGAAGAACGCAAGCATATCAGCCAAAACTACGCGGTGAGCCTCCTCCTGCGCTTTGTCCTTCAAGTCAGAAGCAATGGCTCCAGCAATAGCAGCGATCCCTAGGGCGGGCTCCTTATTAAGTATACCGCTGATAAGCGAAACCAACTGAGGGAACTGATCGGCCGGCGCGCTTGCAAGATCGGCTGCCATGTCCGCTTGCAATTGCCGTTGCGCTGTCGTCGCGATGTCAATTTTTGCCTGCGCGGTCGCAAAAGATAAAAACTCAGTAAGTTCCAATCGAACATTTTGAGCGAGAAATATCCGAACCAAGCCAAGCGCCGCGCGACGCAACGCGAATGGATCACGCGAGCCCGTAGGCTTTTCGTTGATTGTCCAGAAACCCGCCAGGGTATCGATCTTGTCCGCCAGCGCCAGCGTCACGGCGACTGGATCAGTCGGCACGCGATCATTCGGGCCAAGCGGCCGGTAGTGATCTTCCACCGCGATGGCGACGGACGCGTTCTCGCTCTGCGACGCCGCCAGCTCGCGCCCAATCTGCCCCTGCAGCTCCGGAAACTCGCCAACGACTTCCGTCACCAGATCGCATTTGCTCAAAACCGCCGCGCGATCGACCAGTTCTGGATCAGCGCCCGTGACCGCGCACAGCTCTTTCGCCAGCGCCCGCACCCGCTCGATTTTATCCCAGACGCTGCCGAGCTTTTGGTGAAACACGATCTGTTTCAGCTTTTCGATGCGCTCCGGCGCGTCGAGCTTTTTCGGCTTCGTCCGTTCGATCGGATCGTAGAACCGGTCGAGATCCCAGAAATATTTGGCGTCGTTCAACCGCGCCGACAGCACGCGCGCATTCCCCGCCGCGATGGCCTTGCCGCCATCCACCGCGTCGATATTCGCAACGGTGATGAAGTTCGGCGCCAGCTTGCCCGTCGCCGGATCGCGCAGCGCGAAATATTTCTGGTGGGTCCGCATCGATAGGCGGATCACTTCGGCCGGCAGATCCAAAAACGCCGGGTCCATCTTGCCCAAAACCGGCACCGGCCATTCAACAAGGCCAGCGACCTCATCCAACAGTCCGGCATCCTCGACCATCTCAAGCCCGGCATCCTGACAGAGCTTGTTCGCCCGCTCCAGGATCAGCGCCTTGCGCTCTGCCGTATCCAGCACAACCCATTGGGCGCGCAGCTTGGCCGCATAATCCTCGAAATCCGACACATCAAAGCTCGACGGAGCGTGAAAGCGATGCCCGCGCGTCAGGCGCCCGGCCGTGATCCCGCCGATCTCACAAGGAACGATATCGTTGTTGAAGATCGCCACGATGCTTTGCAGCGGGCGGACCCAGTAAAAGTCCTGCTCGCCCGAGCGCATGCTTTTCGGCCAGGGGAAGCTCTTAGCCACGCTCGGCAGCGCCTCGGCGATGATGTCCGCCGTCGCCCGGCCCGGCTTATCGATCCGCGCCACGTAAAACGTGCCCTTCGGGTCCTCTTGAACCGTCGCTTCCTCGATCGAGGTCAGCCCCGCCGCTTTCAAAAACCCGGCCAGCGCCTGTTCCGGCGCGCCGACGCGCGGGCCCTTGCGCTCTTCCTTCAAGTCCGGCGTGCGTTCCGGCAGGCCCTGGATCACCACGGCCAAGCGGCGTGGCCCGGCGAATGATTTGGCGCTCTCGCCCTTGAGCCCCGCCGCGCTCAGCTGACCCTCCAACTGCCGCAACAGATCTTCCGCCGCCCGCACCTGCATGCGCGCTGGGATTTCCTCGGAAAAAAACTCAATCAAAAGCTGCGGCATAAAGGGTCCAATTCAGCGTGAAGCTGATTCCTCTGGCGGGCTTTATAAGGGCGCCCGGCCTCCTGACCAGCCGATTGGCGATGCTTTCGGCGAAAAACGCCAGAAAACCAGCCTGGAGGAGAACGCCCACCCCGGTAAAATGAATCCGGGTCAATTGCGCCAATGCGCCCCTCGGGCTTAGCTAGAGGCAGCATAAAGCGGCTGGCGATATCCATGCCGCACGGGACGCAAGGACGGACAGCGTGAATTTGCCAGGAAATCTCAAAGTAGACGCCGCGATCTTCAAGGGCGGTGAAAATCTATATTCCGGCGATCTTGCCGACGTCCCTGCCCGCGCCAAAACCATGGAGGCGATGGGTTGCCACGGCCTCTTCACGCTCGACACCACGGTCGATCCGTTCCTCACGCTCCTCCTCGCCGCCGAACACACAGAGCGCGCGGAATTGATCACGGGCGTCGCCATCGCCTTCGGCCGTTCGCCGATGACCGTGGCGCTGCAAGCTTGGAACCTGCAACGCTATTCCAAGGGCCGGATGGTGTTGGGCCTCGGCTCACAGGTTCAGGCGCATATCGAAAAACGCTTTTCCATGCCGTGGGGACCGCCCGCCGCGAAGATGCGCGAATATCTACAAGCGGTGCGCGCGATCTGGGATTGCTGGGGTCGCGGAACGCCGCTGAAATTCCGGGGGGATTTCTACACGCACACCCTGATGACGCCGACCTTCAATCCCGGCCCGAACGATTTCGCCGATCCGAAAATCTATCTGGGCGCCCTGGGCCCCAAAATGGTCGAAGTCGCAGGTGAATTGGCCGACGGCATGTATGGCCACCCCTTCACCACCATCCCCTTCGTGCGTGAAGTGCAGCTGCCGTCCTTGCGCGAAGGCCTGAAAAAGTCCGGCCGCAAGCTGAAAGATTTTGATATGCCGGCGATGATCATGACCATCACCGGCGAGACCGACGAAAAGCTCGACGCCGCCGACAAGGCGATCCGCAAGCTCATCGCCTTCTATGGATCGACGCCCGCTTATTATTCGGTGCTGGCGCAACATGGCTGGGGCGATCTCGGCCCGCAGCTCAATCAAATGTCCAAGGACGGACAGTGGGATGCGATGACGGATCTCATCACCGACGAGATCGTCGACGCCTTCGCCGTGAAGGGTGCGCCCGACGAAATCCCCGATCGCATCGCCGCGCGCTGCGAAGGCCTAATCGATCGCGTGACGCTCTATACGCCGTACGCCATCTCGGATGACATCCTGCCCGGAATCATCGCGGGCATCCGCGCCAAGCCAGGCAAGACCGTTCTGGAATAAAACGGAACGGCGTGCGGCGGCCTGATGCGCCGCCGCACGCCGAAAATCCTCGCTCAGTCGCGCATCTGCGCGCCGCCATTCACGTGCCACACCTGACCAGCCACCCAGGCGCCGTCGTCCGAGGCCAGAAACGCCACAGCCGCTGCGATATCGTCCGGCTGCCCCAGACGGGTATGCGGCACTGCTTTCAGGCCGCGCTCTACGAATTCATCCGTTAAATATTGCTTTACCGCTTCCGTCAGCACGAGGCCGGGGCAGATGACGTTGGCGCGAACGCCCTGCTTACCGAACCGCGCGGTGACGTGCCGCGCCAGTGCGTGGATCGCGTTTTTCGTCATCGGATACGCGACTTGCCACGCCGCCCCGCCGGATGCTGCGCCGGACGACGTGTAGATCATCGAGCCGCCGCCACGTTCCAGGATTTTCGGCAAGGCCGCCTGCGACGCCAAAAAGTGGCTCTTGGTGTTGATGGCGAAGCTCTTGTCGAGAACCTCCGGCGGGCAATCCAGAATATCAACGTCGCCTTCGGTGCCGCCTGCAAGATTGGAATGATAAAAATCCAAGCCGCCAAACTTTTCGACCGCAGCAGCCACGATCGCAGCCTGCGAATCCGCATTGGCGCCATCGAGCGCCATGCCGACGACGGAGCCGCCCTCCGCCTTGATCTTTTCAGCCGTCGCAAGCGCCCAATCCGCCTGCAGATCGCCAATCACGACATGCGCGCCTTCGGCCGCCAAGCGCCGGGCAGTCGCCGCGCCGATGCCGCGTCCGCCGCCGGCCACGATGCCGACCTTACCCTTTAGCCCCCTCATTCGAACCGCCTTCTTGAAATCATCATTTGTAAAGCGAGGACCAGGCCAGAGATTTATATCGCTTTCAAGCCTCCGAGCTGATGGCTCCCCACAATTTCCGGCGACAAATGGATCTGCAAAAAGCGAGCGGATCACTGATCGTGGATGCGGAACGGACAGCAAGCTGCGGCGTTGAGCCTGTCACGGAGAAAATTGTCCGTGGCGATAAGGATCAATCCGAGTTCATTTTTCATTGGCGGCGCGCTGATTGCATCGGCGGTTTGGCTGACCAAGCGCCCGATGGCCGAAGACCTCACAAACGTTGAGCGCGTTCGCATCCGCAATGCAGGGCCTGAAAACATGCGCTATCCGCCGTACGATTGGGACAAGGTCGATGCAACGGGTGATGAATCCTTTCCCGCCAGCGACCCACCGAGCTTATACTAAACTGCCGCCCACGGCCGCGCCCCGCACGGCGCGGCTGAGCGCGACCGCCAATTTGGTCTAAACGCCGATTTTTTGCGACGAATTGCAAACCTAAACGTCGCAACTCGTTGCCGCGCCCAATTTGGGTCGCCATAATCCAAGGAAATCAGCTTTAGGGAGAAAAACATGGATTGCGCATCACGCGCCGCCGCAATCAGCTTTGAAAGGCGATCCTTTCAACGCGAATTGCACGTCGCGCCGGAAGATGCACACATCCTGTCCTTCAATGTTTCGCGCAGGCCTTGGCGAATCTGGGGCAGTTATTGCACCCATAACGACGCCAGCCCCTATCACCTGCTCGGCGATCTCTCGCTCCTGCCCGCAGGCGTAGGCATGCACGCCGTCGGGGATGATTCCGGCGCGGATCTCTTCTTTTGCCGTTTCGACGCGACGCGCTTTGCGGACACGCTCGGCAGGCTCTCTTCATTGCAGCCGGATCTGATCAGTCCGTGCCTCGACATCCGCCATCGCGATATCGTGCGCGGCGTTGAGCGTTTGTACGAGGAAATATCCAATCCCAACGTCAACAGCGATGCACTAATCGATAGCTTGGTGACCATGTTGGCGATCGACCTCGCCCGACTGCCGCAGGACGGTCGGCGCGACGCCCTCTCCGGCCAGCAATTGCTTGCGCTCGATAATTATATCGCAGAGCATTTGGCCCACAGTCCGACGCTGACAGCGGCGGCGCGCGAGGCGGGCGTTCCGCCGCGACGCCTTGGCGCCGCCTTAAAAGCGGCAACCGGTTATTCCTTCGCAGATTATCTGGCGGAGTGCCGCTTGCGCAATGCGCGCGCTTTGCTCGATGGATCGAGCTTGCCCCTGAAAGAAGTGAGCCACCGCAGTGGCTTCAGCCATGTCAGCAGCTTCACCACCGCATTCCGCCGTGCGGTAGGCATGACGCCAGGACAATATCGGACGCGCAGCAGCGAAAAGCTGCGCGCCCGGGTCTAAACACCAGATTTCAGAGCTTGTTGTGCGCGCCGTCGCAAAGCGGCGCTTTGCTGGAATGCTTGCACTGGCAGAAATAAACCGTCTTGGATTCCTCGGCCGTCCACGCCAACGGCGTGAAGGAGGAATCCTTATGTGCGCCATTGCAAAACGGCTGATTGGCCGACTTCCCGCAGGTGCACCAATAATAGGTCTTGCCTGCTTCGACGGCGATTGGCTTCGGCGCCTTTTCGGCGATCGTTGGTTGTTCGCTCATGCTCGCTCCCCCTTTTCCCACGCTTCGGCGCAGCCCTTCGCCAATGTACGCACGCGCCCAATGTAAGACTGGCGTTCGGTCGGGCTGACCACGCCGCGGGCGTCGAGCAAGTTGAACAGGTGGCTCGCCTTCAGGCAATAGTCGAAAGCCGGCAAAGGCAAAGGTTTGAAGTTCGGGTCCTCATTGCCGCCGTCGATGCCGAGCAGGCGCTTACATTGCACCTCCGCGTCGCCAAACCAGCGCTCGACCATCTGGGAATCCGAGCGCTCAAAATTGAACGTGGATTGCTGCCGCTCGTTCTCCAAAAACACATCGCCATACGTGACCGGCGAGGCGCTGTCAGGATCGTTGAACGGCATATCATAGACCCGGTCGAAGCCGAGCACATACATGGCCAGCCGCTCGAGCCCATAAGTCAGTTCGCCCGAAACGGGGCGTACATCCAAGCCGCCGACCTGTTGGAAATAGGTGTATTGGCTGACTTCCATCCCGTCGCACCAGACTTCCCAGCCAAGGCCCCAGGCGCCGACGGTCGGGTTTTCCCAATCGTCCTCGACGAAGCGGATGTCGTGCAGCAGCGGATCGATGCCGATCGCCGCCAAGCTATTGAGATAGAGGTCCTGTAGATCGGCCGGATTCGGCTTCAGGATCACCTGATATTGATAATAATGCTGCAGCCGGTTCGGGTTCTCACCATAGCGGCCGTCTTTAGGACGGCGGGACGGCTGAACGTAAGCGGCGCGCCAGTGCTTCGGACCCAGCGCCCGCAAGGTGGTGGCAGGGTGGAGGGTCCCCGCACCGACTTCCATGTCATAGGGCTGAAGGATGACGCAGCCCTGAGCCGCCCAATAGCTTTGCAGAGTCAGGATAATGTCCTGAAAGCAGCGCGGCTTGGGATAGGTCTGCGGCGCGGCTCTCGCCCCCGCCTTCGTTGTCTTTGCGTTGTTTTTCGCCGTCACGGCCATCGAATCCATCCGCCCGCTTGATGCGGAGGGCATAGCGCATAGAGCAGGATTTCGGAACGGATTTCCTTCGAAGGACAATTGCCCTTCCACCGCCCAAAACTTTAGCGAAGGCTGGTGGATTGGTTCTGAAAGAAAAACGGCCGGGCGTAAGCGCGACCGTCCTCGGCCAGCTTTAAGCGGCCATCCGGTCGTCTTGGACCAAGGCCGCCTCTTGGCGCTGAAGCTCAAGGGCTTCCTTACGCATATGGTAGAGCGCCGTCGCCAAAAGCGCGGCGCCGCCCATGAACATTACAAAGCCGATGACCGCGAAAAGAACGAGCATAATGCTCATGATATTCCCCGACAACCCACCGCGCCCCCCGGCGCGCCCCAAGCTACCAACCTACCTCAATTGCGTCGCCGACGATAATTGAGTTCCGGGTTAGGCCTACCGCTTATACGGCGTGCGCATATAGACGGCGAGATTGGGCAATTTTGTGACAAACTTGCCCAAATTAAAAATTTAGGGCCGGGCGTCGAACAACGGCGCAAGCGCGTTTTCACCGCGGAGCGCCGCAGCCACTTGGGCGGCATGCGTGTCCGGTCCGTCATCATGCAAGACAAGGCCTTGCAGATACCGCGTCGGCGCACGAGAGCCTTTGGTTGCGCGGATAATGACCCGCTTAGCGGGGTCCCCAGCATGCGGGTGCAGGGGTAAAACCGCGATGTCCCCGGCCCGTGAATCCAGGCTTATCAACAAATCCTTCAGCCGGTCGGCGCGGTGGATCACGTAGAAATATCCGCCCGACCGCGTAATCCGCGTCATGAACCGCGCCCATTGGTCGAATGGCCGGTCGGTGATGAGCGCCGCTTTCTTGGCGTCCGACGGCGCCCGAAGACTGCGTGGATCGTCAAAAAAGGGCGGATTCACGAACACGACATCGTAACGGCCGTAATCGAGATCCAATGGGGGGTGGGCGAGATCGCCCTGCACCACTCGCACACGCTCGGATAAGCCATTGTCCGCGGCATTGGCCTGCGCCAGCGCCGCCATGACAGGGTCCTTTTCCATGCCCGTGAAGCGTACGTCTGGCAGCCGGGAGGCCGCGCACAAAAGCGCGGCGCCGGCGCCGCAGCCTACTTCGAAGAACCTGGGAATCGGTTGAGACGTCGGCGGGGGCGCCAGACTCGCGGCCAGCAGCACGGCGTCCAGCCCTGCACGGTAGCCTTTTGCCGGCTGCGACAATTTAACCTTGCCGTCCAGAAAACCGTCACGGGTGAGACCGTCAGCGCTCGCCATAGGTGGGTCGAACTCCTACCCGAAAAGTTTGGCCGCTCGACATGAGGCGGACCAGAATCACCCTGCCGTGGAGCAAGGTATGCACACTACCCACGATAGAACCCTGAATATCAGGCGCTTCGAAGGCAATTGGCCGAAATCTTACGCAAACTTCACGCATTTTCGACCGCGCTCCGACTGTCGTCCTGCGTCCTCCCTGAAAAAGAGGTTCAGCTCAAACGACGCTTGAACGAAGTGATGTTCCGGCAATCTATACGTGGAATGCTTAAGATGTTACGCGCTTCGCAACACCGCGCGCAATCGTGCGTTTGACAATTTCACCCATTTATTGACAACGGCCTGCAGTAAACTGCGATCAAGTCGCGACTCCCGCTCGGGGCGCGCTTGGGATAGGATTGACGGAGCGTCCTTGCGGCCTATCGTAAGTACAAGTACGGCGGCGACGCCGAATGAGGAGTACGTGGTGCGCGCGAGCGAAGCCGCAAAAGCAGTGAGCATTGCGTCCGCCGATCGACTCTTCTCCTTACTCGCTGGGGAAATGAGCGCGGTAGACGTGATCATCCACGACCGCATCAACAGCGCCGTGCCGCTCATCCCAAACCTCTCGGCCTATTTGATCGACGCCGGCGGCAAGAGATTGCGCCCGATGCTGGCGCTCGCCGCAGCGGCGGCGGTCTCAGAAGTCAATGAAGCTGCGCGCAAGCTCTCCGCCGCAGTTGAGTTTATCCACACCGCCACCTTGCTGCACGACGATGTGGTGGACCGCTCCACCATGCGGCGCGGCAAAACGGCCGCGAATTTTATCTGGGGCGATCAAGCCAGCGTTCTGGTGGGCGACTTCCTTTATGCCCGCGCCTTCAATCTGATGGTCGAAACCGGCGACATCCGCATCCTCGACATCCTCGCCCGCGCCTCCTGCGTCATCGCCGAAGGCGAAGTGATGCAGCTTGCGGTCTCGAGGGGCGACGAACTGCCGCTGGATCAATATTTGCAGATCATCGACGCCAAGACCGCTGCGTTGTTCGCCGCGTCGGCCCAGTCCGGCGCAGCGGCGGCTGGTGCGCCGCCGGCGCTCGAGCAAGCGTTGCAGACCTTCGGCCAAAAACTTGGGCGCGCATTCCAACTCGTGGACGATGCGCTCGATTATGGCGGACTGTCCGGCGAGATGGGCAAGAATGCCGGCGACGATTTCCGCGAAGGCAAACCGACCATGCCGGTCATCCTGGCGCGCGCCAAAGCGGGACCAGAAGAGTGCGTCTTTTGGGCGCGCACCATGAACGGCGATCAGACCGAGGTCGATTTCGATCAGGCCGTGGTTTATCTGCACGCCTCCGGCGCGCTGAAGGCCACGGTGCAGTCCGCCCGCAAGGAAATCGACCTCGCCAAGAAAGCGCTCCGCCTCGCGCCGCCTTCTGACATGCGAGACGCGCTTGAGGAAATGGCCGATTTCTGCGTCGAACGGGCGTTTTAGCGCTTGCCGAGCCAGCCGGGCGCAGTGCGCCGCCGCGGCGCTTTCGTCGCCATCCAGATGATCCAGACAAGGATCGGCTGAAAGATCAGACGCCCCCACAATAATGGCGCGCCGATCGCGACATAACGCACGGTATCGGCCAGCATCTCGATATGCACCGGCGTGACGCAAACCGTGAAAGCCATCAGCGCCAGACCGGACCAAGACCGGAGCCGCTTGGAAAAAAGCGCCAAGGCGCCCACAATCTCGCAAATGCCGGTGATCAACACGACTTCGCGCGCATAAGGAATGTAAGACGGCACAACAGACGCAAAATTATCCGTAAACAGAAAATGCGCCGCCCCGCCTAAAAAAAACCACAAAAACACCAAGCAGAGTCCGGCGATTTTGCTTGCGTAAGAGGCCGCGCGGAATTTCTGCAAAAGTCGACTTTCATTTGATGCGATCGAAGCCAAGCACGCTTCGGCACTCAGCGTATATAAGCAGCGCCAAGCAGCATCAGATGATCCAGCGCAACGCAAATTAAATTCATCGCGCCGTCCGCCGCTTGAAGGCGATTGCCCTTCCGGCGTTAAGTTTTCTTCATCCGCGCCTGAACCGCACACCCTCCTCAAGCGTAGTGACAACGAGGTGTGCGTTGCGCGCCGTTGTGAGGAAAAACAAACATCATGCGAAAGCCTACTTTTGCAGCGTCAGCGGCGCTGATGACCGGACTTGTGCTTATACTTGGCGCCTGCGCCAGTGATGACGGCATGAACGCGACAGCGGGCGCATCGACCAGCACCGCCGTGGAAGCGCCCCCAGTGATCGCACCAATTGAACCATCCGTAATGGTGGGCGGCGCGGCCATGTATCCATCGAAGAACATCATCGAGAACGCTGTGAACTCGGCCGATCACACCACCCTGGTCGCCGCAGTCAAGGCGGCCGGACTCGTGGAGACGCTCTCCGGCGCAGGTCCGTTCACGCTATTCGCGCCGACAAACGCCGCGTTCGACAAACTGCCGAAGGGCACGGTCGACACGCTTCTGAAGCCGGAAAACAAACCGATGCTCACCAACATCCTCACCTATCATGTTGTGGCGGGTAAGATAAGCGCGGCGGATGTCGTGGCCGCGATCCAAACCGGCGGCGGCAAGGCGACGCTGAAGACAGTCGCGGGCGGCTCACTCACCGCAGCGATCGTCGACGGCAAGGTCATCCTCACCGACGGCAAGGGCGGCAAATCGCAGGTCACCATCGTGGACGCAATGCAATCGAACGGCGTGATCCACGTCGTCGACACGGTGCTGATGCCGGCCAAATAAGCCGGCCAAAACGCTGAATAGACGCGCCGCTCCCCCGGAGCGGCGCGTTTTTTGCCTGAGATTCTCACATGGCGTTTCCCCTCACATGGCGTTTTCAAAGGGCAATTCGCGCCGCGTCCGGGTCACGGTTGTTCTTCCAGCCAAAAACGCCATATTGGCCCCATGCCGCCTGAAAACCCTGGATTATCCGACGGCCCCGCCGCCGATTTCGCCTTCAACCAGATCACCTCCGCGTGGCAGCCGCACCGCCCTGCCCGCACGTGGGAAAAATCCGAAGGGGGCAAGCGCTTCAAGGTCGTCAGCGAATACGAGCCGGCGGGGGATCAGCCCACCGCCATCGCGGAATTGGTCGCGGGCGTGGAGGCGAACGAAGAGACTCAAGTCCTGCTCGGCGTCACCGGCTCCGGCAAGACCTTCACCATGGCCAAGATCATCGAAGCGGTGCAGCGGCCCGCGCTGATCCTGGCGCACAACAAGACGCTCGCCGCGCAGCTCTATGGCGAGTTCAAGAGCTTCTTCCCGGACAATGCGGTTGAGTATTTCGTCTCGTATTACGATTACTACCAGCCGGAAGCCTATGTCCCGCGCACCGACACCTATATCGAGAAGGACAGCGCCATCAACGAACAGATCGACCGTATGCGGCACGCCGCGACGCGCTCGATTCTGGAGCGCGACGACGTGATCATCGTCGCATCCGTCTCGTGCATTTACGGCATCGGCTCGGTCGAGACGTATCAATCAATGACGTTCTCGATCACGGCCGGCAAAACCGCGAGCCAAGCCGACATCATCCGCAACCTCGTGGCCCTGCAATACAAGCGCAACGACCAAGCCTTCGCGCGCGGCAATTTTCGGGTGCGCGGCGACGTGCTGGAGATCTTCCCGGCCCACTATGAAGACCGCGCCTGGCGCGTGTCATTCTTCGGCGACGAGGTCGAGACGATCGCGGAATTCGATCCGCTCACCGGCAAGAAGACCCAGAACATGGGCTTCGTGAAGGTTTACGCGAACTCGCACTATGTGACGCCGAAGCCGACGCTGGCGCAATCGGTCGAACTCATCAAGGAAGAGCTGAAAGACCGCATCGCCTGGTTCGAAAAGGAAGGCAAATTGCTGGAGGCCCAGCGCCTTCTGCAACGCACGCAATTCGACATAGAAATGATGATGGCGACGGGCGCCTGCGCCGGCATCGAAAACTATTCGCGCTATCTCACCGGCCGCCGACGGGGCGAGCCGCCCCCGACCTTGTTCGAATATCTGCCCGACAACGCTTTGGTGTTCACGGATGAAAGCCACGTCACCGTGCCGCAATTGGGCGCTATGTATAAGGGCGATTTCAGCCGCAAGAAAACACTGACCGATTACGGCTTCCGCCTGCCCTCCGCCATGGACAACCGCCCGCTCAAATTCGAGGAATGGGACATGATGCGACCGCAGACTTTGTGCGTCTCCGCGACGCCCGGAAAATGGGAGATGGAGCAGACCGGCGGCGTATTCTCCGAGCAGATCATCCGCCCGACCGGCCTGATCGATCCGCCCGTCGAAATACGGCCTGTCTCGAAGGACGGCTTCAGCCAGGTCGACGACGTCATCGACGAATGCCGCCTCACGATCGCGCAAGGCTATCGCTGCCTGATCACCACGCTCACCAAGCGCATGGCCGAAGACCTTTCCGAATATATGCACGAACAAGGCCTGAAGGTCCGCTACATGCACTCCGACACCGACACAGTGGAGCGCATCGAGATCATCCGCGATCTGCGCCTGGGCGTATTCGACATTCTGATCGGCATTAACCTTTTGCGCGAAGGCCTCGACATTCCCGAATGCGCCCTCGTCGGCATTTTAGATGCCGACAAAGAAGGCTTTTTGCGCTCGGAAACGTCGCTGGTGCAGACCATCGGCCGGGCGGCCCGGAACGTCGATGGCCGCGTGATTCTGTATGCGGATCGCATGACGGGCTCGATGGAGCGCGCTATCGCGGAAACCTCACGCCGCAGAGACAAGCAACACGCCTACAATATCGAGCACGGCATCACGCCGCAAAGCATCAAGCGCGACATCATGCACATTCTCGACAGCGCTTATGAGAAGGACAGCCTCACCATCGATCCGCGCAAAATGGGCGGCGGCTTGGGCCTGAACAAGAAGCGCGGCCTGGCGGAAGACGGCACGCCGTTCATCGGGCACAATCTGCGCGCTTATATCGCCGATCTGGAAAAGCAGATGCGCGAATTGGCGGGAAATCTCGAGTTCGAAGCCGCCGCCAAGATGCGCGACGAGATCAAACGCCTGGAAGCGCAAGAACTCGCCATCGCCGACGATCCCTTAGCGCGGCAATGGGAAGTGGAAGAGCGTGTGGCGGAAACGACGGGCGGCGATCGGGGACCATCGCAGAGGCCGCGGAAGAAGAAGCAGAGGAAGGGGACTTGAGGACGCGAATTGAGCGGCGCCTCCAAGTGTCTGCGTTGCTCGGAATCCATCGCTCGACGAATGCATGACAGGCGACCGCTAGTCGCCGTTATGGGACGTTCGCCCCCCCCTCCCTCACGAGCCGTCCTTGGGCAAATGCTGCGACAACTCCATGCTGTCATGTAGGATACGCAGAACCGTCACGACTTCTGGCGTTTCCCGGCAAAGAATGAAGTG
>Ga0247831_1000903_pt1 | contig 61207 bp, 52 predicted proteins | sample LaCruzMarch2015__9_FD_192406 | JGI IMG/M metagenome (GOLD analysis project Ga0247831, IMG submission 192406) | Freshwater microbial communities from meromictic Lake La Cruz, Castile-La Mancha, Spain - LaCruzMarch2015_1m | ecosystem: Environmental > Aquatic > Freshwater > Lake | place: Spain...
ATCGCCATGCACAACAAAAACCCCAAGCCCTTCATCTGGACCGCCAAGGCGCAGGACATCCTCGCAAAGGTCATTCGCGCCAACAACCGCTTAAGTTCTAAACAGAACGAAGCACTACACTAGAGTACAGGGTCGAGGATGCCGGGCATGGCCAGGAAACCGGGCTGGTGGCGCAGCGCGCTGACCCAGGCCTGGATCGACGGGAACCCGACCAGGTCGATGCCTGCCTCCTGGGCGAGCGCGGCATAGGGGAAGCAGGCGATGTCGGCCACGGTCGGGTGCGCCGCGGCCAGCCAGGCCTGCCCACGGCACTGGTTCTCGGCGAGCTGGTCGTCCAGCAGGCGCAGCACCGCCCGCCCGGCGCGCTGGCAGGCAGCCAGGTCGGCCGGGTAGCCGAAGCCCAGGTGCAGCCGCGCGGCCGATACCGTGCGCGTGATCTCGTCGGCCGTGGCCAGCCACAGCGTGATGCGCCCGCGCGTGGCCGGGTCGTCCGGATACCAGCGCCGCTGCGGGTCGTACCGGCTGGCCAGGTAGACCAGGATGGCCTGTGCGTCAGGCAGGCGCAGCGGGCCGTCTTCCAGCACCGGCAACTGGCCGCGCGGGTTGATGTGGTCGATGAACGCCGCCGAGCGATGTTCGCGCCCGGGATGGAAGTCCACCGCGATGCGGGTCCATTCCAGGCCCAGCCAGTGCAGCAGCAGGCGCACCTTGTAGCAGTTGCCCGAGAGCTCGTAGTCGTGCAGGCGGATGCCCGCCGACGCCGTCACGCGCGTGCCTCCTCGAAGACACCGAAGCGCATGCCGCGCGCTGCCAGCCAGCGCCGGTACACCACCGAAGTCAGGTCACAGCGCATGTGGGTCTCGCGGTTGCCGCGGATCGGCATGCGCCGGGGGCGGTGGCTCTCCAGGATGGGCTTGTCCTGCCCGAAGATCATGTGCTGGAAGCGGATCATCTCCGCGTCACCCAGCGCGTCCTCGAAGTACACCAAAAGGCAATAGACGATCACGCGCTCCTCGTCCAGTGGCTGGATGAACAGGCCGATCACATCCAGCGCATCGGCGCGGTTCGGACAGGACTTGTACAGCGCGGCGCACAGCGGGTGCATGACCCGGTAGCGGTAGTGCGCGTCGATGCCGCCCGCCGCCGAGGCCGAGGCCTGCGGCTGGTGGAAGCGGCAATCCAGGGCCCAGATCTCCTGCGTCTGCGGATCGACCTCGACCCGGTAGGGCGCCACCGTCGTGTGCGGAACACGGCCCAGCGTACCGGTGTGCACATAGGGGAAATGGCCCATGTCCAGAAAGTTCTCCACCACCCGCAGGCCCGAGGTGGCCACGCCGATGCCGCCGCAGTCCACGATGCGCCGGCCGGGCTCGTCGAACTCCGGCATGGCGAACAGCGGGCGTGCGGCGTCCGGCGCGGTGCAGACCCACAGGTAGCGGCAGTGCTCCCGGATCTGCAGCGGCTGCCCGTTGTCGGTGCTGCAGCGGGGCTGCCCGCCCGCATCCCGCCACAGGCGCAACCGGGCGCCGAGCAGCCGGGTCTGCACGGGCGCCCGCAGCGAACTGCCGGCAAGCTGCTGCGCCGGCCCGACGGTGAGCCATTCGCTGCGCACATTGGGATCGTCGGTGGTGAAGGGCATGGTCTGTGGCGTGACGTGCGGCTCAGCAGGGCAGTGCCTCGGCTTCGCACACGCGGCGCAGCCGGCGCAGGGCGGCCAGTGCTGCATCCACGCGGTCCGGCGCGGGCGCCTGGCACCACCAGGCGTGGGCGCCTGCAAGGCCTGCCTGCAGCGGATGGGTGAACAGGCGCAGCGCCTGGCCCGCCAGCGTGCCCTGCCAGACGGCGGGGGCCTCGGCCACGAAAGCATCGGCACGCAAGTGTGTGTGCAGCTTCGCCTGACTGGCGCAGACGATGAGCGTGCGCGCAAACCAGGCCGGGTCGGCGTCGCCGGTGCCGGGCATCGGCGGGGCCGTGCCCTCTGGGTCAGTGTCGGCCTGCAGATCAACCCAAACCATCCCGCCCCAGGCCTGTACCGCGCAGCGTGTGGCCTGCACCTGCCCTGGCACCCCGGCCAGATCGGCCAGCGCGGGGATGGCCGCGCAGCGCCCGCTGCCGGCCTCGAACTCCCAGCCGTGGTAGGCGCAGGCGAGGCGCTCTCCGACGACCCGCCCCAGGGCCAGGTGCACGCCCCGGTGCGGGCAGCCGGCCCGCCAGGCCTGCAGCACCCCTGCCGCACTGCGCCAGACGACCAGGTCCTCGCCCAGCAGCCGGGCAGCCAACGGCTGCGCACCGGCGCGTACCGTGTGCGCGGGCTGGATCGGGTGCCAGGAGGCAGGGTCGGCCATGGCCGCATTGTGCACACTCGCCCCGGCCGCCATTGGCGCTGGCGGCGGGGGACTCCACGCCCGGCATGATCCGCCATGCTGCGCGTGGCGTGGCGCCCCGCCGTGGCGCTCGGGCGCACCATCATCGCGCGGCTGGCAGCGGCGGTGGCCGTGCAGTTCCAGCAACCGGGTGGTTATGATGCCGGCACCGGTGGCAGGCATGCGTCGTACTTGTTGGCCGCCTGGTGGTGTGGCGCGTTATCGGGTAAGCCCGGATTGATGCCGGGGCCATTGCGTCACTAAGCTCCCTTGGCTGTAACCTCTTGCCGCTAATTTCCTTTTTTCTCAACACCGAAAGACCCTGACCATGAAATTCAAGCCCCAACTCGCAGTGCTGACCGTGGCCTTGACGGCAGCGCTGCAGGCGCATGCCGCCGAACCCGCCATCATCTATGACATGGGCGGCAAGTTCGACAAGTCGTTCAATGAAGCGGCGTACAACGGCATGGAGCGCTGGAAGAAGGAAACCGGCAAGCAATACCTTGAATTCGAGGTGTCCAACGAATCCCAGCGCGAGCAGGCGATCCGCCGCATGGCCGAGAAGGGCGCCAGCCCCATCATCGCCATGAGTTTCAGCCAGGCGTCCGCCATCGAGAAGGTGGCCAAGGAATTCCCCAAGCTCAAGTTCGCCATCATCGACATGGTCGTGAATCTGCCCAACGTGCAGTCCGTCGTGTTCAAGGAACAGGAAGGCAGCTTCCTGGTGGGCATGATGGCTGGCATGGCCAGCAAGGCCGGCAAGGTCGGATTTGTCGGCGGCATGGACATCCCGCTGATCCGCAAGTTCCAGTGCGGGTATGAGCAGGGCGCCAAGTTTGCCAATCCGAAGGCCGAGGTGTTCGGCAACATGACCGGTACCACTGGCGCGGCCTGGAACGACCCGGCGCGCGGCGGTGAGCTCGCCAAGTCCCAGTTCGCCAAGGGCGCCGATGTGGTGTTCGCCGCAGCTGGCGGCACCGGCATGGGTGTCTACCAGGCCGCCAAGGATGCCGGCAAGCTGGCCATCGGCGTGGATAGCAACCAGAACCACCTGCAGCCCGGCACCATGCTGACCTCCATGCTCAAGCGCGTGGATGTGGCGGTGTACAACGTCTCCAAGAACCACAAGCCCGGCGTGTCCGTGCTGGGCCTGAAGGAAGACGGCGTGGGCTACGCGATGGACGCCAACAACGAGAAACTGGTCACCGCCGACATGAAGAAGAAGGTCGAGGCTGCCAAGGCGGACATCATCAGCGGGAAGATCAAGGTCGCCGACTACATGGCCGCCAACGCCTGCAAATATTGAAGTAGCGAATCTTCCTACTGCACGGGCCGATCTGGCGCCTGTGGTGCTCGCCGTACGCCTGTACGGCTGCGCTCCTCGGCGCCACCTCGACCCGCTCGCTACGGAATCTTCGCCACTTCAAGCATCCTCGACTTCTTGAAACAACCGTGACCGAACCGTCCCGCGCGCCTGCGGTCGAGATGATCGGCATCCACAAGCGCTTTGGCGCGGTGCTGGCCAATGCGGATGTGCACCTGACGGTGCGCGCGGGCACGGTGCACGGGATCGTGGGCGAGAACGGGGCGGGCAAGAGCACGCTGATGTCGGTGCTGTACGGTTTCTACAGCAGCGACAGCGGCAGCATCCGGGTCGATGGCCGGGCGGCCATGATCCGCAATTCGCACGAGGCGATCGCACTGGGCATCGGCATGGTGCACCAGCATTTCATGCTGGTGGACACGCTGACCGCACTGGAGAACGTCATGCTGGGCGCCGAGCCGCATGTGCTGCTGCACAAGGCCGAGGCGCAGGTGCGCGGCAAGCTGGCCGCACTCATGGAGTCCACCGGGCTGAAGGTGGACCTCGATGCGCTGGTGGCCGACCTGGCGGTGGGCGACCGCCAGCGCCTGGAGATCCTCAAGACCCTCTACCGCGGCGCACGCATCCTGATCCTGGACGAGCCCACCGCCGTGCTGACGCCCCAGGAGACCGAGCAGCTGTTCGGCGTGCTCGACCTGCTGCGCCGCCAGGGCACCACCATCCTGCTGATCACGCACAAGCTCAAGGAGGTCATGCGCCTGTGCGACTTCGTCACCGTCATGCGCGGCGGCCGGGTGGTGCAGGACGTGGCGATCGCCGACACCTCGATCGCGTCGCTGGCCGAGGCCATGGTCGGGCGCAAGGTGCAGATGGAGCGCCAGGGCGATACCGGCAAGGCGCCGGGCGCCGTGCTGCTGCAGGCCAGCGGCATCGTGGTGCGTGACGCGCTGAAGGTGGTGCGGCTGCAGGATGTCGGCATCACGCTGCGGGCCGGCGAGATCGTCGGCGTGGCCGGCGTGTCGGGCAACGGCCAGAGCGAACTGCTCGAGGTCCTGTCCGGCCTGCTGGCCCCCGGTGCCGGTACGCTGGAAGTCGGCGCCACCGCGTTTCGCGCCGGCGCCTGGATGGACCCGCGCAAGGCGCGCACGCTGGGCCTGGCCCATGTGCCCGAAGACCGCCATGATCGCGCGATGGTCATGAGTTTCGAGGCCTGGGAGTCCGCAGTGCTCGGCTACGAGTGGCTGCCGCTGTATTGCCGCCAGGGCTGGATGGACCACCCGCACATGCAGGGAGCCACCGTCGAGATGATGGAGCGATTCGATGTGCGGCCGCGCAATGAGCACCTGATGAGCGCCAGCTTCTCCGGGGGCAACCAGCAAAAGCTGGTGCTGGCACGCGAGCTCGGCCAGGCGCCCAGTGTGCTGCTGGTGGGGCAGCCCACGCGCGGTGTCGACATCGGCGCCATCGAGTTCATCTATTCGCAGCTGCGCGCCATGCGCGACGCGGGTTGCGCGGTGCTGGTGGTGTCCAGCGAGCTCGACGAGATCCTTGCGCTGGCCGACCGCGTGATCGTGATGAACCAGGGCCGCATCGCCGGCGAGTTGCCCATCCAGGAGTGCACCGAGGCCAGATTGGGGATGTTGATGATCGGGGGGCACGCATGAGCGCCGCCGGGCCGTCCCAAGGCGCGAGGGCCCCCTGGGGGGGCAGCGCAGTACACGCAGTGACAAGCGTGGGGGCCTTGCCATGAGCGCCGCCGGGCCGTCCCAAGGCGCGAGGGCCCCCTGGGGGGGCAGCGCAGTACACGCAGTGACAAGCGTGGGGGCCTTGCCATGAGCGCCGCCGGACAGACCCTGCCGCGCTGGGCGGACCTTTTCGTGTTGCCGGCGGTCAACCTGGCGGTGGCCCTGCTGGCGGCGGGCGCGATGGTGGCGCTGGTCGGGCAGAACCCGATGGAGGTGATCCGGGTGCTGATCGACGGCGCCTTCGGCTCGCAGCGGGGCCTGAGCTACACGCTCTACTACACCACCACCTTCATCTTCACCGGGCTGGCCGTGTCGGTGGCCTTCCACGGCGGCCTGTTCAACATCGGCGGCGAGGGCCAGGCGATCCTCGGCGGTCTGGGCACCGGGCTGGCCGCGTTGTGGCTCTCCAGCATGCTGCCGGCCTGGGTGATGCTGCCCATCATGCTGGTGGTGGGGGCATTGTTCGGCATGGTGTGGGCGGCCATCCCGGCCTACCTGCAGGCCTATCGCGGCAGCCATATCGTGATCACCACGATCATGTTCAATTTCCTGGCCAGCAGCCTGCTGGTCTACCTGCTGGTGAACCACTTCAAGGTGCCGGGCAGCATGGCTGTGGAGACTGCCGCTTTCGCGCCCTCGGCCAAGCTGCCCAGCATGACCGACTTCATGGCGCTGTTCGGCATCGAGTGGGCGCGCTCGCCGCTCAACACCAGCCTGTTCCTCGCGCTCGCGGCCTGTGTCGGGGTGTACCTGCTGCTGTGGCGCACCCGTGCCGGGTACGAGCTGCGGGCCACCGGCTCCAGCGCCAGCGCAGCGGCCTATGCCGGCATCAACCCGAAACACCAGGTCATGGTGGCGATGGGTGTGTCGGGCGCGCTGGCCGGCATGGTGGGCATGAACGAGATTGCCGGTGTTACCGGCCGGCTGATGCTCGAATATGTCAGCGGAGCCGGCTTCACCGGCATCGCGGTCGCCCTGATGGGCCGCAACCACCCCTTCGGCATCGTGCTGGCCAGCCTGCTGTTCGGGGCGCTGTTCCAGGGCGGCGCGGAAGTGAGTTTCGAGGTCAAGGGCTTCAGCCGCGACATGGTCGTCATGCTGCAGGGCTTCATCGTGCTGTTCTCCGGCGCGATGGCCTATGTGCTGGCGCCCTGGATCACGTCCGCCATCGGCGCCCTGCGCCGCGCACCGAAGGAGGATGGCCGTGGATGAGACCCTGATCGGTACCCTGCTGGCCTCCACGCTGCGGGTCTCCACGCCGCCGATCCTGTGCGCGCTGGCAGGGCTGCTGTCGGAGCGTGCCGGCGTCATCGACATCGGCCTGGAGGGCAAGATGCTGTTCGCCGCCTTCGCGGCGGGCGCGGCCGGCGTGGCCTTCGGCTCGACGGCCATCGCCCTGGCGATGGCGCTGGGCACCACGGTGATCCTGTCCTGGCTGCACGGCGTGGCCTGTGTCAGCCACCGGGGGGACCAGGTCGTCTCGGGGGTGGCGGTCAACATCATCGCGGTGGGCATGACGGCGGTGCTGGGCATCGCCTGGTTCGCGCAGGGCGGGCAGACGCCGCCCGTCACCAGCGAGGTGCGCCTGCAGGCGGTGGTGCCCGAGGCGGCCGGCTGGCTCAAGGGCATCCCGGTGCTGGGCTCGATCATCGGCGACGGCCTGCTCAGCCACAACATCATGGTGTATGCGACGCTGGCCCTGGTGCCGGCTGTCTGGTGGCTGCTCTACCGCACCCGCTTCGGCCTGCGTCTGCGGGCGGTCGGCGAGAACGCCCACATGGTCGACGCGGCCGGTGTGTCCGTCACCCGCATGCGGTATGCGGCGCTGACGCTCAACGGCTTGCTGTGCGGCCTGGCCGGCAGCTACCTGGTGCTGGCGCAGAACGCCTCCTTCGTGCCCAACATGACGGCCGGGCGCGGCTTCATGGCGCTGGCCGCGATGATCTTCGGCAAGTGGCACCCGGTGGGTGCCTTCTGGGCCTGCCTGCTGTTCGGTTTCCTCGACGCGGTGGCGATCCGGCTGCAGGGCGTCAAGCTTCCGGGCATCGGCGAGGTGCCGGTGCAGGCCATCCAGGCCCTGCCGTATCTGCTGACGGTGATCCTGCTGGCCGGCTTCATCGGCCGCACCGTCGCGCCGCAGGCGCTGGGCAAGCCCTACGTGAAGGACCGGTGATGGCCACGGTATTGACCAAGGACGAACGCGAGGCCCTGCTGCGTGCCGCGGTCGAGGCCATGGGCCGGGCCTATGCGCCGTACTCCCGGTTTCTGGTCGGTGCCGCAGTGCTCGACGACCAGGGGCGCATCCACCCTGGCTGCAATGTCGAGAACGCGGCCTACCCGCAGGGCGTCTGCGCCGAAGGCGGCGCGCTCAGCGCCATGGTGCTCGCGGGCGGGCGCAGTGTGCGCGCCGTGCTGGTGGTGGGCGAGGGCGAAGGCCTGGTGACGCCGTGTGGCGGCTGTCGACAGAAGATCCGTGAATTCGCCGCCCTCGACACCCCCATCCTCATCGCCGACCCGCAGCATGTGCGCGCCACGTTCACGCTGGACGAGCTCCTGCCGCAAAGCTTCGGGCCGGAGCACCTGCGGGGATCATGAGCGCAGCGCCGGGCCGCCCCAAGCGCGCTCGCACCGCAGTGCGCAGCACGGAGGTTTCCTGATGAGCGCAGCGCCGGGCCGCCCCAAGCGCGCTCGCACCGCAGTGCGCAGCACGGAGGTTGTCTGATGAGCGCAGCGCCGGGCCGCCCCAAGCGCGCTCGCACCGCAGTGCGCAGCACGGAGGCGGCCTGATGCCCGAATCCTCAGCGCTGGAGCGGCTGCGCGCGCTGGCGCCGGCGGCACGGCCCCGCGTCGCGGTTGTTCTGGGCTCGGGCTGGGGTGGGCTGACAGGCCAGCTGCAGGATGCCCTGCGTATTCCCTACGCCGACCTGTCCGGCTTCCCGCAGGCCACCGTGGCAGGCCATGCCGGCGAGCTCTGGCTGGGCCGCATCGGCACGGTCGAGGTGGCGGTGATGAGCGGGCGCAAGCACGGCTACGAGACCGGTGCTGTCGACGGCATGAAGCTGCCGCTGCGCTGCCTGCAGGCCCTGGGCTGCGAGGTGCTGGTGCAGACCAACGCCGCCGGCAGCCTGCATGCCGACTGGGGGCCGGGCAGCCTGATGCTGGTGGCGGACCATATCAACCTGCCACAGCGCTCCCCGCTGGTGGGCGAGGCCGGTTCGGAGCGGTTTGTCGGCATGGCCGACGCCTACGACCGCGTGCTGCGCCTGGGCGCGCGCCAGGTCGCCCTGCGCATGGGCCTGCACCTGCACGAGGGCGTCTACCTGTGGTGTCTCGGTCCGCAGTTCGAAACCCCGGCCGAGATCCGTGCCTTCCAGCGCTTGGGTGCCGATGCGGTGGGCATGAGCACGGTGCCCGAGACACTGATCGCGCGCCATGCCGGCATGCGGGTGCTGGCGCTGTCGCTCATCACCAACCTGGCGGCGGGCCTGTCGGACGAAGCCCTCAGCCATGCCCTGACACTCTCGGCGGCACAGGCCGCCAGCGAACGTGCCGGGGCTTTCCTGGGCGAGGTGATCCGCTCGCTGGCGTTGGACAATACGCCCCATGCCTGACTTCCGCGACCCTGCCACCGCCGCCCGGCTGGCGCTGCGCTGCCTGGATCTGACCAGCCTGAATGACGCGGACACCGAGGCCGACATCACCCGACTGTGCACCCGAGCCCTGGGGCCCTGGGGCCGGCCGGCGGCGGTGTGTGTCTGGCCGCGCCTGGCCGCAGGGGCGCGCCAGCAGCTGCCCGCCGAGGTGGCCGTGGCTGCGGTGGCCAATTTTCCGGATGGCAGCACCGACGTGGCACGTGCCGTGCGCGACACGCAGGCCATCGTGCAGGCGGGCGCGCAGGAGGTGGACGTGGTGTTGCCCTACGCTGCGCTGCTGGCCAGCAACGAGGCAGCGGTGATGCAGGTGCTGCTGGCCGTGCGGGCCGCCTGCCCCGGGCGCGTGCTCAAGGTCATCCTGGAGACGGGGGCGCTGCCGACCGAAGCGCTGATCCGCCGCGCTGCAGAACTGGCCCTGGACGCGGGTGCCGACTTCCTCAAGACCAGCACCGGCAAGACGCCGGTGAGTGCCACACCCGCTGCCGCTGCGATTCTGCTGCGCGCGATTGCCGCGCATCCTGCGGCGGCGTCCCGGGTCGGCTTCAAGGCCTCTGGCGGCATTCGAACAGTAGGCGAAGCAGTCACTTACTTCCACCTGGTGTCCGATATCCTCGGCTCTGCCGCCCTGCAGCCAGCGCGCTTTCGGATCGGCGCCAGCAGTCTGCTGGCCGATATCGAGGCCGTGCTGGGCGGTGCCGGTGCTGCACCGGTGCCGGCTGCTCAGGGGTATTGAGCATGGTGGCGCCACCCGTGCCCCGGACGGCCCGCAAGGGCTGCGCGAGGGGGGAGCGATGAGTCTGCTGGCCCAGGAGGTCATCCGCGTCAAGCGCGATGGCCATGCCCTCGATACGGCGCAGATCGAAGTTTTTGTGCGTGGCCTGGTGGACGGCGGCTGGAGCGACGCGCAGTGCGCGGCCATGGCGATGGCGATTTTCCAGCGCGGATTTTCCACTGCCGAGACGGTGGCGCTGACCCGGGCGATGACCCGCTCCGGCGCGGTGATGGAATGGGCATCGGCCCATCTGCCGGGCCCGGTGCTGGACAAACACTCCACCGGCGGCGTGGGCGACAAGGTCAGCCTCATGCTGGCGCCGATCGTGGCTGCGTGCGGTGGCTTCGTGCCCATGGTCTCGGGCCGGGGACTGGGCCATACCGGCGGCACGCTGGACAAGATGGACAGCATTCCGGGCTACAACACCGCACCCGGTCTGGCCACACTGCGCGCCACACTGCGCGGCGCGGGCTGCGCCATCATCGGGCAGACCAGCGAGCTGGCGCCCGCCGACCGGCGGCTGTACGCGATACGCGATGTCACCGCCACCGTCGAGTCGATTCCGCTGATAACGGCCAGCATCCTGTCCAAGAAGCTCGCCGCCGGGCTGCAGGGCCTGGTGCTGGACGTCAAGGTGGGCAATGGCGCCTTTGCCTGCACACCCGCGATGGCGCAGGCCCTGGCGCGATCGCTGGTGTCGGTGGCCGAGGGCGCCGGCTTGCCGGCGCGTGCGCTGCTGACCGACATGAACCAGGTGCTTGGCGACACCTGCGGCAATGCCCTGGAGGTGCACGAAGCGCTGGATTTCCTGCGCGGGGTGCGCCGTGAGCCGCGCCTGCTGGAAGTCACCCGTGCGCTGGCGGCGGAGATGCTGGTTCTGGGCAAACTCGCGCCGGATCCCGGCCTGGCGCTGCGCCGGGTGGACGATTGCCTGCGGGACGGCGCCGCGCTGGAGTGCTTCGGGCGCATGGTGAGCAGCCTCGGGGGGCCGGCAGATTTCGTCCAGCGGGCGCAAAAGTACCTGGCCAGGGCACCGGTGCAGCTGGACGTGCGGGCTCCGCAGGACGGCTGGGTGCAGCGGATGCAGACGCGCGCCATCGGGCTGCTGGTGGTGGGGCTCGGCGGTGGCCGGCGCGTGGCCACCGATCACATCGACCATCGGGTCGGGCTCACCGGGCTGGTGCCGCTGGGCCGGCGGGTGCAGGCCGGCGACGTGCTGGCGACGGTGCACGCGGCGAACCGAGCCGACGCCGGGCATGCGGTTGCGAGCCTGCAGCAACTGATCGGGCTGTCGGACACAGCGCAGCATGCCGGGGCGGTTGTGCTGGGGCGCCAGGATTCGCCCAACGGCGGGCCATCCGGATGATGGGCTCCCAGGCTGACCCGTCATCCCGCGATCCGGCCGCAGCGCTGGACATGGTGGCCCGGGTGCTGGCCGCAGGCTCCCTGTCAGCAGCAGCCCACGGGCTGGTCACCGCCCTGTGCAGCGAGGCTGGTTATGACCGCGCATCGATCGGTTTGCACCGGCGCGGGCGCACGGTGCTGCTGGCGTGTTCCCATGCCGACCTGAGTGGCCACGCATCCGAGTGGACACAGCAGCTGGTGGGCGCCATGGACGAAGCCATCGAGCAGGGCGTGAGCCTGGCCTGTCCCGCTGCGCCCGGCGCGCGCAGTCCCTGGATCGTGCTGGAGCACGCGGTGTTGCAGCGCGCCGTCGGGGGGGCTGTGGCCACCGTGCCGCTGGGCGTGGCGGGCCTGCCCTTTGCTGCGGTCTGTGTCGAGCGCCGGGAGGGCGGGCCGCCCATCGGTATGGCCGAACTGCAAAGTCTGGAGCAGATGCTGGTGCTGGTGGCCCCCGCCCTGCACTGGATGGACCAGGCCGGGCAGCCGGTGCACCGGCGCCTGTGGAGCCAATGGGTGAGCGCCTGGAACGCTCTGCGCCAACCGGGGCGCCGGGGCGCCCGCCGGGCCCTGCTCGCTGGCGCCCTGGTGCTGCTGGCCCTGGCCGGCGTGCCGCTGGACCACACGGTCGGCGGGCGGGCCCGGATCGAGGGCGGCATGCAACGCGTGGTGTCCGCACCCACCGACGGCTTCGTGAAGATCGCGCATGTGCGACCTGGAGACCGCGTGCTGGCCGGCGCCCCGCTGGTGGACCTGGTCGAGGGCGACCTGGCGCTGGAGCGCGAACGCTGGCGCAGCCAGGTCGCGCAGCACGAGAACGCCTACGCCAGCGCCATGGCCAAGTCCGACCGGGTCGGCGCATCGACCAGCATGGCGCGCATGGGCGAGGCGCAGGCGCAACTCGCGCTGATCGAGGACCAGCTTGCCCGGGGCCGGGTGACCGCGCCCTTCGACGCACTGGTGGTCCAGGGGGATCTGAGCCAGTCGGTCGGCGCGCCGGTACGCCAGGGCGACACGCTGCTGACATTGGCGACGACCGATCGCTTCCGCGTCATCGTCGAAGTGGACGAGATCGATATCGCCCGGGTCCGAGCCGGGCTGTCCGGCCAGATGTCCGTGTCCTCGCTGCCCTGGGAGCGGCACCCCCTGGTGGTCGAGCGCATCACCCCGCTGGCCCGGGCGGTCGAGGGCCGCAACATCTTCGAGGTCGAGGCGCGCCTGAGCGGCGCGGCAGACGGGCTGCGTCCGGGCCTGCTGGGGCGGGCAGAGCTGATGGTGGGGCGCATGCCCCTGTTGTGGGCCTGGGGCCAGCATGCGCTGGAGCGGCTGCGCCTGGTGTATTGGTCCTGGTTCGGATGAGCACCCTGTTCAGTTCGCGCTGGTACCGGGTGGCCGGTCTGAAGCCGACGCTCTCGCCGCGTCTGCTGATCCGGCGCCAGCGCGTACGCGGCGAGACCTGGTACGTGCTGGCCGATCCGGTGCGCGGGCGCAGCCTGCGCCTGAATGCCGCTGCCTACGGCATGGCAGCCCGGCTGGACGGCGAGCGTACGGTGCAGCAACTGTGGGACAGCCTCTCGCCGGATGGCGGCGATGCCGCCACGCAGGACGAGACCATCGAACTGCTGGCCCAACTGCGTGAAGCCGCACTGGTGCAGTTCGACCGCCCAGCCGACTTCGACCTGCTGCTGCCACATCTGCAGGAATCGGCGCAGCCGCGCGGGCGTGGCAACCTGCTGGCGTGGCGGGTGCCGCTGGGCGACCCGACCTGGCTTTTGCAGCGGCTGCGTCCGGTGCAGGAGCTCTGCTTTACCCGCACGGGCCTGGTGCTGTGGTTGCTGGCAATCGCCACGCTGCTGCTCCAGGTGCTGCAGCATGCGCCGTCCTTGTGGGCGTACGGCAGCCGCTGGATCGACAGTCCGCGTTTCGTGCTCCTGGCGCTGCTGCTGTTCTGGCCGATCAAGCTGCTGCACGAACTGGCGCACGGGCTGGCGGTGCAGCGCTGGGGCGGGCGCGTGCGCGCTGCAGGCGTCACGCTGATGCTGCTGATGCCCGTGCCGTATGTCGACGCTTCGGCGGCCTCCGGTTTCGTGCGCCGGCGCCACCGCATGGCAGTGGCAGGTGCCGGCATGATGGCCGAACTGGCCCTGGCGGCAGTGGCGATGCCTTTGTGGTTGTGGCTGGACGACGGCTGGTGGCGCGCGGCCGCCTTCATGACGCTGATCGTCGCCGGCGTGTCGACCCTGCTGTTCAACCTCAACCCGCTGCAGCGGCTGGACGGGTACTACCTGGCCACCGATGCGCTGGGCCTGCCCAATCTCGGACCGCGCAGCCGTGCCTGGTGGGACCAAGTCTTGCGTCGCCGGCTGCTGGGCCTGCACTCGCTGGAGCCAATGCCGGTGGCCCGGGGCGAGGCGCCCTGGCTGGCTGCGTACGCGCCGCTGTCCTGGCTGATGACCATTGCCGTGGCCAGTCTGGGCGTGGCCTGGGTCGGCCGCTGGTCGTTCGGCCTGGGCGTGGCCTGCGCGCTGGTACTCGGCTGGCAGGTGGTGGCGCGGCCGGTCTTCCGGCTGCTGGGTGCCCTGCGCCAGGCGGCGCTGGTGCAGCAGGACAGCCGTGTGCGCTGGCGCCGTGCGGGCGTTGGGGCGATCGCGGCGGCCTTGCTGGTGCTCGGTGTTCCCTGGCCGCAGTCCTTGCTGGTGCGTGGCGTGGTCTGGCCGCCGGAGCAGACCCAATTGCGCGCCGAAGAGGCGGGCCGTGTCGAGGAGGTGTACCAGTCCGACGCCACGCCCATCCGGGCTGGCGACCCGGTGTTCCGGCTGGTCAATGTGGCCCTGCGGACGGAGCAGGCCCGCCAGGCAGCCCGGGTTGCGGCGCTGGAGGTGGCGCTGTTCGATGCGCTGCCGGGCGGTGGCAGCGCCAGCGGCGACGCGGGGGCCGAGCTGGCATCGGCACGGGCCGAGCTCGCAAGGCTGGACGACCGTGTGAAAGCCCTGACCGTGCGCGCCCAGGTGGGCGGGCGTCTGGCCCTGCCCGAAGGGCGCGACCTGCCCGGGCAGCATGTGGCCCGGGGCCGGCTGGTCGGCCGGGTCCTGACCGATGCGCCGCCCACCGTGCGGGTTGCCGTACCGGAGGCCGAGGCCGGCGATCTGCGCAGGCTGGCCGGTGCCGTGAGCGTGCGGCTTGCGTCCTCGCGCGGGGTCCAGCGGGCCGCCAGCCTGGCGCGCGACAGTGGCGGCGCCGTGGCGCAATTGCCCAGCGCCGCGCTGAGCGTGCGCCACGGCGGCCCCGTCATGACCGACCCGAAGGACTCGCAGGATCTGACGCCCACCCAGCCGGTGGTGCTGCTCGACGTCGTGCTGGCGCAGGCCTCCGAGGCCGGCGGCGCGCGCATCGGTGAACGCGCCTGGGTGCGCTTCGAGGCCGGGCGCACGCCGCTGGCGCTGCGCATCGCAGACACCGTGAGACGCGAGGTCTCGCAGCGTTTCAATCCGTCGTTCTGAGCATGCGCGCGCAAACCCTGGCGCTGCCTGTTCCTGGCCCGGTCTGGGGGGACTACCCGCTGCGGCCACCCGACAAGCATGCGCCAGCGCGCCAGGGCTGGCGTCTGGCCAGCGGCCTGCCGGGCGCTCGCCGGCTTGCGCCCGACGCTGCGCGCCATGGCGCGCGGTGGCGCGGCCTGGCGGCGCAGCAGCGGGCGCATGCCTTGCAGGACTTGCGCCGGCGATTGCGCAGGGAGGGCCTGCGCCCGGCGGTGGTCGCGCAGGCGCTGGGGCTTGCAGCTGCCGTCGCGGGCGAGGTGCTGGGCCTGGTGCCGCGCGCCACGCAGATCCTGGCGGCGGCCGTGTTGCTGGACCACCGCATGGCCGAAATGGCCACCGGGGAGGGCAAGACCCTGGTCATCGGGCTGGCCGCGGCCGTGGCGGCCCTCGCTGGCATGCCCGTGCATGTGGCGACTGCCAACGCCTACCTGGCCCGCCGCGATGCCGGCACGCTGGCGCCGCTGTTCGACGCTCTCGGGCTGCGCGTGGCAGCCTTGCCTGGCGCCGACGGCGACGCCGCACGACGCGCCGTCTACGCCCATGATGTGGTGTATGCCACTGCCAAGGATCTCGCCTTCGATTTTCTGCGTGACCGCCAGGCGCTGGCCGGCTCGAGCGTGGCGGGGCGTGCTGCGGCCGCCCTGAGCGGGCGGACCCTTCCGCAGCCCGTGATGCGTGGCTTGTGCATGGTGCTGCTCGACGAGGCCGACAGCATCCTGCTCGACGAGGCCGACATGCCCCTGATCCTCTCGCAGGCGGTGCCGCAGGCGGCGCGGCGCGCCTTCCTGTGGCAGGCCCTGGCATTGGCGCGCCAGCTCGGGCAACACCGTGACTACGCCTTGCATGCCGCCGATCGTGTCGCCCGGCTGACGCCTGCCGGAGAGCTGCGGCTGCAGTCCCTGGCGGACGGACTGGGCGGGCCCTGGTCGCGGCCGCGTTACCGCCGCGAGGCGGTGGTGATGGCGCTTGCCGGGCTGCACCTCTACCACCGCGACCAGCATTACCTGGTGCGCGACGGTGCGATCGAGCTGCTGGACGCGGTCACGGGCCGCGCAGCGCCCGGTCGTGTCTGGTCGCGCGGCCTGCACACGGTCGTTGCGCTCAAGGAGGGCCTCAGTCCGCCACCGGAAACCGAAACGGTGGCGCAGACCACATACCAGCGCTTCTTTCAGCGCTATTGGCGCCTGAGCGGCATCAGCGGCACGCTGTGCGAGGCCCGCTCCGAACTGCAGTCGGTGTACGGTGTCCCGGTGGTACGCATACCGTTGCACCGACCGAGCCGACGCATCGACCTGCCAGACCGCCGGTTTCCCTCGGCGCACGCCATGCACGAGGCCGTGGCCGAGCGGGTGGCAGCCCTGCAGGCAAGCGGCCGGCCGGTCCTGGTGGGGGCCGACACGGTGGCCGATTCGGAGCGGGTGTCGGCCTGCCTGCAGGCCCGCGGCATCGCGCACCGCGTGCTCAACGCGCTTCGCGATGCCGAAGAAGCCGCCATCGTGGCCGAGGCCGGCCATGCGGGCAGCGTCACAGTGGCCACCCGCATGGCCGGGCGTGGCACCGACATCGAACTCGACGAGGCCGCCCGCGCAGCCGGCGGCCTGCATGTGCTCTCGTGCCAGCAGAACGACGCGCGCCGTCTGGACCGCCAACTGGCGGGGCGCGCGGCGCGCCACGGCGATCCCGGCAGCGTCGAATGGTGGACATTCCCGGGTGCGCAGCCGGGCTGGGCCGGCGTGGGCGGCCTGTTCCGGCGCTGGTACCAGTGGCGGGAAGAACAGCGTCGCGCCGCGTTGCGCCAGAACCTGCTGGAGCAGGACCAGCGCTGGGAGCGCCGGCTGGCTTTTGCTGGCGCAGCCGATTGAGTCGCCGCTGCTGCCGTGTGTACGTGGCCGTGCAGGGTGGCCTGACCTAAATCAAGGTTGTCGTTTTTGCGCATCAATGTGCCGAAAAGTTGACCAGTCTTGCGCCGGAGCGCCTCCTAAAATGGCATGAGCTGGCAGTCTCCCCTCGCTCTTCTTTGCGAGGCCTCCGTCTTTCCTGACCGCCCTCAAGGACCTATGGTGACCTCCACGTACGTTTGCGGCGCCGTCGCGCGTTGTCTGTCCAAGCGCCGGACCTATCCCGGCGGGCCACAGGCCGGTGCTGCAGCTTTTCCCGTCCAGTCAATAGCCCTGGCATGTTGTCTTGCCACTTACCCGGGCATGGCGGCGGCGGCTCCGCCGCCGGCACTGCCAGCACCCAAACCCATGGGCTGCCTGATCGAGCCTGACCGCGTCGCCGATGTGGGCTCACAGGTGGTGGGCCTGGTCGAACGCCTGCATGTCGAACGCGGCGCCCGGGTGGCCGCCGGTCAGCCGCTGGTCAGTCTTCGGGCCGATGTCGAGCGGGCCAACGCCCGTGCCGCCCAGACCCGCTCCCGGGTGGACGCCGACATCCGCGCCGCGCAGGCCAGCCTGGACCTGGCAGAGCAGAAGGTGCGCCGCGCCGAAGCGCTGCTGGCCCAGAAGTTCGTGTCCGAACAGGCGGTCGAACAGGCCCGCGGCGAAGCCGAAGTGGCGCGCCAGAAGCTCAACCAGGTGCGCAGCCAGCAGGCCATCTGGGTCGATGAAAGCCAGGTGGCCGCTGCACAGTTGGCCTTGCGTACCGTGCGCAGCCCGTTTGCCGGCATCGTCGTCGAGCGGTATGTCAACCCGGGTGAGCGGGTGGAGGAGAAGCCCATGGTGCGCATCGCGGTGATCAACCCCTTGCGGGTCGAGCTGATGGTGCCGTCGGCGCGCTACGGCACCCTGGCCCTGGGTGACAAGCTGCAGATCCGCCCCGACCTGCCGGGCGCAGGCCTGGTCACCGCCACCGTGAACCAGGTCGACCGCGTGTTCGACGCGGCCAGCAACAGTTTTCGTGTTCGCCTGACGCTGCCCAACCCGCAAAACCGCCTCCCGGCCGGGCTGCGCTGCAAGGTCGAGGAGGCGGCGGCGGCTAGCGCAACGCCCGCCGTGCCGCCGCCGGTGCAACGCCCCGCGCCCTGACTCTGCCGTGCTGCACACCCGCCCTTCCCCCCGGTGGCAAACTCCGTCTGGCCCGTATCGGAGGCCGGTGGTCGAGGCACTGGAGGAGCGGATCCTGCACTCGGCCGATCTGTCGCCCCTGGGTCTGTCCGCAGGCGATGCGCACGCCATGGCCTTGCTGCCCTCGACGCAGTTCACGCAGGCGCAACACAGCAAAGTCATTTTTGTCGATCTGGCCGTGCCGGATGCCGATGCCGTGCTGGCCAATCTGCAGGCCCGGCGTGCGGCCGGCGCGCCGATCGAGGTGGTCACCATCGCTGCCCACCAGGATGGCATTGCGCGCATCAGCGACACCCTGGCCGGTCGCAGCGGCATTGCGGCGCTGCAGCTGATCAGCCACGGCTCGGACGGCGCACTGCAACTGGGCAGTGCCCGTCTGGACCACCAGTCGCTCTTCGCGCGTGCCGGCGAGCTGGCGCAATGGGGCCACGCCCTGACGCCGGACGCCGATGTGCTGCTGTACGGTTGCGACCTTGCCGCCAGTGACACCGGCCGGGACCTGGTGGCCAGCCTGGCCGCACTGACGGGCGCCGACGTGGTCGCCGCTGCGCCGCGGGCGCTGATCGTCGTGGCCGCTAATCTGCCCGACAGTGCGCAGTTGGTGGCCGCTCTGACGGCGTCAAGCCTGGGCGAGGTTGAAGTGCTGATGCTCGTGTCCGACAGGGACGCCCTGGCCCAGATCGGCGAGCGGCTGGCGCAGGCCGACCAGCCTTTTGACGCCGTACACCTGATCAGCCACGCCTCACCGGGGCGCGTGGACCTGGGCACGAGCGTCGGCGACCGCTGGCTCGATGAAGCCACCCTGCAGGCCCGCCGCGAGGAAATGGCGGGCTGGAGCACTGGCTTCACGGCCGACGGCGACCTGCTGCTCTACGGCTGCGATCTCGCTGGCTCCGCCGCGGGCGAGCGACTGCTGGCTGGCCTGCGCGCCGCGTTGGGCGTGGACGTGGCCGCCAGCACCGACGCCACTGGCGCAGCCGCGCAAGGCGGCGACTGGGTGCTGGAGTACCAGCTGGGCGAGATCGCCGCCGGCGCACAGTTGGCCGCGGCCAACTGGACCTTCACGCTGGACAGCGTGACGGCGAACGTGTTCACCGACGTCGTCGACGGCAATACCAGCTCGATCGCGGCGCTGATCGCGAATCCCGGCGCAGACGGCGGCATCTCGCTGCGCGAAGCGGTGTCGGCCGCAAACGCCACCGGTGCCGCAGACACGATCACGCTGCTCTCTGGCACCTACACCCTGAACAGCCAGCTGCTCGTGAACCGGCTCCTCGGGATCTCGGGCGCCGGCGCGGGCGCGACTTTCGTCGACGGCGGCGGGAGCACGCGGTTATTCCAGATCACGAACAACTCACTGCTGCTTGAGAAATTGACGCTGCAAGGGGGGGCGGCCACGGACGGTGGTGCGCTGCTCGTCGGTGCGGGGGTAGGTGTGACGCTCGAGGAGGTGGTGCTTCGCGACAACGCGGCGAATTTCGGCGGCGCGGTGTATTCGCTGGGAACCCTGGTCGCGACGAACGTCAGCTTCACGAACAACACCGCAGGCAGTTCGGGCGGCGGACTCCACCTGTCTGGGGGCAGTGCAGCCCTCACCAACGCGACCTTCAGCGGCAACGTGGCGTCCGCCAGTGGTGGTGCGATCCACTCGGAGCGCCCGCTCTCGCTGACGAGTTCGACCGTGGCCCACAACGTCGCATCGGGCGGGGTGGGTGGCATTTTTCAGAGCGTCGGCAGCAACGCGACACTCTCCAACACCCTGCTTGCGAACAACACCGGTGGCAACGCGAACCGGGCCCTCGTCTCCACCGGCTTCAATCTCGACAGCGACGGCAGCGCCGGGCTCACGCAGGGCACCGACTTGAGCAATGTCGCTGCACGGCTCAACCCGCTCGGCCTCGCGGCGAACGGTCTGTACACGCACACGCTGCAGAACGACAGCCCAGTCGTCGATGCCGGCGGCGGCACGTTCTCTGCAACCGACGCCGCCGGGTTCGTGCGCAACGCAATTCCCGACATCGGCGCGAGCGAGAACCTGGCTGCTTCGCAAGGCAAGTTGTATTGGGCCGATGCGAGCGGTGATGCAATCGTTCGCGCGAATCTCGACGGCAGCGCGCAGCAGAAGATCGTCATCGGCCTGCAGACGCCGCGAGGCGTCGCGCTCGACAGCACGAACGGACATGTCTACTGGACAGACAACGCGGCGGATAACGTCGAGCGGGCAAATCTCGACGGCTCGGGCCGCGTGGTCATCAAGACAGGCCTGTCTTCGCCCTTCGGCATCGACGTTGATCCCGCTGCGGGCTACATCTATGTGGCCGAAGGTGGCGGCGGCAACCCTCTTCGTCGCATGGACCTGCTTGGCAATGGCATGACGACACTGTTCACCGCGCCGGGCGGAATGAGCGGCGTTGCGATTGCGCCTGGGCTCGGCAGTCTCCTCGTGACCGTACGCGGCGGGTCCGACCGTGTGATCAGCGCGAATCTCGACGGCAGCGACCCCGTTGTAATAGCCAGTGGCGCCGGGCAGGGCGTTGATGAACCCAGCAACGTAGCGGTGAATTCCGCCAACGGCAATGTGTATTGGGTGAACCTCGACTCGGGCACCGCCGTCATGTTCGACCCGGTGTCCAGCCAGCGCACCACCGTGCTCAGCGGGCTCGACAGGCCCAATGATATCGAGGTGGACGCGCAGGCCGGGCTGGTTTATTGGTCTGAGAATGGCTCGGGAAGGATTGGTCGCGCGAATCTGGACGGCAGCAGCGTGACGACGTTCAGCGCAAACTCGACCAGTCTGCGCGATATCGATCTGTATAAGTTCAGCGCTGCCAACTCGGCTCCATCTGGTGCCGACAAAACGCTGACCCTCCTCGAAGACTCGGGGCGCATTCTGGGAGCTGCAGACTTCGGCTTTGCCGACACGGACGGCCACGCCTTCAACGGCGTGCGGGTGGTGAACCTGCCCGGGGCAGGCAGCCTTACGCTGAATGGCGTGGCGGCGGTTGCCGACCAGGTGGTGAGCGCGGCAGACATCGCTGCGGGCAAGCTGGTCTTCACGCCAGCGGCCAACGCCAACGGCATCAACCACGCGAGTTTCCAGTTTCGGGTGCGCGACGATGGTGGCACTGCGAACGGCGGCATCGACCTCGACCTGACGCCCAACACGCTGACCTTCGACGTCACGCCGGTCAACGACGCGCCCACGGGGACGAACGCCACGCTGACGATCCTGGAGGACACGCCGCGCACGCTGATCGCAGCCGACTTCGGCTTCTTGGATCCCCTGGATGGCAACGCGTTCAACGGCGTTCGGGTGGTGAGCCCGCCCGGTGCGGGGAGTCTCGGCCTGAACGGCACGGCGGTGGCGGCCAGCCAGGACATCAGTGCGGCGGACATCGCCGCCGGCCGGCTGGTGTTCACGCCGGCGCTCAATGCCAATGGCAACGGCCACGCCAGCTTCACTTTCCAGGTGCGCGACAACGGCGGCACCGCCAGTGGCGGGGTGGACCGGGACCCGACGCCCAAGACGCTGACCTTCGACGTCACGCCGGTCAACGACGCGCCCATGGGGACGAGCGCCACGCTGACGATTCTGGAGGACACGCCGCGCGCGCTGATGGCGGCGGACTTCGGCTTCTCGGACATCGACGGCAACGCTTTCGGCGGCATCGTCATCGCCAGCCTGCCGCTGGCGGGCAGCCTCACGTTCGACGGCGTGGCGGCGGTTGCCGCGCAGCTGGTGAGTGCGGCGGACATTGCCGCCGGCAAGCTGGTCTTCACGCCGGCTGCGAACGCCAGCGGCAACGGCTACGCCAGCTTCGGCTTCCAGGTGCGCGACGACGGCGGCACTGCCGGTGGCGGCATCAACCTCGACCCGACGCCCAACACGCTGACCTTCGACGTCACCCCGGTCAACGACGCTCCGTCGGGGGCGGATGCCACGTTCACGATCCTGGAGGATGCGCCGCGCACGCTGACGGCTGCGGACTTCGGTTTTGCCGACAGCGACGGCGACGGCCTTGACGCCGTGCGCATCGCCAGCCTGCCCGGTGCTGGCAGCCTGAAGCTCAACGGCGCGGCGGTGAACGCCGGCGACTTCGTCAGCCGCTCCGCCATCGACGCCGGCCAACTGGTCTTCACGCCGGCTGCGAACGCCAGCGGCAACGGCTACGCCAGCTTCGGCTTCCAGGTGCGCGACGACGGCGGCACTGCCGGTGGCGGCATCAACCTCGACCCGACGTCCAATATGCTGACTTTCGACGTCACCCCGGTCAACGACGCGCCGGCCGGCACGAACGCCATGCTGACGATCCTGGAGGACACGCCGCGCGCGCTGGCGGCTGCGGACTTCGGTTTCATGGACCCCGACGGCAACGCTTTCTCCGGCGTCGTCATCGCCAGCCTGCCGCTGGCGGGCAGCCTCACGTTCGACGGCGTGGCGGCGGTTGCCGCGCAGCTGGTGAGTGCGGCGGACATTGCCGCCGGCAAGCTGGTCTTCACGCCGGCTGCGAACGCCAGCGGCGCTGGCCATGCCAGCTTCGGCTTCCAGGTGCGCGACGATGGCGGCACTGCCGGTGGCGGCATCAACCTCGACCCGACGCCCAACACGCTGACCTTCGACGTCACGCCAGTCAACGACGCGCCGGTGCTTGCAGCGACCCTGCCCGACCGGACGGTCTCGACCGGTGAGACGGTGCGGTTCCAGCTGCCGCCCGCGTCGTTCTCCGACCAGGACGCGGGGGATACGCTGACCTACACCGCCACCCTGCCAGACGGCTCCCCGCTCCCGGCCTGGCTGGTGTTCGATGGCGCGACAGCCACTTTCACTGGCGCCCCGCTGGCCTCCGAGCTCGGCGTGACCGTGGTGCGCGTACTCGCCACGGACGCGAGCGGCGCGCAGGCGCAGGGGGTGTTTGCGATCACCGTCGCGCTGCCCGCCGCCGAGGAGGCCGTCGTGCCGGAGCCCGAAAGCGAACCGCCCAGGGCCGTTGTCCGCGCGTCGACAGCGGAGCCGGCGGAGGATGGCGCAGGGCCGGTGGAGGCCGATGCCCCCGAGGCCCTCGGCGCCGGTTCCGGGGATGACGTGCCGGGTGCAGGTGTCGCGCAGGCGGAGCAGTTGGCCGCTGCGCTGGCAGGCGGGGCGCTGCCGGACATCACGGTCAGCGTGTCGAGCGCCTCGCTGCGCACTGCGGCCGAAACCGCGGTTGCCGGCGCCGCGGTGCGGGTTGCGGGCGGCGCCGAGACCCTGTTTGCGGAGTTTGCCGGGGCATCGACACCCGGCTTCAGCAGCACGTCCCTGGCGCAGATGACGCAGCTGCTGGCCAGTGACGAGCTGATGCGCAGGTTTCGGGAGGTCCAGCGCCAGATGCAGGCGCAAGGCGATCTGGAACGCGTGTTCGTGGGCTCTTCGGTGGTGGTGGGCAGCGGCCTGTCGGTGGGGTATGTGGTGTGGCTGCTGCGCGGGGGGATCCTGATGAGCTCGATGCTGTCGGCCCTGCCGGCCTGGCAGCTGATCGATCCGCTGCCGGTGCTGGCTGCGGCGCGTTCTGCCAAGGTGAACCGGCCCCTGCCAGGCGCGACGGAGGACCCGGAGGTCGAGCGCCTGTTTGACCGCAACGGGCGTGCCCCATGAAGCGTTGGTGGTCACTCGGGCGCGTGTCGCCCCGCATGCATCTGGCCATGGGTCTGGCCTCGCTGACGGTGGGCGTGGTGCTGCTGGCCGGTTTTCTGGGTCTGGTGCCGGATACCGAGTCGCTGGTGCGCCAGCAGCGCGGTACGGTGGCCGAGACCATCGCGGTCACGGTGTCGAGCCAGCTGGACGAGTCGGCGCCCGAGCCCTTGCGCGTCATCCTGGAGTTCCTGGTCCGACGCAATCCGGACATCCGCTCGCTGGGTGTCCGCGGGCAGGACGGGAACCTTCTGGTCGACCTGCAGGGCCATGGCAAGGCCTGGAGCGGCACTGCGTCCGCGCAGGGTTCGACCGATTCCGAGATCGCCGTTCCGGTGTGGCAGGGGGGGGTGCTGTGGGGCAACGTGGAGCTGCGTTTCCCGCCCCTGCGGCCGGAGGGCTGGCGGCATTACCTGCACGACCCGAGCCTGCGCCTCATGGGCTTCACGTTCGCGATGTGTTTCCTGCTGTTCCTGCTGTACCTGGGACGCATGCTGCGCGAAATGGACCCATCGCGTGCGGTGCCGCAACGCGTGCGTGCCGCCTATGACACCCTGACAGAGGGCCTGATCGTGGTGGACCGCGGAGGCACCGTGGTGCTGGCCAACAGGTCGACCAGCGACATGCTGGGCATCGAGGAGGCACTCCTGGTGGGCCACTCCCCGTCGGAGTTCGGGTGGGCCGACGCCGACGGGCGCGTGCTGGCGAGCGACGAGTTGCCCTGGGAGAAGGCCCGCGCAGACCTGCAGCTACGGCGCGATGTGCACCTGCAGGTGACGAGCCGGCGCGGGACTCGCTATTCGCTGCGGGCCAACTGCTCGCCGATCGTCGACGATGCCGGCGCGCTGCAGGCGCTGGTGGTCAGCTTCCAGGACGTCACCGAGCTGGAGCAGCGCGGCGCGGCGCTGCAACTGGCCAAGGAGCAGGCCGATGCGGCGAACGAGGCCAAGAGCCAGTTCCTGGCAAACATGAGCCACGAAATCCGGACCCCGATGAACGCCATCCTCGGGTTTACCGAGGTGCTGCGCCGCGGTGGGCTGCGCAATTCGGGCGAATCAGCCCGCCAGCTCGACATCATCCATTCGAGTGGCACACACCTTCTCAACCTGATCAACGACATTCTCGACCTGTCCAAGGTCGAGGCTGGCCGGCTGGAGGCGGAGCGGGTGCCCATGGCGCCGCACCGGGTGGCACACGAGGTGGTCCTGACCCTGCTGGAGCGCGCGCATGCCAAGGGCCTGGTACTGGAACTGGTTTATCCGCAGGCGATGCCGGCCACCATCATGGGCGATTCTGCGCGCCTGCGCCAGATTCTCACCAACCTGATCGGCAATGCCATCAAGTTCACCGAAAAGGGGAGTGTGCGGGTCGTTTTCCGGACGCAGGGCACTGGCGCACAGGCGCGCTACTGCATCGATGTGCAAGACACCGGCATCGGGGTGCCCGCCGACAAGCTGGAGTCCGTGTTCGAGCCCTTCGTGCAGGCAGAGTCCTCGACCACGCGGCGTTTCGGAGGTACCGGGCTGGGCCTCACGATCAGCCGCGGTTTTGCGCGCGCCATGGGTGGTGACATCACCGCCTCCAGTGTCTATGGCAGTGGCACCACCTTCAGCTTCTGGATCGATACCGGCGAGGTACCTAAGCAGGGCTGGATCGAGCCGGCGCAACTTGCGGTCGTCGAGAGCGCGCAGCAGCCCGTGGCGGGCGAGCGTTGGCGTTTCCCTGCCGCCCATGTGCTGGTGGTGGACGACGGCGTCGAGAATCGGGAGCTGGTCCGGGTGCTGCTGGAGGACGTGGGCCTGCGGGTCAGCGAAGCAGAGAACGGCCAGGATGCGGTAGCCAGCGTGCTTACCGGCGGCTTCGATCTTGTCCTGATGGACATGCAGATGCCGGTGATGGATGGCACCACAGCGACCCGCACGCTGCGCGACCGGGGTTGCGAACTGCCCATCGTGGCGTTGACGGCCAACGCGATGAAGGGGTTCGAGCGCGAGATTGCCGATGCCGGCTTCAGCGGCTTCCTGACCAAGCCGATCGACGTGGATCTGCTTCTGCGCGACCTGGCACAGCGGCTTGGCGGCCAGCTGGTGGAGGAGCCGGCAGACGACGCAGCGGCTGCGGTGAAACCTCCCGAGCCGGCTGCGGCGCAAGCTGAAGACGCTTCGGCTGCCGGGCCCGTGATGGTGTCGCGGCTCGCGGCCAATCCCCGTTTCGCGCGCATCGTCGCCCGGTTCGTCGAACAGCTGCCCTCGCGCCTGTCGGAGATGGACGGGGCGCTGGAGAGCGGCCAGATGCAGGAACTGGCAGCGCATGCCCACTGGCTCAAGGGCGCTGGCGGCAGCATGGGTTTCGACGACCTCTATGAACCCGCCAAGGCGCTGGAGCTTGCCGCGCAGGCATCGGACCACGTGGGTGCACGGGGGGTGCTGGCCCAGCTTCACGGGCTGGAGCGGCGCATCCTGGCCGGTGCGGCGGACGCGAACAGGTACACTAAGTTATGAGTGCGAACATCTCGGCAGTCCCACAGGGCGGCGGCGGCGATATGGCGGTGCATTCGCCACTTTTGCAGGCCAAGGTCATGATGGTCGACGACGACCCCTTGATGACGGACCTGATCCATGTCTACCTGGAGGATGCGGGTTACACCAATTTTCTGGTCACCAACGATCCTGCGAACGCGATGGCGATGCTGCGGCGCGAAAAACCGGGTGTGTTGCTGCTGGATCTCATGATGCCCGGCATCTCGGGCTTCGATCTGCTCGAGGCCATCCGGGCAGACCTCGAATTGCGCTTCACACCGGTGATCGTCCTGACTGCAGAAGCGCGTGCCGAGAGCAAGCTTCGGGCGCTGCAACTCGGCGCGAGCGACTTTCTGGCCAAGCCGGTGGACGCCAGTGAACTTGTCCTGCGGGTGCGCAACACCCTGGCCTTTCAGGAGTACCACCGCCGGCTGGTCCATTTCGACATGGTCACCGGCCTGCCGACCCTGGAGCTTTTCGAGCAGGGCATCGAACAGATCTTGCTGCGACGCGAAGGCGTAGGCGGCATGGTCGCTTTGTTGACGGTGTTCATTCCCCAGTTCCGGATGGTGCGGGAAAGCCTCGACGATGCCAGTGCCGATGAGATCGCCAGGGAAATAGCGCGCCGGCTGGAGCGCGTCGCCAGTCCCGGTGTGCTCACTGTGTCCTACGCCACCAGCACCGAGCAGGCGCCACGCATTGCCCGCCTTGGCGGCGACAAGTTCGGCCTGATCTTCGAGGGCTTGCCCGACGCCGAGGCGGCCGAGGAGATCGCCCAGCGTGTCGTCTCGGCGGTGGCGCCGGTGATCCGGGTCGGCATGCACGACGTCGGTCCCAGCGCGTGGATCGGCATCGCGATGGCGCCCGGCGACGGCCTGACTGCGGATGTGTTGCGCAAGGGGTCGACTCTGGCAGCAACCCACGCGATGGAGCAAAACTCCTCTCCGTTCAAGTTCGCTTCTGCGCAGTTGCATGCGAGATCGATTGAACGCATGGCCTTCGGCTCTCAGCTGCGCAGCGCGGTGCGGCGTAACGAGTTGCGCCTGCATTACCAGCCCAAGGTCGACATCGCAAGCGGCCGCATCGTGGGTGCCGAGGCGCTGGTGCGCTGGCAACATCCGGACCTGGGCCTGTTGCCCCCCGGACGCTTCATTGCGCTGGCTGAGGAACTCGGCCTGATCAATGGCATCGGGCTGTGGGTCATCGAGACGGTTTGCGAAGACGTGTCCTCCTGGGCTGCGGCCGGCCTGGGCGATCTGTCGGTGGCGCTCAATGTGTCCAAGCCTCAGTTCGCGTCCCGCCAGTTCGCAGCAGAGGTGACGGCCGCGCTGCGCGTCAGCGGCATGCCGGCCCGGCAGCTGATCTTCGAGCTGACCGAGAGCATGTTGATCGACGACGTGCCCGAGAGCCTGGCGGTGATGCACACCCTCAAGAGCCTCGGAATCGCGTTGTCCATCGATGACTTCGGTACCGGATTTTCCTCGCTGAGCTACCTCAAGCGTTTTCCGCTGGACGAGCTCAAGATCGACCGCTCGTTCGTGGTGGACCTTCCAGGCACGGCGGCGGACGTGGCCGTTGCAGGCACGGTGATCGATCTGGGGCACCGCCTGGGCATGTCCGTGACTGCGGAGGGCGTGGAGACGCCAGAGCAACTGAAATGCCTGGCCGACCAGGGATGCGACCGCTACCAGGGGTATCTGTTCAGCCGCCCGGTGCCCAGGTCGGAGCTGGAGGCCCTTCTGGCGCGTACCCAGGCGGCGGGAAAAGCCACCAGGGCTTGACACACCATGTTTTCCAGAAGTTAGAATCACTCCAGCCCTGCTTTTTCCTTGGGGCTTGCAGGACTACCGTTCCCTCGTCTCAACTCTTCCCATTCCAGAACACCATGAAAAAGTTTCTTTCCCTCTTGGCCGTGGTCTTCACCCTCGGCCTGTCAACCGTTGCCATGGATGCCGAGGCAGCCAAGCGCATGGGTTCCGGCAAGTCGATGGGCATGCAGCGCCAGCAGGCCGCACCGGACAAGACCCCGGGTGCCAGCCCGACCCAGTCGGCCGCAGCCCCTGCCGCCGCCGGTGCCGCTGGCGCCGCTGCAGCTCCAAAGCGTTCCTGGATGGGCCCGATCGCCGGCCTGGCTGCCGGTCTGGGCCTGGCCGCACTGGCCTCGCACCTCGGCTTTGGTGAAGAACTGGCCTCCATGCTGATGTTCGGCCTGCTGGCTGCGGCCATCATGGTGGCCATCGGCTTCTTCATGCGCAAACGTGCCGCCGCGCAGCAGCCCAAGGCCGCACGGGCCGGGGGCATGCAGTATGCGCCGGTCGGTGTGCCGCCTGGTGCCGGTACCGCCGCCAACCCGGACCTCAAGCCCGCCATGCCTGCCGGTGGCGGCTCGATGATCGGCTCCGCAATCGGCGCGAACGCCGCGCCCGCCAGCCGCATTCCGGCTGACTTCGATGTGGCGGGTTTTTCCCGTAACGCCAAGGTCAACTTCATCCGCCTGCAGGCCGCCAGCGATGTCGGCAACCTCAACGACATCCGTGAGTTCACGACGCCGGAAATGTTTGCCGAACTGAAGATGGAACTGGCCGAGCGCGGCACCTCCGACCAGCACACCGACGTGGTGAGCGTCAACGCCGATGTGGTCGACGTCGAGGAAGGTGACGACCGCTATGTGGTCAGCGTGCGTTTCACCGGCATGATCCGGGAAGAAGCGGGCGCACCGGCCGAGTCCTTCGACGAAGTCTGGCACCTCGTGAAGCCGCGCCAGGGCAGCGGCGGCTGGCTGCTGGCAGGCATCCAGCAGATGCAGTAAGCATCTGCTGCCGCCATCGCGGCATGATCAGACAAGGCCCCCGGCACCCTGTGCCGGGGGCCTTTGACTTTGCGGCCGCAGACGCTCAGCCCCAGACCTTCTCCGCCACCCGCATCATGTTGCCCCCCAGCACCATCGCCGCCTCGTTGGCCGTCATGCCCGTGCGCTGCAGCGCAGCGCCCAGTTCCCGCCAGGCGCCGATGGGCGGGTAGCTGGAGCGGGCGATCGCACTGCGGTCGTAGCCGGCAGACAGCGGCCACCAGTAGGTCGGGTCGTAGTCGCCCGGCGGGTCGTCGTTCAGGCCGGGCTGCGGGAAGCTGATGTCCAGCCCGATGCCGGCATGTTGCACGCCCACCAGATCCGCCACATAGGCGGCGTGGCGCGCCACATCGTCGGCACCCGGCGTGCGGGTGCCCAGGAACTTGGAGACACCCGACACGCAGACCACGCCACCGGTGGCCGCGATGCCGCGGATCTGCTCGTCGGTGACGTTGCGGCCGTGCTCGACCAGCGCCAGCGGGTTGGAGTGGCTGAAGATCACCGGCGCGCTGGACGCGGCCATGATGTCCAGGCTGCATTTGCGCCCGGTGTGCGAGCAGTCCATCAGCACGCCGGCGGCGTTGATGGCGGCCACGATGCGCTGGCCCAGCGGGGTCAGGCCCTGCACCTCGTCATGGCAGCCACCCGCCACGCTGTTGTTGCGGTTGTAGGCCAGGTGCATCTGGCGCACGCCCAGGCTGCGGTACAGCGCCACCATCGCGGGCTCTTCCAGCAGCGGCATGGCGCCTTCCAGGTCGAAACCGATGGCCAGCTTGCCGGCGCTGGCCGCGTCGCGGATGTCCTGTGCCGTGTTCACCAGCACATAACGCCCTGGCTGCGCGGCGATGGTGGCGCGGAATCCGGCGATGGTGGCCATCACCTGCGGCAGCGGGTTCATGTCCATGCCGATGTTGATCGACACATAATGCACGCCGGCCTCGTGGAACTGTGCGATCGGCGCGAAATCGGCCTGCGGATGCAGCGGCAGGCAGGCATGGGCTTCCCAGTGGATCATGGGGCGTGCTCCTTGTCAGGACAGGTCAGGCGGCGGCGGCCGGCTCGCGCCGGAAACCGGTGGATGCCACCATCAGATTGCGGGTGTAGTCGTCCGTCACGCGGCTGGCGGCCAGGTCGTCGGCCGACAGCAACTCGACCGTGCGGCCGCGCTGCATGACCATCAGCCGTTCACACATGTGGGTGACCACGGCCAGGTCGTGGCTGACCATGATGAAGGTCAGGCCACGCTTCGCACGCAGGGCTTCGAGCAGGTTGAGCACTTCTGCCTGCACCGAGGCATCCAGCGCCGAGGTGGGTTCGTCCAGCAGCAGGATCTGCGGCTCCAGGATCAGCGCACGCGCGATCGCAATGCGCTGGCGCTGGCCGCCCGAGAGCTGGTGCGGGTAACGAAAGCGGAAGCCGCTGCCCAGGCCGACCTCGTCGAGTGCGCGCTCGATCCGGGTCTCGGCGTCGGCGATGCCGTGGATGGCCAGTGGTTCTGCCAGGATGCGGTCGACCGTCTGGCGCGGATGCAGCGAGCCGTAGGGGTCCTGGAACACCATCTGGACCAGCCGCCGAAAGGCCTTGCTGCCCGGTGCCGGCAGGTCCGCGCCGGCGCCGCCCACCAGCTGCACGCTGCCGGAGGCACGCGGCGCCAGGCCGCAGATGCCGCGCAGCACGGTGGACTTGCCCGAGCCGGACTCCCCCACGATGCCGAAGCTCTCGCCAGCCTCGACCCGCAGTGAGGTGTCGGCCACGGCCACGAAGCCATCGTAGACGATGCGCAGGTTCTTCAGCTCCAGCCCGACGCCGCCGGCAGATGCAGATGACGTGTTCACAGGGCCCACTCCGGCTGGCGGTCCAGTGTGGGCAGGGGGTGCCGGCCTTCGCCCAGACGTGGCAGGCAGTTCAGCAGGCCGCGGGTGTAGGGGTGCTTGGCATCGGCCAATGCGCCGGACGAGACTTCCTCGACGATCTTGCCGGCATACATCACCAGGATGCGGTCGCAGAAGGTGGAGACCAGCCGCAGGTCGTGCGAGATGAACACCAGGCCCATGCCGCGCTCGACCACCAGCTTGTCCAGGATGGCCAGCACCTGCAGCTGCACCGTCACGTCCAGCGCGCTGGTGGGCTCGTCGGCGATCAGCAATTCAGGGTCGGCGATCAGCATCATCGCGATCATCGCGCGCTGGCCCATGCCGCCCGACACCTCGTGGGGATACAGGCCATAGACGCGTTCGGGCTGGTCGATCTGCACCGCCGCCAGCGCGGCCAGCGCCCGGGCACGGCCCTCCGAGCGCGAGACCCGGGTATGGGCCTGCAGGGTCTCGACGATCTGGTCCCCGATGGTCATGACCGGGTTGAGCGAGAACTTCGGGTCCTGCAGCACCATCGCGATGCGACCGCCGCGCATCTCGCGGCGCTGTTTCGGGCTGCAGCGCAGCAGGTCCGTGCCATGGAATTCCAGCCGCCTGGCCGTCACCAGCCCCTCGGGCGCGGTCAGTCCGAGGATCGCACGGCCCGTCTGCGACTTGCCCGAGCCCGACTCGCCCACGATGCCCAGCCGCTCGCGCCCCAGCGTGAACGACACCCCGCGCACCGCCTCCGTCCGCCCGCCATCACGGTTCGGGAACGAGACCCGCAGGTCCTCGACGACCAGAACCGGCTTGGCGTCCTGCAAAAGGCTCATGACAACCCTTCCCTCCCGGCGACGGCCGCCAACCCCGCGTCCACACCGCGACACACCGCCCCAGGAGACCGCGGAACTGGCTTTGCCAGGCCGCTGGTCTCGTCCCCCCCCAGGGGGGAAGGCGCGAAGCGACTCAGGGGGGAGCTCACTTTGCCCCCTTGGGGTCAAGGGCGTCGCGCAGGCCGTCGCCGAGCAGGTTGAACGCCAGGCTGACCAGGAAGATCGCGGCGCCAGGTGCGGCGGCCACCCACCACTGGTCCAGTACATACAGGCGGCCGTTGGCGATCAGTGCGCCCCATTCGGGCATGGGCGGCTGCGCGCCCAGGCCCAGGAAGCCCAGGCCGGCCGCCGTCAGGATGATGCCGGCCATGTCGAGCGTCACGCGCACGATCACCGAGGACACGCACAGCGGCATGATGTGGCGCAGCACGATGCGCCAGGGCGAGGCGCCGATCAGCTGCACCGCCGCGATGTAATCGGCCCGGCGGATGGTGAGGGTTTCGGCGCGCGCGATGCGGGCATACGGCGGCCAGGAGGTGATGGCGATCGCGATCACCGCGTTCTCGATGCCCGGCCCCAGCGCCGCGACGAAGGCCAGCGCCAGGATCAGGCGGGGAAAGGCCAGGAAGATGTCGGTGATGCGCATCAGCACGGCATCGAGCCAGCCGCCGGCATAACCTGCCACCGTGCCCACGACCAGGCCGATGGGAGCGGCAAGGATGGCCACCAGCACCACCACATACAGCGTGATGCGCGAGCCGTGGATCACACGCGACAGGATGTCGCGGCCCTGGTCGTCGGTGCCGAACCAGTGCTGCGCGGACGGCGGTAGCAGGCGGGTGGTTTCGAGGTCGCCGATGTAGGGCGAATAGGGTGCGATCACGTCGGCCAGAACGGCCACGACGATCAGCGCCAGCACGATGCCCAGCCCGAGCATGGCGAGCCGGTTGCGCCCGAAGATGCGCCAGGCGCCATACGCCCGGCCCAGCGAGGCCTGCCGGCGCGACTGCGGCCGGTCCGACATGAGCCAGTCATGCAGGCTGGTCTTGGGCAGCGTGCTCATCGTGATTTCGTCCGCGGGTCGAGCAGCCGGTAGAGCAGGTCGGACAACAGGTTCAGGCCGATGAAGATCGAGCCCACGACGATGGTGCCGCCCAGCACCGCGTTCATGTCGGCGTTCTGCAGCGAGTTGGTGATGTACAGGCCCAGGCCCGGCCAGGCAAACACGGTCTCCGTGAGCACCGAGCCCTCCAGCAGCCCGGCATAGGACAGCGCGATCACCGTGACCAGCGGCACCATCGCGTTGCGCAGTGCGTGGCGCCAGATGATGCGGGTCTCGGACAGCCCCTTGGCCCGGGCGGCGACCACGTATTCCTGGGCCAGCTCGTTGAGCATGAAGGAGCGTGTCATGCGGCTGATGTAGGCCAGCGAAAAATAGCCCAGCAGCGACGCGGGCAGGATCAGGTGGGACAACACGTTCCAGAAGGCGTCCCACTGGCCCTGGCGCGCGGTGTCGTACAGCAGGAAGCCGGTCTCGGGCGTGAAGCTGTATTCGAAGCTCACGTCGATGCGGCCCGGGCCGCCGACCCAGTCCAGCTTGGCGTAGAACAGCACGAGGCCCATCAGGCCGAGCCAGAAGATGGGCACGGAGTAACCGATCAGGCCCATCACCCGCACCACCTGGTCGACCAGGCCACCCCGGCGCACGGCGGCCCAGACCCCCAGCGGCACACCCAGCCCGGCACCGATCACGATGCCCAGGGTGGCCAGTTCGATGGTGGCGGGGAAGGTCTTGCGGATGTCCTGCATCACCGGGTTGGAGGTCAGCACGGAATTGCCAAAATCGCCCTGCACCGCCTTTTGCAGGTAGATATAGAACTGTTCGTAGAGCGGCTTGTTGAGGCCGAGCTCCTCGCGCACCCGTTGCACGACGTGTTCGGGCGCACGGTCGCCGACGATGGCCAGGACCGGGTCGATCGGCATCACCCGCCCGATGAAGAAGGTGACGGCGAGCAGCCCCAGATAGGTCAGCAGGATGACCATCAGGAAGCTGCCCGCAGATGTCAGCGCCTTGCGGACGCGCAAGCCGGCGCTATGTCCGCCGGACGTCTGGCTCTCGGTGTGCAAGACGCGACTACCGCAACAGCGGGTTTACTTGGAGACCTTGAACATGTAGGTGGCGTCCGAAGTCGGCCCGATCTTCAGACCCTGCAGGTTGCTGCGGTACGCGGCCACCTCGGTCTGCTGGTAGATCATGATGAAGGGGCTGTTCTTGCGGAACTCGGCCTGCATGGCCTCGTACATGGCCTTGCGCTTCTTGCCGTCGCGCTCCAGCGCGGCGGCATCGGCCTGCTTGGTCAGTTCGGGAATGTCCCAGGCATTGCGCCAGGCCAGCGGCTTGGATTTTGCGTTGTCGGAGTTGTCGGGGTTGCGCGCGAAGGTGTCGGCATTGGTGTGCGGATCCCAGTAGTCGGCGCCCCACTGGCCGATGTACATGTCGTGCTGGCGGGCACGGTACTTGGTCAGCGTCTGGCGGCCGTCGCCCGGCAGGATCTCGATGTTGATGCCGGCGCGCTTGGCCGTCTGCTGGAAGGCCTCGGTGATGCCCTGTACCGGCTGCGTGGTGCGCATGTCGATGGTGACCTTGAAGCCGTTCTCCAGGCCGGCCTTCTTGAGCAGCGCCTTGGCCTTGTCCACATCCAGCTTGTAGGGGTTCTCGGTGCTGGCACCCAGCAGGCCCACCGGCAGGAAGTTCTGGTGTACCACGCCGATGTTCTTGATCAGCGTGTTGCCGATTGCGTTGTAGTCCATCAGCCACTTGAGGGCTTCACGCACTTCGGGCTTGGCCAGGTTGGGGTTCTTCTGGTTCAGGCTGATGTAGAACACCGTGCCCTTGGGCGTGGCGGTGGTCTTGATGTCCTTGTTGCTGGCCAGTGCGGCCAGGTCGGTGGGGGTGAGGTTGCGCGCGATGTCGGCATCGCCCTTTTCCAGCATCAGGCGCTGGGTGGCGGCTTCCTTGACGTGGCGGTAGATCACGCGGTTGACCTTGGACTTGGCGCCCCAGTAGTTGTCGTTGCGCTCGAGCGCAACGATCTCGTTGGCGCGCCATTCACGCAGTTTCATCGGGCCGGATCCGGCGTAATTGGTCTTGAGCCAGCCGTAACCCCAGTCGTTGTTCTTCTCGTTGGCCTGCAGCAGTTTCTTGTCGACGATGGAGGCGATGTTGGCCGTCAGGCAGTTCAGCACGAAGGTGGGTGCAAACGGCTTGTCGATCAGCAGCACGACGGTGAGCGGGTCCACCACGCGCACCTTGGCCTGCACGTTGTCCTTGGTGAAGCCGAACTGGGTCAGGATGAAGGCGGGGGTCTTGTCCAGCATCACGGCGCGTTGCAGCGAGTAGGCCACGTCCTCGGCGGTGAGCGGGTTGCCGGACGCGAACTTCAGGCCCGGCTTGATCTTGAAGGTGTAGGTCTTGTCGTCGGGGGACACGGTCCAGGACTGTGCGATGTCCGGTACCAGCTTGCTGGGGTCGTTCACGTCGTAGCGCAGCAGGCGGTCGTACGCGTTGCCCATGATCTCGCCGGCGGAAATCTCGAAGGATTCAGCCGGGTCCATCGTGATGATGTCGTCGATGGCCCATGTCACCACCAGGGTGTCCTTGGGCGTGGCCGCCTGCAGGTGGACGGGCAGGGCAAATGCTGCGGCAACAGCCAGTGCAGCGGCCGAACGGGCAAAAAGTGTTGTCACGGAGTTCTCCTGGGGGGTGAAACCAACATGGTTTGAAGGGAATTGATGTTACTCCACCGTTGTAGTGGATTTCTGCACCGCAGCAGGGGCGGCGGCGCACCATGGGATGGCATCAATCAACCATAAGGTACCCCATTGTGGGGCCTGCCGCCAGGCTGCGCCATCGGGATTTTCCAGCGCATGGGCGGCTGGCTGGCCATCAGCTGAACGTCGACAATGCCGCCATGATGGACATTCCCTCCCCCCTGCAGGCCCAGATCGTCGATTGGCTGGTGCCGGTGGGCGCCGACGTGCATGCCGGCGACCTGCTGGTGCTGGTGGAGGCCATGAAGATGGAACACGAGGTGCGCGCCCCGGTCTCCGGCCGGCTGCTGGCGCAGTACTTTGCGGTGGGCGAGACGGTCGCCGAAGGGGATGCCCTGCTGGCGCTGCAGCCTGCGCCGGACGTGCGGCCGGCCCCTTCCCCTGCCGCACAGGATGCCGATCCGGCCGCAGCCATCCGGCCGGATCTGCAGCGCGTACTCGACCGCCACGGGTTCACGCAGGACGCCCGCCGCCCGCAAGCCGTTGCGCGCCGCCATGCCCTTGGCCTGCGCATGGCGCGCGAAAACATTGCGGACCTCTGCGACGAAGGCAGCTTCATCGAATACGGCGCACTCGCGGTGGCAGCCCAGCGCCAGCGCCGCAGCGCCGAGGACCTGCGGACGCAGACGCCGGCCGACGGCATGGTCACCGGCATCGGCAGCATCAACGCCGCCCTGTTCGGGGCGCAGCATGCGCAGGCGGTGGTGATGGCCTACGACGCCACCGTGCTGGCAGGCACCCAGGGCATGCGCAACCACCAGAAGACCGATCGGATGCTGGGCATTGCACTGCAGTCCCGGCTACCGGTGGTGCTGTTTGCCGAAGGCGGCGGTGGGCGACCGGGTGATGTGGACATGCCGATCGTGGCCGGACTGCACGTGGCCACCTTCGCCAGCTTCGCGCGGCTCAACGGGCGTGTACCGGTGGTGGGCATCGTGGCCGGGCGCTGCTTTGCCGGCAATGCCGCCTTGCTGGGATGTTGCGACGTGGTGATCGCCACCCGCGACAGCACCATCGGCATGGGCGGGCCGGCGATGGTGGAAGGTGGAGGCCTGGGGGTGTTCCGGCCCGAGGAGATCGGGCCGAGCGACGTACAGCATGCCAATGGCGTGATCGACCTGCTGGTCGATGACGAGGGACAGGCTGTGACGGCAGCGCGCCGCTACCTGGCATTTTTCCAGGGCCGGGTGTCGGACTGGCTGGCACCGCCCGCACAGGCCCTGCGCGACATCGTGCCTGAGAACCGCCTGCGGGTCTACGACACCCGCCTGGCGATGGCTGGTGTGGCGGACCAGGGCAGTCTGCTGGAACTGCGCAGCGGATTCGGCGCGGGCATCCACACCGCACTGGCACGTATCGAGGGGCGTCCGGTGGGCCTGCTGGCCAGCAACCCGCTGCACCTGGGTGGCGCCATCGATGCGGATGCCGCCGACAAGGCCGCGCGGTTCATGCAGTTGTGCAGCGCGCACGGGCTGCCGCTGGTGAGCCTGGTCGACACGCCGGGCTTCATGGTCGGGCCGCAGACGGAGCGGCAGGCGCAGGTGCGCCATGTGAGCCGGATGTTCATTGCCGCCGCCCACCTGCGTGTGCCTTTCGTGGCGGTGGTGCTGCGCAAGGGGTACGGGCTGGGCGCGATGGCCATGGCTGCCGGCGGCTTCCATGCGCCGGTGCTGACGGCGGCCTGGCCCAGCGGCGAATTCGGCGCCATGGGCCTGGAGGGCTATGTGCGGCTGGGTTTCCGCAAGGAGCTGGAGGCGGTCCCCGACGGCCCCCAACGGGAGGCCCTGTTCGCCCGGCTGGTGCAGGCGCAGTACGACAAGGGCAGCGCGCTGGAGATGGCGGCCACCCTCGAGATCGACGCGGTGATCGACCCGGCCGAGACGCGCCAATGGCTGGTGCGCGCCCTCGAGGCCGCCGGGCAGAACCCGCCAGCGGCGCATGCGCCGGTGATCGACGCCTGGTAGGACTCAGCCCGCGGTGGTGGCTGCCTGCGGGTGGCGCAGCAGCAGGCGCTCCAGTGCATTGAGCACTTCGTACACCGGCTGGAAGTCGGCAAACAGTGTGGCATTGTCCGGCGCGGCGGCCTTGCCATGCCAGTCTGCGCGGAACTGCTCGAAGATCGCGCCAAAACTGCGCTGGCCGTCGATCAGCCGCAGGATCTGCGGCCCGTAGCGGCCGGGGTGCACATTCAGCGCCATGCCCGAATGCTGGTGGCGCAGCATGAAGGACTGCCCGCGGCTGGCGGCAAACACTCGGGAAATGCTCTCGCCGGTCATGGGTTCATGAAAGAAGAAGGGCACGTACTCCGGGTCGCCGTAGGGCGCGGCGCGATCCGGCTGGCGTGTGGCATAAAAGGTGTGCATGGTGATGTTGCCGAGCATCAGTTCGGCCATCGCGTGCTGCCGGCGCAGGGGCAACTGGCGCAACCTTGCTGCCATGGCCGGTGGTTTCGCGCCCAGGGCCATATGCGGCAGGTAGGGCGCGCGGCCCCGCTGCACGTCGCTGAAGGCCAGGTGCAGGCCATGCCCGTCCGCCATCCACGCGTACAGCTGCTCGACGGAATAGGCGCGGTCCTGGGTGTGCAGCAGCAGGTCGTAGAGACCGGCGTCGCCGGTCTTGTGGTCGTGGTAGAGGTCTTCGCCACGCTTGAACCAGTTGCTGGGCGGCAGGCTGTCCAGGATGTCGCGCGTACTGGCGATCTTGCGGGTGATGTCCTGCTCCTCCCCGTTCACGAGCTGCATCAGGGCCTGCATCTGGTAAACGCCGGTGCGCCCGGTCGCGGCGTACACCATCAGCCCCAGCGCGCCACCGGGTGCCAGAACGTCGAGCAGCGCCCGCAGCCCCCGGTCGGGCTCCTGCAGATGGTGCAGCACACCGCTGCAGCCGACATAGTCGAAAGGCGCCAGTCCGAGCTGTGGCAGGTTGAGCAGCGAATCATGGATCCAGGTGATGTTGTCCAGCCCGCGGATCTGCGCCCGGCGCTGCGCGATCGCGATGCTGGCCCCGCTCAGGTCCAGATGCACCACCCGGGCATCGGTATGGCGCAACTGCTGCGCCAGGAAGATGGTCGCGTCGCCGGTCCCCCCACCCGCCATCAGTGCCCGGAAACCCTGGTGGAACGACTGCCGGCCGGCAAAGCAGTAGTGGTTGAGCATCGCCAGGTCCTCCAGCCAGGTGGTGGCCAGACGGCGGTGGTCGTCCTCCGGGTCGCAGGGCGGGTAGGGAAGCGCCTCGTACTGCTGGCGGACTAGCGGGAGATGGTTGTCAGGCTGGCGCATGCCACGGATTATGGGCGTCCCTGGCGCGTGGCCTTGTGCCCGGGGTTGGCGCAACGGGTGCCGAGTCTGCCAAAATGGCATATTGTCCAACCGGAGAAGACCATGCCTGGATTGCTGCCCCAAGTCGACCCGAACGGGTTGCTCGAATTCTCGGTCGTGTACACCGACCGCGCACTCAACCACATGTCCCAGAGTTTCCAGGGTGTCATGCGCGACATCTCCGGCATGCTGAAAGAGGTCTACCACGCCCGCAGTGCGGTGCTGGTGCCTGGCAGCGGCACCTTCGGCATGGAAGCGGTGGCGCGCCAGTTCGCCAACGACAAGAAGGTGCTGGTCATCCGCAACGGCTGGTTCAGCTACCGCTGGACGCAGATCTTCGACATGGGCAAGATCCCGTCCGAGTCCATCGTGCTCAAGGCCCGCCGCACCGGCGAAGGCCGCCACGCGCCCTTTGCGCCGGCTCCCATCGAGGAAGTCGTCGCCGCCATCCACGCCCACAAGCCCGCCGTGGTGTTTGCGCCCCATGTCGAAACCTCCTGCGGGATGCTCCTTCCCGACGCCTACATGCGTGCCGTGGCAGATGCAGTGCATGCGGTCGGTGGGCTGTTCGTGCTGGACTGCATCGCCTCCGGTACGATCTGGGTCGACATGGTGGAGTGCGGCATCGACGTGCTGGTGAGCGCCCCCCAGAAGGGCTGGAGCGGTTCACCCTGCTGCGCCATGGTCATGCTCAGCGAATACGCGCGCGAGCGCATCGAGTCCACCACCAGCAGCAGCTTTGCCTGCGACCTGCGCAAGTGGCTGCAGATCATGGAAGCCTACGAGGCCGGCGGCCATGCCTACCACGCGACCATGCCGACCGACGCCCTGACCCGCCTGCGCGAAGTCATGCAGGAGACCCGCCGCTACGGTTTTGCCAAGGTGCGTGCCGAGCAGCAGTTGCTCGGCGACAAGGTGCGCGCCTTGTTCCAGGCGCGTGGCATTGCCAGTGTGGCTGCGCCAGGATTCCAGGCGCCCGGCGTGGTGGTGAGCTACACCGAGGATCCGGACATCCAGTCGAGCAAGAAATTCCTCGGCCAGGGCCTGCAGACGGCGGCCGGCGTCCCGCTGCAGTGTGACGAAGGCCCTGACTTCAAGACCTTCCGCGTGGGCCTGTTTGGCCTGGAAAAACTGCACAACATCGACCGCACCGTGGGCCACCTGGAGGCCGCGCTCGACAAGGTCATGCCTGCAGCCACCGCTTCGGCGGTTCAGCCTGCAGCCCAGCCAGCCTGAGCGGGCGCATCCGGTCGTGGAGCCGCTGACCCTCACGTCCTTGCCGCTGTTTCCGCTGGGAACGGTGCTGTACCCGGGCGGCCTGCTGCCGCTGCGCATCTTCGAGGTGCGCTACCTCGACATGGTGCGCAAATGCCACAAGCACGGCGCACCCTTCGGCGTGATTGCGCTCAATCGCGGCTCGGAAGTACAGCGCCCGGCCGGTGACGGCGCGTCTGGCGAGGCCTTCGCCAACGAGTCGTTCGATACCGTGGGCACGCTGGCCTCGATCACCGATTTCTCGTCGCCGCAGCCGGGCCTGATGGTGATCCGCTGCACCGGACTGCAGCGCTTCACGGTCCGGCGCAGTGAAAAACTCAAGCATGGCCTGTGGGTGGCCGACGTGGCACGCCTGCCGCCGGACCAGCAGGTACCGGTTCCGGCAGACTTGCGCCAGGTGGCCGAGGCCCTGGGCAAGCTGATCCGTACGCTGCAGGACAAGGGCATCCCGGTCGACGATCTGCCGATGCAGACGCCCTACCAGCTCGACGACTGCGGCTGGGTTGCCAACCGCTGGTGCGAGTTGTTGTCGCTCCCGCTGGAGATCAAGCAGCGCATGATGGTGCTGGACAACCCCCTGCTGCGCCTGGAACTCATCGGGGACATGCTGGAGCGCAACGGCATCACCACCTAGGCGCATCGCGGCGCCGACCACCCGCCGGGTGCCGTGTGAGCGGCGTGTAGGACTTGTCCGACAGGTGCTTGCGTACATCACAACCGGGGATGCGAGGGTTTCGGGCGCATACTCGGGCGTTCCTACAACGCCCCATGCAGCCGCTCAAGACCTACATCGTCGAAGACAGTCCCGTCATCCGGGAAAGCCTGATCGCGACCCTCGAGGAACTGGTGCCGGTGCAGGTGGTCGGGACGGCCGAGGACGAGTCGACCGCGGTGCAATGGCTGACGCGGCCCGACAACGAGGCCGAGCTGGTCATCGTCGACCTGTTCCTCAAGGGCGGTTCGGGCATGGGCGTGCTGCGCTGCGGCCAGTCCTTGCGGCCACGGCGCAAGATGGTGGTGCTGAGCAACTACACCACGCCAGATGTGCGCCTCAAGTGCCTGGCGCTGGGGGCCGACCGTGTGTTCGACAAATCCAACGACATCGAGGCGTTGATCGCGTACTGCGGTGCCCTGGCTGCGGGCGACACCATCCCGATGGCCCTGAACTGAGCGCCGGGTGCATCACTGGATCAGGCCGTTCTTGAGTGCGTAGTAGGTGAGATCGCTGTTCGATTCCAGATGCATCTTCTCCATCACCCGGGTCCTGTAGGTGCTCACCGTCTTGACGCTGAGCGACATGCTGACCGCCATGTGGCCGATGGTCTCGCCGCGTGCCAGGCGCAGGAAAACCTGCAGTTCGCGGTCCGACAGCTGCTCGTGCAGCGGGCGGCTGGCGGTACCGGCGCCCAGGCCCTCGGCCAACTGCTCGGCCACGCCCGCGGTGATGTACTTGCGCCCGCGCGCGACGGTGCGGATGGCCCGGATGATTTCTTCCGGGTCGCAATCCTTGTTCAGGTAGCCTGCAGCGCCCTGGCGCAGCAGGGTGGTGGCGTAGTGCTCCTCGGGGAACCCGCTCAGAATGAGCACCGGCAAGTCCGGCGCGCGCGCCTTGATGGCGGTGAGGGCATCGACGCCGCTGTGTTCGGGCATGGAGATGTCCATCACGATCACGTCGACCTCGCCCTGGCGCACGATGTCGATGGCCTGGCGGCCGTTGGCGGCTTCGGCCACCACCAGCAGGTCGGGCTGGTCGGCGAAGAATTGGCGCAGCCCGGCCCGCACCATGGCGTGGTCGTCGACGATGGCAATGCGGATCATGGTGTGCGCCGTCGGGTCATGGGGGATGATCCCACAAAACCCTGCAGGAGGTGCCGATGGGTTTGCTGAACTCCCGCAAAAGCGGCCGCCTGGTGTTCCCCCTGGCCTGCATCGCCGCGGCTGCGATGCTGGCGATCAGCGAGGCGTCCTACTGGCAGTCGGTCGACAAGCTGCGCGACATGGGTGCATCGAGCGAGGTGCGCAGCACGATCCAGGTGCTCGCGCAGGGTATCCTGGGCGCCGAGACCAGCCAGCGCGGTTACCTGCTGACCGGCCGGGCCGAATACCGGGAGCCCTACGACCGCGCACTGGTGCAGATCGAGGATGCGTTTCGCACGCTCGACCGCTACTACGTACTGGATCCGGAACCCCGCGCAGTGCTGGCCAAGCTGCACGCACTGGCCGAGACCCGGCTGTCCGAGCTGGCGTTGACGATCCGCCTGATGGAGCAGGGCCGCAGCGGTGCCAGAGCCGAGACCGTGCTCAGCGGCATCGGCAAGGAACAGATGGATGCGCTGCGCGCCCTGAGCAGCGAGCTGCACGCGCATGAGACGCGCAATGTGGCACGGCGGCAGAACGACATCTACCGGACCTTGCTGGTCAGCCGTGTCGGCATCGCGGTGCTGAGCCTGATCGGGCTGCTGGCGCTGTTCATGTACCTGCGCCTTACCGCCGCGCTGGAAACGCAGCAGCAGGAGCAGCGGCGGCTGCTGCATGCCGAGCGCGACCGGCTGGAGGTCGAGGTGGCGCAGCGTACCTCGCAACTCACCGAGCTCGCCCATCACCTGCAGACCGCACGCGAGGATGAGCGGCATCGCCTGGCGCGCAACCTGCACGACGACCTGGGATCGCTGCTCACCTCGGCCAAGCTGGACGCTGCGCGCATCCGATCCCGGCTGGCGGGTGCAGCTGCCGACACGCTGGAGCTGCACAGCCACCTGGTGGGCACGCTCAACAGGAGCATCGCGCTGGGCCGGCGCATCATCGAGGACCTGCGGCCTTCCGCGCTGGGAAGCCTGGGACTGGTGGCGACACTGGAGATCCTGACGCGGGAGTTTGCAGAGCAGACAGGCGTTCAGGTGCACAACACGTTGCAACCGGTGCCGCTGCGCCCTGCGGCCGAGCTGATCGTCTACCGGCTGGTGCAGGAGGCGATCACCAACATCACGAAGTACGCGCATGCAGCCCAGGTGTGGGTCAGCCTGTCGGAGCGCGATGGCCGGGTGCTGGTGTCGGTGCGCGACGATGGCGTGGGTTTCGATACCCGCGCCCGCCTCACATCGGCCTATGGTCTGGTGGGCATGCGGTTTCGCGTCGAAGCCGAGGGCGGGACGCTGCAGCTGCGTTCGACTCCGGGCTCCGGCACGATGGTCGAGGCGTCGTTGCCGGCCTCCGCACCCGCGCCGCCGTGAGCGTGTGGCTCCGGCGCTGCAGCGGAATCAGCCAGCCACACGGTCCATCGCAAGCCGCCCTGCACCGGCGCACACGGCACTGACCGCTGTGCCCCATGCGATGTCGATCATGGCCAGGCTCGCCGGCCAGTTTCGCAGTGTCGCCAGGTTGGTGAGGTCGTAGGTGGCATAGGCGAAGAAGCCGAACAGCGCCCCGTACAGCATGGCGGACTTCCAGTCGCCCGCGCTGCCGCCATGGTTGACGGCGAACACCACCAGCCCGACCGCATACATCAGGTAGAAGGCCACGGCAATGCCCAGGCGCGGCTGCTCGGCCATCAGGTGGCCGATGCCCTGCTGGTAGAGCGGCTTGGCGATCACGCCGATCCACAACACATCGAGGATCAGCATCACGGTGATGGTGGCGGCGTAGGCAGCAAGGAATTTGGTCATGCCCGGATTCTCTCCGTCGCGTGCAGAAGCCGCAACCGGCGCCTGCTACAGCCTGTGCCGCGCAAGGTTGAAACTGAATTCATCATCCACCTGGATGGCACGTACCACCGAACTCACCCGTGCAGGCCGCCTGGCATGCCTGGGCCCGCGGCAGCGCACTGGGTTCGTATGCCGATACGGCCGGTCCCGATGCCAGCCGGGAAATCTGGCGGTTCTTCCTCGCGCATCCTCTTGTGGCGGACAGCACCGGCGGCTAGCAGCGCTGGCGTACGGGGATGGGCGAGGGCGTGACGGATTTGCTCTCCACGAACGCGCTCAATGCCGCCACATCGGGAATCGCGAAATGACGCCGGCCCTTGTCGTCGAACGAGATCAGTGCCAGCGCGACCAGGCGGCTGAATGAACGGCTCACCGTCTCCAGTGTCATCCCCAGGTAATTGCCGATTTCGGCCCGTGTCAGGCGCAATGTGATGTGGTCGCTGCGCAGGTCGCGGACTTCCAGCGCCTGCGCCCAGTGGCGCAGGAAGTCTGCCAGCCGTGCATCGGCCGGCAAGGTAGCCAGGGCGAGGCGCCAGTCGCGCTCGCGGGTCATCTGCCGTCCCATGGCGGCATGCAGGGCCATGCTGAGTTCTGGCACGCGTTCGGCGGTCTTTTGCAATACCAGATAGTGCACTGCCCATACCTCGCTGGTGTCCATGGCAATCGCGTCACAGGCGCAGACACCGGTCGACAGACCGTCGAAACCGACCCAGTCCCCCTGGATGTGCAGCCCGGCCATCTGCAGGTTTCCGGCGCTCGACAGCAGGATGGACTTGACGGCGCCCACGCGGATCAGGTGCAGGCGCCGAAACGGCTCGCCCGCCATCTGGATGCGGTCGCCGGCATGCAGCCTGCGACGTTCGAAGGACATGTGCCGCTCGACCAGTGCCAGGGAACGATGCCAGTCTCGGGGCCTGTCATTGTCAGGCGCGTCCCCGGCGGGACTTTGCGAACGCATCGCGCCGGACGGAGGCGGGACGCGGTAGCGCGGGGGGGCGAGGAGTTCAAGCATGTCATGGTTTGTAGCGTGGTCCGGCAGGGCCTTCTGTGCGCTGCCGCACATGCGCCGGAGCCCGTGGGCGGCGCGACGCGGCGCTGTCCTACACGGGCAGGAGCCAGTTGCCGATGGGCTCGGAAGACCCTGAATCCTACAGTCGAGACATCGGCCCGGACCCCACCGGACGCGGCATCGAAGACCCACCAGGAGCCACCATGGACACGCCCACAAAGACCACCAGCACCCACAACGTGAAGCATCTTCCCGTCAGTGCGGCGCTACCGATGGCGCTCGACATGGTCGCGCTCGACGCGGCGCGGCAGGGCATCGATCAGGGCGCGGTGATGCCGGGTTTTGCGCCCTGGCGCGCAGGCATCATCGCCCTGCTCAACGACTCGCTGGCGACGGAACTGGTGTGCGTGTTGTGTTACAAGCGCCACCACTTCACCGCCCAGGGCCTGGCCTCGCCGAAGATCGCCGACGAGTTTCTGGTGCATGCCAACGAAGAGGCGGCGCATGCCGACCGTATCGCTCAGCGCATCGTGCAACTGGGGGGCGACCCGGACTTCTCACCCGACTCCCTGACCGCCCGCAGCCATGCCGCGTATGACGACTCGGAGGATCTCAAGGCCATGATCCGCGCCAATCTGGTGGCGGAGCGCGTGGCGATCGAGGCCTACAGCCAGATGGTGGCACTGGTGGGCGACAAGGATCCGACCACCCGCCGCCTGCTGGAGGACATCCTGGCCGACGAGCAGCAGCACGCGGAGGAACTGCGCGACTGGCTCGCCGATTGACCGGCCTCACCTGATTTGCAAGCCCATGGGCGGTGGGGCTTTCACGGCACCGTCTGGCCGACATTGGCCGGACATCAACTTCACCTGGAGATTCAACATGATCATTCGAAACACCCTGGCAGCTGCGATGACCGCAGCCGTGCTGCTGACTGCCACCGGCTGCGCGGTCACCCGCGGACAGGAAACCGTCGGTGCCTATGTCGACGACACCGGCATCACCACGCTGATCAAGTCGCGCTTCATCGAAAACAAGTCGGTGGACGCCGCTTCCATCAGCGTCGAGACGCTCAACGGCACCGTGATGCTCTCCGGTTTTGCCAAGAGCGGGACCGAGCGCATGACAGCCGAGAACATCGCGCGCGGCGTCAGCGGCGTGAAGCAGGTCAGGAACGAAATCGCGATCCGCCCGTAAACGAAAGGACACACACCATGCAAAACCTATCCAGCAAACTCTCCCGCCTGGGCGCCGCCCTGGTACTGGCATCGGCCGTGGTGCTTGGCGGTTGCGCCGGCATGACGCAGCAGGAAAAGGGCACCGCCACCGGTGCCGTGGTCGGCGGAGTGGTCGGCAATGTCCTGTGCGGCGGCCTGGCATGCACGGGTGTGGGCGCTGCAGTCGGTGGCGTCATCGGCCACGAGGTGACCAAGAAGCCTTGAGGTTCAGGGGCTCCCCGCAGCACGCGGAGCGGCGGCCTGCGGGATACTGCGGGCATGCCTTCCGCAATCCTCATCGCGCTGCTGGGCGCCGAATCCACCGGGAAGACGGTCCTGGCACAGGCGCTGGCTGAGCAGCTCTCAGCGGCCGGAACGGACGCCGTGGCAGTCCCCGAGGCCCTGCGCGCTTTCTGTGACGCGCATGGCAGGGTGCCGCGGGCCGATGAGCAGGCCGCGCTGGCCCGGGAGCAGGACGCACGCATTGCGGCGGCCGCCCGGACGCACACAGTGGTGATCGCCGACACGACGGCGCTCATGACGGCCGTCTACAGCGACGTGTACTTCAACGACCCGAGCCTGTACGAGCAGGCCCTGCAGGCGCAGCGTGCATTCGATCTGACTCTGCTGACAGCGGCCGACCTGCCCTGGGTGGCCGATGGCTTCCTGCGGGACGGCCCATCGATGCGCGAGAGCGTCGACGCACGCCTGCGCACGGCGCTGCGCGAGGCCGATCTGCCATTTTCAGTCGTGGTGGGGCAAGACCACGCACGGACCCGCGCCGCCCTCCAGGCCGTCTGGCGTTGCCTGCGCCCACCCCGTGATGTTCCTGATGCGCCGCGCTGGCGCTGGGTCTGCCAGCACTGCAGCGATGGTGCCTGCGAGGCCGCCCTGCTGGCGCTGGCGCGCTGAGTCACCGCGGTGGCCGGTCGCTGGTGTCGTTGCCGCCGGCCTTGACGGCGATATTGCCCACCCACCGACAGGTGAAGCTGCGGCAGCGGTACCGCAGGACCGGCCGCACCATGCTCAGCACACGGTTGTCGGGAGGCGGAGGCCTCATCGCATTTGAAAAAACCGGAAAAGCCCCGAGCCAAGTGGCAAGAATGACCGCTTCATGCGGACTTTCGCATGTTCTTTGTCAATTCCCCGACGGTTTGTGCACGGTGTCAGAAACGGGGCAGCCCTGCATGGGCCGGATGAATGGGCTGCCCGCCACGGACCAGCTCGCGCCCGTACTCCGCGCAGCGCACCAGGGTCGGGATCACCTTGCCCGGATTGAGCAGGCCGCGCGGGTCGAAGGCCTGCTTGATGCCCAGCATCTGCGAGTTCTCGGCGGCGCTGAACTGCACGCACATCGAGTTCAGTTTTTCCACGCCCACGCCGTGTTCACCGGTCACCGTGCCACCCATGGCCACACTCGTTTCGAGAATGTCGGCGCCGAACAGCTCGCAGCGGCGCAGCTGGTCCGCGTCGTTGGCATCGAACAGGATCAGCGGGTGCAGGTTGCCGTCGCCCGCATGGAACACGTTGGCGCAGCGCAGCTGGTACTTCTTCTCCATCTCCTGGATCGCCAGCAGGATGTCGGCCAGCCGCTTGCGCGGGATGGTGGAGTCCATGCACATGTAATCAGGGCTGATGCGTCCGCTGGCCGGAAACGCGTTCTTGCGCCCGCTCCAGAAACGCAGCCGCTCGGCTTCGTCACGGCTGACCGCGATGGCGGTGGCGCCGCTGGCTGTCAGCACCGCGCGCATGCGGCCGATCTCCTCCTCGACCTCTTCGGGCGTGCCGTCGCTCTCGCACAGCAGGATGGCGTCTGCCTGCAGGTCGTAGCCGGCATGCACGTAGTCCTCGACGGCTGCGGTCATGGGCTTGTCCATCATCTCCAGCCCGGCGGGGATGATGCCGGCGGCAATCACGGCAGCCACCGCGTCGCCCGCCTTGCGGATGTCGTCGAAGCTGGCCATGATGCAGCGCGCCAGCTGCGGCTTGGGCACCAGCCGCACCGTGACCTCCAGGGTCACGGCCAGCATCCCCTCGGAGCCGACGACCGCGGCCAGCAGGTCCAGCCCCGGGCTGTCGAGTGCGCCCGAGCCGAAGGTGACCGGTTCACCCTCGATGGTGAGGCCGCGCACCTGCAGCACGTTGTGCAGGGTCAGGCCATATTTGAGGCAGTGCACGCCGCCGGAGTTTTCCGCGACATTGCCGCCGATGGTGCAGGCGATCTGGCTCGAGGGATCCGGCGCGTAGTACAGGCCCAGTGGCGCCGCCGCCTCGCTGATGGCCAGGTTGCGCACGCCGCACTGCACAACGGCCGTGCGGCTGGCGGCGTCCACTTTCAGGATGCGGTTGAACTTGGCCAGGCTCAGCGTCACGCCGAGCGCATGGGGCATGGCACCGCCGGACAGGCCGGTGCCGGCGCCGCGCGCCACCACCGGTACCTCGAGGCGGTGACAGGTCTGCAGCACGGCGCGCACCTGCGCCTCGGTCTCGGGCAATGCCACCACCAGCGGGCGCTGGCGGTAGGCGGTCAGGCCGTCGCACTCGTAGGGTGTCGTGTCCTCGTTGTTCCACAGCAGCGCGTGGGCAGGCAGCACCCGTTGCAGGGCCTGCACCACTTCGGCCTGTCGGGCGGTGCGTTGCAGCTGGTCAGCCTGGGCGAGGGTGGCGGGTGCGTTCATGGTGTCGGGTGATGGCATGGCAATGGTGGGGACTGTAGCCCATGGCTGCGGGGGGTGGCCGATATAATCCCGCACCTTTTCGACCAGCCCCGCAGCCTGGGGCCGCCCATCGTGTCCGATCGCCTCGCTGTCCTTCCCCAATACCTCCTGCCCAAGCAGGCGCTGACACGGTTTGCCGGGCGTGTGGCCTCCTGGCATGGGGGCGTCTGGACCACCCGGCTGATCGCCTGGTTCGTGCAGCGGTACCGGGTCAACATGGCCGAGGCCGCCGACCCGGACATCCGCAACTACGAGACCTTCAACGAGTTCTTCACCCGGTCCCTCAAGATCGATGCAAGGCCGCAGGCCCGCTGCGACCTGATCTGCCCGGTGGACGGCGCGATCAGCCAGTTCGGCGCCATCGAGCGGGACCAGATCTTCCAGGCCAAGGGCCACCACTACAGCACGACTGCCCTGGTGGGCGGGGACGCCACGCTGGCGGCCCGCTTCCAGGACGGCAGTTTTGCCACGCTGTACCTCAGCCCGCGCGACTACCACCGCATCCACATGCCGTGTGCCGGGCGCCTGATGCGCATGGTCTACGTGCCGGGCGCCCTGTTCTCGGTCAACCCCACCACGGCGCGCGGCGTGCCGGGGCTGTTCGCCCGCAATGAGCGGGTGGTCTGCGTGTTCGAGTCGGCGCAGGGTCCTTTCGTGCTGGTGCTGGTGGGCGCGACCATCGTTGGCAGCATGGCCACCACCTGGCATGGCGTGGTCAACCCGCCGCGCTCGCGCGATGTGCGCGAGTGGACGTATGCGCACACCCCGGTCCAACTGGCGCAGGGCGACGAGATGGGGCGGTTTCTGCTTGGCTCCACGGTGGTGATGCTTTTCCCGAAGGGCCGGGCCGTGTTCAATCCGGGTTGGGCGGCGGGTGCGCCGGTGCGTCTGGGTGAGAAGATGTCGCAGTCCTGACGGTTCCGGCAGGTTCGGCAATTCCGGGAGGCACCATGGCACAACGTAGCGAGTGGCTGATTGGCAAGACCGAGGTGTCCTCCGACACCGGCGTGGTGGCCACCATGGTCCGGCAGGCCACCGAGGCCGGTGTCGCGATGCTGCAGCGGGGCGGCAATGCCATCGATGCCGCCGTGGCGGCAGGGTTTGCAGCCGGCGTGGCCGAGCCCTTCAACAGCGGCCTGGGCGGCATCGCGGTACTGGTCTACCACGAGGCCCGCTCGGGCAAGACGCATGTGTTCGACGGCACCGGAACGCTGCCCGCCGCCACGCGGGCCGACCAGTTCCGCTTTGCCGACAGCGGGGCTGCCGCCGGCATCTATGGTTGGCCCGAAGTGGTCGACGATGCCAACAATACCGGTTACCTGTCGCCGGCAGTGCCGGGCATGCCGGCCTGCCTGCTGGAGGCACAGGCGCGTTTCGGGCGTCTGGCGCGCGCCGAGGTGATGGCCCCGGCCATCCAGCATGCCGAGCAGGGGTTTGCGCTGGACTGGTACATCACCCTGGGCATGGCCGTCAACCAGCACCGCCTGCAGAGGTTTCCCGAAAGCCGGCGCGTGATGTTCCGGCCCGATGGCAGCTGTTACCGCGCGCCGATGCTGGGAGTGGAGGGGGACATCTTCCGCCAGCCCGATCTGGCCCGCACGCTGCGCGCCATTGCCGCAGACGGCGCCGATGCCTTCTACCGCGGCCGCGTCGCCGAGTTGATCGCTGCCGACATGCAGGCCCAGGGCGGCCTGCTGTCGCTGGACGACCTGGCCGGCTACCGGGTGCGTTATTCGGAGGGCGGCCTGAGCGGCAGTTACCACGGCTACCAGGTGGTCGGCGGGCTGGACAACACCGGGTATCCGACCGTGATGCAGGCGCTGGCCATCCTGGAGGGCTTCGACCTGGGCCGCAGCGCACCGGGCAGCGTCGAGCAGCTGCACCTGATCGCCGAGGCGCAGCGCCTGGCATTCCTGGACCGCTTCGCCCACCTGGGCGATGCCGAGAGCGCGGAGCTGCCGATCCGCGGGATCCTGTCGCGCGGCTTTGCCGACGAACGCCGCCGCCTGATCCGCGCCGACCGCGCCAACCCGGATGCAGTGGCTGGCAACCCCTGGCCGCACAACGGTGGCGGTGCGGCCAGCCACCCGGGTTCGGACGCGGCCGGCGAAGGCCAGACCACCCACCTGACCGTGATCGACAAGGACCGCAACATGGTGTCGCTGCTGTCCACGCTGGGCCAGCATTTCGGCTCGGCGGTGGTCGCGCGCAATACCGGCGTGGTGCTGAACAACGGCACCATGTGGTTCGACCCGGTGCCGGGCCGCGTGAACTCGCTCGCGCCCGGGCGGCGCATCATGACGGCGGGTGCGCCGGTGATCGTCACCCGCGATGGCCAGCCGGTGCTGGCGGTCGGTGCGCCGGGCGGCCGGCGCGTCATCTCGGCGGTGATCCATTCCCTGGTGAACATGCTGGACCATGGCATGGGGCCGCAGCAGGCTGTCAACACGCCCCGCGTGCACTGCGAAGGCCGGACCACGGTGGTGGATGTGCGCGTCGGGGCGCAGACCCTTGATGCGCTGCGCGGCCTCGGCCACCAGGTCGAGGAGCGCGAAGAGACCTTCTCCACCAGTTTTTTCGGCCGGCCCAATGCAGTGATGGTGCAGCCGGGCACCGGCCGGCTGCTGGGCGGGGTCAACCAGTACAAGCCGACACTGGCGATGGGGCTTTAGCAAAGGGCGCAGCGCCGGGTGGAGCCGGCCGGCGTCAGAGCCCCATCAGGAACTGGAACACGCTGTCCTGGAAACCGGGCAGCATCTCATGCCCGAAATCGGGAAACAGCTGGTAGGACTTGGCCGAGCCGATCTTGTTGTAGGCAGCGAACTGGGTCGACGGCGGGCAGATGGTGTCCATCAGGCCGATGCCCATGAGCACTTCGGCACGGATGCGGCTGCACAGGTGCTGCACGTCGATATGGCCGAGCTTCTCGAAGACTTCGCGCTCCTTCAGATGGCGCGGGTCGAAGCGGCGGAAGTGGTCCTACAGCTCCCAGTAAGCCTCCTTGGCCTGGTCCATCTCCCACACCCGCTGGTAGTCACACAGGAACGGGTAGGTGGGTGCGACACGGCGTATCTCGGGCACCAGCGCGGCACAGGCCAGCGCCAGGCCGCCGCCCTGGCTGCCACCGTAGGCGCCCACCCGCGCCGGGTCGACCTCTGGCAGGCCCATCACGATGCGCGCCAGCATGGCCGTGTCCAGGAACACCTGCCGGTAGTAGAGCTGGTCCACAGGGCCTTGCAGGCCGCGCACGATATGGCCGCGCAGGGTGCCGCGGCCGGGTGTGCCCGCGTCTTCCGAGACACCGCCCTGTCCGCGGCAGTCCAGCGCTGCGACGACGTAGCCGGCGGCGACATACGGCAGGTAGGTGAACCAATCGGCGGAGGCGCCGGCATACCCGTGGAAGTGCAGCACGGCGGGCCGGCGCCCGGCGCTCTGGCGCGGCCGCAGCAGCTTGGCAAACACGCGCGCGCCGCCGGTGCCGGTGAAGTGCAGGCCGCAGCAGTCGGCAAACGGTGCGTGGAAGTCGACGGGCTCGAACGTGACGGCCGGGTCCAGCGCCCGCATCTCTGCCAGGCCGCGCTGCCAGTAGGCGTCGAGGTCGTCGGGGCGCGGATTGGTGCCCTGGTAGGTCAGGAGCTTGTCGAGCGGCAGGTCGAATGACAAAGGCATGCGGATTTCCTGTGCGTGCACAAGCCGCCCCCTGGCAGCGCATGACAGTTTACAGGCGCTGGCGCTGCCGGTCGGGCCTGTGGCCCCAAAGTAGTAATGTCCCCTTCGCCCCAAGTACAAGTGTCCCCTTCAATGGTGTTGGAGGACGATGGTGGAGTCACAGGACAAGCAGATGAGTCAGAAGGAAGTGCAAGGTCTGGAAGTGCTCAGGCGGATGCAGCAAGACGGGTTGGGGCAGTCGCATGCGGCCCAGCAACTGGGGGTGTCGGTTCGCCAGTTCAAGCGCCTGGTGCGCCGGTTGCGCGCGCATGGGGGGCAAGGGCTGGTGTCAGTCAATGTCTGCGCAGGCTGGCCGACGGCGAGCAACCGAAACGCTGCTTGTAATAGGCCGCGAACCGGCCCATGTGGATGAAGCCATGCCGCAGCGCGATGTCCGTCACAGAGGCCGCACGGCCCGCGCGGGCGGCCTGTTGCAGGGCCTCGCGCACACGCTCCAATCGCACATCCCGCGCGTAGGCCAGTGGCGTGCTGTCGTACCGGCGGCGGAAGGCCGCCTCCAGTGCGCGCGGGCTGATGCAGGCGGCGGCCGCTATGCAGGCCAGCGTGAGGCCCTCGTGGGCATGGGCATGGATGTGGTCCACCGCGCGCTGCAGGCGCGACCCTTGCGCCTGCGCCAAGGGGGCTGCGGCCTGCCCGTCGGCAGAGCCATCGGGCCGCAGCAGGTCCAGCCCGCTGATCAGAAACCCCTCCATCGCCGCAAATGCCGCCGGGTGGCGCAGCCATTGCGCGCCATGCTGGTGCAGGTTGCGCGTCATGTCGCCCAGGGCCTGCCACCAGGCGGCGACTGCGGGGTCTTGCCGGGACCGGGTGAGGCGCAGCGCGGGCAGTGGCCCGTCGTCAGCCTGCCAGGCGGCGCGCAGCGTCTGGCTGGGCACCTGCAGCATGATCATGGCGCAGTCGCTGCTCCAGACCATGCGGGTGCGGGCGCGGGGCTGCAGCACGCTCATCACCTCGGGGTGGACCCAGGCCTCCTGGTCGTTGCAGCGCACCCGGGCGCGGCCCTGCAGGGGCAGCTGCAGCAGGTAGTAGTCGCCGCGTTCGCCGGGGTCGATCTCGACCTCTGCGCCGTAACTGAGCACGTTGATCGCCGTCTCGTGCAGCCGGATCTGGTTGTGCCTGGCCTCGAACGCGCGGGCATCGGTGCGCACCTGCAGGTGGTGCGGCGACAGCGCCCGGCCGACCAGGTCGCGCGCCTCGGTGGCCGAGCGCGAGCGGATCAACGGGTAGGCGTCCAGCAGCTGCTGGCGGGCGTCTGGCACGGGAGGAGAGGCAAACATCGCGGGTGTCCTGTCCGGTTCGGCAATGCAAGGTCCGCGCCAGCGGCTGCGTTTATCGGACAGCCATCGGCGCAATCTGGATAGTCGCAGGCCAGCGGCCAAGGCTAGACTGTAAACCCGCGCAGACCCCTCCCCTACCAAATACTCCAGGAGATTCCCATGAGCAACGTTCTCGCATCGTTCGCAGCCGAGCTGGCCGCTGGCACCATCCGCGTGGTCGACCTCACGCAGACGCTGTCGGAAGACTTTCCGCCGCTGGTGCTGCCGCCGCAGTTCGGCCAGGTGGCGGCCTTCAAGATGGAGCGCATCTCGAAGTACGACGAGGCCGGCCCGGGCTGGTACTGGAACAACTTCTCCTGCGGCGAACACACCGGCACGCACTTCGACGCACCGGCCCACTGGATCTCGGGCAAGGACCACGCCAACAACACCGTCGACCTGATCGACAGCCGCAACTTCCTCGCCCCCGTGGTGGTGGTCGATGCCAGCGCCGAAGTGGCGAAAAACGCCGACTGGCTGCTGAGCGTCGAGTACCTGGAAGCGTGGGAGGCAAAACACGGCCGCATCCCGGCCGGCGCCTGGGTGGCGTTTCGCACCGACTGGTCCAAGCGCATCTCCGACCCGGCGGCCTATGTGAACATGAAGGAAGACGGCGCCCACACCCCCGGCCCGACGCAGGCCGCCGTGGAGTTTCTGGTGGGCCGCAACGTGCACGGCTTCGCGGTGGAGACCATCAACACCGACGCGGGCCAGTCGTATGCCTGGCCGGTTGCCTACCCCTGCCACACGCTGATGCACGGCGCCAACAAGTTCGGTCTGCAGTGCCTGAAGAACCTCGACCAGTTGCCAGCGACCGGCGCGATGATCGTGTCGGCGCCACTCAAGATCAAGGGCGGCTCGGGCAGCCCGCTGCGGGTGCTGGCCCTGATTCCTGCCTGAGCGGCCGGGCCATGGCGGAGCGTTCATTTGCGGCCGAGGTGCGGCAGCTGCGCGCCGAGCCGGGCACGGTGTTCCATGGCGAGGGTATCCTGGCCGTCACCAAGGCGCTGCTGGAATGCGGCGTGGGCTACGTGGCGGGGTACCAGGGCTCGCCGATCTCGCACCTGATGGATGTGCTGGCGGATGCCCAGCCCATCCTGGAGGAGCTGGGCGTGCACTTCGAGGCCAGCGCCAGCGAGGCCACGGCGGCGGCCACGTTGTCGGCCTCCGTGATGTACCCGATCCGCGGCGCGGTCACGTGGAAGTCCACCGTGGGCACCAACGTGGCCTCCGACGCGCTGGCCAACCTGGCCTCGGGCGGGGTCACGGGCGGTGCCCTGATCATCATCGGCGAGGACTACGGCGAAGGCTCCTCGATCATGCAGGAACGCAGCCACGCGTTCGCGATGAAGTCGCAGATCTGGCTGCTGGACCCGCGGCCCAACCTGCCCAGCATCGTGCAGGCGGTGCATGACGGCTTTGCGCTGTCCGAGGCCAGCCGCACGCCGGTGATGCTGGAGCTGCGCGTGCGCTCCTGCCACCTGCACGGCAGCTTCGTCACGCGGCCCAATGTGCCGCCGCCCTACACGCTGCGCGAGGCGCTGGAGTCACCGGTGCGCGACACCAGCCGAATCGTGCTCCCGCCGGCCAGCTACCTGCACGAGCACGAGAAGATCATCGACCGCTGGCCCGCCGCGGTGCGCTTCATCGAGGAGCGCGGCCTCAACGAATTCTTTGACGGCGACGTGGACGAGCTTGGCATCATCCTGCTCGGCGGCCTGTACAACAATGTGCTGCGCGCGCTGATGGGCCACGACATGGCCGACCTGTTCGGCAATTCGCGCATCCCGCTGTATGTGATGAACGTGGCCTACCCGGTGGTGGACGCCGAGGTGCGCCGCTTCTGCGAAGGCAAGAAGGCGGTGCTGGTGGTCGAGGAAGGCCAGCCCGACTACCACGAGCAGGCGATCCATGCGGTGCTGGGCCGGGCCGGCATCCGCACCACCCTCCACGGCAAGGACATGCTCGCCCGTGCCGGGGAATACACCGTGGTCGAGCTCAAGCGCGGCCTGGCCAGCTTCCTGGAGAGATACCGCCCGGCCGCCCTGGCCAAGGTGGTGCCCTTGGGTATGCCGATGCGCAAGGCTGCGGCCGCCGAGGCTGCCAGCGCGGTGGTGCAGGCGGCGTCCGACGCAGCGCGTGCGCCGCAAGCGGCGCGTCTGCCGGTCACCTCGCCCGCTGCGGCGGCTGCAGCTGCCGCCCCGATGCGCCTGGGCGCGCCCGAGCTGGCCACCGTGGTGCCGGCGCGCCCGCCGGGCTTCTGCGTGGGCTGCCCCGAGCGGCCGATCTTCTCGGCGCTGACCCTGGTGCAGGAGCAGCTGGGCATGCACCATATCTCGGGCGACATTGGCTGCCACCTGTTTGCGGCCATGCCCCCTTTCCACCTGGGCGCCACCACCATGGGTTACGGCCTGGGCGCGTCCAGCGCTTCGGCGCTGAACGTGGCGGCGGGCAAACGCTCGATCGCGATGATGGGCGACGGCGGCTTCTGGCACAACGGGCTGGCCAGCGGCATCGGCAATGCGGTCTTCAACAAGGCCGATGGCGTGATCGTGATCGTGGACAACAACTACTCGGCCGCCACCGGTGGGCAGGACCTGTTGTCGTCGCGCGTGGACAACCAGAACCGCAGCACCCAGCACCCGATCGAGGCCGCGGTGCGCGGCGTGGGCGTGCAGTGGGTGCGCACGGTGGACCACACCTACGACGTCAACACCATGCAGGCCACGCTGAGAGAGGCGCTGACCACCGACCACCAGGGCCCCAAGGTGGTGATCGCGCAGAGCGAATGCATGCTCAACAAGCAGCGCCGCGTGAAGCCGCAGGTGGCCGCCGCCGTGGAGCGCGGCGAACGCGTGGTGAAGGAGAAGTTCGGCGTCGACGCCGCCGTGTGCAGCGGCGACCATGCCTGCATGCGCCTGTCGGGCTGCCCCTCGCTGACGCTCAAGAACAGTGGCGACCCGCTCAAGCCCGACCCGGTGGCCCATGTGGACGACGGCTGCGTGGCCTGCGGCCATTGCGGCGAGGTGGCCGATGCAGCGGTGTTGTGCCCCTCGTTCTACCGTGTCGAATGGGTGCGCAACCCGTCGCGCTGGGAGCGCACGGTCGACACCTGGCGCCGCCGCGTGGTGGGCTGGTTCCAGGCACGCCAGCAGCGCGCGCTGCGCGCACGCGCCTTGTACGCGGAGGCCGGTTGATGGCCGCTGACAATGCCACTGCGCGGGTGTTGGGCGACGACCCGCAGCGCCCCATCACCATCGCCATCCTGGCCATGGGTGGCCAAGGCGGCGGCGTGCTGGTGGACTGGATCGTCGACCTGGCGCAGCACAACGGCTACCTGGCGCAGGCGACCTCGGTGGCCGGCGTGGCGCAGCGTACCGGTGCCACCATCTACTACATCGAGCTGTTTGCGCAGCGCCATGCCGAGGCGCGCGGCGCGCAGCCGGTGCTGGCACAGATGGCCGTGCCGGGCGAGGTGGACATCGTCATCGCGTCCGAGCTGATGGAAGCCGGCCGCGCGATGCAGCGCGGGCTGGTGACACCGAAGCGCACCACGCTCATCACCTCGTCGCACCGCGACTTTGCGACGCTGGAGAAGGTGGTGCCCGGCAACGGCGTGGCCGATGCCGCCGCCGTGCTGGAGGCGGGTTACCGCCATGCGCAGCGTTTTCTGCACGAGGACATGCAGGCGCTGGCAAGGGCCAACGGCAGCGTGTTGTCGGCGGCGCTGTTTGGCGCGCTGGCCGGCTGCCGCGAACTGCCGTTCGAGGATGCCGCCTTCGAGGCCACGGTGCAGCGCGCCGGTGTGGGCGTGCAGGCCAGCCTGCGCTGCTGGCGCGCCGCGCTCGATGCCGTGCGCCGCCCGGTGCGCCGCGATGCCCCGCCCGACCCCATGGCCACCACGCCGCGCCCGCTGCCCACGCAGGCCGCCAGCCCGGCCGTCGAGCCGCTGCGGGCCCGCATCGAACGCGAGTTCCCCTATGCCGCCCACGCCATGCTGGGCGCTGGCCTGCAGCGCGTGCTGGACTACCAGGACCTGGCCTACGGCCAGGAATACCTGGACCGCGTGGCCGACCTGCATGCCCATGCGCTGCGTTGCGGCGGTGCGGACCATGGCCACGCCGCCACCATCGAGGCTGCGCGCTGGATTGCGGTGGCGATGGCGTATGACGATGTGATCCGCGTGGCCGAGCTCAAGACCCGCGCCGAGCGCAGCGCACGGGTGCGGGAGGAGGTGGGCGCGGGGGCCGATGCAGAGGCGATCGTGGGCACGGTGGAGTTTTTCCATCCGCGGCTGGAGGAGATCTATGGCCTGATGCCCAAGGGGCTGTCGGACTGGATCGAGGCCACGCCACCAGTGCGGGCGATGCTGGTGCGGCGCATCGGCAATGGGCAGCGGCTGCGGCCGCACACCGTGCGCGGGCATCTGATGCTGCAGGGCCTGGCCGCGCTGCGGCGGTGGCGGCGGCGCAGCCAGCGGCACGGGGTGGAGATGGCGCACATCGCGCAGTGGCTGGACACGGTGAAGAACCTGATGGGTGGCGACTACCCCTTGGGCCTGGAACTGATCCGGTGCCGGCGGCTGGTGAAGGGGTACAGCGACACCCATGCGCGGGGCGAGGCGAAGTTCGACAAGCTGCTGCGGGCGGCGGTGCTGTTGCAGGGGCGTCCGGATGCGGCGGCGGATCTGGCGGCCTTGCGGACGGCGGCGCTGGCGGATCCGCAGGGGGGGCAGTTGGCGCAGCGGTGGCAGCTGTTGGGGTTGGCGCCGGTGGCTGCTTCTTCCTAGTTGTTGCCTGGTTCGCGGCTGCCAGGGGGCTGCTGTGTTGCGAACAGTTGCTCCAGCAGCAGGGCAGGTTGCTGCAGTCCTGCGTCGGTCAGCACTACCGATTTGGCCTTGTTGACCGGGTCCTGGATCATGCCTTTGGCGTGCAGGCGGTTCATGGGGTCCCAGTCGAAGGTTTTCCAGGCGCGTTGGCCTTCGTGCAGGCTCAGGGACAACAGGGCGAGGACGGCGTCGTCGATGCGGTCGGAGTCGAGGGGCATGGTGGGGCTCCTGGCAGGGTCGGGTGGGGCGGCGACTTTGTCGGAATCAATATGCCCGTACAGGTGGACTGAAATCCGTGAAACTTCGTTGATGTGTATGGATAAATTCCGATCTGAGTTGGTCATGTTCTCCGCCGAGCTCAAGAGTTATCCGGTGATTAGCCGGATACATCAAAGTTGTATTGAATTGCCTTGCCAACATGGGTGACCGATTCAGAACCATGGTTTGCGCCCGTCGGATTGGCACGGGAGCGGTGTCACTATTCCGGGTTGCCATGGTTCGCGTTCGGGCAATGGGCGGGGCGATGGGCTTGAAGCAAAGTTGCAAGATCAGCGGGCCAGCCGCCGGGCCATTGGTGTGCCAAGTTGGCCGCGAGGCAATGGCGCCGTTCACTGGCCAGCATGTCTTGCGCAAGTCTCTTTTGTGGTCGCCAGCCTGGTTGGCTTTGGCCGCCACGGCTTCATACAACAAGTCAGCCCAACGGACCGCCTTCGGCGGCCGCTGGCCTCAGCGTTGTATTGAATTGCCTTGCCAACATGCTTGACCGATTCAGAACTATGGTTTGCGCCCATCGGATTGGCACGGGAGCGGTGTCACTATTCCGGGTTGCCATGGTTCGTGTTCGGACGATGGGCGGGGCGATGGGCTTGAAGCAAAGTTGCCTGGTCAGCGGGCCTGCCGCCGGGCCATTGGTGCGCCAAGTTGGCCGCGAGGCAATGGCGCCGATCACGTGCCAGCATGCCTTGCGCAAGTCGCTTTTGTGGTCGCCAGCCTGGTTGGCGTTGGCCGCCACGGCTCCATACAACAGGTCAGCCCAACGGACCGCCTTCGGCGGCCGCTGGCCTCAGCGTTAGGCATCACCAAAACACCTCGCGAACGGTCATCCTTGCGCGAATACGGCAATGCCGTAGAATGCGTTCGTGCGCACGGTTGCCGAAACACCCATCTTTGTCCGCTACGCAGCTGAAGTCTGGTCACAGTCCGAGCGCGAAGAGTTCATCAACTGGATCGCCGCCAACCCGGAGTCGGGTGACTTGATTCGAGGCAGCGGTGGCTGCAGGAAGGTGCGGTGGTCATCCGAAGGTCAGGGCAAGCGTGGCGGAGCGCGAGTGATCTACTTTCTTGCCCAGAGCGAGACCATCTGGCTCTTGGTCGTCTACAAGAAGGCCAAGTTCGACAATCTACCCACGGCCTTCTTGGCTGAACTGAAACATGGAGTCGAAGATGCCCTCTGATGATATTCTGAAGTTTCAACGAGACCTGCTTGAATCCGTTAAGCAGATGAAGCGAGGTGAGTTCGCGCGCGTTACCAAGGTCGAGATTCCAGCAGCGGCACAAGCTCGCGCTAGAGTTGGGCTGTCACAGCAAGAGTTCGCTGAGTTGCTCGGTGTATCCGCGCGCACGCTTCAAGACTGGGAACAAGGGCGCAGGGAACCTACCGGAGCAGCGCGCACGCTACTCAAAGTAGCGGTCAAGCACCCCAAGCTGCTGCGGGCGCTGAACGGGTGATGCCTAACCGCTCGCTCAAGCTGACCTGCTACGGCAGGCCTTGTAAGCCCGGCCTGAGGTACTCTGTACATTTTCTCAGTCCGGGCTTACAAGGCCTGCCTACGCGGGCAGCTTAGCTCGAACGTTAACGGGCTACCATCTCCTGCACCACGCGGAGCAGTACCTGAAAGTGGTACCATCCGCTCATGAAACGGAAGCGTTATCGGGTTATTGAACTGATTTTCGTCCGACCCACCAGCGCAAACATCCAATGGCGCGATATTGAAGCCTTGTTCATTGAGCTTGGCGCGGAGGTCGAAGAGCGTGGGGGAAGTCGGGTTTCCGTTTTTTTGTTTGGTGAGGTGCGGGTGTTTCACCGTCCACATCCATCGCCAAATGCTGACAAGGGTGCCGTCGCTGGCATTCGCAAGTGGCTGGAGCAGCACGGAGTTGAACCATGAACGTAATGACTGTTGACGATTTTCACGCGACGATTGAATTTGACCCTGATCTTGATTTGTTTCGGGGGGAGATTCTTGGCCTGAATGGCGGCGCTGACTTCTACGGAAAGAACCCAAAGGAACTTCGAGCCGAATTCAAGCGGTCGCTTCAGGTTTTCCTTGAGGTTTGCAAGGAGAAAGGTATTGAACCCAGGCGCCATTTTTCAGGCAAGTTCAACTTACGGATTCCCCCGGATTTGCACGAAAAGTTGGCGATCGCCGCCCAGGCGCAAGGCAAGAGCATCAACACCCTGGCGCAGGAGGCATTGCGGGACTGCGTTGCGTCATGAGGACACCAGTCAACTGGTCATTCCAGCGGATCGCCTGCGGCGCCCGTTGAATTTCGGCGTTAGGCCCAATACTGTTTAATTAGTGTGATTTCTGGCAGAATCCGCCGTGGAGGTATTCCATGGCAAGAACCAAAGCAACTTTGGGCGCCGGAGCCCGACTGGCCGACTACCTGACGGTGGGGTATCT